>Ga0182024_10026500_pt1 | contig 10184 bp, 14 predicted proteins | sample P32metaG_FD_120480 | JGI IMG/M metagenome (GOLD analysis project Ga0182024, IMG submission 120480) | Permafrost microbial communities from Stordalen Mire, Sweden - P3-2 metaG (Illumina Assembly) | ecosystem: Environmental > Terrestrial > Soil > Wetlands > Permafrost | place: Sweden: Stordalen...
GCTCTGCTTTGGGCCTGCCCCGCTCGGCCATGACTGCCTCCCATCGTCGTCGATGAAAGGAAGAACGCGCAGGGCGAAGGAAAAATTCCTATATTCGAAAGAATCTCCGACTCACGACACTAGGCGAAGACGCCGGTGGTACTTCATCGCCCAGAGCACTGCCGGCGGGACCGGTCCCTCGGTGTCTTCGTCCTCGAGCGGGGTCGAGCGCTTCGGTTGGGCCAAGGGGACACCCATTCCGAGCGTTCCGGGAGTGAGTGGAGGGACAAGGGGCCACGCTTCGGGCGGCAAGTCAGCGTCTGACGAAGGGGCCTCTGGTTCGAGCGCATCGTCGCCCATGTCATCGCTCCGGCTCGGACAACTACAGACGCCCATCGTCCACGACGATGTTCCACGCTATCCCCGGTCAATCGGTTCGCGTCGGACTCGGAACCAGAAAGATGATCAAGCGCCCGGTGGCTGATGGGATAGACAGCCCCACCTGGGTTCGTGGAAGGCCGCGGTATCCGGAATCTGGCAAGGTGTCCCGTGGTGGCGGAGCGAGAGATCCTTCAAGGTGGCGTGGCGAACGCCGGCGCGGTCGTCCGTGAGGGTTCCTATGTGCTGCGACCGTCAAACCCCCACAGCGAACTGATCCACGCTCTGTTCCGTCATGTCCGTGCTACCGGGTTCGAGGGTGTGCCCGAGCCGGTGGGCATCGACCCTGATGGGCGAGAACGGTTGATGTTCATACCTGGCGATGTGGCATGGCCACCGTTCCCCGCCTGGTGCCAGACCGACGCAGTGCTCGCCTCTGTCGCGGCGCTGCTGACGCGGTTTCATGCCGCTACCCAGGGGTTCTCGGCGCCGGCAGGGATGACATGGAATCGGGAGCTGGCCGACCCGGCGGGCGGGACCGTGGTCTGCCACAACGACGTGTGCATCGAAAACGTCGTGTTCGAAGACGGTGTAGCGGTTGCATTCCTGGACTTCGATTTCGCCTCGCCCGGCCGGCCGCTCCACGATGTGGCAATCATGGCGCGCATGTGCATTCCCCTCGACACTCCCGAGGACGCGGCTGTGTGGGGACGTCAGTCGTTCGACCCCTTCGGGCGCTTGCGGCTGGTGGCCGACAGCTATGGCCTCCCCCCGGGGCGTGAGGAGCTCGTCGAGATCATCGAGCGACAGATGGCTTCGGGCGGGGCTTTTGTCCGCCGCCGAGTCGAGCGGGGTGAACCGGCGTTCGTCGAGATGTGGGAGCGAATGGGAGGAGAGGCTCGCTACGACCGGCGCCGGGACTGGTTCGCCCAACATCGGGATCGCTTCGTCGACGCTCTCGGCTGAGCGCGCCAGTGGTCCTCGCCGGCTGATGCAGTGACAGCCGCCAGGGGCGTCTGCGCAGGGCGGGCAAATTCTCCGTCTCCTGCTCCGCGCTTTGAGGACGGGAAACGGCGTTCAACCCCACAGGCTCTCAGGGCAACGGCGTTCAAGTGCCGCGTCAGGCAACCCTCGTCCGCTCGGCGCATACTTGGTCGATGGAGGATCACCAGGTCGTTGCCGCGATTCTGCGACGAGCGGACCAGGTCTTGCTATGTCATCGATCGCCGCGCCGACTGTGGTTCCCAGACGTGTGGGACTTTCCGGGTGGTCACGTCCAACCCGGCGAACACCCCGAGGACGCTCTCCGCCGAGAACTGGCCGAGGAACTGGGGATCGAGCTAGAAGGTCTCGAGGGCGGACCTGTTCTGCAACGAGTCGATCCCGAGGCCGGCTTGGACCTCACCGTGTGGGTCTCGAGCCAGTGGCGAGGCGCTGTTACGAACCGGCAACCCGAAGAGCATGATGCCATTGACTGGTTTGAGAGGGGCCAACTTGCCGGGCTCAGCTTTGCCGACCCTTCGTATCTAACACTGCTTCGGCACCTTTTGACTGATTGAGCTGGAGCGTCGCTGCTGATGCCACGGCCGCCAAGGGCTACCTCCACCAACTGACGATCCAGGTCGGGCTGACAGATCATCATCCCTGGAGTGCAGCTGTTGTTAGTCAGCCCCGATAGCTCACGCATGACAATCCGTACCCTTCGAGCGATCTTGCAGACCGAAAGCTTGGCTATGGCATGACCCCTGATACGTCGACTACCTCTGTCAGGAAACCGACGCCGTCTTTGCCGAGAGACAGATTGTCTCGTGGCCATGCGACCACGCCATCGCTCGGCGGCCAAAGAGGCACCAACGCCTGCGCGACCAATTGGTGAGAGGCTGGCGCCGCATAGCGGCCGTCAAATCGGGTCAACACGAGAAATACGAGGGTCCCAACCGAGAACGTGACCCAAAGGCCGACCGGATCGACTTCGTGACCGTCTGTACCGGGTATCCAGTCGATTTTGGCGCTCATTGCAGCCGTAGGACTGTGAGCCCCTAGCCAAACTCCTGTGCCCGGAGGCGGACGACCCCAGACCGCGAGTGCCTGCAGGAACTCATGGGGCAGTTGGCCGCTCGTAGACCAGTACTCGAGAAGGAATGCGACCTTCGTAGCCCAGGTCGCAAGACGGAGTTGATCGGATTCGGCGAGTTCGGTGGAGGTGCTGACCAGCATCCGCTTGATGATCTTGGACGTGTCGTTCTCGAGGGTGCTCATCCACCGGCTGTTGCAGTTGCCGCATACGGGAACCAAATACGCACGCCAAGGATTGCCGGGACCCCGCAGTGACTGGCTGGCCCACTCGTCCACGGCCTTCTGCAGCCAGACCGGGAAAATGTCCTCGTCTGTGAGCGGGCCCTCAGTTCCACAAAATGGGCATCGATCTCGATCGGTGTGAGGCTGCCGGAAGGTCTCGACCAACTCTGGGAACGGCTCGAATGACAGTTGTGGAAGCTCGCTGGCCAACGAGATCTCGCGCTTCCGGAGTCGTTCGGCTGCTCGTTCGCGACAAGCTTCGTGTGCAACGCCGAGAATGAAGACGTCCGGGGGTGGTTCGTACGGATCGAAGGTAGAAGCGCCCCGTTCGGGACCGGTGGGAAACGCGAAGAGATGAGCACCGTCCCTCGAGCCTACGATGACCACCCACGGAGGACGAGCTTCGCTGACAACTTCCGTACACCCAAGGCAGGCAGCTCGCCTCCAACCAGGCAAGCCGGGAGGCATTGTTCCAGGTGGGGAAGCGTCGCACATTGCTCCATCATTCTGGGCCACGGCTGTTACATCAACAGCCGCGACACCGGGAACAAACGCTGTGGGTGTCTGGGCGGTGGCAGGTCGGGAAGGGTCCTATGAACGCCAACGTCAGAGCGAAGCTAGGGTCGGCTCCGCAAGGCTCTTCACCGCTGAGGGCCTCCTAGATGGCGAGGTGCCCGCGTGGAGCTCATCCAGGAATGTTCGTACACTGCGACGCTGAACGCGCCGCTCGCGATCGGACCTGGCCCGGTTGGCACGCGCATGTATTACGAGGTCAGTGGTGGCGAAGTGACCGGAGAGCGTTTGCGCGGGAAGGTCTTGGGCGGTGGCGAGTGGGCGTTGGTCGGACCCGACGGGTTTATTCGGGTCGATGTCCGCATACAGATTGAGACCCACGACGGCGCTTTTCTCTACGGCCATTACTCCGGGCTACTTGAGATGAATGAGACCGTGCTGGACGCCAGCTTAAACTCCCGTGGCACCGACTACAGCGACCAGTACTTCTTCACCAACCCGCGCTTCGAGACCGGCGACCCGCGATACGCGTGGGTCAATACGACTTTCTTCGTCGGTGAGGGCCACCTGCTACCGGGCGGTGTCGAATACCGCGTCTGGCGACCGGCCTAGAACTCCCCACCAACCACTCGAGGGCTGACCCGCCGAGTCCCTTCTGATTCCAAACGACGAGGACACGCTCCCTCAACCCCGTCGGCTCAAGGCTCGCACTCCGGTGGGCTCGCCGCTCGCCACCCGGCCGCCCAGCCCTCTCCCGGCTTCATTGGTGCACAGTGGTGTGCCGAAAGGACTCGAACCTCTGACGAGAGTCAAGTCGCGCGGCGGTTGGTTAGACAGCCTCGCAGCGCGAGTCACCGGCTTCGCGAATGATTCGACATCAGCCCCGCATCTACTGGCACTTCAGTTGGTGGCGGGTGCGGGGAGCTACGGCCAATGTAGGAAGTGCCCGGAACGCCAATTCGGAGCTCAACGGAAACGCAGACAGAAGTATCGTGCCTGCCGGGCCTGTGACGGCACCGCGCTCACCGGGCTCACCTAAGTGGCAGGCAGGGCCGCCCCGGTCTCAAGGAGGGTCTTCAGACTCGACAGCACGGCAGGCCAGCCCTGCGAGATGGCCTGTAGGACGCTGCTCTCGAGCGAAAAGCCGTCGTGTACGACAGTCAGTTTCGCGACGCCCTTCCCGACATCCTCAACGTCGAAGGCGACCTTCGAGCGGGCCTCGGCCCGCCAGGTATCAGCGGTTGCTTCTTCCATGCCGACCTCGGCGGCCCACTCGGGCGTGAACGAGTGCCACGTGTAGGAGAGCCGGCGGTAGGGATCGGACTCGAGGATCACCTGCTCGGGGTCGCTCACGACGAGCCCGACCTCCTCGTGGGCCAAGTCGTAGGTCGAGCCCTTCTTCCAGTCCGAACGGAAGGTCTTCGGTCCAGCCATCTGGTGCCGCCAATAACGCTTCGTCATGGCCGGATCGGTCAGGCCCTGCCAGACCTGCTCGGGCGCAGCATGGATGTAGGTCGTGTAAGTGAAGCTCGTCATCTGGTCAGTGCGTACGGCCATTGCCGTGTCTCCTGTGTCGAGTTGCGAGGTTGAGAGTGATGCCAATCCTTAATGGGAGCCTCCATTTCCGAGTGACTCGTAAATGAGGTGGGCGAAGTCGCCGATGGTCTCGGTCTTGACGAGGCGCATGGGCTTTCTGTCGCTGGTCTCGCCGAAGAGGCGCTCGCCGGCACCGAGCACGACTGGGTAGACCATCAGCCGCATCGTCGACGAGATCGTGTTCGACGAGAGTCCTTACCAGCTGGAAGCTGGCGGCTACGACGATTTCCCCGCTGAGCTCCTGCTTGAGCTTCGAGACCTCCTTCACCGGATCGCCCTTGAGGACCATGGTGTTGTTCCATTTCGGATCCTCGAGCGTGGACGACACCACGTACTTGGGCATGCTGTTGAGCCTGTCCGCCAACTCGCCGCTCCGAAGTGGCCACCGCGCTGCCAAGAACTCGTAGCTCCGCCTGCCCAACAGCTGGGCCTCGGCAGCCAGTGCCTCATCCAGCAGGACCTTGGCTGCCCCTTCGCGACCTCGGTCGCCGACACGACCGACCCAGCCGCCGCGGCTGAAACCCTCGTCGCCGACCGGATCTTGGATGACTCCGTCGAGCGAAACGTTCTCGCTGATGATGATTTTCCCCATTGCAGTCCTTCTATTCGGTGGCGTGCCGATGCACGCTGACGGTTTCGACTCAGCTCTTCTTGCCGAAGAGTCCCTATTCGGTGTTGGGCTCACCTCGGCCGGTCGTGATCAGTCGCCGGAGGCTGTTGTTGATGTAAAAGCCCCAAGCGCTAGAGCACTTGTCGTAGCACTCGAAGGCCGGGACGAGTCCCTGATGGGTGAACCTCACTTCCGTTTGCTCACCTTGCTTCGACACCTCGAACGTGATCTCGGTACCCGTCCATTCGTTCGGATCTTCAGTGAAGTTGAGGTAGGCGTCGAGCACTCGCCAGACGACTTTCTTGTTTGGGACGAAGTCGGTGATCCGCTGCTTGCTGTAGTGGACGTCCTGGTAGCGATAGGTGAACTCTTCGTTGAGTCCGTCGGTCGCCCCGTCGATCTGTCCTGACCACCAACCCCGGACGTTGTTGATGGCCGCGAAGGCCTCCTCCGGGCTCTGATCGACCAGAACGGCGCTGGTGAAGTTCTGACTCGTCATGTCTATGATCCTCCGATCTGATTGCGTGATGCAACCAGTGTCAAGGTAACATATGTGGTCGTATGATGCAACCAGAAATGTTAGGATTGGCCCATGCTGGGCAATAGCTACGAGGGACAGGCGTGTTCGGCTGCCCGATCGCTCGAGGTCGTGGGTGAGCGCTGGAGCCTGCTCATCATCCGGGACGCGTTCTTTGGCGGCGTGACCCGCTTCAGTGACTTCGTCCAACGCCTCGGCCTAGCCAGGAACATCCTTGCCGCCCGGCTCGACGGTTTCGTCGAGGCCGGAATCATGGAGCGTTACTCCACCGAGGGTTCGGCTTACCAGGAGTATCGCTTGACAGAGAAGGGACGAGACCTCGCACCGGTGATCATTGCCCTGACCGACTGGGGAGACCGCTGGGCGGCGCCAAAGGGGCGCCCGATCATCTATCGCCACGTCGATTGCGGCGGCGAAATCGAACAGCAACTCTTGTGCAGTGAATGCCGAATGGTCGTCGATCATGACCGAGTGGGTGTTGAGCTCGGGCCTGGAATGACTGGTGCTGCGTGATGCAGAGGGTGCCAAACGAGGTCGGAGAAGAGGGTTCTGATCCAGGCGTGGCTGTTTCATAGTCAGCCGCCGGTCGCCGCCTAGATATGGCAAGAACCCGAGCAGGAGGTAGGTCGCGAGTCCGCATATCACAGGTCACGTTACGTCGCGGCGAGCAGACACCCCTGGGGGACAGGTTCCTCAGACACGGTGCCTGTCCCTTGGTCGGCAATGTAGAGCAGGTGACCACCTACAGCGATGAGGCTGTCTTCATTCGGTTGAATCGAGACAGCGGCGAGCGCGTGTCCGGTGGTCGGGTTCGCGCAGTAGTCATTGAGCGGTCCACCAGGCGCCTGCTCGGCTCCGAAGACCCAGAGCAGTCCGTGAGACACCAGGACCGAGATGCCGTTGCTGCCCTGGACACACGTGTCGGTGTTCCCCACCGAGGCGCATCGGGGTGGGTTCATCATCGTCAGGTCGAAACGCTCGACTGCGCCCAGCATCCCGCCCGAGGAAGCAGTCCATACTCCATCTCCGTAAACGCCGCCGAGCCGGAAGCCGTCGACCGTGACGAGCGGTGGCGTCCTCGCAAGCAGTCTTCCGGTGACCGGATCGCGCCGTTCGATCCTGGCGGTTCCATTGGCGGTCGACTCGCTCACGACAAGCGCGTGTCCTTCCGGGTCGGTGGCGATGCTCCATCGGGATGCTGCCTTCACCACCAGCGAGACAAGGGGCCGGTTCGTCGACAGCGAGACACGGAGGAGATGGTCGCCGCCAGCAACCCACAGCGCTTTTCCGACGACGGCGAGCGACCCATCACTGAGCGGCTTCGAAGAAGGAGCCACGTGCCACCGACTCTCGAGCGACAGGGTCTGGGAGTCGAGTCGAAGGAGCCAGACACCGCTCGGAGCGCTGGTCACGACAAAGAGGGAACCGTTGTAGAGCACCCCAGAATCGAGTGCGCCCTGAAGCGATCGTTCGGCCTCCGCCTGGCCGGTGGTGCGGCTCATCAGCCCCAACTCGTCGAGGTTGACCGTCCCGAGCGTCGATGTCGGCCAGGCCATGTAGAGGTCCGACGGGGTGTCCATGACGAACGGGATCAAAAGGCCGCCCCAGCTCAACAGGCCATTGGCGGACCGGGTGACGGAAGGTTGGAGACCCGGTGCCGCTGTTGCAGGTTCAGCCGGCAGAATAAGAAAGCCGAGGAACGCGACCACCAGAGCAATGCACTTCAGGCGCCTGCTCATGTCGCCCCCACGCTTTCGTAGGACCTCCGCAACCGTCCTCCCGTTGACGTAGAGCAGAGTCTCGCAGCCTGCCAGTCGTCGGGCTGCACAGCCAGGTCCGGTTGCCCGCTCCCGACATGCGGTGAGTACTGATGTCAGCCCCGCGAGAGCAGGTCAAGTCAGGGTGGCAGTCTGCCTATCGGCCACCCTGACTGCGGCTGACAGCGTAACAGCCGTATGTCAGGGATGGCCCCACCCACCGCATCACGCTGGTAATCAGGTCGTTCCCCTGTTAAGGCTGCGGTCGTTTTCGATACGGTCTTGATGTGGACGAGCGGATGGAGGTCAATCGGCAGCGTTGGGCCGAGATGACCAGGTTGCACTTAAGTACCTACGAGCACCTCGACGCTGTGGTTGCCGGTCAAGACAGCCTCAAGCCCTTCGAGGTTTCTGAGCTGGGCGATCTTGGCGGAAGACGGATCTGCCACCTCCAGTGCCACTTGGCGAGCGACTCCATGTCGCTTGCCCGCCGCGGAGCGACCGTTGTCGGGGTCGATTTCTCTTCCGAGTCGATCGAGATCGCACGGAGCCGAGTAGCGAAGGCGGAGCTGGCCGACCGGGTGAGCTTCGTCCATGCCTCCGTCTACGACGCGCCGAGCGTGCTCAAGGACACCTTCGATCTCGTGTACACCTCCTGGGGCGTTCTTACCTGGTTGCCCGACATCGACCGATGGGCGAGCACCGTTGCCGCCTTGCTGCACTCCGGCGGCTTTCTCTATCTGGCTGAGAGCCATCCCTATGCCGAGGCGGTGCGTTGGTCAGGGTGGACCTACGGCGGGGCCACTCCTCACTTCGATGACAGTCAGGGTGACTACACCGATGAGGGTGCACGCTTTGAGCACCCTGAGTCGTGGAACTGGAGCCACGGCCTCGGCGAGGTCGTCACAGCCATCGCAAACGCCGGCTTGCCGATCGACTTCGTTCACGAGCATTCGGTCGTCGCCTGGCACCTCAGCGATTCGGAGCACCTTCGACAGCGCCCTGACGGCATGTGGGAGGACCCGCAGGCCACGCTTCCGTTGTCATACAGCATCAAAGCCACCAAGAGCTAGAAATCGCCGCTATAAGCCGCTTCTGCCCCGTGCGGCTGATGTCGCAACAGCCGCGCATGGCAGCTTCGGAAAGACGTGTCGCGGCTGATGCGCTCTCAGCCACCTACTACCGTGGACTCCATGTTGTCCGTCAGCTGTCCGGTGTGCGGCGCCGTCATCGTGCGCCCGCCCGGTGGCAGCGCCATGGTGGTGTCGCTCCACATCACGAACCGCCGCCGGTCACCTCGACCGCCAGCACGGGCGGCTGATAACTAGTCAATCTCTCGAGCAGCCTTGTGCTCGGCTCTCCACTTGCGGGCACGCTCTCTATACGCTTCCGGTCCGCTTTTCGGTCAGAGCGTGAGATTGTCCAACTCAAGCAGTATTTCTGAGCTTTCGAGCACTGCTCCTGGGAATATAGGGTCGTCACCAGGTGCAGCCCAGAACTGCTCTAGGGCCTCCTGACTGGACCACTTTGCGATGCCCACAAATTGCCCATCTGGGGCCTCACACAGCGTGCTGCCCAGTGCTCCGGACCGCCCTGCTCTGATCCGCAACGTGCCGTCATGCCACCAGCGCACGAACCCATCACGGTCTCCGTCGACAGTCCACCGGTAAATAGCTCGGATCATGACCGGACGCTATCTGGGTTCGGCGGGCTGATACACAGTCAGCCACTAGTCATGCGAGGCGATTCCAGCTACTGGAGCCTGTCAATGAAAGCGGAGAGCAAGCTTTGGACCGCTGATTGTTGGATGTGAGGCATCGGTGGCAACAAGTACACCTTGTAGAGAACGCCATCTTCGTAGTAGCGAGCTTCGGAATCGGATCCGAATGAGATGTAGCAGACGGTTCGTCCGGTCGAAGTCGATACTTCTGATTCATCTGCCGTGTGGGGGCACGCAAACCCGCCACCAAGTTTGTCAACATCCTCTTCAATCGTCGCCTTCATCGGCAGGTCCGAGAACTGGAAGCGGAAGGCCCATTGCGGGTTCGACGGGTTGCCCGGATAGAAGAATCCGGTCAAGAAGTGATAGCTGCCATTTCGGGGTTGTAACACGTGACTCGTGACATTGGCAGCATGGGCAGACTGTTCGCACGCTGCGAACGTTCCGCATTGCATCGAGGATTGTGATGGTGAGTCACTGCTACAGCCGACGAGCGCAACAATAAGTGCGCACGTTCCGGCGATGGGGGTCCATCGCTTTAACACGGGGCTAAGTCTGTCAGCACCCCCGGATGTCTTTGAGGACCCCCGACACCGCGACTTACATGGCGATCAAGTCGGCTGGAAAAGTGGTTTATTTGTAGTCAGCCGCCGTGCCCAGACTTCACCGGGCGGCTGATAACTAGTCAGCCGCCGAGCGGTGTCCTTCTGCAGCCGATCCGTAGAGCGATCGTTCAATCGGTTCCTGGCAACTGACATCGCCGGTCCTCTATCGGGTTGACTCCACCAACGGCCC
>Ga0182024_10026501_pt1 | contig 10184 bp, 5 predicted proteins | sample P32metaG_FD_120480 | JGI IMG/M metagenome (GOLD analysis project Ga0182024, IMG submission 120480) | Permafrost microbial communities from Stordalen Mire, Sweden - P3-2 metaG (Illumina Assembly) | ecosystem: Environmental > Terrestrial > Soil > Wetlands > Permafrost | place: Sweden: Stordalen...
CCCGCACGACCACCCGCACCTGCACGAGCGGCAGCGCGTGCGCCTCGGCGATCGCCACGTCGAGACCGTTCGAGAGCGACGCGCGGTGAATCGGCGGAAAGGGCGACTCCTTGGACGCAACCGGAGGAGGAGGCTGTTCGCGCACGCCGCCGTCGTCCGAGGAGGCCGGAGACGTCGTCCCTCGGACGGGGATTTCGACGACCGCTGGACCAATGCTCGCCCGCTCCGCTCCACCGCATCCGACGAACGCCAGCGCACAAGCGACCACGATGCCGGCGGGCCTCACTTCTTGCCTCCGCTCGTGGAATGCGACGGGGCATGCGCGGGTGCGACGATGGACCCGGCAGGAGGTGGCGTCGGGGGCGGGAGCGCGGGCTTCACCTCGACGCTCGAACGCCCGGCGCGCGTCAGATACTTTTTGACGACGCGTCGGATGTCCTCGGCACTGACCGACAGGTACCGGCTCAACTCGAGGTTGATGAGGTTCGCGTCCCCGCGAAAGAGTTCGAACTCTGCGAGCCTCTGCGCGCGAGCGAAGTTCGATTGCAGCCCAAAGAGGTATTGCGCCTGGGCGCGGTTCCGGAGCTTCGTCATTTCGGCTTCGCTCGGAGGGGTCCGTGAAAGCAAACCGATCTGCTCCTCGACCAGGCGCGCCACGTTCGCCATCGACGCGCCGCCTGCGAGCTTCACCGTGATCTCAAAGGCGTCCGGACCTCGATTCCTACCCGTCTCGGCCTCGACGCTCGCCGCCACGCTCCGGTCGCGAACGAGAAGGCGGTGGAGCCTCGAGCTCTCGCCGTCCGCGAGGAGGTTCGCGGCCATCTCGAGCGCGTAATGGTCCGGATCGCTCGTCGGCGGAATGGTCCATCCGTACATCAGCGCCGGGAGCTCCGCATGCGCGTCTTCCACAATCGTGTCGCGCGAGGCCGATTGGGCGGGCATCGGGCCGGGGGCATATTCAGGCACCTTCGGGATTGGCTTGGCATTGCCGAAGAACTTCTTCACGAGCGCCTCGGCCTCGTCTGGGTCGAAGTCTCCTGCAATCGACAGAACGGCGTTGTTGGGGCCGTAGTATGCGTCGTGGAACGCCCGTACCCACTCGATCTGCGCGGCGTCGAGATCGCGCATTGAACCGATGGAAGGGTGCTCGTAGGGCCAGTAGCCCTGAAAGATCAGCTCCTCGAGCCGGATAGAGGCCGGCACGTAGGCGGCATTCTCGACGCGCATTCTGTACTCCTCCTTCACGACCGAGCGCTGGTTCTCGAAATTCTTCTGAGATACGTCGAGCGACTTCATCCGGTCGGCCTCCAACCACAAGGCGAGCGGGAGCTCGCTCCGCGGCATCATCTCGAAGTAATTCGTGCGGTCGCTCGACGTCGTTCCGTTCAGCGAGCCGCCATGGCTCGTCACGAGCTGGAAGTGCTGACTTCGCGGTACGTTCGCCGAGCCTTGGAACATCATGTGCTCGAACAAGTGTGCAAAGCCGGAGTGCCCACGCTCCTCGTTGCGAGCTCCCACGTCGTAGACGACATCTACGGCGATCGTGGGAGACGTCGGATCCACTGACAGGACGACGCGTAACCCGTTGTCGAGGGTGACTTTTCGAACATCGAGCTTGAGCGTCACTGCTTTTGCGTCTGCGGGTGCCGGCGGCAGGATCAGTGGCTTCGACTGGGCATGACCGGCAGACGATACGAAGAGGACACCGAGGGCAGCGAGAAAAGCGCGCGACGAGAATGTTCGCATGGAAGCGCGGCTTATCACGATTTGGTCGCCGCACTCCCTACCCTTCTTGCGAGCGGGCACAGCGTGCGGATCGGACGCTGCAGGACGACCGTCGCTTCGGGAGGGACGACGAGCAGCGACGATAGAGCGGCGTCGAGGAGCGGTACGACAGGCCGGTTCTGCTGACGCGTTTCATGGCTGTTTTCGCGCGCAAGCTCGCTAGTCCGTGCGGAAAACGAACGAGCTTCGCGGAGGGCCGTCCGGTATCCGAACGCCGCCCTATTGCCAATCTTCGGCTTCCCGTGTCTCCATCAGATCATGCTGGAAGGCTGCGGGGTGCTGGTCGTCGACGACGACGAGCTCGTGAGGTCGATGCTCGCGTCGCTGCTCGAGGCGCGAGGGCATCGCTTCATCTGCACAGCCGACGTCGCGTCCGCCATGAGCGCGCTGGCAGCGGACCACTTCGACGCGGTGCTCCTCGACATGTACCTACCTGACGGCGAAGGGCTGGCGGTGCTCGATCGCGCCCTCCAAATGGATCCCGCTCCAGCAGTGCTCATGATGACCGCGCGGGCGGAGATCCGAGCCGCAGTCGAGGCGATAAGGCGCGGCGCGTCCGATTTTCTCGAGAAGCCGCTCGACCTGGATGATCTGTCGACGCGCCTCGATCGCGCGCAAGAGAACGTGCGGCTCCGAAGAAAGCTCGCCGCATACGAGGCGCAGGATCGCGGGTCTTCGTCTGCCATCGTACGGAGCAAGGCGCTCGAGGAAGCCTTCGCCATCGCCGCCCGCGTCGCGGCGACACCGTCCTCGTCTGCGCTGATCCTCGGGGAGAGTGGCGTCGGAAAGGAAGTAATTGCCGCACGCATCCACGATCAAAGCGAGCGGCGGCACGGTCCGCTCGTGCGAGTCAACCTGGCCGCCATTCCCGAGAGCATGGTCGAGGCGGAGCTCTTCGGGAGCGTGCGCGGCGCGTTCACGGACTCGAAGCGCGACCGTGCCGGTCATTTCGCGAGCGCGGAGGGTGGGACGATCCTTCTCGACGAGATCTGTGAGTTCAAGGTGGAGCTTCAGCCCAAACTGCTCCGGGCGTTGGAAGAGCGACGCTTCTTTCCGGTCGGTTCGGACCGCGAGCGACGAATGAACGTGCGCGTTCTGGCGGCGACCAACCGCGATCCCCAGGTGTGCATTGCGAACGGTACCCTGCGTGCCGACCTCTACTATCGGCTGGCCACGGTCGTCCTCCGCGTCCCACCCCTGCGCGAGCGCATCGACGATATCCTTCCGCTCGCGGATCACTTCTGTGCCAGTTTCCGGCTGGAGTTCGGGCGACCGCATATCGCGCTCACCGACGCCGCGCGCCAAGGCCTCCTCGCGTACCACTGGCCCGGCAACGTGCGTGAGCTCCGCAACGTGATCGAGCGGGCGACCATGCTCGCAGAGTCGAACGCCATCGGTCCGGACGACCTCGGGTTGCCCATGGATACGGCGGCCCTTCGCTCGGCCGCCAACGGGGTGCCGGCCGATACCGTGCGGCTCGAGGACGCCGAGCGCCTGCATATCGCACGCGTTCTCGAGGCGGCAGGTGGATCGCGCACTCAAGCCGCGAAGCTGCTCGATATCTCGCGCTCGACGTTGTGGGAAAAAGGGAAGCGGTACGGACTATTCTGAAGCTCGAAGGCTCCGTTCTGGCGTACGGATTCCGGACGGGCCGACAATCGAGTCGCTCTCCTTTCGAACGGGTGCCGCGCGGAACTCCGCGGAACTCCCCACGCGGCGCTCGGGATTGGCTTGGCACGTGGCGTGCTCCCTAACGCCAGGGAATGATGGCGGGCTCCAATATCGATCCGAAACTCTCGCTTCGCGAAGTCGTCGAGTCGCTACTTAGTCCGGAGGTGACGGGGCCGCTCGACGAACTCTCGGACGCGCTCCTCCGCGCGTCGGGTCTCATCGCTCAACTCCGTCGTCGTATCGATGCCAAGGACCCGATCCAGTGGGACTTTGGCTCGCTGGACGAGTCGTTTACTCGGTCGATCGTTCTGACTCGACTCCTCCGTGAGCGCTGGCTTGCGCCACGCGCACGCTGTGAATATGCCTCGGTATGCCACGCTGCCCGTGAGATCGTCGGCAGGCTGCAAGAGGCGCTTCCGGACAGCGTATCGCTCTCGCTCCGATGCTCGCCCGGTCCTGCGATCGTGTGCACCGATCGCGTTACGCTACGGTGCCTCATCTTGGGGCTCGTGGAGAGCGCCATCGAGTCCCTCGGCGACGGCGGACGGCTCGAACTTCAGGTATCCGAGGGGTCGAAGCGATCGGGCATGTCCAGCCGCAATGTCCTCATCGAACTTCGCTGTAGCGCCGTCGTAAGCGAACGCGCCGAGCGTATCGTCGCCGCCGCGTACCCCATCGTCAGCGCACTCCGCGGGACGCTTTCCTTCCAGGAGCCCCCGGACGGCGGGACCGTGATCGCGGTCCGCCTTCCGTGTGCGTGCGATGGCCGCTGCTCTTGACGGACAAACCACTTACTCTCAAGGGCGCGGGCGGTCGCGCCCAAGGAAAGGGCCTTGCCGTGGAGCAGAGGATCGCCGAGCTCGAGCGCGAGCTCGAGGCAGCGCGCGCGGAAGCTGCCGAGGGGCGTTTCTTTCGTAAACTCGTCGGCGCTCTCACCGACATCATCAGCGTCATCGGTCCCGATGGTCGCGCGCTGTTCGTCTCGGATGCGCAGGAGACGGTCATCGGGTCGCCCCCGTCCAGTCTTGTGGGCAGACACGTAGTCGACGTCATTCACCCGGCCGACTACGCCCGCGTGATCAAGACGCTAACGGAGGTGCTGGGCAGCCCTCCCGATCGCGTTTTCAAGGCGGAATTCCGACGTCAGCACACCGACGGTCATTGGATCCACATGGAAACGGTAGGTCGCAACTTTTCCGACGATCCGGACATACGCGGAGTCGTGACCTCCGGACGAGACGTGACGTCGTCGGTTCAACTGCGCGAGCAGCTCCGGGATACTCAGGCAAAATACGAGCTCGCCATGCGGGCGTCGAACGAGACGCCATGGGAGCGCGACCTGACCACCGGCGCTATCGATATCTCGCCGGCGATGTTCGGGCGACTCGGCTACGGGCCCGACGAAGTCCCACGAAGCCTCGACGGATTCCGCGCTCTCCTCCACCCCGACGATCGCGCGCTCGCAAGAGCCGGGATCGATACTTCGACCACCCCTGGAGGCACCTACGACGTCGACGTACGCATCCGCCGCAAGGGGGGCGACTACCACTGGTACCGGCTCACCGGGACCGTACTTTGCGACGACGACGGGCTACCGGCGCGCATGGTCGGTCAAGCGAGCGACGTGCACGACCGCAAGGTCGCCGAGATCGCGCTCCGCGACTCCGAGCGCATGTTCCGCGCTCTTTTCGAGGATACGAGCGTGGCGGTGACCATTCGCGACGTGGACACGCAAAAGTTCCTCGACTGCAACTCGGCCGCCGTCCGCATCTACGGCTGTCGCACCCGCGACGAGCTCCGCGATACGACCCCCGAGGACCTTGCAATGCCCACCCAACCGGACGGTCGGCCCTCCAGCGAGGTTCTCCGTGGCTATGTGGCGCGCGCAATGCGCGACGGCGTAGCGCGCATGGTTTGGATCGCTCGGCGGCGAAACGGGGAGTCGTTCCCGGCGGACGTACGCACGACCGTGATCACCCTCGAGGACGGGCGACGAGTCATGCAGACGGCCATCGAGGACGTAACCGAACGTCAAAGAAGCGAGAGTGCACTCCGAAATCGTGCCCGTCGCGACGAGCTCATCAGTCACGTGTCGCGCCGGTTCGTGCAAAGCGCCGCCGAGGTGGCCCTCCCCTTCGCACTCGAGGCACTCGGGACATTTCTCGGCGTAAGTCGTGTACGAATGCGCCGCCGCTCGGACCACGGCGCTACGTTGATGACCATCGACGAGTGGCGCGCTCCCGGCGTCCCCCCGTCCACGGTGGCGCCCCAGGACGCCAAAGCCCCGATCATCCGATGGGTCGCAGAGCAGCTGGCGCGCCATGGGTGTCTCGTAGTGACCGACGTTGAAGCCCTCGGCCCCGACGTCCTTGGTCCGCGGCGCATGGCCCCTTCGCCGCCGCAGCGCGGCCTCCTCGTGGTCCCGGTATCCGATCACGAGGCTACATCAGGCTGGATCGTCATCGACCAACTCGACGGGCCGCGCTCCTGGTCGGACGACGACATCTCGACCGCGCGCCTCGTGGCAGAGATCCTGGCGATTGGGCTCGCCCGAACGGAGGCGGAGGGCACGATCCGTCGGCAAGCGGCGCGAGACGAGCTGCTCAGCGAAGTGTCGCGCCACTTCTTGAACGACGATCCAGACGCCGCGACCTTTGCCACTCTGAGTCTGCTCGGAACGACCCTGGGCGCCGAACGCGTGAGCCTTTTCGCATTCGACGAACGCGGCGGGCGCCCGCGCCGTACGCACGGCTGGGTCGCCGGCCGAAGCGACGCGAGGAGCGCGACGCGGGCCACGAACGAGAGCTCCGCCGACGATGCGGAGCTCGACGCGGCGAAGCGCTACCTCTACGGACTCGTCGGGTACGGCGATCGTTTCTTTGGACTGCTTAGACTGCGCGGGACAAAGGGGCGGATGTGGACCGACGACGACGCAGGGACACTCCGCGCCATTGGCGAGGTCATCGCCATCGGCCGCGTACGTCGAGCGGCCGAGATCGCACTCGAAAAGGCGAAGGCGGATGCCGAAGCGGCGAGCCTCGCCAAGAGCGCCTTCCTGGCCAACATGAGCCACGAGCTGCGCACGCCGTTGAACGGCGTCATCGGAATGGTCGATCTTTTAGGCACGACCGGGCTCGACGAGCGACAGCGGCGCTACACGGAGATCGCCAAAGCGTCGGCCAGTCTTCTCCTCTCCGTGATCAGCGACATCCTCGACTTCTCGAAGATCGAGGCGGGAAAGCTCGAGATCGAGGCGATCGAGATCGAGTTCGACGAGATCGTCGAGGAGGTGGCGATCCTCGCGCCGAGCGCGGAAGAAAAGGGCATCGAACTCTCTTGTCAGTCGAGCGTCGGACTTACGGTGCCGCTCGTCGGCGACCCCGCGCGACTTCGCCAGGTGCTCGTCAATCTGGTGAGCAATGCGATTAAGTTCACGCGCGCCGGAGAGGTCTCGGTTCGAGCCTCGCTCGTGTCCGAGTCGGACGACGAAGCGCGAGTGCGGGTGGAGGTGAGCGACACGGGAGCAGGCATCCCGTTCGAGGCCCAGGCGAAGCTGTTTCAGCCGTTCGTCCAGCTCGACGCGACGACGACACGCGAGCACGGCGGGACTGGACTCGGTCTCGCGATCTGCCGCGAGCTCATCGAGCGGATGAGCGGGACGATTGGACTCACGAGTGTGCCGGGAGCCGGCTCGACGTTCTGGTTCGAAGTACCGCTCGTAAAGGCTCGGAGCAGAGCTGCACGCGGCGACGAATCCCACCCACGGCTCGCGGGGCTCCGCGTCCTCTCCGTGGACGACAATGCGACGAGCCGCAGTCTTCTTCGCGCGAAGCTGAGCGCGGCAGGAATGCAGTGCGACACGGCAGTCGACGGGTACGAGGCGCTTCAGATGCTGACGCAAGCTGCGCTCGCCAGGCCATATGCACTCGTCGTGGTCGACTGCCACATGCCCGGAATGAACGGACGCGACTTCGCGCGGCGAGTCGCTGCGAACGATCGTCTCCGCGGTACCCGCGTGATCATGCTCGGGCCCGTGACCAATCCGCTCGACGCCTCCGAGCAACGCGCAGCGGGACTTGCCGGCTACTCGACGAAGCCCGTGTGGCGCAAACAGCTCTTGGGTGTCCTAGAAGCCGCCCTCGACGGCAAGGCGGCAAGCGATCCACGGGGCCGAGATTCGGCGCATAACGCGCCGCAAGTCCCCGCTCATCTCCTGCTCGTCGAGGACAGCCCTGTCAACGCCGAAGTGGCTGCGGAGATCGTTCGATCCGCCGGATACACATTCGATGTCGCCTCGGATGGCGTCGCCGCGATCGCCGCGACGAAGGCGCGCGCCTACGATCTCGTTCTCATGGACTGTCAGCTCCCAGAGATCGATGGATACGAGGCCACGCGCCGCATTCGAGCGCTCGAGCGCGAGGGGGCCCTTCCTGCGCGCGAAGATGCGCTCCCCGTGATCGCGTTGACCGCCAGCGCCCTAAAAGGGGACCTCGAGAGGTGCTTCGCTGCAGGAATGAACGACTATGTGTCGAAGCCGATCGATGCGCGACGCTTGCTCGCGATCGTCGCGCGGCACCTGAAAGGCTCGTTGACGACGTCCCTTCGGCGGAGCCGATCGAGCATTGCTGTGATTGACCTTGAACGCGCGCTGGGGCGCCTTCAAGGGGATCGCACGCTCCTCCGACGGATCGCCTCCCAGTTCGCGGACGGCGTACCTGAAGTTCGTGCCAAGCTGCGCGCAGCAGTCGGCCGTCGCGACACATCCGCGGTCGCATTCGACTCTCATCGGCTGCGAGGGCAGGCCTCGTCTTTCGGCGGAGAGGCTCTGGTGATGGCGAGCGAGGCGCTCGAGGACGCAGCGCGTCAGGCGGAATGGCCCGCCGCTACGGATGCACTCGTGGCCGTCGACGGAGAACTCGACCGTTTCCTGCGCGCGCTCGCGACGAGTATCGCCACCCTGTAGAAGCCCTCTTTTCTATTCCGCCCCCTCGCCTGCGGGCGGCACACTGCGAGCCGCGCGCGCTTCCGGCGCGGGCGGCGTAGAAGGGGCAGCAGAAGGCGAGGGAGCCTTCGCGGAACCCTTCGCCGCGTCGCGTTCAGCCACCTTCGCCGAGGAATCTCCGACGTCGAGCGTGCAGTCTCCGAAGATAACCTGCATCTTGCCACTCGCGGGAGCCAGTTTCACTTCGAGCGACTTGGCGCGAATGACCGTGTTGTCCTTCACCGTTCCCGACAGCTGGACCACGTCCGCGTCGAACTCGCCGGCAAGCTCGCCTTGCGAACGCATCTCGTCGACTTTCACCTTCCCGTGCACCGCGCCGGTCGCGCTGACGACGAGCGAAGGCGCTTGGACGTCCCCCTCCACGCGCCCGCGAACGATGACCGGGCAATTCGACGTCAGCGAGCCTTTGAACTGAGTTCCCTCCTCGACCAAAGTCTTCCTCTCGCCCGCTGCCGGCACACTCTTCGAATCACTCATCGTCTCCTCCTCGCACCAAATGTAAAGCCGTGGACCGCTCTCGACCGCGCCTCGGCCTAGCCCGAGACGCTCGGTCTCACGATCCGTGTTTAGAGATCTTCATGCGCAGCTTGCATCCAGGCTCGAAACCGAACCGCGTTGGTTCGCTCGGCTGCTTGACCGCTCCTATGAGCGAGCCTCCCGAGGTCACGATGAGTTGGCTCACGCCCACGATGCCCGGGCTTTCATTCTCGATGAACTTGCCGTTGATAGTCACGTTGCCGGACCCTTTGATCTGGCAGCCCTGCAGCACACCTCCGGCGCCCACGACCAGCTCGGTCCCGCGCCCGAGAGCGATAGAGCATTGCTCGAATAGACTCTCGATTTCGATGGAAGCCCCTTCCCCGAACTCCAGGGTCGCGTTGCGAAGCACGTCTCCGGGGCCGAAGTACCTCTTCGCCTGACGTTGCCCCGCGTCGGACGGCCAGAGCCCGGACAAGAGCCCGGCGAGCAGATCTTGCGGCAAGCGCTTCGATCCGTCCCCTTCCGCACTCGCGTCTACCCATTCGGCAGTCGCCCCCTCGACCGCGCTGCCGGTGCCGACGAGCCCGCCGAGCTTCGCTCCGGTAAACTTCGCTCCGTCGAGTTTTGCACCGGCGAATACGGCGCGCCGGGCGTCTGCGCCCGATAAGTCGGCGTTCGTCAGATTCGCCTTCGTAAAGTCGACCTTGACGAGCGAAGCGCGCGACAACTTGGCACCGCGCGCTTGCGCTTCGCTGAGGCGCGCGTCCGTGAGGATCGCCTCCGTGAAGTCCGCCTCTTCGACGTTGGCCATCGAAAAGTTCGCGTTGGTCAGATCGGCCTTCTTGAACTTCGCGCCGCCCAAGTAGCACTCGGAAAAATCGGCATGCGTGAGGACAGCGCCCGACAGATCCGCCCCCCCGAGGCTTGCGGTGTCGAACGTCGCGTGCGTGAGGCGCGCCCCCGTCAAATTTGCGCCAATGAGATTCGCCCCTTCGAGCGACGCGCGAGAGAGGTTGGCGCCCGCGAGGTTCGCCTTCTCCAGATTTGCCCCCTCGAGGTCCGCGTTCTCGAGGTTGGCCTCGTGGAGATCGGCGCCGACGAGATACGCTTCCTTGAGGCTCGCGCTCTTCAGATTGGCGCGCGCGAGCTTCGCTCCTTCCAGGATGGCTCCCTCGAGATCGCAGCGCCGGAAGCTCGCTCCCTCCAGAACCGCCCGTGACATCTCGATGCCGCGCAGGTCTGCGCG
>Ga0182024_10026502_pt1 | contig 10184 bp, 9 predicted proteins | sample P32metaG_FD_120480 | JGI IMG/M metagenome (GOLD analysis project Ga0182024, IMG submission 120480) | Permafrost microbial communities from Stordalen Mire, Sweden - P3-2 metaG (Illumina Assembly) | ecosystem: Environmental > Terrestrial > Soil > Wetlands > Permafrost | place: Sweden: Stordalen...
CGAAGCAGGGTTTCCTCTACGTCTACGACCGCGCCACGGGAAAGCCGGTATGGCCGATGCCCGAACGCAAGGCGCCCAAGGGCGACGTGCCGGGGGAATGGTACTCGCCGACGCAGCCGATCCTCTCCAAGCCGCCGCAGTATGCGCGCAACGGTATCGCCGAGAGCGACCTGATCGATTTCACCCCGGCCTTGCACGCCAAGGCCCTCGAGCTGGTGAAGGACTACAAGCTCGGACCAGTCTACACGCCTCCCGTCGTGAGCCGGTCGCCGCGGCCGCTCGGCATCCTCAACATGTCGGCCAACGGCGGGACCAACTGGCCGGGCGGCGCCTTCGATCCGGAGACCCACATCGCCTACCTTTACGCGTGCAACTCCTGCGTCGAGTCGATCGGCTTGGTCCCCGGGCCCAAGGAGATGACCGACCTGCGCTATGTCGTGGGGGTGGCCCGCGAAACGCCGATGATGATCAAGGGCCCGGGCGAGAGCGTGGGCGCCGACTCGCCGCCGCCGCCCAAGCACCCGGGACCAAGCGGCTATCGGTCGCTCGACGTCGACGGCTTGCCGCTGCTCAAGCCGCCCTATGCGACCATCACCGCCATGGACCTCGATAAGGGCGAGATGCTCTGGCAGATCGCCCATGGCGAGACGCCGGACCTCCTGCGCCACCATCCGGCGCTCAAGGGCCTCGACATCCCGCGCACCGGCCAGAGCAGCTACGGCGTTGGCGTCCTGGTCACCAGGTCGCTGATCATCGCCGGCGATCCCCAGGTCACCACCACCACCGATCACCCGCGGGGGGCCATGCTGCGCGCCTACGACAAGAAAACCGGCAAGGAGGTGGGGACGGTGTGGATGCCGGCCGGAGAGAGCGGCTCGCCGATGACCTACCAGGTTGGCGGCAAGCAGTATCTGGTGATCGCGGTCAGCGGCGGGAACTACAGCGGCGAATATATCGCCTTCACCCTGCCGTCCGCCGAATGAGCCAGCGTCCCGCTCCCGCCCAGGCTTTGCGGGCCGTCGCCGCGCTCGCCGTCGCCGCGTTCGTCCTGGCGGCCGGCGAGGATGGCGGCCGGAGCGTGTGGGGCGGCGTCTACACCGACGCCCAGGCCGAGCGGGGCGCCGAGGCCTATCAGGCCAGCTGCCAGTCCTGCCACGGCGCGCAGCTCACCGGCCAGGGCGAGGCCAAGCCGCTTACCGGAGCCTCGTTCCTCTCCAACTGGAACGGCCTCAGCGTCGGCGACCTCTTCGAGCGGGTGCGCACGACGATGCCGATCAACGCGCCCAAGTCGCTGCCGCGCGGCGCCTACGCCGACATCCTCGCCTATGTGCTGAAGTTCAACGGCTTCCCGGCGGGCGCCGCCGAGTTGCCGGGGCGGGCCGAGATGCTCGCCGACATCCGGTTCGACGCCTTCCGGTCCTCGGGCCTCGGGCTCGCCGGCGCCTGGGCGGCCGCCCCGGACATCGGGGCCGCGCCGAACAGTCAGCCCGACCCCTACGTCGCCGACCCCGGTTTCCTGAAGTTGCCGTCGGGACGGACGATGGGGTCCTCCAGCGCGGTGGCCGTCGACAGCCGGGGCCACCTCTGGGTCGCCGATCGCTGCGGGGCAAACGACTGCGCGAAGAGCGACCTCGATCCGATCATCGAGTTCGATGAGCAGGGCCACTTCGTGAAGGCGTTCGGACGCGGCCTGTTCGTGTTTCCGCACGGGATGTTCGTCGATTCTCACGACCACATCTGGCTGACCGACGCCTTCTCGGCGCCCGGCAAGGGGGCGCAGGTGTTCGAGTTCGATCGCGACGGCCACGTGCTCCGCACCCTGGGAAAGCCTGGCGTCAACGTGGCCGGGCGTGACACCTTCGCCGAACCCTGCGCCGTCGCCGTGGCGCGCGACGGAACGATCTACGTCGCCGACGGCCACACCGAGCACAAGGACCCGGCCCGCATCGTCAAGCTGGACGCCGCGGGCCGGTTCATCAAGGCGTGGGGAACCCGAGGCTCGGCCCCCGGCCAGCTCGAGGTGCCGCATACCCTGGCCCTCGACTCCCGCGGCCGGGTCTTTGTCGGCGACCGCTGGAACAACCGCATCGAGATCTTCGACCCGGACGGCAAGCTGCTGGGGGTTTGGACCCAGTTCGGCCGGCCCAGCGGCGTCTACATCGACGCCCACGACACCATCTATGTGACCGACTCCGAGTCCCGCGAGCGCGTGGGCTACGGTCACCACCCGGGATGGAAACGGGGGATCCGCATCGGCAGCGCCCGCACCGGCGAGGTCCAGGCGTTCATCCCCGACCCCAATCCCGATCCGGAGGCGCTGGCCACCAGCGGTGGCGAGGGCGTGTGGGCGGACACCCACGGCGTGGTCTACGGCGCCGAGGTCACCGAGCAGGCGATCGTCAGATACGTCCGCAAGGCGTCACACTGACGCGAGCCCGGGCGGCGGGCCAGCGCCAGCGCAGCAGGGCGAACAGCGCCGCGACGGCCGCGACCGCGATGACGATCGGCGCCAGGAGGTTCGGGCGCCGCGCCGGCGCGCGCTCCATCGCCGCCGCCGTCCCTGCGTGTGTGACGACCGCGCCGAATCTGGCGAAGAAGTCGTTGGCCATCCTGCGGGCGTCGGCGTCGATGAGCCGCTCGCCGACCTCTGCGAGCTTGCCGCCGACGTTTCCCTCGACCTCATAGTACAGCAGCGTCTCACGACCCTCCTGCGTGAGCGAGACCCGGGCCACCCCCTTGGCGAAACCGGCCGCGCCCCCCTTCACGTTCGCCTCGATGGTGTAGGCGTAGGGTGGATCGAGGTCGGCCAGCCTGACGTCGGCGGCGAAGGTCGCGCTGAGCGGGCCGATATTCGCCTTCACCGTGGCGGCGAAGGCGTCGTCGCCGAGGCGGGTCATCGACTGGCATCCCTCGATGCACTGCGACAGCAGGTCCGGATCGTTCAGCGCCAGCCAGACGGCGTCAGCCGGCGCCGCGATGCGGTGCTCCCCGCTCTGCCGCATCAGGCCGCCTTGGCGGCGCTCGCTCCCTGCGCCGCCTCTTCGAAGTAGCGCTTGGGGTTTTCGATGACGATGTGGTCGAGGTCCGCCTGGCTCATCCCCATCCGCTTCAACTCGGGGAAGATGTTCTCGAACAGGTGGGTCATCCGCCAGTTGGGCAGGGTCTTTTGCAGGTCGGCCGGATCGCCGCCGGCGTAGCTCCCCAGCCAGCAGTTGACGGTGTCGTGCGAGACCATCACCCGGTCCTTGTGGCCGCAGTCCACCAGGGCCTTGAGGTTCTTCACCCGGATGGCGTCGGGGATCAGCATCTCCAGGCCGAAACGGTCGAAGCCCACATAGGCGCCGCGGTCGGCCAGGGACTTCTGGTACTCGTGGTCGTCGCGGCCGTCGCTATGGCCGACGATCAGGCTGGAGGCGGGCAGGCCCTGGCCGGTGGCGATGTCGATCTGGTCGTGGCCGCAGGAGCAATTCTCGGTGTGAGAGATCAGCGGCACGCCGGTCGCCTTGGACGCCTTGGCGGCGGCCGTCAGCACCTTGCGCTCATAGTCCGACACCTTGCCCTCGCCGGTGGCGATCTTGATCACCCCGCAGTGGATGCCGGTGGCGGCCACGCCGTCCTCGATCTCCCTCTGGAAGCACTCGGCGATCTGGTCCACCGACAGCTCGTTGAACGTGTAGGGGATCCCCATCGATTCCACGTAGGCGCCGGTGGCGCAGATCAGGGTGACGCCGCTCTTCTGGGACACCTCTGCGATGAATTCGACGTCCCGGCCGAGGTCCATCGGGCACGGATCGATCACCGTGCGCACCCCATGGCCGTGTAACTGCTGGAAGGCGTCGACGGTCCTTTCGATGGCCTCGCGACGCTGGAAAGCCGGCATGCGGGCGTCCATGAACCAGCCCGGAAAACCGACCAGCACATGCTCATGGATCAGGGTGCGGCCCAGATCCTCGGCCTTCCGCTTGCCCTGGACGGTATTCACCTGAGTGGTCACGGACGTCTCTCCCTAAGGTTTGGCCGGGCCGCGGGCGTCGAGGCTACGGCCCCAAGGTTTTCGGAGCCCAGCCCCGCGGCGTCAAGCGTTCCCGGAGCGCCGGCGTCCCGCCGGCTCTTCCCTTAAGCAAGATGCCGGCGAGACACCGGCGCTCCGGTCTACTTCCCGCGCAGCTCCACACGCTGGATTTTCCCCGTGAGCGTCTTGGGCAACTCCTCCATCACCTCGATCCGCCGGGGCACCTTGTAGCTGGCCAGGCGCTCGCGGCAGTGGGCGGTGATGTCCTCGAAGCTGGCCTCCACGCCCGGCTTGAAGGAGACGAAGGCCTTCACCGTCTCGCCGCGATAGGGGTCGGGCTCGCCCACCACCGCCGCCTCGCGCACCGCCGGATGGGCGATCAGCACGTCCTCCACTTCCCGCGGCCACACCTTGAAGCCCGAGGCGCTGATCATGTCCTTCTTGCGGTCGACCAGGTAGAACCAGCCGGCCTCGTCCATGAAACCGACGTCGCCCGAGCGCATCCAGCCGTCGACCAGCGCCTCGGCGGTCTGTTCGGGCTTGTTCCAGTAGCCGGCCATGATCTGCGGGCCCCGCATCCACACCTCGCCGACCTCGCCGACCGGGACGGGCTCGCCGTCGTCGCCGACGATCATCGCCTCGGTGTCCTGGATCGGCACCCCGATGGCCATGGCCCCAGACGTGGGGTCGACCGGAGGACGCCGGCTTTTAGGGCCGATGTGGGTGGGCGACGTGGTCTCGGTCATGCCGTAGGCCGGGAACACCGTCTGGCCGAGCTTCATTTCGACGGCGTCGGCCAGGGCGGGCGCGATCGGCGCGCCGCCCGACATCAGCCCATCGAAGCTGGCGAAGTCCTCGGCCGAGACGCCCGGCGCGTTCATCAGGGCGTTGAAGGCGGTGATCGCCCCGCCGGTGAAGGTCGGCCGCCGTTCGCGGATGATGTCGAGCACCAGCGACGGCTCGAAGCGGTAATGCAGGATCAGCGCCGAGCGGGCCGAGAACGCGACGCCGATGTGGGCGATGATGCCGGTGATGTGGAAGAGCGGCGCGATCCCCAGCACCGTCGATCGCGGCGGGACGGGCGCCCAGTCGCGGAAGATCTGCGAGGTGAAGGCCATGCCGGAATGGCGAAGCATCGCCCCCTTAGGCTGGCCGGTCGTGCCGGAGGTGTAGAGCAGCAGTCCCAGGTCTTCCGGAGCGGGTGTACGCGCCGGCGGCGCCTCGCCATCGTGGGCCCGCACCGCAGCCAGGAAGTCGGTAGCCCCATCGGGCCTGTCGCGCCGGGGCGGAAGCACACGCGGCTCAGCCCGGGTCTGGAAGTCGTGGGCGCTGACCGACACCACCCGCGCCGTCCGCCCGGCCTTCTCGAGGCCTTCCATCGCCGTCGCCGCTTGGTCGTCGTGGGCGATCACCACCGCCGGCTCGCAGTCGGCGAACAGCTTGGCCAGCTCGTCGCGACGGTACATCGGGTTGGCCGGCACCGGAATGGCCCCGATCTTCCACGCCGCCACCAGGGCGATGACGAAATGCGGCGTGTTCTGCAGGATGATCGTCACCCGGTCGCCGACCTTGACCCCCGCCGCCGTCAGCCACACGGCCAGGGCGTCGCTCATGGCGTCGAACTCGCCATAGGTGATCTCGCCATCGAAATAGATCAGCGCCGTCGCCGCCCGGTCCGCCGCGGCGGACCGGTAGAGGCTGAGCATGTCGTGGTGCTCGCGCGCCTGCGTCGGCGCGATCCCGGGCGCGTAGAGCGAGAGCCAGGGCTTACGGGCGTAGGCGTCGCGGGCGCTGTCCTTGGGCATGGTTTCCTCCGCTCGGCTGTCCTCGCCGTGTCGGCGCGGAGGCTGACTCTTTCGCGGCCGGGATGTCAAAGGGAGTCGAAGCGTGTCATGACGTCCCGCTCCCTCCCTCCTGCTGGGCATGAGACCTTCAAGGCTTCGGCGCGCGGGGGCGAACATGTTAGGTCGGCGGAAGTTCATGGCCCTTGCGGCGGCCAGCGCGGCCGCCTCGGCCTCCCGAGCGACGGCCGCGACGTCATCGAGCGACGTCTTCTTGTTGAAGTCGATCGCTCTCTATCTGCCCGAGAAGGAACTGGTGCAGCGGGGCATGACGGCCGATGCCCTCGGCGGCTACATAAAACAGCTCGTCACTGAAGCCAACGAGGTGCTGGGCCACACTCCGCGCGCGCCAGGAGCGTCCGGTGCCTTGGTGGTGGCCCTCAAGCCTCCAGCGCGATCGCGGCTTTGGGTCATGGTGGGCGACAAGACCCGAGAGGCGGAGCTTGCTTCCTTCCTGAAGAGCCGCCTCGAGGCCGTGCCGCCTCCGACGGTTCAGGGCGTTTATGCTTTCGCCATAAACTTCGACGTTTGGGGCGGAGGCAAGCCGCTGGGTGTGCCGTTCCTGCCTATTCCGGATGAATGGCGCACGCGATGACCGGGAAGAAGCAATACTTGCTGCCCGACTACCCCCTCGCGGTGGTCTGGCCGGACTGAATCTCGAACCGACGGGCCATTCGCCACCACCGTTCCAAACGACCTGGGGGGCGTTGACGCGCGCCGTTTCCAAGGTTCATTTGAAGCAGGACACAAGTCATGGGCCAAGCGGCATATCAGTATCTCGTCTTCGAAACCTCGAGCGGCTTCTGCGGCATCGGGTGGAGCGAAGCCGGGGTTACGCGCTTCGTGCTGCCGACAGCCAGCGCTGGAGCCGCCAAGAGGAGCCTTCTTCGTCGGCTGCCCGGCGCCGCGGCCGGTGCGCCGCCACGGGACGTGCTCCAGGCGGTTGCGGCCGTGAAGCAGTACTTCCAGGGCGCGGAGGTCGATTTCTCCGACGTCGGTCTCGACCTTGAAGGGCAGGATGAGTTCTTCAAGGAGATCTATGCCGCCACGCGGAGGGTTGGCTGGGGCCATACGACCACCTATGGCGCGCTGGCGAAGGCCCTGGACGCCGGCCCCGAGGCCGCGCGTGACGTTGGCCAGGCCATGGCCAGGAATCCGGTCCCGCTGATCATCCCGTGCCATCGGGTATTGGCCGCGGGCGGCAAGGTCGGCGGCTTCTCGGCCCCGGGCGGCTCGGCCACGAAAGTCCGCATGCTTGAATTGGAGGGTGTTCACGTCCCCCCGCCGCCCCCGGCGCAGCTGTCGCTGGGGCTTTAGCGTTGGCCGCCGCGCACCGATGAAAGCGGCTCTCGTCACCCGTTACGGATCACCGGATGTCGTGAAGATAGCCGAGGCGCCCAAGCCGGACCCGGCGGCGGCCGAAGTGTTGATCCGGGTCCATGCGGCGGCGGTCGGCCGGACGGATTGCGGCGAGCTCCGGGCTCACCCCATCTTCATGCGCCTCTTCACAGGTCTGCGCCGGCCGAGACGAACGATCCTGGGTCTGGATGTCGCCGGTGAGGTCGAGGCGGTCGGATCGCTGGTCACGGAGTTCGAGCCGGGCGATCGCGTCTTCGGTTTGTGCCCGACGAGGAACAATGGGGCCCAGGCGGAATACGTCTGTGTTCCCGAGACGGCGATCGCGGCCATGCCGGCGGGGGCGCCATTCGACGCGGCTGTCGTCTGTGAAGGCGCCTTCTATGCGAACTCGGTCCTGGACAGGATCGGGCTCGGGCCCGGCCATCGGATCCTGATCTATGGCGCCTCGGGGGCCATCGGCTCGGCGATGGTGCAGCTCGCCAAAGCCGCCGGCGCCGAGGTGACGGCCGTCGTCGCGACCCGGCATCTCGAGCTCGCCAGATCCCTCGGCGTGAACCGCGCCGTCGACTACACGGCAGAGGACTTCGCGCGCATCGGGCAGACTTTCGATTTCGTGGTGGACGCGGTCGGGAAAACGACGTTCTTCCGGTGTCGCAAGCTGCTGAAGCCGGGCGGCGTGTTCGCGGCGACCGATCTCGGGCCCTGGGGGCAGAACATTGCGCTCGCGTTGTGGTCGGCGATCACCCGGAACAACCGCGTCGTCATCGCTACGCCGGGACGCATTGGCGGATTTGCCGGCTTCTTGAAGGAACGTATGGAGGCGGGCCAGTTCCGCGCGGTCGTCGATCGGAAATATCCCCTCGCCGCCATCGCGGACGCCTACCGGTATGTCGAGACAGGGCAGAAGGCCGGCATTGTGGTGATCGACGTGGGGTCGGGCTACTAGCGCTCCGCGTACGCTGTCAACCCGTCGGCTGGGAGAGCACCCATTCCAGCACCGGATCGCGGCCGCTCCTGACCTCGTTCCAGGTCGGGATGATCTCCTTTTCCGGCGCCACGACGTTGGGTCCCTGTTTGCGGAACGCGTACCACAGGGTGGAAGCGCGCACGATCAGATGCGAATTGGGGAGCCTGAACTGTCGGGGTTCCTGGTAGGAGTTCGGCCTCTCGCCGATGGTCTGTCCGACGAGGATGGCCCGCGTCTCATCCTGGAACTGCGCGGCGTTGTTCATGGCCGCGGAAAACGTCAACGGCCCGACCAGCACATACAGATGGCCCCGGGCGTTGAGGTCGCTGCGCGTCTCGATCGGCTTGACGAGCGCGGCATAGCCCACCGTATTGTCGCCGCACGCCCGTATCGATCCTGGCGGTGAGGTGGCCGCTCGCGAATGCGACGGCGGCCCCGTTGAAATCGCCGGAGGGGGTGAAGAACTGCGCCTTGTACCGGCCGCCGTCACACATGAGGTTGACCGTGATCTCGCTCCGGATTCCATCGGGGGATCCGGCCACTCCCTTGTAGACGCCCGCCGGGCCCGCGCAGGGATCGGTGGGGGCAGAGGCTGCGCCGGCGACCAGCAGGTTGAGCCCTGCGAAGAGAGCGAGCAACATCCGTGGCGTCCTTTGCCGGGCGACTTGCCGCGGATTGCATTGCTCGTCGCGCTGGGAGAGCCGGTCAAGTTAAGGTTCGGTCAGGCTGCTGAGGACGCGGTGATCCGGGCGCTTGGGCTTGCGTGAGACGGGGGACCGGACGTCGAGTTGGGGTCAGACCGACCGTCACCTCACTTAAGCCGATCCAACCGCAACCTCTGCCGCGCGTCGCTCAGGCGCCGCAGCGCCAGTTCGGCCACCACCAGCGCCGCCACCCCACTGGCGCCAGCCAGCAGGAACATCAGCAGGATCTGGTATTTCACCGCCTCCATGGGATCCATGCCGGCGATGATCTGGCCGGTCATGATGCCGGGGAGGGTGATCAGGCCGGCGGCCGACATCTGGTTGATGATCGGCAGAAGACCGCGCCGCAGCGACTCGCGCAGCAGGGGAAGGGTGGCGGCGCGATAGTCGACGCCGAGGCCCAGCTGGGCCTCGATGGCGGTCCGTTCGCGCCATACCCCGCCGACGATCCCGTCCAGGGCCAGGCTGCCGGAATTGAGCACCGACCCCAGGATGATCCCGACCAGGGAGACGGCGTAGCGCGGATCGTACCAGGGGTGCGGGCGGATGGCGGTGGTGAGGGCGAGGATGGCGGTGACCAGGGTGGCGAGGCCGACCGTGGCGCCGCTGATCGTCAGGCCGGCGAAGCCGCGGAACTTGCGCACCGGGCGGGCGGCGATTTCGCGGGCGGCGATGGCCCCCATCACCAGGACGACGGCCAGGGTGGCGAGCGGATTGTTCAGCGCGAAGATGAACCGCAGGATGAAGCCGACGGCGATCAGCTGGATCACCATCCTTGCGGCCGCCCACAGCAGCTGCCGGTGGAGCTGCAGGCGCAGGGCGATGGAGACCCCGGCGTCCAGGGCCACCAGCGACGAGGCGAGGAGGAGGTCGGTGGGGGCGAGCGAGATCACGCCGCCGCCTCGGGCTGCAGCTTGCGGTCGACCATCCGCATCCGCGTTGCCCCCAGGCGGGCGCCTTGCGCCGGGTCGTGGGAGACCAGCACGATCACCACTCCGGCGGCTAGGCGCTCCTGAAGGATGTCCTCGACCTTGCGGACCGAGACCGGGTCCAACGGGCCGGTGGGCTCGTCCAGCAGCAGGGCGGGGGGATCGAGGATGAACGCCCGCACCAGGGCCAGGCGCTGCCGCTCGCCGGTGGAGAGGCGATCGACCGCGCCATCGAAGGGGGCCTCGACACCGAGGCGCTCCGCCAAGGCCCGGGCGCGCTCCAGCTGGTCCGGGGCGAAGTGATCATGGACGTTCTGCGCCCACCAGCCGGATTCAGCCGCCACATAGGGAATGCGCCGCCGCCATAGGTGC
>Ga0182024_10026503_pt1 | contig 10184 bp, 10 predicted proteins | sample P32metaG_FD_120480 | JGI IMG/M metagenome (GOLD analysis project Ga0182024, IMG submission 120480) | Permafrost microbial communities from Stordalen Mire, Sweden - P3-2 metaG (Illumina Assembly) | ecosystem: Environmental > Terrestrial > Soil > Wetlands > Permafrost | place: Sweden: Stordalen...
ACGCGTGGCAGATCTCGTCCGCGTAGATGCTCCCGATCCCTGACACGACGCGCTGGTCCGTGAGGGCTGCCTTCAGGGGGACACGGTGACTGGCCAGCCGCTCGGCCAAGACGCGGGTGGACAGCCCGTCCACGAGCGGATCCGGCCCGAACCGAGCGAAGTCGAGGGGCAGTCCGTCCGGCCCGACGTCGTCGGTCACGAACCACTCCCCGAACGTCCGGGGGTCGACGAAGCGCAACTCGCTCCCGTTCCCAAGCCTCGCAACCACGTGGGTGTGCTTCAGCACGGGCGTCCCCTCCCCGCCGGCTCCATCGCCGCCGTCAGGTCCAGCTACCCAGAGCAGCTGACCGCTCATCCGGAGGTGGATGACGAGCGCCTGCCCGTCGTCGAGCTCGAGGGCGAGAAACTTCCCCTTGCGCCGGGCTGCCTCCACCCGCCGCCCTTCGAGCCGTTCAACGAGCTCAGCTGGCGGCTGTCTTCGCACACTTCGCCTTCCCGTGACCCGCACCTCGACGATACGTTGCCCGACGACGTGCTCCTCGAGGCCCCGCCGGACGGTCTCGACCTCCGGAAGCTCAGGCACCCTTCGTCAGGCTCGGATCGCGCTCATCGGGAACTGATTGCGTTGTCTCGTGGCCGGCTGGCGTACGGCCCCCGAGCCTCAGGAGCGCGGCGGAGTCGCCCATTGCCGGGCCGGTCCGTCGGTTGAGCAGGGCGTCGAGCGCCACCGCGGCGGCACGCCGCTCGGCCTCCTTCTTCGAGTGACCGTCCCCGATCCCGAGGTGCTCGCCGGCCACGACGGCATCGGCGGTGAACCGCTTCGCGTGGTCCGGCCCGCGCTCGCTCACCACATACGACGGCGGCCCTAGCACCATCTGCGCCGCGAGCTCCTGCAGGCGGCCCTTCGGGTCGCCCAGCCGGGCCTCGGCGGCGATGTCGCTGACGAGGGAGCCGAGCAAGTCGAGCACGAACTCGCGGGCACCCTCGATGCCCGCCGTGAGGTAGACCGCACCGATCACGGCTTCGACACAATCGGCCAGGATGGAGGCCTTGTGACGTCCGCCGGAGCTCGCCTCACCTTTGCCGAGGAGGAGCGCCTCCCCAATCCCGAGCTCCTCGGCTGCCGGAGCCAGCGCCTGTGTGCTGACCACCGCCGCCCTGACGCGGGCAAGGTCGCCCTCGGGCAGGTCAGGAAACGATGCGTAGAGGTGGGCGGTGATCACGAGGCCGAGCACGGCGTCCCCGAGCAGTTCGAGGCGCTCGTTGGAGGGTTGCGGGGGGGTTTCTGCGCAGTACGAGCGGTGCGCGAACGCTTGGCGGGCGAGCTCGGGGGCAAGGCCGTAACGAGCGAGACGCTCGGCCAGCGTGCGGACAGCCGGGCCCTCGACTTCGATCCGGGCGCTGCCGGCGGAGGCGGGCTCAGGCAGCGTCGAGCTTCGCCGTCACGTAGTCGACCGCGTCGCGCACGGTACGCAGGTCCTCGAGATCCTCGTCATCGATCCGGAAACCCTCCACACTGTCGCTCAGCTCCTCCTCCAAGGCCTCGACCAACTCGATGAGGGCGAGCGAGTCGGCGGCGAGATCGTCCGCGAAGGAGGACGACTCGGTGATGCCCGAGGCGTCGATCTCGAGGATCTCTGCCAGCTGGTTGCGAATGATCTCCAACACATCGCTGCGCGTCAGGGTGCTGCCGGTTGCTTCAGCCACGGGAGGCTCCTTCCTGGCGTCGATTTTCCGAAGATGCTACCGCCCGCCACGTCGCCCTTCTGTGCCTGGTCGGTATCCAACCGATGCGGGCAGAGCCGCCAGGGCAGCGGCGAGCGTGCTGGACGTTCAGCCTGTGCCGCCGGGAGCTGTGACGGCGGCGGCGAGCTTGCCTGACAGGTCGCCGCTCGCCAGCTCGTGACCGGCGCGCACGGCGTTGACGATCGCCCGCGCAGAGGACGACCCGTGGCTGATGATGCACACGCCCTTCAGGCCGAGCAACATGGCGCCGCCCGTGTTCTCGGGGTCCAGCGGTTCGGCGCGGCGCAGGAGCGACGGGAACAGCGTGTCGCCCGCAGCTTTGTTCTCAGGCGTCTCGGCGAAGACCTGGAGGAGGATGTCCATGAACACCCGGAGCGCCCCCTCGAGCGACTTCAGGGCGACGTTGCCGGTGAAGCCGTCGGTCACCACGACGTGCGTGCCCCCCGCAAGGAGATCACGACCCTCGACGTTGCCGACGAAATCGAAGCCGGCGCCGTCCGCACCAGTCGGGGCCGCCATCGCGGCCAGCAGGGCATGGGTTTCCTTGGTGAGCATGTTGCCCTTCGAGGACTCCTCGCCGATGGACAGCATCGCCACCTTCGGCCGCTCGAGCCCGTAGCGCTCGCGGTAGAAGGCCGCTCCCATCTGGGCGAACTGCACAAGCCACTCGGGCTGGCAGTCGGAGTTTGCGCCGGCGTCGACGAGCACCGTCGGGGCGTCGCCGAGAGCGGGCAGCGGTGTGGCGATGCACGGCCGTGACACTCCGTGCAGGCGGCCCATCCGCAACAGGGCGCTCGCCATCGTGGCCCCGGTGTTGCCGGCGCTCACCATTGCGCACGCCCGTCCATCGCGGACCGCCTCGGCGGCGCGCACGAGCGAGGAGTCCTTCTTCGTCCGCACAGCCCGGGCGGCGTCCTCCGACATGCCGATGACCTCGCTCGCGGCGATCACGTCGAGGTCGCCGACATCGCCCAGGCTCCCGTCGGCAGGTCCGACCAGCACGACCGGGATGCCGAGCTCGGCCGCTTGACGGGCGCCGGCGACGATCTCAGAAGGGGCGCGGTCGCCCCCCATCGCGTCGACGGCTACGGGAAGGTCAGGGCGTGTCACTCCATCTCGATCGCCTGCCGCCCGTGGTACCAGCCGCAGTGCGGGCAGACCACGTGTGGGAGCTTCGTCCGGCGGCACTGCGGGCAGATGCTGCGCGGCGGCTCCTTGAGCGTCCAGGCTGAGGCACGGCGGCTCCGGCTCTTCGACTTCGAGGTCTTCTTCTTGGGGACGGCCATCGTCGTTTCCTTAATCGGTCCGAGGGTCGGGCGCCTCGCACGAGCAGGTCTCGTGGTTGCGGTTCACGCCGCACTGGGGGCACAAGCCCTGGCAGTCCTCCTGACAGAGCGGTGCGAGCGGCAGCTCAAGGATACAAGCATCGTGGACGAGTGGTTCCAAGTCGAGAAAATCGCCGTCGAGGCCGTAGCCGAGGTCCGGATCCGGGTCGTGCGTGCACACCTCTGAGATCCGCGCGAGGAGCTCGCCTCGGGCAGCCTCGAGGCACCTCCGGCACGTGCCTTCGAACGGAGCCCGCACCACGCCGTTCACCGTCACGCCGCCGATGGAGGATTCAACGGCACCTTCGAACGACACCGGGACGCCCGCGGGCACCCACGAGTCCGTCACCGTGAGCTCGGGAATCACCGCCTCCGCCTCGACGTCGAGCACCGAGCCAGGCTGCCGGCGGAGCGCTGCAACCGGCACGAGCCATGGCCGGCCACGGGCCTGAGCAGGCACTCAAGCGTCCTGGTCGAAGAGCCCGTCCTCCAAATCGGCATCGCCGTCGGCGCCGGACCCTTTCGGGTCCTGCTGGTCGTCCTGCGGATCGTTCGGCACCGCTGCCAGCCGCTCCCGCCCTGAGCGGACCGTCTTCATGGTCCGATCGAGGACGATCTCGAAACCCGCCAGCTTCTGGTCGATGTAGTCCTCCGCCTCGTGTCGCAAGCGCCGCCCCTCGGCCTCGGCATCCTCCACGAGGCGAACAGCGCGGTGCTCTGCCTGGCGGACGATCTCGGTTCTCTGCACCATGCGCTCGGCGTGCACACGGGCGTCCTCGATGATCTCGCCCGCCTCGCGCCGCGCCGTGGCCAGCACCTCCTCGCGGTCCTTCAGCAGCCTGCGGGCACGGCGCAGCTCGTCGGGAAACTCGTCACGGGCTGCCTCGAGCAGCTCCAGCACCTCGTCGCGGGCGATCATCACCGACGATGACAGCGGCACGGACTTCGCCGTCTGCACGATTTCGATCAGCTCGTCGAGGACGCCCTCGACACCACTTTCGGGTTCCGGAAGTGCGTCGTCGAGGCCTGCGGCGGGCCCGAAGTGCGTGGGGTCGCTCATCGGACCGCCTTCAGGCGTCGGTTCACCGGTTCCGGAACGAGGCCGCTCACGTCGCCCCCGAACCGCGCGACCTCACGGATGAGCCGGCTCGCGATGTAGGCGTACGTGGAGCCCGTCGGCAGGAACAGGGTCTCGATGCCGGACAGCTCGCGGTTCATCTGAGCCATCTGCAGCTCGCTCTCGAAGTCGGAAACGGCGCGGAGCCCCTTCACGATGACGGTCGCCCCGACCTCCCGCGCCAGCTCGACGACGAGCGTGGACATCGCCACGATTCGGACGGTCGGCAGGTGAGCAAGCGACTCGGCCAGCATCTCCTCCCGGTCCTCGATGCTGAACAACGGCTCTGCCTTCTGCGGATTGCGCAGCGACGCGACGATGACTTCGTCGAACAAGCGCGTCGCTCGCTCGACCACCTCGAGATGCCCGTTGTGGAACGGGTCGAAGGAGCCGGGGAACAGGGCGATCGTCAAGCGTCATCCTTGTCGGGGTCGGGTTGGGCGGGCCAGGTCGCTCCTTCGGCAGCTTGTGCTGCCCCTTGGGCGGCCTCCAGCAGCGTCACGAGCGTACCGCCGTATCGGTACTCGCGAGAGACCGCATAGAGGAGAGGCACCGAAAGCGGGGAGCGGTGCTCGACCAGCACGGTCGGCGCGTCGAGCTGGGCGAGCAGTTGTCCGAAGTCGACGAAAGTGTAGGGAGGGTCGGCCAGCACAACATCCACTGACCCGCGTCCATGCACTGCCGTCCACACGACCGCATCAGCGCGGACCACCCGCACGCCCGGGGATCCGAGGTAGCCGGTCCGCTCGAGGTTGTGCTCGATCGCCATCACAGCCCGGCGGTCCTGCTCGACGAAGGTGACGGCGCCCGCTCCCCGCGAGAGCGCCTCGATCCCGAGCGCACCGCTGCCGGCGAACAGGTCGAGCACGGCGGCGCCGGTGACGAGGTCGCGAGCCTCGAGTACGTCGAACATCGCCTCCCGGACGCGGTCGCTCGTCGGTCGGAGGCCTGGCACGTCCGGAGCGACCAACTTCCGCCCTTTGGCATCGCCTGCGATCACCCTCATGAGATCACCCTTACGACCAGCCCGCTCAACTCCGGAAGAGGAACTGGCGTTCCTCCTCGGTGACGAAGAGCCCCACCTCGTCCCACAGCTGTCGATATCGCTCGTCGGTCAGCTCCGGGTCGTCATCCACGATCGCCGTCGCCACTTGGCGGGCCTTGACGACGAGATCGCGGTGCCACCGCAGGGAGGCGAGCTTCAGGTCCGTTCGGCCTTTCTGCCGAGACCCGAGAACAGTCCCGCCGCCGCGCAGGTCCAGGTCGGCCTCCGCAAGCTCGAAGCCGTTCTCCGTTCTCACCATCGCCTCCAACCGCCCGGCTGCCAGTTCCGTGACCGGCTCCGCCAGCAGAAAGCAATACGACTTGGCGCTCCCACGCCCCACTCGCCCTCGCAGCTGGTGGAGCTGGGCGATCCCGAACCGGTCTGCATCCTCGATCACCATGACGGTCGCGTTCGACACGTCGACGCCGACCTCGACCACCGTCGTCGCCACGAGCACCTGGATCGTGCCGGCCCGGAACGCAGCCATCACCCCGTCCTTGTCCTTCGGCACCATCTGCCCGTGCAGCAGGCCGACGGTGTACCCACGGAGCTCGTCGGCCAGAAGGCGGGCCTGCTCCTCGACGGCCGAACGGGGCGGGGGGCGCTCGAGGTCGAGGTTGATCGTCAGCTCGACGGGCCTGCCATCGCTCACACGGGTGGCTCGGCGCCCAGCGGGGTCCTCGTCGCCGTCGCCGTCCTCGAATGCGGTCTCGGCCGGATCCTCCAGAGCGTCGTCGAGGCCCTCTACCTCCAGGACCCCGCCCCCGACGAGCGGGCAGACGACAAAGGCCTGATGCCCAGCGTCGAGCTCGGTCCGGACGCGCTTCCAAGCGATGTTCTCGCTGTGTCTCGAGAGCAGCCGCGTCGTGATCGACGTGCGACCGGGCGGCATCTCGTCGAGCGTCGTGTGGTCGAGGTCGCCGTATACGGTCATGGCGGCAGTCCGCGGGATGGGCGTGGCCGTCATGACGAGCACGTCCGGCTCGGCCCGGCCCTTTTCGCCCAGCGCCGCCCGCTGCTCCACGCCGAAGCGGTGCTGCTCGTCCACGACGACGACGCCCAACGACGAGAACCCAACATCACCTGTCAACAGTGCGTGCGTCCCGACGATCAGATCCAGCTGCCCGCTCTCCAGCTCGGAAAGGATCCGTGCCCGCTCGGATGATGCAGTCCGGCTCGTCAGCAGCTCGACGGCCAGCGGCCGCTCGCCCGAGAGGCGCGCCCCGTCAGGCACGCTCAAGCCGCCGAGCAGCCGCCGGATGAGGAAGTAGTGCTGTTCGGCGAGCACCTCGGTCGGCACCATGAAGGCGCCCTGGTGCCCTCCTTGGACTCCGTACAGCATCGCCGCCACCGCCACGACTGTCTTCCCCGAGCCGACGTCGCCCTGCAGGAGGCGGTTCATGGGATGCGGTTGTGCCAGGTCGGCGGCGATCGCTGTGATCGCCCGGCTTTGGGCGCCCGTCAGCTCGAATCCGAGCCGCGCGACGAACGTGGCGACGAGCCCGCCTGGCGTCGTGTCGTGAACGACGCCGACGGTGCGCGAAGCGAGGGCGCGCTTCTTCCGGACAAGGAGCAGCTGCAGCCTGAGCAGTTCGTCGAAGGCGAGGCGGTAGCGCGCCCGCTCCCTGCCGGCCATGTCCTCGGGCAGGTGCACGTCGTGGTACGCCGCCGTCCGGTCGACGAGGCGGAGATCGGCGAGGGCTCGGTCCGGGACGGGATCGGAGAAGGGCCCGGCCCTCTCGAGTGCCTCCGTCACGAAACGCGAGAGCTCCACCGAGTTGACGTTCGCCTTGCCCGACTGCGGATAGATCGGGACGAGGCGTCCGGTCTGGTCGCCGACGAGGTCGATGACAGGGTTCGCCATCTGGCGCTGCCCCCGGTACATCTTGAGCTTGCCGAAGACCGTCACGGTCTGACCTTCGGAGAATTGGCGCGCCCTCCAACCCTGGTTGAAGAACGTGCACGTCAGCGAGGCGGTGCCGTCGTGGATGACGATCTCGGCGGTCGACCGCCCGCCGCGAAAGCGTTTCGCGCCGCTCCTGACGACCTTGGCCGTGACGACCGCCTCTTCGCCATCGACGAGCGAGGCGATCTCGGCCTGCTTCGTGCGGTCGGCGTGACGACGGGGATAGTGGGTGAGCAAGTCGAGGACGTTCTCGATGCCGAGCGCCCGGAGGCCGGGAACCTTCCGGGAGGGCACCGTCTTGAGCTCCGAGACCGGAATGGCGCGAAGCGTTCGGAGCGTACGCGGGCTCATTCGACCGCGACGAGGTACGGGTACAGCGGTTGGCCGCCGCGATGCAGCTCGACGGCGACGTCGGGACGATGCTCTGCGAGCCATTCCGTCACGCGACGGGTGTCAGCGGCCTTGGCGCCGGCCCCTTCGATGATGGTGACGATCTCGTGCGACCCGGTGAGCAGCCGGTCGAGCAGGCGGCAGGTGGCGTCCGACGCGCTCCCGGCCACGACCTCGATCCCCCGGCGCGATACACCGATCCAATCGCCCGCGACGATCTCGCCGACCGGCGTGTCGCTCGCCCGGACTGCCTGGGTGACTTCACCGGCTACGACGCGCGCTGCCGCGGCTGTCATGGCCTGGGCGTTCGCATCGGAACCGACCTCCGGGTCGTACTCCAGCAACGCCGCGAAACCCTCCTGGATCCCCGCCGTACCGACGACGCGGGCGGGTCGCCCCGCGAGCTCGCAGGCCTTTTCTGCGACGGCTCGGATGTTGTCATTGTTGGGCAGCACGATCACTTCGGCGCCCGGAGCCGCCTCGATCATCGCCAGGATCTGCTCTGTGGAGGGGTTCATGGACTGGCCGCCCGCGACGATGTGACGGACCCCGAGCGAGTGGAAGATTCGCCCGATACCATCGCCCGTCGCCACCGCCACGACGCTCGTCACGGGCGCGGGCTCAAGCTCCGCTTCCTGTTCTGTGGCCGAGCCCACCGCATTGCGCACCCACGACTCCTCCTCGACCTGTTCGAGGAGGTCGGTGACGCGGATGTTGCGCAGACGGCCGACGTCGATGCCCGCCTCGACGGCCGCGCCGATGTCATTCGTGTGGATGTGGCAATTCCAGACACCTTCGCCGCCGACCACGACGATCGAGTCGCCGATACCCGCCCAGACGTTCTTGAAGTGCGGTACCGCCCTGTCTGAGGCTTCGAGAAAGTACATGACCTCGTAACGCAGGTCGCCGGCATCGTGCTCCTGCCCGGCGCCTTCGTCCACCTGGGCGCGAAGGTCGCTGGCATCGTTGGGCCGGGCGTGGCCACCTCCCGTCGCGACCTGAGCAGCGACCGCTTCGGGAAGAGGGAGCGCTTCGGGAAGGCTGCGGTCGTCGAGGACGTAGAGGAACGCGTCGAACAGCAGCACGAGCCCGGCGCCGCCGGCGTCGACCACCCCCGCGCTCGCGAGGACCGGAAGCAGCTCGGGCGTTCGCCAGAGAGCCTCGATGGCCGTCGACCGTGCCGCTTCGGCGACGGCCACCATGTCCGAGGCCGGGTTGCCGGCGAGGGCGCTGGCAGCGCCGTCGGCGGCTGCAGCGGCCACGGTCAGGATCGTTCCTTCGACCGGCTTCATCACCCCGGCGCGAGCAGCCACGTTGGCCTCGGCCAAACCGGCCGCCAGCTCGATCGGCCCGACCGACTGGCGCGGCGCGTCCTCGGCACCGGCGAAGATGTTCGCGAGCCCCCGCAGGATCTGGCACAAGATGACCCCGGAGTTGCCGCGAGCACCCATCAACGACCCGTGGGAGATGGCCTTGCACGTCGACCGCATGTCCGCGGCACCCTCGAGCGCTGCCAGCGCCGCACCCACCGACTCGAGCGTGAGATGCATGTTCGTACCCGTGTCACCGTCGGGAACCGGATAGACGTTCAGGCGATTCAGGACCTCGCGATGGATGCCGAGCGCGCGCTCGTAGCTCGCCATGACGTGTTGCACGTCCGCTGCGTCCAACACGGATCGCGTCACCCTTGAGCCTCGTCGTCGAAGACTCGGATGGACCGGACCATGGCGGAGGATGGTAACCTCCAGCCTGTTCCAAGCAGTATCTCTCGATCGAGGTGACGCGTCCCAATGGCAGCCGTATGCGAGATCTGTGGCAAGCACCCAGGCTTCGGCATGAACGTGTCGCACTCCCACCGGAGGACGAAGCGGCGCTTCGACCCGAACATCCAGAAGGTTCGTGCGCTGGTCGGCGGTACGCCGCGGCGACTCTACGTGTGCACGTCGTGCATCCGGGCCGGGCGAGTGGTCAAGCCACCACGCCGGCAGGTTCCCCAGCACACCTAGGCGACTGATTCCGGGGGCGCCGCTTGGCCGTGGGTTACCGGTCGGTCCGAGTGCTCCGGAAGGAGTGCTCCCAGCCGCTGACGAGCAGAGGGCGTCCCTCGAAACTCCGCTCCCGAGCGTCGCCGGAACAGGACCCGATCCGTATCGGTGCCGCCAGGCCGGCGGCCTCGAATGCCTCGATCACGCCGGCGGCCTCGGGCGCAGTGAACACCAGCTCGTAGTCCTCGCCGCCGCCAAGCGCCTGCTGCAGCGAGGCTCCCTCCGCGACCGGAACGGACGTCAGACGAATGCCCACGCCGGACTCGGCTGCGATGTGGCCAAGGTCCTGCGCGAGGCCGTCGGAAATGTCGATCATTGCGGTTGCACCGGCTGTTGCCGCCACGCAGCCCTCGCGCACGCGGGCGACGGGCCGGCGGTACGCCTTGACCAGCTCGCCCGGCCCGGGCCCGACCGCTGCGCCGGCCTCGACACGTCCAGCGGCTCCGGTGGCTTCGCCCCGTTCCGCAGCACGCGCCCGGCGGAGCAGTTCCAGGCCGGCGGCTGAGGCTCCGAGCGCCCCGGTCACCCAGATCACGTCCGCGGGCCGCGCTCCGCTCCGCAGGACCGGGTCGCGATCGTCGCACGTGCCGGTTATCGCCACCGAGAGCAC
>Ga0182024_10026504_pt1 | contig 10183 bp, 9 predicted proteins | sample P32metaG_FD_120480 | JGI IMG/M metagenome (GOLD analysis project Ga0182024, IMG submission 120480) | Permafrost microbial communities from Stordalen Mire, Sweden - P3-2 metaG (Illumina Assembly) | ecosystem: Environmental > Terrestrial > Soil > Wetlands > Permafrost | place: Sweden: Stordalen...
TGATGCCTGTTTAGTCACCATGGCTACTGAGGCCGCCCTCTGCTCTTAACTATGCGCTGGGCGGTAAAGTTGGCTAGCGCCCTCGTCTCGTTCACCACCCATCTGTTACTCATGACTCTCTCTCACTCTCATTAACCGTCACTCCCCTCTTCAACATCCAACCCTCAAAGAAAGAAGACTGCGTATGATATTAGGCCTGGTTACAGCTATCGTCGTTGCATCGTCTTTCTCCTCCTCCTCTTCTTCCTCTTCTCTTCTATCTCAACACCTCACCTAGTTCATTCCTTCCTCTTCGCCACTACTTTGCCTGCCTTCCGCACCGACCTCGTCATCGAGACAATCCAGCTCCACACGTTGCCCTTAGCAAGAGCAGCATTCCACAGCCCTTAGGCTACACAACTTGCCTCGAATCACCCAAAGTCTACATCAAACCTTCGACTGCTACAACTCAATTGCCTCGGCCGTCTTCGATATCGTATTCCCTTCTGTGACCTTCATAGGACTAGTTAATCGAACAAGGCAGACGAAGAGCCATCTCTTCGACTACCTGTTCCACCAAGCTTCAATTATCGACAAATGATATCCAGAAGGTTTTCAGCACTTCTTTGAAGCTTGGCAATACTGTCTTGTTCTCTAGGCTTTCGTTGTCGTCTAGAATTGACGACTGCGTCCAGCCGCAGCTCGCAGATCGTTCATTTTGAGCATCTGTGAGCCATCGATCTCAACAATCAGCTCTTCCTGATCGACATCTCTCGTCAACCCAACAATCTACGTACCTACCCAGCGTCGACAGTCGTCATCCGCTCCGTAGCCCCGTGGACTTGACCTGTATACCCTCGTCGAGATTCAATACGTATTCATACTCCCGCCCAACGTACGCAACAGTTGAACGAGGCCTTCGAATAGGCTTCCATCACTCATTCCCTCCTCTCATGTTACAATAACGATTCAAATATCTTTCCTTATCGGGCAATCGTCCACCATTTTTACGATCGGTCATCCACTTCTCCTTTGTTACCAGCAATTCAAATACCCATATATGAGCCTCTGATACTATACGATACGGAGTTTCTACGGTCCTACTACTTTTCAATTGTCCATATCATTATAGCGCCATTTTAGTTACACCGCCCGCTTGCTACCACTCCCTTCTACTTGATCAACATCCTCGATCTCCAGCATCAACACAACTGTTCTTTATAGAAACCAAAAGCATTCGATTTATTTGTATACCTCGGCCTCGAGGTTCCTGGCATTCAAAAGCATTCCGCTGTACCACTAGCTCTTCGTTGTCACTCGTCCATCACATCGCGATCTCTCCGCAGTCATTTACTGCCCATCTTCAATTGACCGGTATCGCCGACGTCTTCTCCTGTGAATTTCCTGGATCCATTCACACCGGTATCCGCCTTCACTCCGCGCAAGTTCATCATGGAGTGTATGCGGGATAACTTCTATGATGGCGTTGTGCTTGATGGACGCTACCAAACAATCGCTCCCCTGAACCACGGTTCCTTTGGTATGGTCTTCGAGGCCAAAGACCTCGCAACCAACGACATAGTTGCAATCAAGTGCTTGACCAAGAACCTACCAACAGATGAATCTGCTCCATCATTCGCGGTCGATGAGAAGTCGGAGGAGTTAGCCTGTCATGCTCGGCTTGGCTCCCATAACCACATTGTCAACCTAATCCACTCTTTCGAGACCGATGCACATGTCTACCTCGTATTGGAATACTGCCCAAAGGGTGACTTATACGAGGCAATTCGCACAAGACCTGGGCCATGGCAGACAGAGTTTGTTCGAGCCTTAATGCTTCAACTTGTCGATGCTGTGGCCTACATCCACTCAAAGGGCATGTATCATCGTGATATAAAGCCGGAAAACATCTTCCTCACTGCATCCAATGACCTGAAGGTTGGCGATTTCGGTCTTGCAACAACAGAGGAATTGTCATACGAGACCACGGTCGGCAGTGATCGCTATATGTCGCCGGAACAATATGACTCCGCTGGTGCTGGATATTCCCCTGCTCAAGCAGATATCTGGGCTATTGGTGTGTGTCTTCTCAATGTCCTCTTCGCTCGCAACCCGTTTACCACCCCAACGGAGTCAGATAACCTGTTCTTGGACTTTTCAAAAGACAGGCAGTCTTTGTTTGATGTTTTCCCAACAATGTCTTTGGATACTTTCGAAGTTATCAGTCACTGTATGAGTCTCGACCCAAAGAAGAGATCATTATCCGCTACTCGTGAAGCTCTTCTCAAGGCTGTTTGTTTCACCACGGATGATGAGACTCTTGATGATTACATCGATGTGGGACGCCCAACAATCGCTAGCGCCAACCGGGAGCCTTTGAGAACTCCATCAATTCAAAGCCCACAGATTGATCAAGGAGTTTTCCCATGGGCTAAGGCCCTTCATGCTAGTCCTCCCCAGCCGACCAGACAACTCTCTGTTATTCAGGATATTGAAAGCTACACGGAAGACCTCTTTCCGAGCTCTGAAAGCAGCAACAAGGACTGGTTCTCGGTTAATGGTCAAACTCCGTCTATGTCATCCATACTGGAATCATCTTTGGCAGCTTCAACAAGTTCGTTGACTCTCCGTCGCCTGGGCAAGAAGACATCCTCATTACACGCAGACCTAACGCCTATCTCGGGATCACTACCTATTTCAATGAGCAAGCCCAAGCTTGTACCGTCCATGTCAACTATATTTGGACGCAAGAATGATATGGTCTCGAAGAGCTGGAGTGAGATGTATGATGAGGATACTGGAGATGAAGAGGAGATGATCGAGCTCAAGGAGAGACAAGCTCAGAATGCCAGAACATACTCTCATGATAGCAACGCCGATAACGTTACAGTTCATCCGGAGGGTCTGTCTGAGTCGAGGAGCTCGTTTGTAAATTTGAAGTCGCTAGACCAGGAGGCTGGTCGAGTTGCGAACAACGATGTTGATAGCGACACTATTAATGATGGATTTTTCTTTCAAGATACCACGGAGACTCGACATTACTCTCCACCTCGTTACTCGCCGCCGCCTAAGAGAGTCACCATGGATAAGTGGGCGGCATTGGGAGATCGTCGACGAGCCTACACTGGTGAATCAAAGTCGGACAAGTCTCCAGAGAAATGGCGTGGACGGCGAAATACGGGGAACACAAGCTCAACTGGCTTCAACGGATTTGGGCAAGGTGTTTGGGATTTCAGGGATAAGGCGAACAATAATCGGACAAGGGTATGTCCTTGGGTTAAGGATCGGGATCATCAACATTATCAGAGCCATCGCAAAGACAGGGGCTCCGATCTCGGCGACCTTGAGTGGGTTGGAGGCTGGCAGGATTCGCCGGACCTTCAATTGTAGTTTAACCGACACTCTTCCTTTTTGTCTACGGTTGAGACATCGGGGGCCTTGTTCTAAATATGTTTACAGCATTAGAACGGGTCACGTTGGTGGCATGACAGGTAGATGTGGATCGAGATGTTTAGCTTAGACTCGCTTTCTGTATATTAGATATCTTCTGAGGGAGACTGACAATATCAGATGTACCCACTCTACAAATTGCTCCATTTGCATTGATGAAAATATAAATATAGCCTTGTGATAAACTAACTAGTAATACTCTTCCGAGGACTAAATCGTCCACTGACTGCCTAGTGAGATCAAAACGCCCTCTGCCAGATTCATATCAACGGATATAGTTTTGCACATACACTGAACGCCATGCCGAATGTTCTGCTCCCCTTCCTCTATAAGTCCACCCTTGCAGGGGATTTTTCATTTCAATATCACACCACTGTCGCATCAAAGCCGATGCTCATTCCATCGGAGGAGTAAAGACCGCCTCTTCTCTGGCACCACGTCCGTCTCAGCTAATGGTAGCCCTCTATTAAATAGGCCCCCCTGGCCACTATTACCGGGGAATCTCAGACAGTTCTCCCTCGCCATTATCACCTGGGCATCTCTCCTTCTCCAACTTCATGTCCAGTATGATAGCGATCTCAGGACAGTATTCAAGGATAGCCTTCCGCTGACCCTGGTTCTTCCATACGCCGCCGGGCAAGTGCCCAGCGCCAACGCGCAGATGATAACCCATGGGTTTCTCGTGGTAGACTTCCTCGACGGAGAAGTGGTTCTCCATCTCGCCGTTCGCGACCTTGAGGCCTGGGATGCCGATCACGCGCTTCCCGAACCATTCGTCTTCGGGCATGGAGTCGTTGAAGCGTTCTTGGAATCCGAGGACACGCTTTATGGCGGATATTCGGCGGATAGAAAGACCGCCGTTGCCGGCGAAACGGTCGTCGGGTACTCTATGAAAGTTAGTCGTGAGTAAAAGGTATAAGGGCCATGCTATGACAGGCCCTAGAGTGAAGCTGACCTTGGTGATCCTGCCCAATCATAACCAAGCCAGTCATTCAAACTGGTTTCTGAGTTTGAGCAAAGGATACTGTCTGATTCGAATTTCAAAAGCCACTCGACGCCTGGAAGTAGCTCATTGTAGAACCTGATGTCGGTTAACATCCTCCATATATGCTCCTGGTCCTCTATTGACCAAGGCTCTGGCGCAATCATTAAATCCAGCTTTCCAGCTGCTTGTTGGTACTTTGTCCCCACGGACTTGCCTACAGCTGACACACTCTTGTTCGAGCCGATGAACAGGAAGCGCCAATCCGGTGGTACAACGGCCATCATGTGGTGAATCTGGGGGATGAGGTGAGGGAATGGTCGGGCTTCGATTATCATGGCGAGCTTGGAGGAATTGTAAGCTGTCCGAGAATCTTTATTTGGATGGAAGTCTATCTTGATTGAGGGGATTTTTTCTCGAGTCCGCGCAAGTTGTGTTGTTAAAGTGTCTTGAATGATCGGCTGGTAATGAGGAAAGACATGCGCAAGAGACCATCTGGAAGACGCAGGTGTTAGTATTTGCTCGCATAGATAATCCTCTGGAAGTTTATAGCGCATTGGCTATACGCGCTTGGGCAAGAGCAGGCGTACGTTGCTATCAAAGAGAGGAATATTAATATCTTAACCCGATTGAGGGCGAAGAGCCCGTCTAAAGTGGCTAACATCTTGGGCGGTCCCTGGTTGAAGAGGTGGATATTAAGGTCCCATCTATCGAGGAATCGAGTAAAAAGAGATCATAGCAGAGGTTTCATGACATGCTGTACTGTCGCGAGTTGCGGAGTTGTTGAATTGTGTAGGTAGGGGGCAATTGACGATTGTCGAAATACTTTACTTATCGACGCTGCCCGGCTAGGGTCAGTGGCTCGGGTGAATTTAGAAGGTTGACCCCCGCCGCCTGCGCTGAATTTATTTGGTTAGCGCTCCGGCGAAACAATTGCCGCGTATGCCAAGTATCTTGCTACAGTACTTCGTATTTGCTGCGTAATCGAGCAATTCGAAACAATAAATTACAACGTCAACCCTTGTCAAGGTAAAGTATGGCAATGATCTTGTTTTGTAAAGAGACTCTATCATCACGCCAGAACAAGGAATACAGTAGTCCCAAGAGGAAAACAATCTCCTGTGTACAACCACGCAAGGAGGTCAGAGAGTACTGTACATACAGTATTGTTTTCGACTGACACAGAATGGAACATGAATTGTCTCTCAAATTCTACAAATCTGTATGTAAGGACGGCGTTCCTCCCTTTCTTGCTGCATTCTCCGTGCTAGCACCTTTTCTTAGATCCGCCCAAATGGTGTGGCCGGTTGGACCCTTCAAGACATACGTAAGCACCTCTATATCCAATCCTGTTATATCCTTCTGTTGCGCTGCGCCGCCAGTACCTTCCGCTCCATAGTGATAACTCTTGCTGTTGTCTCCTGCCCAGGACTCAATTGCTGGCATGGCGGTAGCAGCTTGTCCAAAACCACTATGGGTCAGCGGCGCTGTCGTTTTTATCTTTCTGTGGTTCCTGTGGTTCCTGTTACAATCATCTGTGAGCTCTCTTTGTGTTGTGGAATCCTAGGCCCACGGCTTTTGCTTAACCTCTACACAGAGCCTCTCGAACCCTACGAGTCCTGTTATTGAGCGACTGTATCCAGGCCCACAAACCACTGAAACCACAGCAGGGGACGTCAATGACATCAAGATTGGTGCAGACATCTTTCGCCCTGGTGATGCCATCCCGGCATCTGCGTGGGAACATGGTACACCTGCTTCACTTAAGGGAGCTCCAGACAATGACTTGTATGAGGCTGAGAGGAAGAAGAAGCCAAGCAAACCTATCGAGGAACAGCCTCCTCCTCAAGAATGTCCAGTGTGCCCCGAGCCAGCAGCGCCAGAGGTTATCCCATTGCCAGAATATACAGCGACTAAAGTAACCAAGCAGGAAGATCGACCTCTCATTCTATATGCCTACTACGAATCCGACTTTGGGCGGCAGAACCTCCAATTCTTTGTGGATCACGGACTTCACTTCGCTGCGGACTTTATCTTCATCATCAATGGTCCTTCGGATGTCGACGAAACTATAATCTTCAAGGAAGACAATCAAAAGATACCGCCAAACCACGACAGAAGGAACGTCAAGGTAAAGAAGAGGGATAATGCTTGATTCGACCTTGGGGCACATGCAGAGGTTTTAAATGGAGTTGTGGGAGGACCTGGATGGAGTGATCCGTCAGGGCCAATCGTTTCTCCAAACAAGCCTTCGCCTGAGGGACAGGAGCTGGAAGACAAGAGACCGTTGAAGGAAAGATACAAGAGGTACATCCTTATGAATGCTAGTATCCGGGGGCCATTTGTGCCGATCTGGAGCAAGTCCTGCTGGAGTGACGCATATCTTGACAAAGTGACTGACAAAATAAAGGTGCTCACACCGTCTATCTAACCCTCTAACCTGCTTTGCTGATTTTTAATATCCAGATGGTGGGCATGTCGTACAATTGCCATACAAATCGCGGACACGTTCAGTCCATGATCTGGGCCACCGACTCCGTAGGCCTTAGTGTGATCTTAACCCCTAGCGGAATTGATGAATGCTTCGCAAACATGTCAGCCGCTCAAGATGGGGAGATACGCACGACACAGCTCCTGCGCGACAATGGCTACGACGTAGACGTCTTCCTTAGCGTCTATCACTCCAAAGACATGGAAACCAAGCAACGTATCCTGAATGGGCCAGCCGCAGAGGCAGAATCCGACCCTGACGCGGAAGAAAAAGACAAAGATTCCAAGTCAGATACCAAAACAGACGAAGTGGACCCCGCCGCCCCCAAAAAGCGAGTAGTAGAAGTCTCCCAGCCTGGCGTAGACCCCAGTTCGCTCTCCGTCCCCGGCGATTTCTGGGCGTCCTGCACCGACGAGGACTGGTTGGGTCCGGGGGCCTATTTCGGGACCTTCGTGCACCCTTACGAGAACTTGTTCATGAAAAGCCATCGGCATATCGAGGATACGGTTCTGGATCGCCTGACGGAGTGGCATGATGGATGGGGGTATTCGAGCTATGATGTGTGCTTTTGATGGGTGGTGGTACTTGCTTACGTTGTGCATATGTAGCGTGTGCTTGGTTGTTGTAGAGTATATATTTGGATATAGAGAGTTTTGTAGAATGTTCAAAGGCGGGATCGGCGTAGGGGCGGGCAGGGCAGTATTGTTTCTTTGGAAGTAGGTATGGCATATATGGAGGGAGGCGTATCTCAGGAGCTGCTGTGCGGCGGTAAAAGAGTTGCCCGCCATCCCTCTCAATTCATATGGATCTCTAAATGAGACGGACGATAGTAATCACGAATTTGAGATGACTACAATAAGCCATTCTACTTCTGCTGCTTAATTAGGAATGTTTTTGCATTTCAATTAATACCAGTGAACGCCTATTCCGTGTGTATTTACATGCATACTACGCCTATATACACCTTGTCCTCTTTCCCTATTTGAAAACACCATAACCATGAGAAGATGAAATGACGATGTTCCTGAGAGCCTTATCTCCTTTAATCAGGTATCCACCACGAATTCGGCAGAGCATAACTTATATTCCGGACACCAATCATCCAAGCTGACCATTTGCTCTCCCAGCCAGCGATGGACCTGATGGACGCCGAGGGGATGGGGAAAGTCGATTGTCTCGACAGAGAAGGTGCGCGCTACTTCAAGTGGCGGTAGTTTTATTGGATCAAAGCCTTCCGGCGGGCCACCATTTTCTTCTTCCCGGACGAGAAGATCATTCAGCCTATGATAGAGGCCAGTAAGATTTCGTTTGAAGTGGATGTACTATATGTATTTAAGGAAATAGGATGACCTACCGATCATAAAACCAACGGTCTTCAAAACGACTTCCCTTGTCTGTCTCCCAGTCCCACTCGTCCAGAATACGCAGGAACGTCTCTCTCTTTCTTAGGCTAAGCCCGCCATTCATACCAGCTCCGAGATGTGGTGCAATGGGGGCTCCGACAAAGTCATACTCGAAAAAGTCCTCCACGCTCCGGGCAGCGTTTGCACAAAGCATTGAATCGGACTGGAACATGAGAATATGCGTTGCTGGTGCAAGGTTTTCCCACAGCCATGGCTTGGTAAGGAATCTCGAGACGCTGTCGGAATTCGTGAAGAGCACTGTTGAAGGAAGAATTCGGATGGAAATTATCCCGGAGCGGAGGTGCCGGCCAAGTGCTGCGGATGAAGAAAAGGTGCCCAGGTTTTCTGAGGATGTATAAATTACAATAGGCCACGAAGGTCCAAGGACGCTGCTGAAGTGCAATATTAAAGCAACGAGGTTTTTGCGCGGCCGGTCTTCAATCATAACGGCGACTTTGTCATAGATGGTTCCGTTATATGGTCCCTTGAACGGTGTTGGGGTTGACTTGCTCTGTGAGGAAAATGTCTTGGTGGAGTCCGACGGTACAGCATCATTGGGTTGAGGATTTGCTCCTTGGAAATTGCCGGCCTGTTTTACAATTTCGCCTTGAATGGTATGTTGTGGGAAGGAAAATTTGATGATGTAGATGACGAGGAGAGTAAGAAGCGCCACGATGACGATGATGCGTGACCTCCGTTCATCTGCCTTGGTGCGCATAGTGCGGAGGGAGGTTGTCGGAAATAATCTCAGAATTATCTCAACCTCCCACAGCCTCGACCCGGAGGGGCTACGCAATGTGGTCGTCTTCGTCTCAAGGCTTCGACTGCCTTTTGCAATTTGATGTAGAGACAGAGAGGTTCAAGCCCGCATTGCGCCGAGCTCGACTCTGCAAGGAGAATAGAAGTTGTGAGGAAGCTTTGCTGGCTTCTGCGAGGAATGTTTGAGCTAGAAAGAAGCACGTAACGTGCGGAACTACGTTGTGGACGGGCAGTCACAAAAAATAAGAAAGTGAATGATAGAGTAGGACAGGAGTAAGCATCATAAAGTGATAGCCATTACCACGGTTGAGAACAATATTGAGAAATAAGGTGCTAAAGGGTTCTGCTGCCCTAGGCGGTGGGTATCTTTGCTTGCAAATGATGGATGTGACTAGACCCGAATGTTTCTCAAAGCCCTAGCATAGCTAGCAGGCTAAGGCGGGGGACTTCCACTTTTAGAATGTTTATGTTAGCAACGAAGAGACTGGATGATTGAGCTCTATCATTCCAACTTGGACTGTAGCTGTGGCCCCATAAGGACAACTACAGCTGCATTCCCTGTTCGGGAAGACAAAGTGCTGGTCCAAACATGATAATAGTCCGTCTCATCTATGCATCGGCCTCGACTAATCTGAATGTGTCCCTGTGATACGAGGCGTTGCAGTCAAGCTTTCACTAGCTTCCGTGCCATCGTGATCAACCCACTGTGCCACTACCGAGCCGGTCTATCCCTGGCCATAGCCAAGCCTCACCTGTCCTCGCAAACTTTGGATATGCAGGGTCGTCTGAACCAATGCTATCAAGATTCGTCCATTTGGAGGCCATTGCCTAAGGAACATATCCACTCGCTATCTTGCACTCCCATATGCAGGGGTGGCGTGGCCTGAAATGCAATATCCTACAAATGTTCGTCATCTTATTGCGTGGAATGCTGTAAATGAGTTCAATAGCGTGGGTCTTTGGACGGACGAAGCACCGGTTATTCTTGAAACAACGCCGTGTAACACCCGATGACAGGTTCACCCAAGTATATTGTGGGTGACGAATCCTGCCCGTCATCATCGTGCCATATTTGGTTGAACAGTGCAACCCACAATAGATCACGAATCTAGGTACTAA
>Ga0182024_10026505_pt1 | contig 10183 bp, 12 predicted proteins | sample P32metaG_FD_120480 | JGI IMG/M metagenome (GOLD analysis project Ga0182024, IMG submission 120480) | Permafrost microbial communities from Stordalen Mire, Sweden - P3-2 metaG (Illumina Assembly) | ecosystem: Environmental > Terrestrial > Soil > Wetlands > Permafrost | place: Sweden: Stordalen...
GGCGCCCGCGATGGCCCCGCTCGCGAGATGAGACGACTTTCGTAACCGGCGCAGGCCACGCAGACTGACGGCGAATCGTATCAGCAGCAGCGACGCACCAGCGAACCAGAGGAGCGGAACCGCTTCCGGCATCCGGCGAGATGGACGCGGCGTCGGCTGCTTCAGCGGCACAATTTTCGGCCCGTTGTCGGGCATCGCCGGTTCAACGGTCGGCTCAAATGCGACCGGAGTACTTGCCATTTGGACCCGCGGCCAGGCAGGCAGAACAGCGGTCAGGCGCGGCAGGAGCGGCACCGTTACTGTCGCCACGAACATCGCAACGATTGCGGTAGAGAGCACGAGCCGCCGCAGATCCGCCGATTTCTTCCGCAGAAGAAAATTCAGACCGAGCGCAACGGCGAGCACAGCGCCGGATTTCCAGAACACTTCGACGAAGACAGGGAGACCGCCGATCATTGTCCTTCTCCTTCGCGACGGGCGATTAGCGCCGCCAGTTGCTCTCTTTCCCCGGGCGACAGCCTGGTGTCGGACATCTCGATCAACGCCGCAGCAGCCGCCAGGGTAGAGCCCTCGAAAAAAGTGGATACCAGATGCCGGAGTGCCGATTGCCGTGCTTTGCCTGGAGCGACGGCGGGTGCATAGACGTAGCGCATTCCGTCGCGCCTGTGCCTCACGTGCCCCTTGCCTTCCAGAAGATTCAGCATTCCCCGGACGGCGGAATAGCTGGGCGGATCCGGCAGGCTCGTCCGTACCTCCGCGACGCTCGCTTTGCCGAGCCGGTAGAGAATCTCGACGATCTGCCGCTCGCGGCGTCCCAGTTGAATACCGACGTCTTCGCCCATGTCAGGAACTCCGTGAGTGCTATTTAAATAGCATATGTCAATACGCTAACACCGCAGAACCTGCAGGTCAAGCGAAAAAAACAGCGTCGATTCGCACAAATCTTTTCTTCATATTGGATCGCCGCGCGACTCCTGCCGCTGGAGCGTGTTTCCATAAGCGAGTAGAAACCGCGTCGCCATTCATGAGGGGCGATTCGCGGGGATGATTCCAAATTTAATTCAAGGAGAAAAGCATGTTTAAGTGTGCACAGGGGATTTGTGTCTTCACAGTGGCAGTGACAGGATTATTCGCGCAGACAACGGCGACAACGCCTGCACAGGAAACGCGCACGTCGGGTGTCGTCGGCATCGCGCAGGGCCAGACGGCCCGTTTCAACGTACTGAATCCGGCTGCGGCTGCATCGACCGCAACCACAACTGTAGCCGCGGTTTGTACCGCGATCCTGACGTATCACGATGCCGTGGGCGCGCTGCTCAAGACGTCGACGGTGACCGTTGCTCCGGGAACTGCCGGTTATCTCGATCTTTTCAGCGATGTGGATCTCGCGCTCGCCACCGGACAGCGGAGACAGATCCGCGTCACGGTTTCGGTGCCACTGGCTCCGGCCTCTACTGCGGACGCAAAACCCCTGCCGGTCTGCCAACTTGTGGGGACACTGGAGATCTTCGATGCCATCACGGGACGCGCCGATGTCGTACTGGGCGGCATGCACGTAGTGCTACCCGAAGAGGCAACCCCGGTTGCCACATCCGCAGGCTCGGCGAACTGATCGGGACCAGTGAGAATGCGAAGCGGGCCGGGTGACCGGCCCGCTTCCCGCGTCGTTACCCTGTCACATAACGCGAGGCAGTTGCGCGATGAGCGTAGCTCCCGTGTGGGTGGCAGCCAACCCCTCATCGATGGTGACGAGCGAAGCCTTGTGTTTGGCCGCCAAAAGTACAAGGTAAGCGTTGGTGACCTGGCGGTGCCCGATGATTCCCGTCGTTGGTATATCCAGGTACAAAGCATCGTCCGGCCAGAATTCGTGTCGCGGAAGTCCGGAAATCGATCGCAGCAGAAGTTTTGCGGAGTCCGCGGTCGCGTCTGTGCCGGCGCGCAGATGGCAGCGGACCAGCGCGCCCTGGGTTATCGGGCACGTTGCAAATCTGTGTCCTTCCGGAACCCGGCTGCGGCGCGCGCATTCAGGCTATGTTCGGGTGTCGCAAGCGCGATCAGGACATTGCAATCGAGCAGGTAGACCCTACTCTTCGTCATCAAGAGCTCTGACGTCCTCGGTTGTAACGGGTCGCGCGCAACGGAAGGTGGGGAAACCGTAATCGCTCATCCGGATCGACGCGCCCTTCGGCCCTTTTGACGATTGCAGAATCAGGTCGCCTACGACTCGTCCCAGGCTTCGGTTCTGATCCCGGGCGATGGCTCGGGCGATGTAATAGGCCTCATCGGAAATATCGAGCGTCGTTCGCACAACCGCATCATAGCGCAAAGACACATCACCGGGCCCGTATGTGCACCTACCGCGTGGCGGGTGCCCGGGGCATCATCGTTTGCGGTCCGCCGTCATAGCGGTCCCACGTTCCCGCGCCGAGGTAGGGATCGGTCCTCAATTGCTTCTTCACATCGTCGGCCAGCGGTTTATCGAACAGCACCATATCGGCGAACCTGACGATAACGGCCGCCTGCGCAGGTTTAACCGAGTGCCCTCCGCCGCCCATAAAAAGATCGAGTGCCAGATTCTGCGGCGCGCCAGGAAATCGGAACACGGGCATCGCGCCTTCGTAGCCAGGCGCATCACCTTCCGCATTGTCCGCGTAATCGTCGTTCGTGTTGTCGATGATGACGGCTCGCGGGGCAATCGCCGCGATCATCTCGTGATGATCGAACGGCAGACGACGCGCAGTGCAAATGCTGAGAAGTGGTGGGGGCTGGAGTGAGGCCGGGTACCTCTCCCCAGCTTCAGAATAGCGCATTAAATCATTGAAAACAAGACTGGTTTTCAATCCCGGGACGGAGTAATATCGTCAGATGCCAATGGATGATTCGATGATTCCGCAGGAAAAAACTGACGCGGTGACAGGCGGCCTGCGCGAGGCGTTCGGGGTCACTGAGTTCGGAGACATTTCGCGAATTACCCGCGGGCACACCACGTCCCTCGTCTTTCGCATCGTCGTGCGCGGATCGCCGTATCTGCTGAAGATCATCACCCGCACGGAAGATCCGACGCGCCACTACACAAGCATGCGGGCGGCGGCCGAAGCAGGCCTGGCGCCACGTGTCTGGTTTACCAGCATTGAAGACAGGATTTCCATTACGGATTTTGTGGAGGCTGAACCGCTGCCGGTATCGGACGCGCTGGTCCGTTTACCCGCTGTGCTGCGGACGCTGCACGCGCTGCCGCCGTTTGGCAGAGCTCCTTTCAACACGACGTGCACGTTCCTGCTCGACAAAGGACCTTCGTTCGAAAAAGGACCGTCGCTCGATGGATTGCTGCGGAGGTTTCAGGCTGCGAACATACTTCCCGAGGCCGAAAGCACGGAGTTCTTCGCCCGCTACGCCGAACTGGTCGCGGTTTACCCGCATGACGACGCGGAGATGGTTGCGAGCCACAATGACTTATTCAAACCGGATAACATCCTTTTCGACGGACAACGCGTATGGCTGGTGGACTGGGAAGCTGCTTTCCTGAACGATCGTTATGCCGAGCTGGCGGTGGTTGCGAATCAGGTGGTCACGAATGAGGAAGAGGAAATAGTTTATCTTCGGGAATATTTTGGGGCCGACCCCGACCGGTATCAACTGGCGCGATTCCATCTCATGCAGCAACTCACTCATCTTTTCTACACGATGGCTTTCCTCCTGCCGGGTTCATCGGACAGGTCGATCGACTGGAGTGCAGCAGTGCCGGAATTCGGGGAGTATCGTCGGCGCATTTGGACGGGGGAAGTCGACCTGGCGGACAAAGATGTGAAGATCGTCTACGGCAAGGTTCATTGGAATCGGCTCTTATACAACGTCCGGCAGGCACGATACACGGAGGCGCTCAGAATCGTTGGAGCTCGGCACGGACGCGCGTAAGGCATGAGGCTGGACCAGCCAGATCCCGATGTCCTTCACGGACGTCTGGTCCCGAACAGCGATGAACTAGTGTCACGCTGACGTTCAGCGTGATTTTACTTTCCGGAGATTTCCAGTAGTTCGATTTCAAAAATCAGCGTTGCGCCGCCGGGAATGACAGGAGGGTGGCCCTGCTCACCATACGCCAGATCGGACGGGCAGATGAGTCGCGACTTACCCCCAACCTTCATCATTTGTACGCCTTCAGTCCAGCCCTTAATAACGCCACTGAGCGGGAATTGCGCGGGCTCATTGCGCTTGTAGGAACTATCGAACTCCGTGCCGTCGATCAAAGTGCCGCGGTAGTGCACCTTGACCGTATCCGCCGCTGTCGGGGAAGCGCCGGTGCCGGGCGTTAGTTCCCTGTAGATGAGGCCGGAGGCAGTCCTGATTGCGCCGGGTTCCTTAGCGGCACTTTCGAGGAAGGCCGCTGCGGCTGCCTTCTCACGCTGCGCCACGATCAGCGCGCGAGCCTCCCCCAGAGCCTGGATTTTAGGGCCCCAGACTTCCAGATCGACGGCTGGTTTTCCCGCGTCGGCATCGAACAGCGCCCGCCGGATCAGGTCCAGCTCTGCCGGCGACAAAGCGAATGGGCGCAGTGAGCGCGACACGCTCAGGCCGAGGGCGTAAATTGTTTTTTCTTCGTCAGTCATTTCTTTCGGAGGTGCGGCTTTGATTGGTGATTTGGCAACGGTATGCACAACCGGTCTCGCGCCGGAAGCGCCCGCGGGCCGGGGTCTCACGGCTCCCGTCGCTGCGGTCGCTGCGATTTTAGGTGCTGGTTTGGGCGCCGTCGTCACCGCCGGCGCGGGTGTTTGCGCAAGGGCCGGCATGATCGGCAGGGAAAGAAGAACGACTGGCAGAAAGACGTGATAAACCCGCATCGTCTTAGCCTAGCATCGGGCTGTTCCGTTCACGCGAGTGACGCGCGCGTACCCCATCGCCTCATACAGCCTGATCGCGGATGCCAGACGCGTTCCCGTCTCCAGCACGATCGTCGTTATGCCGGTGAGCAGCTGCGCCTCGCGCTCCAATGCCTGGATCAGCGAGCGCCCGATGCCCCGGCCGCGGACGGATGGGTTCACATACATGCGCTTGATTTCGGCGCTGGTCTCGTCCAGCCGCCGCACCGCAGCCGACCGCCACTTCGTCGAGATACGCGACCAGGAACGCGCCGTCGCCGGCTACTACCTGCGCGTCGCTGAGCGAGAAATGCGTGGCGCCTGGTCGGGAAACGTAGTCGTCAGTTCCGCATTCAGTGCCGCGATCAGCCGGGCCGCGTCGGGCGAGGTCAGAGTGCTGCGGCGAATGTGTATAGTCCCCACGGTTGAAATCGCAGCACCGGCGGCTCCTGCGGTCAGACGCACTAGCGACGCTTCCAGCGATCGGCCAGCGCGGCCAGCTTATCGTCCATCGTCGGCTGCGGTGGCGGGGCCGGTTTGTGCTGTGCCGTCTTGTGCTGAGCGTTAGGCGCGCCTGGTTCCGCTTTGGTTTTCATCGACAACGCGATTCGTTTGGTCTTCGTGTCGGCGCTCAGGACGTGAACCTGCACGATCTGCCCCACTTTGACGACGTCGCTCGGCTCTTTGATGTACCGATTGGCGAGTTCGCTGATATGCACCAGTCCATCCTGATGAACCCCTATATCCACGAAGGCGCCGAATTTCGTCACGTTGGTGACCACGCCTTCGAGCGTCGTCCCCACCTGCACGTCGGCTATCTCCTTCACGCCCTCTTTGAACGCGGGTGCAATGAATTTCTCACGCGGGTCGCGTCCGGGTTTTTTCAGTTCCTGGAGAATGTCATTCAGCGTGTAAACACCCGCCGCCAGGCCGCTCTTATCCACCTTGTCCAGCAGCGCCGGTTGTTCGAGCAGTTGCCTCACCGGAACATTGAGGCCTTTGGCGATCTGCTCCACCACGGGGTAAGACTCGGGATGAACCGCGCTCATGTCGAGCGGATTGTCCCCGTTGCGAATCCGAAGAAAGCCGGCTGCCTGTTCAAAAGTCTTCGGTCCAATCCCGGGTACGGCGTTCAGCTGCACGCGCGAACGGAAGCGCCCATGCTCGTTGCGGAATTCGACGATCTTCAGCGCCGTGCGCTCCGTGATGCCCGCGACGTAGCGCAGCAGAGCCCACGATGCTGTGTTGAGATCCACGCCCACGCGATTGACGCAGCTTTCAATCACGGTTTCGAGCGACTTGTGAAGATGATTCTGATCGACATCGTGCTGATACTGGCCCACGCCGATGGATTTCGGATCGAGCTTCACCAGTTCGGCCAGTGGATCCTGCAGGCGTCGTGCGATCGAGATGGCGCCGCGAACCGTGAGGTCGAGATCCGGGAACTCCTGACGCGCGATATCGGATGCGGAGTAGATGGAGGCACCCGATTCGTTGACCGTCACGCTGAACAGCGACGTCAGGCCTTCCTTCCGGAAGAGTTCACGAACGAAGGCGTCGGTTTCGCGTGATGCCGTGCCGTTACCAATGGCGATCGCGCGGACGTTGTACTTTTCGATGAGCGATTTCAGCGTGCGTTCGGCGCCCGCAACATCGTTCTTCGGCTGAAACGGATAGATGACATCGTGCCCGAGGAATTTTCCGGTGTCATCGACAACCGCGATCTTGCAGCCGGTGCGAATGCCGGGATCGAGCCCGAGTACCGCGAGCTGGCCCACCGGAGGCGCGAGCAGAAGGTTCTGCAGATTGTCGCGGAACACTGCAATCGCATCCGTGTCCGCCCGCTGCTTGAGTTCCATGCGGATTTCGGATGTGATCGAAGTATTGAGCAGGCGTTTCCATGCGTCTTCCACGGCGAGCGCGAGTTGCGGCGTCCAGTCGCCCGTATGTTTGTGGACCTTGCCGCCAATCAGGGTGACGGCTCGCTGCGGTTCCAGCTCAATGACGAAGTAGAGAACACTCGATGCCTCGCCGCGGCGGATCGCCAGCATGCGGTGCGAGGGGATCTGTTTGACGGGCTCACGATAGTCGTAATACATCGTGAACTTGTGCTCTTCGTCGACCGCGTCGGTTGCTTTCCGGCTGACGATCACGCCTTCGTCGAACATGGTGCGGCGGAGAAGTTGCCGGATCTCGGCGCTTTCGCTGATGGTTTCCGCGACAATATGCCGTGCGCCTTCGAGAGCTTCTTCAACAGTCGCCACACCCTTTTCGGCATCGACGAACGTGGCGGCGAAGGCAGTGAGAGCAATGGCCGACGGTTCCTGATTCCACAGGTATGCGGCGAGCGGCTCCAGACCTTTCTCGCGCGCGATCATGGCCTTCGTGCGGCGCTTCGGTTTGTAAGGGAGATAGAGATCTTCGAGCTCGCTCTTCTCCAGCGTCTTCTCGATGCGGGATCTTAATTCATCCGTCAGTTTGCCCTGTTCCGCGATGGAAGCGAGGATGGTTTCTTTGCGTGAAACCAGCTCGCGGAAGTAGGCAAGATTTTCTTCGATGGCGCGAATCTGCACTTCATCGAGATTGCCGGTGACCTCTTTTCGATAGCGCGCGATGAAGGGCACTGTTGAGCCTTCGTCAAGCAGTTCGACGGTGGCTACAAGTCCCTTCATCGGGACCTGCAGAGTTTTGGCAATGTGGATTAACAGATCTGGAGAAAGGGAAACAAGCTCGGCCATGGAGGGGAAAAGCTATTTTAGCGTGGGGGAAGCCTTGGGCCGGGCCTTCTCAACCTGGGAATGAGAACACCCATATTCCATTATGGTATTATGGAGTTATGGCAGTAAGGAAAATGACCTTCAGCGTCCAGGAGCCCATCGCAGCCCGACTCCTCCGCCGAGTCCCTTCACGCGATCGTTCCCGTTTCGTGAGCGATGCCCTGGCCGCGAAGCTGAATGAGTGCGACCTCCAACTGATTCGCGCCTGTGAGGCCGCCAATCAGGATCTCGACGTCGCGCAAATCGAGAGAGAACTCGACGGAATCAATGACCAGATCGCAGAGCCGTGGCAATAACCCCGAGGCGTGGTGAAATCTGGTGGGTTGCGCTCGATCCAGCCCTCGGTTCGGAAATCCGCAAGACACGTCCCTGCATCGTCGTCTCGGTAAACGTGCTCAACGAGAGGCGAAGGACCGTAATCGTCGTGCCTCTGTCGAGTTCGCCAAAGGCCAGTCCGCCAATCCTCATTCCGATCACATGCGATGGGTGCCCGGCGGTAGCGGTGAGCGATCAAATCCGCGCGGTCGCGAAGGAGCGGCTGCATAGTCGGCTCGGCCTCGTCGCGGACGACGAAATGATGGCATTGGAAGACGGCCTCCGGCAGATCATGCAGCTGTGACAACGTCCGTTAGAGCGGCGGTTGGCGACCGGATGGCGTTCACGACTCCCGTCTTGTCTGGTACTGTTGGGAAAGAACCCGCATGCCTGAGATCAGCCGTTTCTTCGGTATCGTTGTGCAGATGTACTACGCCGATTGCGATCCACCGCATTTTCACGTCCGGTACGCGGGGCAAAAAAACGCTTGCGGTCTTGCGTGGAAACCTTTCGCCGCGTGCGCTGGGGCTCGTTACAGAGTGGGCTGCTTTGCACCGGACTGAATGAATGGAAGACTGGTCGCTTGCCCGGGCCGAAGCGCAAGTCAATCCGATCGCGCCACTGGAGTAAACCTATGCTGAAAGATATTGTTTTTGCAAGTCCACTGGACGGCCATCGGCTGCGCATACGCTATGAAGACGGCGTTGAAGTCGTAGTCGATCTGCGAACAATCGTCAGCTTTCGGGGAGTCTTTGCCCCCCCCTGAAAGATCCCGCCTATTTTTCTCAGCTGCGGGTCGATTCGGAACTGGGGACCGTCTCGTGGCCCAATGGCGCGGACCTTGATCCCGATGTCCTCTACGGACGTTTGGTTCCGAACAGCGATGAACTCGTATTTGACAGAAGTTCATCGTAAGTTTGTGGTCTTGGATCGGCAGGCTTATCCAGCGGCGTACGTGACAAAACGGCCACTTCGGGCCCTTCTGCGCGTGCTACACTGTGTATACAAGTGGCGGTTCTCTTTGAGTGGGACGAAACAAAAAACCGGACCAACATCGTCAAACACGGGATTACCTTCGAGACAGCGAAACTTGCCTTCGAACCCGTATTTGGTTTCCTTCCCTGAACGGAACGTGGAAGGCGAGGAACGCTGGCAGAGTCTCGGAAGTGCAGGCGGTATCGTGATCCTGACAGTCGCCTACACGATTCGGGACAGGGATGGAGATGAAGTCATCCGGATTATCTCTGCACGTAAGGCGAGTCCATCGGAACGGAAACGTTATGCCAACTAAGAAGCAGAAAAAGGAACTGGAAGCTCTCGCGGCGCTGCCGGATGAAGCGATCGACTTCAGCGATATTCCCGAAATCACCGACAAGCAATGGACCGGCGCCGTTCGTGGATTGTTTGCGAGGCCGGAGACGAGACACATCAGCATCCGGCTGAGTGCGGCTGATCTGATCATGGCAAATAAACTCGCATCCGCGAAGGGGCTTCCGTATCAGACGTACATCAAGAGTTTGCTGCATGAATCGCTGGTGAGGGAAATCTCGAAATGAGTATCGGCCAGCGCGGTATAAGGACGCCAGTCTGAAAATAGCTCTGCGCGTGAGGACGGACGGGAGCTAGCCGCTGGAGACATATGCCGAGCTATTAGTCCGAAGGTTACGACGCCAGGCGCAAGGCCCGTTGAACTTCGCCAGATAGCGCCAGCCTTTGGAACAGGCGCGCCGGATATACGTAGTCTTCGCCCGATTCGTCGATCACACGAATAAGATCGTTCGCTTCCGCGTCCGGGTCATCGACCACCGCATATAGTTTTCTGACTTCGAGCGATGCCCCGAAGCCGGAGTTCTGCACGCACACCGCAAAGTCCTGCGTTTTCATTCGACGAGAGGGCATAGCTAATCCCCGAATCGCTGGATCTTGAATTCCTTCTTACCGATGCCCGAAGCTTCATACCAGTGAAGCTCTGCTTTCCGAATACTACCAATTCGCCAGCTTCACATCGGCCAGGCCTTTTCATTTCCGCCAGCGGCCCCTGCCGTAAAGCTTGCGCAGCCGCGGCAGTTCGCGAATTGACGCGCCAATCGCGAACGTTTCGACCTCTGCAATATCGCTGCGGATTTCAAAATACATTACCCGTGAATGCTATCAAATCGGGCACCCGGTGATCCGCGCGGTTTGTCCTCTTTCGATTAGAACTCCAGTTGCCTTTACATGCCGGAAGCCCGACTA
>Ga0182024_10026506_pt1 | contig 10182 bp, 8 predicted proteins | sample P32metaG_FD_120480 | JGI IMG/M metagenome (GOLD analysis project Ga0182024, IMG submission 120480) | Permafrost microbial communities from Stordalen Mire, Sweden - P3-2 metaG (Illumina Assembly) | ecosystem: Environmental > Terrestrial > Soil > Wetlands > Permafrost | place: Sweden: Stordalen...
GGTCAGAGTGCGGCTCAAGTTTCGGCCGTTGCGGACTTGCAGGGTGTGATGTCCAGCTTCGATTGGTATCTCGATCGTGTCGTTCATTTCGAGCGACCCGACACGCTCACCGTCGACCACGACGTCGAACGTGCCACGACGGACCTCCACTCCGATCGCTTTATGCGTCAGCTTGAGAGTTGCCGACATCTTCAGTCTCCTTTCTGTGTCAGCCGATCGGCTGTTTGCTAGCTGCTTTGATCATGAAGGCGTCACCTCCGCCAACCAGCAATGAGAAATGTCACATCTTGTTGCCGGTCACGAGGCGCTCGTGGTCGAACAGCGAGGCGATCCCCGAAGCGCTTGGTCAGCTTGTTGACAACGAGGGCGGGCCCGCTCTGAGCCCCACCTAGAGCCGGCGTGTCAACAGTGGCGGTGCGGTAACCTCCCACAGCGGATTGAGAGCGCGCGCCGACCGCGACCCCATCGAACGCATCTCCGTGGCGAGGCACCGTCACGGGGTCCTGTTGGCTAGCCGTTGCCATCGCGTCGATGTCGGCAAGCGACCTTGAACCGTCAGGCGTGATCGAGTGGTAGGACACGGTCAGCGGGTTTCCCAAGGACAAAGGGTGGAAAGCAACGAGGGCAGGCGCTGGCAAAGGGCGGAGCGATTCGCCCTGCCGGGGTTCGAGGTCGGTCCCGACGGCAGGATAAGGGTTTCGAGCTAACCGACTATCCACAATCCGTTGGCGCTTGACCACGACGTAAGCCGTCGGGGCCGATCGCCGACTCGTGCGCGCGATCCAGCGGCGATTCATTTGGTCGCCTGCACACCTAGCTCGTGCTATGGAGGGCAGAGGAGTGCCATGCTCCTGTGCAGCGGCGTGCGCAGGTCCGAATCGTTGGCGGGAGTCGGACCAGACCTCCGCAAATTCGTGAGGCTCCGACAGGACTGGCGCTGCGCTTGAAGCGCTCACCGTGACCCGCGTCGGCCCGTGCCTTTCGTGGAGGCCAACTCCTGCTGTCGGAGCCGTTCGATCCCCTTCAGGATGAGATCTAGGCCGAACCCGAACTCCTTCGCGTAGTCGTAGCCCGACTTGGCGAGCTCGTCGCCGATGTCTATGAGGTAGGGATACTCGTCGGCCGGAGATGGGTGTTGCTCCTCGACGTTCTTGACCCTCGTCTCGGCCTCGGCCTGGATGTCAGTCGGAAGAGTCTTCTCCTGCAGGGCGAAGCCGTAGATGTAGCTGTCGATGACGCTGTTGGCGTGGACGGCCATCGGGAACGAGAACCCCGTCTCCCGGAGGCAGCCCATCGTCGCGTTGTGGTGCCTGAGGTTCGCCGGTCCCGGCATCCCGGACTCCATCCGGGCGATCGCCCAGGGGTGGCGCAGGAGCGCTTGCCGCATCGAGATCGCGCGCCGACACATGGCCGGCTTCCAGTCGCCCGGCCGGCTAGATCTCGGCGCACCGCGGGTGACGTTCGCCGCCGCAGTTTGGTGGTCGCCCGGTGCCAAGTATGAGCGCAGATCCCTGCCGACTCCGCGCGGGATGGGCCAGCAGACGATCCCTCGGGGTTTGACGATCCGTACGCCAAGCGGCACGGTGAGAGTTGGGCCGGGCTCACCTCCTCCAGTGCCGACCTCGTCGGTGACGCCTCGGCGTCGCCGGGAGGCTCGATAGGCGAGCGACACTGGGAACCGACGGCTAGGTAGTAGCCAGGAGCTCGCGCGGCTCAGCCCGCATCTGTCAGCGAGATCACGATCTTTCCTCGAGCGTGACCCGCTTCGAGGTGACGCATGGCCTCGGGGGTCCGGCGCAGCGGGTAGGTCTTGTCGATGATCGGGGTGATTTTGCCCGCGTCGACGAGCTGCGCGAGACGCTCGAGGTCGGCGTAGTGCTCCTTTGGGGTCTTCATCGCGAGTCGCTGACGCACGAGCGGCGATAGCGCGACGGCCCGCAGGCTGCGGCCGAAGCCTCCGGTGAAGCGACCGCCGGCCTCTCCGCCAACGATGACGAGCGTTCCGCCCGGGGTGAGTGCGCGGCGGAGACGTGTCAGCGGAGAGTTGCCTCCGAGGTCGAAGATGAGGTCGTAGCGCTGGGAGCCGTCCGCGAAGTCGTCTTTCATGTAGTCGATGACATGATCGGCACCAATCGATCGGACAAGGTCCACCTTGGCGGTGCTGCACACCCCGGTGACCTCCGCTCCGAAGGCGTTGGCGACCTGTACGGCGAACGTACCGACGCCTCCCGATGCGCCCACGATAAGTACGTGTTGTCCCTCCTCGACGCGCCCGGCGTCGCAAAGCCCCTGGACGGCGGTGAGCCCGGAGACGGCGAGCACCGCGGCCTGGTCGAAGGTGAGCTTCGCAGGCTTCACCGCGAGCTTGTCCTCGCGGGCGCACGCATACTCGGCGAAGGATCCCTTGGCGATGCCGAAGACGTCGTCGCCGACCTGGAACCTGGTCACGGCCGCTCCGACTGCCTCCACCGTGCCGGCGACGTCGAGCCCCGGAACCGGGTTCTTGGGCTTGTGCAGCCCGGGTCCCATCAAGCGGAACAGGTACGGGAGTCCCGCCATCAGGTGCCACGTGCCTCGGTCGAGACCCGCCGCGTGGACTCGAATCAGTACCTCGTCGTCTCCGATCGTCGGGCGGTCGATCTCCTCAAGATGGAGCACGTCGGCTGAGCCGTAGGCCCGCTGCACGATCGCTTGCATCGTGCTCGTGCCGTGAATGGGAGGCGCCGGCGGTGTCTTGTGGTCGAACGCTGGCTTCTTCATTGGTCTCTCCGTTCGTCGTTCAATGATCGGATCGGCGCGATCTGCGGCGGTCCGATGTTTCACGCTGAAAGCGAGTAGGGCGGGTAGGTCTCGATGAGTGAGGCGAGGTAAGAAAGGAGTCGCGCTTCCCAGCGAACGACGCCGCGTTGGAAGTTCCAAAGGGTCTCCGGATAGTGCTCGGTGACAAGGATCGAGATCGCCGCGACCAGTGCGACGATCGAACTGATAAAGCTGATGAGGAAGAGGACGAACGCGCTCGGAATCATCTTCACGATTCGCCAAAGGGCCGAGCCCGCCGTCGGTGACCCAGATCGGACGATCTCGAAGTGGACCGACCGGCGCGTGCCGCCCGGCAACTCGTCGGTGAGGAGCGCAAGGTAGGCGAGGAGGCCGACGATGAAGGCGAGCCAGCCGGTCACGCGAACACCGTCCCCGGTGAGGTAGCGGTCGCCACCCTTTCGTGCGATGAGGATTGCGGCGACGACCGGAACCCCAAGGTAGACAAGACCGACGCCTCCGCTTGAGCCGGTGATCCACGACACGAGGATCATCAGCACGATCCGGAGGAACACGTGTGCACGGCTCATCGTCTCGGGCCGTTCGAGGTCGAAGCTCACGGGGTAGGTGGTGGCGCTCATTGTGCGACAACGATCTGGCTGTCGAGGGATGTCGAGTCGCTCAAAATGACCCGGCGTCCGAAGATCACGAGCCACAGTGCGAGCACGAACTCACCCACGAAGGTGAACGAGGAGACCGGAGTCGAAGACCCATGGGTGAGCGCCGCGCTCAGGCTGTCGAACATATAGCCGAGACCGGCAACGGCGAGCAGCACTCCGAGGACCTTTGGGACAAAGCCCGAGCGGTACGCCAGGTAGGCGATGACGAGAAGATGGAGGCCGAAGAGGACGAGCCCGGCGTCCCAGATGTTCGTGAAGCTGTTGATCCGCCCGAGCACGGCCGAGGGCTGCTGGTTCGTCCCGAGGACGCCAAGGACCCCGACAAGCCGACTGATGGCAATCACGAAGATCCCCGCGTATGCGATCCTCAGTCCCGAAGCGAACTTCGAGATGGCTTCGCTCACCGGCGTGAACACCCGGTAGAGGGCCCACGCCACGACAACATCCAGTGCGGCCACGAAGAAGAGGCTCACGATGCCGAATCGCAACAAGTCCTCGTGGGCTGCGATCTTCTCAGCCGTACGCGTCGCGTTCCCTGGCACCGTGAGCCCTTTGACGGCGATGAGGTAGCCAATCCCGGAGAGCACCGACATGAGCAGGAGCCCGGCTCCCGCCGTGATGCTCGCCTTGCGAACTGAGGATGATGCGTCTGTCCCGTGTCGGGGCGCCGACCGCACCTGCGCCTGCCCGGTCGATTGGTGGTCAAGCGTTGCCATCGTCATGGTCGACCCGCCGATCTCGTGCGAAGTGGATCCCCTTGTGAAGAGCCAGATCGGCAGGAGCAACTCGAAGAGACCGCCTGGGACCAACGCCAGAAGCCCGGCACCGTGTGTCACGTCGACCACGTTGAACATTGCCAGGACACTTCCTACCAAGAAGACCGGATAGCCGATGAGTCCCAGCATGGAGAGGTTCCTTGGCACCATCGTCGACGTCCGCAACGCCGACGAGAGGACGAGCCCGGCCGCACCTGACACGGCGTAGACGGCGAGCACGTACGCGTCCCACCGAGCGTGACCCGTCAAGAAGTACACCCCGACTGTCACCACTGTCAGGCACTCCGCCAGCCGCAGGATGCAGTACGCCTGGGAGCGAAGCGGGGCGTGTGGCCTCAAGACCCGGCGCATCGCCAGACCGTTCGCAGCGACCGCGACGCCATCGCAGCCGAGAAGGAACAGGCCAGCGATCAGGGTGACCTTGTGCGAGGTCGAGCTCGAAAAGTACGAGTGGATCAGCGAGTTGCCGATCGCGAAGGTGAAGGTGGCGGCGAGGAAGAGCACGCCGACAAGCACGCCGGTCTTCTTTGTGGATGTCGTCGTCGGTCCACTTTGCTGCTTGGCGAGGAACTGTGACTTGATCATTTTCTGCTTCCTTTCGTCGATGTAGCCGGTATGAAAGAGGCTGCGCTCGTGACCTGAGGCGCGACTGTGGCGGCGCTGAAGTGGGCACGTCGGGGCCCCGTGGAGGGGGCTCGCGCGGCAGAGGGCCTGCGGTCGTACGGTGGGCCTCGTGGAGGTGAGGTTCTTCGGCGAGTTCGAGGTGCTGGACGGGGGCGTGCAGGTGCCGGTGCGCGGCGCGAAGCAGCGGGCCCTGCTCGCCATGCTGGCGCTCCGGCGGGGGAACCCGGTCAGCGCCGACCGGCTGATCGACGTGCTCTGGGCTGATAGCAAAGTGGCGAATCCGGCGAACGCCCTGCAGGTCCAGATCGGCCAACTGCGTCGCACCCTCGGTGCGGGGGCGATCGTCACCACCGAAGCGGGCTACGCCCTCGCCGTCGGTCCCGACGACCTGGACGCGGCCCGATTCGAGCACCTCGTGACCGAGGGACGGCGCCTCAGTGAGCAAGGGGAGCCGGGGCTGGCTTCGACGGTGCTCGGCGAAGCGCTCCGACTGCGCCGCGGGGAGCCGCTCTCCGAGTTCGCCTATGCGGGTTTCGCCGATGCCGAGCGGGCACATCTCGACGAGCTGACCCTCGTCGCGACCGAGGTCCGCGCCGCTGCCGACCTGACGCTGGGCCGCCACGGGGAGCTCGCCGGCGAGCTGGAGGCGCTGTGCCGGGAACACCCGCTGCGCGAGCGCCTGTGGGAGCTGCTCATGCTCGCCCTCTACCGAGCCGGCCGGCAGGCCGAGGCCCTGCGCGCCTACACCGAGGTCCGTGACCGTCTCGTCGACGAGCTCGGGATCGATCCCGGCTCGGCGCTGCGAGAGCTCGAGGCGCGCATCCTCGTCCAGGATCCGTCGCTCGACCTGCCGGCGCCGCCCCAGCACCGACCTGTCGCGCCGCCGATGTTGAGGGGCAACCTGCGGGAGCAGCTCAGCAGCTTCGTCGGCCGCCACGCTGAGCTGGAGCAGCTCAGCCAGGCAGTTCGTTCCAGCCGTCTCGTGACGCTGACCGGCCCCGGCGGCGTCGGAAAGACCCGGCTGGCGCTGGAGGTGGCCGGATCGCTACAAGATCAGTACCCGGACGGCGCCTGGCTGGTCGAGCTCGCCGGCATCACTGAGCCCGAGGGCGTCGCGCCGGCCGCCGCCGGGGCGCTCGGGGCTTCGGCGTCTGCCGTTGGTGGCCCTGGTCCGCCCGGATCGACCGCGGAGCTCATCGTGCGCCACCTGTCAGGGCGTTCGCTCGTCGTCGTCCTCGACAACTGCGAACACCTCATTGACGAGGCTGCCGCGCTTGTCTATACCCTGGCGGGAGCGGTGCCCGGCCTCCGGCTGATCGCCACGAGCCGCGAGGCGCTCGGCGTCCCCGGCGAGGTCGTGGTGTCGGTGGCAGGTCTGCCAACGCCGCCCGCAGTGGAGCTCTTCGTGGACCGGGCAGCAGCGGTGAACCCCGGCTTTGCAAGCGATGGGGCCGCCCAGCATGCCATCGAGGATCTCTGTCGCCGCCTGGACGGGCTTCCCCTGGCCATCGAGCTAGCCGCCGCTCGCCTCCGTGCGCTGCCGTTGTCCACCCTCGCCGAACGCCTCGACGACCGCTTCCGGATACTCACCGGTGGTGCGCGCACGGCCCTGCCCCGCCAGCAAACCTTGCGAGCCGTCGTCGACTGGAGCTACGAGCTGCTCTTCGAGGACGAGCGGCGCTTGTTCGCTCGGCTTTCGGTGTTCGTCGGGGGCTTCGACCTCGATGCCGCCGAGGACATCTGCGCCGACGCGCAGGTGCCGAAGGGCGAGATCCTCGACGTGCTCAGCCGGCTGGTCGACAAGTCTCTCGTTGCCGCTCCGGCGGCCGGTCACGAAGCCCGGTTCACACAGCTCCAGACGCTCTGGGACTACGGCCGCGAGCGCCTCCAAGAATGGGGCGAATCGCAGGTCATGCACGCAAGGCACAGTGCCCACTACCGCCGCATGGCGGAGGAGTCCCACGCCGGCCTGCGCGGCGCCACGGGGCCGAGATGGCGGGACCGGCTCACGTCGAACTCCGGCAATCTGCGGGCTGCCCTCGACTGGTACATCGACACCGGCGACGCTGACGCGGCTCTGTCGCTCGTGTCGGGAATGGCCTGGTTGTGGTTCATCAACGGGAACGTCTTCGAAGGGGAGCGGTGGGTCGGTGACGCGCTGCGCACCCGCGGGCCGCGCCGCCGTGAACTGGAAGCAACGGCGCAGGTCTGGCATGGCCATTGCGTCGGCATGTCCTCCAGCCCAGCGGCGGGCGCCGCCGAGTGCGAGGAGGGCCTAGCGGTCCTGAGGGCCAGCGACGGCCGCGAACGCTTGGCGGAAGCGCTTGTGCCCTACTCGACGGTGCTGGGATTTGCGCATCAATTCCCACGATCACTCGAAGCTTTGCGCGAGGCACGGGAACTGTTGGAACCCGCCGCGCACGGCTGGCTGCTCGCAGCCCACGACTTGATGGTCGCCTGGAACCTGCTCGCGCTGGGCCGACTGGAGGACGCGGAGCTGGCTGCTCGGTCGAGCCTCGAAGGTTTCGACGTCGAGGGAGAGGTACTAGTTGTCGTCTCCGCTCTCAACGCCTTCGCCAGCATCGCCGAGGCACGGGGGGACCTCGATACTGCCTCGGCGGCATACGAAGAGCTCCTGGAGCGGTGCCGGGACACCGAACAGCCCCTTCACGTGCCTCTCAGCCTTGCCGCTCTTGCCGCGCTGCGGGCGAGAGAGGGCGATGACCACGCAGCGGACCGCCTGTACGAGGAGGCGATCAGCCGCTCCTTCAACCCGTGGCTGTCGGCCGACGCCAGGATCGGTCAGGCGGCCGTCGCGCGTCGCTTGGGCGATCTAGCGCGGGCGGGCGCGCTGCTCGAGGCGGCAGCAAATCTCTACCGTCACATCGAGCTCCCCGCCGGGCCTCCACGTGTGCTCGTTGGTCTGGCGTGGTGCGCGCTCGCTGCCGGGCGGGCGGACGAGGCCACGGTCTTCGCCGCTGAGGCTGCCCAAGCCGCCTCCGCCAGCGGAGACCCGGCAACCCAACTTCTCGCCGATACCGCGATGGCCGCAGTCAAGGTGGTCGCCAGACCGACACCGGACAACGTCAAGGCCTTCGTCGCGCTCGCACAAGAGCGCTCGGCCGGTCCGGGGTATCGCTCTCTCACGGACGAGCCGGATGTCGCCGAGCTCCTCGCCCGCCTCGGCAGCGGGTGACCTAAGCACCGCCTCAGAGGCACCTCAGGACGCCCAGGCAACCTGGCACCATGCAACCGACGTGGCGCCAGCCAGTGACCGACAATGATCTACGCCTGGGGCCTCGGATTCGGAATCGATGACCGGCATCCGCCGATGCCGTCGGTCAGCAACTTGTCGTGCGCGACGTCGATAGTCGGTCCTTTATCGGTTGGCGTATGGCCGGGTCGTTCAAGGACTGGCCGACAGTTCTCACGGGTCTTCGGCGTGCTCAGTGCTTGGTGCGAGCGTGAACTCGGCTGATAGGAGCGGTTGCAGGATTGGAATGTCCACGTCAATGCGCGTTCCGCTTCCCGGTGTGCTGTCGATGCGGATCCAACCGCCCAGCGCCTCGATTCGATCCTTCAGGCCGGTCAGTCCCGACCCTCGGCTGGGATCGGCTCGGCCGACCCCGTCATCTCGAATCGACACATGAAGTGTTCCATCCGTCAACTGAACGGCGACCCACACGCGCGTTGCGCTGGCGTGCTTTTGAGTGCGGGGGCAAGCCCACCTTGCGTGAGGACGGCTGATTCAGCAAAGCCGAATAGGCGAGAGGAGTGAGCAATATTTCACGACGCAGAGCCGTGACTCGGCGAACCTTTCGCCCACGCGACAATGGCGGGCGTGAAGGCACCCCCGGAATCGACCAAGACCAGCCTCACCCAACGCCTCAACAGTCGTGCTCGATCGAGGTGGTCGGACCTCGTCAAGGTCGACGTCCGGTACCGGGCCAACTTCGCCTACGTCGACGGAAGACTTGCCGACGGGACCGTCATGAAACTGTGCCGGCTCCGCTATGGCGGATCGGCGCGCACCTGGGGATTCGCCATCTATCGGGCCAGCCACGACGACTACGAAGACTCCTACCTCCCAAACGGCATGGCGGCTGGGAGCGCCGAGGAGGCGCTCGACTGCGCCTGCGGTCTGTATCTCAACGATCCTTCCGCTTGGCGCCTTGATACGCCGACGGACGAACGCGCAGACCACTAGTTACCGAGGGGTCATGGCACATCCATGGCACATTCGCTGCCATTCGTCACCGTTCGCCGGCGTCGTACACCCGTCCTGAACAGCCACAACAGTTCACGGTGGTTCGCCAAAGTCCGCCCGCGGAGATTTCGGGACACAGTCTCGCTTGGCAATTTGGCGGTGCGTTCAGCCACGCTGAGGCGGCGGCGGCGGCTTGTCGGATTTTCGGTTGCCATCTGGGCCGCACATACTGTGGTGGGCTAGCTGGGGAAGGACGGCAATCGATGGGGAAACGAGGCAGCAACGTCGCGAGGAGAACGTCGATCGCGATTATTACGTTCCTGCTTGTGGGACTGAGGTTGGCGGTGTTCACCCCGACCGCAGCGAGCGCGTCGGTGTCGCCATTCACGGCGGTCTTGTCCGGGCCAGTGAAGTTCACGGCGCTCCAATGGGGATCCCCGGGTTCGCGCCAGGTCACGATCACCCGTCAAGAGGACAAGTACACCAAGGACGAATTCAGCTTCCTGGCTGATCACGGCATCGCTCACCGGCTCATCATCAACGTCGCTCCGACCAGCCCCGGGATCGCGATCGTCCTCGACAATGCCTCCATCACCTCCATCGCCATCTCGAACCCCGTCGATCCCGTCGAGACCGCCGTGTGGCACTTCGGATCAAGGAGCCAGCGAGCCAGCAGCTCGCCAGGCGTCTACCTCCAGTCCACGCGAGACAAGCCCTACCCCTAACAGCGCCTTCGGGTTGGCAAGGTGACGGTGGCGTGGTGATCCCGCTCATGCTGGCCACCCTGACCGACCGTCGCGATTTCGGCGAGATTGTCCCGCCATTTGTTGAAGTTCGGCGGTGGTCAAAGCTGATTTAGGCGGCTTGGTGATCGTACCCGGCCGGCGTGACAGCCGATGGAGCGACGTCGCGATGTAGGGCCTCGACGAACTTCGGCATTGCGGTGTAGCCCTTGATCCGCCTGAAGGATCGCTCTGCTTCGAGCATGCCGGCCGCGATCCAGCGCTTCTTCATCGAGCCGTCCTTCCACTTCGTGACGCGCCCGGTCGTGCGGCGGGCGACCGAGATCATCGACTCGATGCAGTTGGTGTTCGTGAGGTTCTTGGCAAGCGAAGACGTGACACCAATCCGCCTGGCA
>Ga0182024_10026507_pt1 | contig 10182 bp, 6 predicted proteins | sample P32metaG_FD_120480 | JGI IMG/M metagenome (GOLD analysis project Ga0182024, IMG submission 120480) | Permafrost microbial communities from Stordalen Mire, Sweden - P3-2 metaG (Illumina Assembly) | ecosystem: Environmental > Terrestrial > Soil > Wetlands > Permafrost | place: Sweden: Stordalen...
CGAGTACGAGCACTTCGGCAACCGCCGCCTGCGCACGGTCGGCGAGCTGATCCAGGAGGCCTTCCGGATCGGGCTGTACCGCATGGAGCGCGTCGTGCGCGAGCGGTTGACGACCGAGGACGCGGACACGATCACGCCGCAGACGATCATCAACATCCGGCCCGTGGTGGCGGCGCTGAAGGAGTTCTTCGGCTCATCGCAGCTCTCGCAGTTCATGGACCAGACGAACTCGCTCGCGGGCCTCACGCACCGCCGGCGCCTCTCGGCGCTTGGCGCCGGAGGCCTCACGCGCGAGCGCGCGCCGATCGAGGTGCGCGACGTGCACCCGACCCATTACGGGCGTATGTGCCCGATCGAGACACCGGAGGGACCGAACATCGGCCTGATCGGCTCGCTGAGCTCGTTCGCCGAGGTGTCCGAGTACGGCTTCGTGACGACGCCCTACCGCGTGGTCAAGGACGGCGTGCTGACGGACAAGGTGCAGCGTCTGGACGCCACCCAGGAAGAGGAGTTGGTGATCGCCCAGGCGAACACGCCGGTCGACGCAAAGACCGGCAAGCTGAAGGGCACCGAAATCCTCTGCCGCACGCAGGCCGGCCAGTACGTGACGGTCGGGCCGAAAGACGTCGACCTGCTCGACGTCTCGCCCGAGCAGATCTGGTCGGTGGCGACGGCGATGATCCCGTTCCTCGAGCACGATGACGCCAACCGGGCGCTGATGGGCTCGAACATGCAACGCCAGGCGGTGCCGCTGCTGAAGGCCGACGCGCCGCTGGTGGGGACCGGGATGGAGCGCCGCGCGGCGCTCGACACGGGCGACGTGCTGCTGACGCGGGGCGCTGGGACGGTCGATTTCGTCGACGCTACCCAGATCGTGGTGGAGACGAGTGACGGCAAGGATGAGTACGAGCTGCAGAAGTTCATGCGCTCCAACCAGGGCACGCTGATTCATCAGAAGCCGCGGGTGAAGGCGGGCCAGAAGGTCAAGGCGGGCGACGTGCTGGCCGACGGCTCCTCGACCGACAAGGGCGAGATGGCGCTCGGCAAGAACCTGATGGTCGCGTTCATGTCCTGGGAGGGCTACAACTTCGAGGACGCGATCATCCTCTCAAAGCGCCTGGTCAAGGACGACGAGCTGACCTCGATCCACATCGAGGAGTACGAGATCGACGCGCGCACGACCAAGCTCGGCGAGGAGGAGGTCACGCGCGACATCCCCAACCGCTCGGAGGAGTCGCTGCGCAACCTCGACGATCGCGGGATCGTGCGCGTCGGCGCGGAGGTGGCCTCAGGCGACCTGCTCGTCGGCAAGGTCACGCCGAAGGGCGAGACCGAGTTGACGGCCGAGGAGAAGCTGATCAGGGCGATCTTCAAGGAGAAGGCGCGCGAGGTCCGCGACACCTCGTTGAAGGTGCCCCACGGCGAGGGCGGCGTGGTGATCGACGTGATGACCTTCAGCCGCGACGCGGGCGACGATCTGCCGCCGGGCGTGAACGACCTGGTGCGCGTGTTCGTGGCCAAGAAGCGCAAGATCTCCGAGGGCGACAAGCTCGCGGGGCGCCACGGTAACAAGGGCGTGATCTCGAAGATCGTCGACGAGCAGGACATGCCGTTCCTGGAGGACGGCACACCGGTCGACGTGATCCTCAACCCGCTGGGCGTGCCTTCGCGGATGAACGTCGGGCAGATCCTCGAGACGCATCTCGGCTGGGCCGCCGCGCAGGGCTGGTACGACGACGGCTCGGATGCTTACAAGGAGGCCCACGAAGGCAACGGGCACGGCAACGGTGGCGCAACCTCGCGCGCGCGTGTGTATGTGTCGACGCCGGTGTTCGACGGCGCCACCGTGGCGGACGTCGACGAGGCGCTCGTACGCTGGCAGGACGAGCACAAGGGCCGGATTCGCATGGACGTCGACAAGAGTCGTCGTCCGGGCGAGCAGGCCTCGGGCAAGATGACGCTGTTCAACGGCCGCACGGGCGAGCCGTTCGCCGAACAGGTGACGGTGGGATACATGTACATCCTGAAGCTCCTGCACCTCGTCGACGACAAGATCCACGCCCGCTCGACCGGCCCCTACTCGCTGGTCACCCAGCAGCCGCTGGGCGGCAAGGCGCAGTTCGGCGGCCAGCGCTTCGGCGAGATGGAGGTCTGGGCGCTGGAGGCGTTCGGCGCTGCCTACACGCTGCAGGAGATGCTGACGATCAAGTCCGACGACACCGTCGGTCGCGTGAAGGCGTATGAGGCGATCGTCAAGGGCGAGAACATCGCCGAGCCGTCGATCCCGGAGTCCTTCAAGGTGCTGCTGAAGGAGATGCAGTCGCTCGCGCTCGACGTGAACGTCGTCTCCGAGGAAGGCCAGCGCACGGAGATGCGTGACGAAGACGACGATCTGTTGCGCGCCGCCGAGGAGCTCGGGATCGACCTCTCCGGCGTGCGTGCGCCGGCGGCGGCCGATGATGCGCCCGCGGAGGGCGAGGAGGAGAGCGAGGTGGCCGCCGAGGCGACGGACAGCACAGACGACACGACAACGAGTGCCGAGGAGTCCTTGGAGAGTGAGGACGAGGACGTCGTGGAGGAGGAGCTCGAGGTGCAGGAGCTGCTTGCAGACACCACGGCGGTCGGCGACGACGCAATTGCAACTGACGAGACTGTGGAGGACACACCGTGATCGACATAAACAACTTCGATGCGATTGAGATCTCACTCGCGTCCTCCAAGCAGATTCGCAGCTGGAGCTCGGGCGAGGTGATCAAGCCGGAGACGATCAACTACCGCACGCTGAAGCCCGAGAAGGACGGCCTCTTCTGCGAGCGGATCTTCGGTCCGACGAAGGACTGGGAGTGCTACTGCGGCAAGTACAAGCGGGTTCGGTATAAGGGCATCGTGTGCGAGCGCTGCGGCGTGGAGGTCACGCGCTCGAAGGTTCGCCGCGAGCGCATGGGCCACGTCGACCTGGCCGCCCCCGTGAGCCACATCTGGTTCTTCAAGGGCGTTCCCAGCCGGATCGGCTACCTGCTCGACATGGCGCCGAAGGAACTCGAGAAGGTCCTGTACTTCGCGGCGTCGATCATCACTTGGGTTGACGATGAGGCACGCACGAAGGATCTCGACTCGCTGGAGCAGGAGGTCAACAAGGTGCTCGACGCCTACGCGGCCGAACGCGAGGAGCGGGTGCTCGAGCTGCGCGAGTCGCTCAAGCGCAGGGAGAAGTATTTGCAGAACGGCAAACAGACTCACTTCTCCGACGAAGACCACCTGTGGGCGGACTCGCTGGACATCAACCTCGCGAAGATCTCCGACGAGGAGCGCGAGAAGCTGACCAAGGAGTTGACGAAGTCCTTCGAGGCCGACATCGCCGACACCGAGGCCTACATCGAGGACGGCGCCGAGCGGATGCGCAACGTCTGGGAGCTGTTCAAGACGATGGAACCGAAGCAGATCGAGCACGACGAGACGACCTTCCGCGAGCTGAAGGAGCGCTTCGGCTCCTCCTACGGATTCGGCGAGTACTTCCGCGGCGGGATGGGCGCGGAAGCGATCCGCGACCTGCTTCAGCAGGTCGATCTCGAGGCCGAACGCGTGGAGCTCGAGGATCAGGTGAAGACCGGCAAAGGCCAGAAGCAGGCGCGCGCGGTCAAGCGCCTGAAGGTCGTCTCGGCATTCCTGCAGTCTGGGAACAAGCCGGAGATGATGGTGTTGGACGCCGTGCCGGTGATCCCGCCGGAGCTGCGCCCGATGGTGCAGCTCGATGGCGGGCGTTTCGCCACCTCGGATCTGAACGACCTCTACCGCCGCGTGATCAACCGCAACAACCGCCTGAAGCGGCTGCTCGACCTCGGCGCGCCGGAGATCATCGTCAACAACGAGAAGCGGATGCTGCAGGAGGCCGTCGACGCGCTGTTTGACAACGGGCGCCGTGGGCGTCCGGTGACCGGACCGGGCAACCGGCCGCTGAAGAGCCTGTCGGACATGCTCAAGGGCAAGCAGGGTCGCTTCCGCCAGAACCTGCTCGGTAAGCGCGTGGACTACTCCGGGCGCTCGGTGATCGTGGCCGGTCCGTACCTGAAGCTGCACCAGTGCGGCCTGCCGAAGATCATGGCGCTCGAGCTGTTCAAGCCGTTCATCATGGCCCGCTTGGTCGAGCGCAAGTCCGCGCAGAACATCAAGGCCGCCAAGAAGATGGTCGACTCTGGGATCGGCGAGGTGTGGGACGTGCTCGAGGAGGTCATCCACGAGCACCCGGTGCTGCTGAACCGCGCGCCGACGCTTCACCGCCTCGGCATCCAGGCGTTCGAGCCGCTGCTGGTCGAGGGCAAGGCGATCCAGGTGCATCCGCTGGTCTGCCACGCGTTCAACGCGGACTTCGACGGCGACCAGATGGCAGTCCATCTGCCGCTCTCGGCCGAGGCGCAGGCGGAGGCGCGCATCCTGATGCTGTCCTCCAACAACATCCTGTCTCCCGCGCACGGGGCGCCGCTGGCGACGCCGACGCAGGACATGATCCTGGGCGCCTACTACCTCACATATGGCCCCGAGGCCGAGGAGCTTCAGAAGATCGACAGGGCGACATATGAGCCGCGCCCGCACGTGTTCAGAACCGCGCAGGAGGCCGAGCTCTCCTACGAGGGCGGCGTGGTCAAGCTGCACGACATCGCCGAGTTCCGTCCGTTTGGGCGTGAGGGCGGTCACGTGCTCACGACGATCGGGCGGATCATCTACAACGACCGCATCGAGCGGGCGCTGGCGGAGGCGCTGGGCGACGAGTTCGACGCGCGCAAGTACGTGTTCGTGAATCAGTCGATGAAGAAGCGCGACACGACAAGGCTGATCGACGCGCTGGTGCAGACATATGGCGCGACGACGATCTCGCTGGTGCTCGATGCATTCAAGGACCTCGGCTTCAAGTACGCCACGCAGGCGGGCATCACGATCTCCAAGAACGACGTCGTGATCCCGCCCGAGAAGCAGGGGATCCTCGACAAGTACGACAAGTTGGTGGGTGCGATCACCGATCAGTACGACGACGGCCTGATCACCCAGGAGGAGCGCCACGAGGCGGTCGTCGAGAAGTGGAACGCCGCGACAGACGAGGTCGCCGAGGCGATGATCGAGAACCTCGACGTCCTGAACCCGATCTTCATGATGGCCAACTCGGGTGCGCGTGGCTCGTTCAAGCAGATCCGCCAGCTGGCGGGGATGCGCGGGCTGATGGCCAACCCGAAGGGCGAAATCATTGAGCGGCCGATCAAGGCCAACTTCATGGAGGGCCTGTCGGTGCTGGAGTACTTCATCTCCACGCACGGCGCGCGAAAGGGGCTGGCCGATACGGCCCTGCGCACGGCGGACTCCGGGTACCTGACGCGGCGTCTGGTCGACGTCGCCCAGGATGTGATCATCCGCGAAGACGACTGTGGCGCGGAGGAGTACATCGAGATGGCGGCCTTCAAGGCGGGCGGCGACCCCAACGACGATCTCGTCGGGCGGATCGCGGCGCTGCCGGTCACGACCAAGCGCGGGCGGATGCTCGCCGAGCAGGGCGCGGAGATCGGTCGCGCCGAGTTCGCGGAGATCGTCGAGGCGTTCACAGACGACCACGAGAAGGGCGTAAGCGTCGTCGTGCCGGTGCGCTCGGTGCTCAAGTGCCGCGCCCCCTCAGGTGTCTGCCAGGCCTGTTACGGCCGGGCGATGGCCACGGGAGCGCTCGCCCAGATCGGCGATGCGGTCGGGATCGTCGCGGCGCAGTCGATCGGCGAGCCGGGCACGCAGCTGACGATGCGCACGTTCCACACCGGCGGAGTCGCCGGGGCGGACATCACGCACGGCCTGCCGCGCGTGGTCGAGCTGTTCGAGGCGCGCAAGCCGAAGGGCCTGGCGAAGATTGCCGAGCAGGACGGCGTCGTCTCGATCGAGGAGACCGAGAAGGCGCTGACCGTGACGATCACCGACGAGGCCGGCGAGGAGCACAAACACGCCTTCCCGCGGCGCACGCGGCTATTCGTCGGCGCGGGCGAGAAGATCACGGCCGGCAAGCAGCTCAACGAGGGCTCTGTCTACCCGCACGAGCTGCTCGCGATCCGTGGGCGGACCGAGACCGAGCAGTATCTGGTGAAGGAGGTCCAGGAGGTCTACAAGTCACAGGGCGTGGACATCAACGACAAGCACATCGAGTTGATCGTCAGGCAGATGCTGAAGAAGGTGCGGGTCGACCAGAAGGGCGACACCGACTACCTGCCGGGACAGTTCGTGGATCGTTTCGATTTCGCGAAGATCAACGACGAGGTGATCGCAAAGGACGGCGAAGCCGCCCAGTTCGAGGACATCATCCTCGGGATCACGAAGGCGTCGCTGAACACCGACTCGTTCCTGTCGGCGGCCTCCTTCCAGGAGACCACGAAGGTGCTGACCGACGCGGCACTGGAGGGCAAGACAGACCGCCTCAACGGGCTGAAGGAGAACGTGATCATCGGCAAGCTGATCCCGGCCGCCACGGGGCTGAAGCGCTACCGGCGGATCGAGATCGAGCCCTCTGAGCCGCTGCCCCGCGCGATCGACGATGTCGGTTTGCTCGACCAGGACGAGATCGCCGCCGAGCTCGGCCTCTCCGGCGGCTTGGATGGCGGCTACGGACAGGAGTTCGACGCCGATCTGGCTTCGCTGGAGAAGATCGGCGCCGGCGGCACAGATCCAGGGTTTGTCGAGGAGCTCGTCGACCTCGAGGTCTCGGAGCCCGCCGGGGAGTAAGCCTCTGCGGGCCACGATGTGGGATCGGCTGACAACGCGGCTGGAGGGACAGATCGTCGTGCTGGAGCCGATCGAGGCTCGTCACGAGGATGGCCTGTTCGCCGCTGCGCAGCACCCGGAGATCTGGACGTGGCTGGCGCCGGTCGGTGAGAGTCGCGAGTACTTCTCCGCGTGGTTCGCCGCCAGTCTCGCCGAGTCGCAGGCGGGCGGGGAGGGGGTGTTCGCGACGATCGATCGCGCGAGCGGGCAGCCGATCGGCAGCACGCGCTACCTGAACTTGCGCGAGGAGCACCGCGGCCTCGAGATCGGGTGGACCTGGCTGACGCCGGCGATGTGGCAGACAGGGGCGAACGTCGAGGCGAAGCTGTTGATGTTCGAGCATGCCTTCGGAGCGCTGGGATGCATGCGCGTGGAGCTGAAGACGGACGCCCGCAACGAGCGCTCGCGCGCGGCGATGGCGGCGTTGCCGGCGCAGTTCGAGGGCATCGCGCGCAAGCACATGCTGATGCCGGGCATCGGCGTCAGGGACTCGGCCTACTACAGCGTGACCGACGAGGACTGGCCCGAGGTGCGCGCCAACCTGGAGCATCGGCTGGCGGCGGCGCGGATGCGATAAGAAGCTCTTCAGTGAGCGAGTGTCCCGTTTGGGGTGTGTTGTCGGTGTAGGGGGTATGGCGCGTCTCGAGGAGATCACTTATGAAGCTGGCCGTCACGCGCTTGCCGACCAGGAGGCGCTCGTGTCGGGGATCAGACAGCGCACCGGGACGCTCCTGGCTGCGCATGCGCTCGTTGCATCGTTTTTGGGTGCCGCAGTCATACGGGATAATGGTCTTGACGCCTTCGGCTGGATTGCGCTTAGCGCTCTGGTGCTCGGCTTGGGGGCAGCCGCCGTGCTGCTGGCGCCATGGGATCTAAAGTTCGCGATTGACGCTCGTGAGCTCTACAGCTACCTCTCCCCACAGGCGGACGCCGAAGCCGATAACGACAATCTCGGTTGGTTGGTTGAGGCGGGTTATGGCGATCAGGCGATACGCGACGAGAACACAAAGACGGTTCGGCTGATGTCCCGGCTGTCGGGTGTGCTGGGGACCCTGATGATCGTGCAGACTTTTGCGTGGCTTGCCGCGCTGGCGGTAGAATGAGCCTATGGCCCCGAAGCCCGTACCCCCAGAGCAGATCAGAACTCCGCCGACATCGATAGGCCTATACGAGTTTCGCCGTGGCTCTACGCCGCGTCCGCCTGCCAGGATCAGCTTCCTGAGGAAGTCCTTGCTTCGCCTCTTTGGCAAGTAGCCCACGCGGCCAGCAACTCCGTCTCCCTCGAGGTGAGGCCGTCCGCGGGATCGGTCTCCACCAAGAGCGTCGCTGCCGGGCGGGCCACAGCCCACTCGTGACAGGACTCATCGAACGCGTCGTCGATCCATGCCAGCGGTCGTGTGCCCGCGTAGGCATCGATCGCAGCGAGCTTCCAATGACCGCTGAGTGAGCTGCCGGCGCCTTGACCGCGCTCGAAGCGCAGGAACGGCAGGCCCGTGGGCAGGCCGAGCAGATACGGCAAGTACTCCTCGGCCTTCTCCTCCCAGCCGCTACACCAGACCAGGTCGAAGTCCTCGGCGAGGGCCAGCAGATGGACGGCGGCTTCAGACGAAAGGAAGTGCGGGATGCCGTCGATCGAGTGGAAGATCCCATCCGGACGTGCGCGGCGGTCGATCCCGCCTCCGATGCCCGCCCCGTTCGGGCCGAACAGCGAGAGCACGCCGTCGATGTCGACCATCAGCAGCGGCATGGCCCCGTCAGGACCAATGGGTGTGCAATCGCACAAGGAAGGCTCTTTAGCTTGCATACAGGTTGGGCCAGGTAATCTGCCTGAATCGATCGCGGCAAGTAAAGCACCGAGGCGCCATCGCCGATGGAGCCTCGAACAGCAGTGGGGACCGAGCAGCGCGGCCCACCAAGCAGTCCCGACACCGACGCTTTGACCTACCTTCCAATGAACAAGCCCACCCTTCAAATCGCCCGTCCCGAGAACGGGCTCCTCGAGCGATGAAACTCGAGATCGGCATCCTGCTGGCGCTCACGTGCGCGTTCGTGGCCAACCTCGGCTTCTTCTACAAGTACAGAGGCGCAAACGCGGTGGCGAAGGTTGATGTGCGCCATCCCCTGCGCAGCCTCAAGGCGCTGTTCTCCTCGGGCTGGTTCGCGCTGGGCATGATCGTCGCGACAGCGAGCTGGGGACTGCACGTGGTCGCGCTGGCGCTGGCGCCGATGTCGGTGATCCAGGTGGCGCTCGCGGCCGGGATGGTGTTCATCGCTGTAATGGCCGATCGGCTGTTCGGCTTCGAAGTCGGTCCCCGTCAGTGGATCGGCCTGTCGCTGACCGCGGTCGGGCTGGTGATGCTGGGGCTGACGCTGCCGGCGATGCACGGCACGCACTCGCAGTTCTCCCAGGCGGCGATGATCTCCTTCGAGGCCGGCCTGTTCGGCCTCGGCGCGCTTTTGATCATGGGCCCGCGGATGGGCGGCCCGGTCGAGCACCACGGCGTGATGCTGGGCGCCGCGGCGGGGATCCTGTTCGGGGTCTCAGATACCGCGATCAAGGCGCTCACGGGTATCACCCACGCGCACGGCGTGATCGCACTGCTGCTGAGCCCATGGCTGCTGGTGGCGGTGCTCGCGTCGATCATCGCGTTCTATGCTTCTGCGCGCGGACTTCAGGACGGCGAGGCCGTCCCGGTGATCGCCGTGACGGGGACCGCCGCGAACATCGCCGGGATCGCCGGTGGGATCATCGTGTTCGGCGATCCGATGGCAGCCAGCCCGCTGGGTGTGGTGCTGCAGGCCACCGCGTTTGTGCTGGTGGTGGTTGCCGCCGCGCTGATGCCGGCGCCGGTCCGCTCGGCCGGTGTGGCCGCCGCACAGGCCTAGAGCGCCTGGCGCTGCTACCATCCGCGCCGAATGCCAACCACCTCCCAGCTCGTGCGCAAGGGCCGCGTCACTCCCAAGAAGAAGCTCGCCACCCCGGGCTTGAAGTCCGGGAAAGGGCGCAAGAAGAAGACGGCTGCCCCCCAGCGCCGGGGAGTATGCACCCGCGTCTATACGACGACGCCGAAGAAGCCTAACTCCGCGCTGCGGAAGGTCGCACGCGTGAGGATCTCGGGCTCGATCGAGGTGACCGCATACATACCGGGTGAGGGCCATAACTTGCAGGAGCATTCGGTCGTGCTGGTACGCGGTGGCCGCGTGAAGGATCTGCCGGGCGTTCGCTACAAGGTCGTGCGCGGGACGCTCGACGCGGCCGGTGTGAGCGATCGCAAAAAGGCGCGCTCGCAGTACGGCGTGAAGAAAAAATAGCCGATGCCCCGCCGCGCAGCCGCCCAGATCCGCCCCGTCGAGGCGGACGCAATCCACCGCTCGAAACTCGTGCAGCAGGTCATCAAC
>Ga0182024_10026508_pt1 | contig 10182 bp, 9 predicted proteins | sample P32metaG_FD_120480 | JGI IMG/M metagenome (GOLD analysis project Ga0182024, IMG submission 120480) | Permafrost microbial communities from Stordalen Mire, Sweden - P3-2 metaG (Illumina Assembly) | ecosystem: Environmental > Terrestrial > Soil > Wetlands > Permafrost | place: Sweden: Stordalen...
CATGCAAACAGCAGCGCAACGGCGTGGGTTGCTACTTCCTCCACGCAGTAGTCCGCATTGATCGCCACCGCAATACCCGCGCGGGTGGCCGCATCCACATCAATATTGTCGTATCCCGTGCCGTAGCGCATCAGCAGTCGGCACCTACTCAGAGTTCCGATCACTTCCGGGGTAATCGGAGCCCACCCTACCAGCAATGCGTCGGCGTCCTTCGCTACATCGATTACTTCCTGGGGAGTGGCGCACTGAGCCCGGGTAACGCGGACTCCGGCCTCTTCCAGAATTTTTCTTTCTACCGAGACATCTTCCCATGAGCAATCCGTGATAACCACACGCAGATCGCGCGCACCGGAAGATGGCTCCTTGTTTTCGCCGCCCGCTTCAGAAGACTTCTTCGACGTCGATCGCGACGATGACGATTCCTCAAAGAAGCGCTGCACGTCCGCCTCGACGATTCGCCCCCTAGATTCGTAATCAGGAACGAGTGAAATGTCCACGCCAAGTTCTCGCGCGAGTTTCTTCGCCCTCGGGTTGGCTAGCTTCCGTTCGGGCGGACCGGAAGAAGCGGTGGAGGCGGTCACCGAAACGGTCGCGCTCGGCGGAAGTGCTTGTTCCTGAGTCGGGGCAGATACTGGCATAACAGCCTGGATTGACCGCGCGGGAGTCGCTCCAGGTCCCACTTGAGCGATCCGGCCAACCACAGTCCCCACTGGCACGGTCTGGCCAAGCTCGACCAAGATCTCCGCGAACGTGCCGGAGCAAGGCGACTCTATTTCCATGTCCACCTTGTCGGTCTGGACAATGAAAAGAAATTCGCCTTTCTCTACCGCGTCTCCAGGATTTTTAAGCCACTGGACGACGGATCCCTCCGTCATGGTCATACCCAGTTGTGGCATCAGCACATCGTAAGACACAGGATCTCCTGATCAGCCGCGAATCACTTGGCGGACGGCTTCAACTATCTGGGGCACGGCGGGTAACATGGCGGATTCCAGCACCGGGTTAAAGGGGTGTGGCGTGTGCAACGCGCAAACTCTTTTGATCGGAGCATTGAGATACTCGAGCGCCTGCTCTCCGGCCATGGCGGCGATTTCCGCGGAGAAACCACAAAAGGCTTGGGCCTCGTCGACAATCACCAGCCGGCCCGTCTTCTTCACCGACTCCAGGATCGCCTCGCGGTCCAGCGGCATTATCGTCCGCGGATCGAGCACTTCCACAGAGATACCTTCTTTAGCCAGTATCTCTGCGGCCTCGACCGCCTTTCCGACCATTAAGCTCATGGCCACGATTGTCGCGTCGGTGCCTGCGCGCACAATTCTAGCCTTGCCAAAAGGGATCGTGTATTCGCCCTCCGGCACAGGTCCCTTCTTGTTGTAAAAGAACTTGTGTTCGATGAACATTACTGGACCATCGTCGCGGATCGCCGTCTTCATAAAGCCCTTGACGTCTTCCGGAGACGCCGGCAGCACCACCTTCAGCCCCGGGACGTGCGCAAACCAGGAATAGAAACATCGGGAGTGATGCGGGCCGGTGCTGCGCACGCTTCCCATAGCAGCGCGAATCACCAACGGAACCGTGATCTGTCCATTCGATGTGTAATGAATGGTTGCAGCTTGCTCGACGATTTGCCCCATGGCCTCCATGACCATATCGAGGAAAACGATATCGACGATCGGCCGGGCCCCCGCCATCGCCGCTCCTACTCCGAGGCCCACTTGTCCAAGCTCTGAAATCGGCGTATCGCGCACGCGGTGTTCCCCAAATTCTGTCCACAACCCGCGGCTCTGCTTGTAGTTCCCTTCTCGTGGACCGATTCCCTGACCCATGTAAATGATGCTCGGATCGCGCCTCATCTCCTCCTGAATCGCCTCGACCCCGGCATCCACATATTTGATTTCTCGCAATTTGCCTCACCTCAGGACACTGGCAGCGTTGAAATTACACCTGCAGCATCATCACAATTCGATCAGCTTGAAAAGACGAAGTTCGTTACACATGCGGGATCCGCATCACCTGCGGAGTTCGCATATTGGTAAGCCGCTTCCACTTCGGCTTCCACTTCCATCCAGACACCCTGCAGTTTCTCCACAGTGGCCAAGCGATCCGCGAGAATTCGGTCGCGTAGGCGGTCGATAGGATCTTTCTTCTTCCACTCAGCGATCTCTTCTTTGGTTCGGTAACCCACGCCCGGGTCCCCTTCGAAATGCCCAAGCGGACGGTAGGTTCTACATTCAATTAGCGTGGGCCCGCCGCCGGATCGTGCGGTATCGATCGCTTTCCCAGCGGCCTGATAGATCTCAGCCACATCATTTCCGTCCACCGAAATTCCGGGAATGCCATATGTCGAGCCCCGGGTCGAGATGTCGGTATTGCGAGTGGCCTTCGCAAGCGGCATTTCGGTCGCATAAAGGTTGTTTTCGCACACAAAAATGACCGGTAGCTGCCAGATCCCTGCCAGATTCACCCCTTCATGGAAAGCGGAGTTACTCACCGCGCCGTCCCCAAAAAAGCTCACCGCAACCTGGTTACTCCGCCTCAGTTGCGCAGCGAGTCCTGCTCCCGCACCCAAGGGCACGCTCGCGCCTACGATTCCGTTTGTGCCCAGAAATCCGTACTTGGGATCGTAGATGTGCATGCTGCCTCCGCGTCCCCCGTTGCAGCCGTTGGGCTTGCCCCAGATTTCGGCAAACACCGGTCCCATCGGAATGCCTTTGGCGATCGCGTGCCCGTGACCGCGATGGGTGCTGGTGACGTAGTCGTCCTGGTTCAGGTGGCGGCAAACTCCGGCGGCTACCGCCTCCTCGCCGACGTATAAGTGGATGAACCCGGGCATCACGCCCGAACGGAAAACGTCGCGGAGTCTTAGCTCGAACACGCGGATCCGTGCCATCGAGCGGTACAAATCAAGAGCGAGATCGGGTGAGAAATTCAAGCGGGATTGACCTCTAATTGGTAATACCACAATTCCACATCGCTGATCAACCCCATATCAATTAGTGGATTGACAATAGAGGTCTAGACGTTATACTTCTGCCCGTCGTCTTCCCATATGCCCGATTCTATCCAGTTTTTCCGCCTCCACACGTCCGCCGAGGTCGCGCTATGAACCTGGAAGGAAAGGTAGCCCTGGTCACCGGTGCGGGCCGCGGCATCGGCTTCCGCATTGCCTCCCGGCTTAGCGAGGAAGGCGCCTCGGTGGTCTTCAATGACCGCGAAGCGACTGAACCGGCAATGCCGCACGCCCAGGCCAGTTCCGGGGGGCGCAAATCCCTATTCCTTCAAGCGGACATCTCGCGGTTAGACGACGTCGAGCAGATGTTTGAGCGCACCGTAAAGGAATTCGGCCGTCTGGACATTCTTGTAAACAATGCGGGCATCGATCCGGCCGCCCCGTTCCTGCAGGTAAGCGAGCAAACGTGGCATCAAGTGATGGACACCAACCTTAAAGGCACTTTCTTCTGCGCTCAGCAGGCAGCACAGAGAATGTGTGAGACCGGCGGGGGGCGCATCGTGAACATCAGTTCCGTGCATAGCCAAGCAACGATGCCAGGCTTCTCAGTCTACGCGGCCTCGAAGGGCGCCATAAATTCGCTGACCCGTGAACTGGCACTGGAACTCGCTCGGCACGGCATCACCGTAAATGCTGTAGCCCCTGGAGCGATCGAAGTGGAAAGGTTCATAAATAATCCCCTTTACGATCCCGACGCGCTGGCCAAGGAAATCCCGTCCGGCCGGGTGGGGAAACCTGAGGACATTAGCGGCATCGTTGCATTCCTGTGCTCGGACGATGCGGCGTGGTTGACGGGACAGGTGATCACCGTGGATGGCGGCACTCTTACCCGGCTGTATCTGTATGCAGGCCGTCCGATTCCTTCCGGAACCGTCGACAAGAAATGAGATTCCTGATTTAGCTAAATGAAACTGACTCCCGCATTGTCAGCAGATCGAGCGAAGCGTGAAAAGGGGAAGTAACACGATGCCGAGTGCACTGGCGAATGCGATCGAAACCGAACAAGTCCCTCAGGGTGACTTGGCGATTTACTGGCTCTCACAAGCCGGATTCGTCTTCAAGAGCTCGTCCGGCAAAGTGGTTTACATCGATCCGTATTTTTCGGATGTGGTCGAGCGCTTATTCGGCTTCAAGCGAATGATGCCCTGCCCCATCCCTGCCGAAGAAGTGAACGCAGACCTGCTCATCTGCACCCACGAGCATCTCGATCACTTGGATATTGACGCCTTGCCGGTAGTGGCGAAAGACCCCAGAGTGCGATTTGCCGGCCCCATCGAATGCGTCAAGGAATTCAAGAAGATGGGCATCTCCGAGGAACGCTGCATCCTGCTCGAAGAAGGCAAGGAAATCCAGCTAGATGGAATTCGGATGAACGTTGTCTTCGCTGATCACGGCGAACTTGCTCCGGATGCGGTCGGGGTGGTCGTTGAGATGGACAATGTGAAGGTTTACCATACTGGTGACACCGCGTATCGCCCGGCGGAGTTCGAACCGGCAATCAAGATGCAGCCCCACATGTTGTTGCCGTGTATCAATGGACGTTACGGCAATCTGAATGCCCACGAAGCGGCTCTGCTCACCCAGTTGGTCAATCCTCAGGTGGTAATTGCTTCTCACTTCTGGATGTTTGTCGAGCATAACGGCGATCCCGCCGGGTTCTTGGAGGATTGTTCCAAGCTGGCGCCCGCGGTGCGCAGCATAGTGATGAAACCTGGTGAGCGGTTCCTGTTTCATAAAGGCTAAATCGTCAAGCCTGAGAACTTGCATAGATCTTGTACGACATCAAGTGATTGCATATCCAACTGACAGAAAGCGAGCGGCCTATGCGTGGCTTAACTGGAAAAGTGATAGCGGTGAGTGGCGGTGCCGGCGATCTCGGCCTCGCCACAGCTCAGCGCCTTGCCGAAGAAGGCGCAATTCCCTATTTAATGGACATTGTAGACGCCGAGAAAGGGCTCGAACGCAGCAAGCATGTGAAGGCCGCGGGTTACTACATCTGCAGCCAGACTGACCGAGCGGCCTTCGAAAAAGTGCTGGCCGAAATTATCGCCGAACACGGGCGCCTGGACGTGTTGATCCTGAATGCGGCAAGAACATCTGCTGCCGGAATCGCCGAGATGGACCTCCAGGAATGGCGGGAAATAATGGATTTGAATTTGAATGGGCCTGTGGAATGTTCCCAGGTTGCCCTGCGCCTGATGTTGAAACAACCGCGCCTGCAGGGAGGAAGCCGCGGGAAAATACTCTTCACTGGAACTCAGTGCCAACAGCGCCCCGAACACGGGGGAGTTGGTTACCAGGTGAGCAAGCGCGCCTTGCAGCGTTTCATGGAACAACTTGCTTACGATTACGCAGCCGAGGGAGTCCTGGCCAACATGTTGCTGCCAGGAATCCTCAATGCGGGTTTAACCCGGCGAGTGGTGCTTTCGTCCCGGCCCGAGCTGAAGCAAACGTTGCTTGACCGTATTCCCATCGGCGAGTTTGGAACTCCGGAGCAGGTGGCCGCTGCATACGCCTACTTGTGCTCTTCCGACTCCGACTATATGACCGGCGCTTGCCTAACCATTGATGGCGGCTGCGTCCTGGGTCGCGCCGAACGCTAACACCCCTGTTCGGGAAGGAACAAATATACAATGAGTCTTCTGACCGGATTCATCCTCGTTTTGTTCTCCGGCGTAATGGCCGGCAGCGCGCTCTCGCCCATAAAATTCGTGCGGAAATATCGATTTGAAAACTATTGGCTCGTCGATAGCCTTACGGGCACGGTCGCAATCCCTTGGGCGCTAGCGCTAATTGTCACACCGCATTTGTTTTCAGTGTATTCGCAGCTACCGTGGAAAGTTCTGCTACTGCCGCCCGCATTTGCCTTCAGTTGGGGAATCGCCTCGATGCTGGGAGGGCTCTGCGTTTCTCGCATCGGTCTCTCGCTCAGCTATGCCTTGGTCATTGGGATTGGCGCATCGGCCGGTTCGCTAGTGCCGTTGATGTATTTCTCTCCGCAAACTCTGCACACACCCGCAGGGCATTCCATCTTATTGGGAATCGCCGTGATGTTAGGCGGCTTGGTGCTAGTCGCTTTAGCAGGCCAGCGGAAGGAGTCGCAATTCGTAGCGGAACGCAACGCTTCCGATAACCCGGAGGTGCGCACGGGGACCAAGGAGCGCTCATACATCGGCTGGGTGCTGGTAGCCGTACTAGCGGGAATTTTGTCCGCTGGCCTGAATTTTAGTTTTGCTTTCGGCCAGGGTGTCGCCGCAGCCGCACACGTGGCCGGCGCCTCCGCAACCAACGCGACATATGCCGTTTGGGCATTGGCGATGCTTGGCGGTATGACTCCGAATCTTCTCTACCCTTTCCTGCTCTGCTTTCGTAACCGTTCGTGGGGTATTTTCCTAACTGCCCCGAGGAGTGACATCGGCCTCAGCATTCTTTTAGGCGTCCTCTTTATGGGCTCGACGGTCCTTTATGGTCTTGGAGCGGTCCGTCTGGGCTTGCTGGGCACGTCGATCGGATGGGGCATAATGCAAATCATGCAGATAGTGGTCGGAAACCTCTCGGGATTCCTAACAGGCGAGTGGAAACAGGCTGGAGCAAAAACAGTTCGCCTGATGCTGGCAGGTGTTGCAATTCTCGTAGTCGCATCAGTGATAATGGCCTACGGCAATTACATCCACGCTAACTAAGGTAAGGGTTCTGCGCGCGGTCCTCCGGAGCAGCGGAGCGTCACGCCGCCAACGCAATTCTTGTCCATCCGAAATACATGGGACGCGAATCGGTGGGGCTACATGATTGATAGGTTTTAAACCGTTTCGACATTTTCGGCAGCGGAGGGATTCGTTAAGAATCTATAACCAGCTACGTAACGTGGCGCCAAAAGCGAACAAGAGAAGAAAAACAACTACGAGAGTGGCTCACCGGATTCCGCCACAGACCGAAACGTGCAAACGCGCGCCTACTGCCCTCCCAGCCTACTGTGACAGACTGAAGGCAAAGAGAGAGTCACCTGAGGCGACTACGACGTATTGCTTGTTGTCTACTTCGAAGCTGATAGGGGCAGTAAAGATTGAGGCGCCGGTTTGGAAATGCCACAGGACTTTACCCAAGCGTGCATCGAAGGCGATCATCGAGCCTTCCATATCGCCTGAAAAGACCAGTCCGCCGGCGGTCGATAGCGCACCTGCCCAAGAGGTTGAGTCAAATTTATATTCCCACTTCAGCTTTCCAGTGAGGGGATCGAGCGCACGCAGCGCACCCCAAGACGGTTCGCCGACCGGTTTGAAATAGGTGCTGCCCACATAGGGATGTCCTGGATGAAGTTCCTGAGGGGCGGCGGTAAAAAGATCGCATTGCTCGCGGGACACTACGTACAACAGATTCGCTTGCGGGCTGTAGGAAGGCGACATCCAATTCGTCGCTCCAAACGCACCGGGACAAACCACGGTCCCGCTTTCGGTGGGTGCCGAACCAGGAAGAACCACTGGGCGGCCGTCCGCCCCGATCTCTTTGGCCCAAGTTTGATGGACGAAAGCTTTGGCCGACAGAAACTCCCCGTTCGTGCGGTCCAGCACATACATGAAGCCATTACGATTCGCTTGCAACAGAAGCTTTCGCGGCAGGTGGTTAACTTCCATATCGACGAGCACCGGAACTTCGGTGGCATCCCAATCGTGGGAATCCCCGGGTGTGAATTGATAGTGCCACTTCAGAGCTCCGGTATCTGGATCCAGCGCGACGACTGAATTGCTGTATAGGTTGTCGCCTCCGCGCTCGGAAGTGTCGTCGGAGGGCGACGGATTGCCGATGCCCCAGTAGAGAAGGTTCAGTTCCGGATCAAACGAACCGGTAACCCACGCGGGCGCACCGCCCCGGGTCCATGAGTCGCCCTTCCAAGTGTCATTTCCTGGTTCGTTGGGACCCGGGACGGTATTGAAGCGCCACGCCCGCCCGCCCGAATTTGCGTCGTAGGCGTCGATAAAGCCGCGGATTCCGTATTCGCCGCCGGAAATTCCCACGATTACTTTATCTTTCACCACAAGGGGAGCGACGGTGAAGACATATCCAACGCGATAGTCGGCCGCTTCCACATCCCACAGCACGTTGCCGGTCTTCATATCCAGGGCAACTACATGTGCGTCCAAAGTGGCCATAAACAGCCGGTCGCCTAAAACTGCGAAGCCGCGGTTGACTCGCCCACAGCAAATCGGAATTCGTGCCGGCAAGCTACGCTCGTAGCGCCAGATCGCGCGGCCGGTACGAGCATCCACGGCATAGCCGTGATCGTCAGGGCCAGTGAAGTACAAGATTCCACCAATTTCCAGCGGGGTGGTTTCGAATTTCCCCAGCAGACCAAGCTGGTAGGTCCACGCCGGGAAGAGATGGGAAACATTCGTAGTGTTAATGCGGGTGAGCGGGCTGAATCGCTTTCCCGAATAGTCGCCGGAATAGGTGACCCAATCTTGAGGGTGCTGGGCTGCCTGAAGAATTTGTTCGTAGGTAACCTGAGCCCGGGTGGCGTGCGCGGCAGCGACGACCAGAACCAGTCCGAGAAGAAACCGCAGCGCCTTCATTGTCGTGCCTCCTCCGGGCGGGGCCGCAAACTATCAAGATAAGCAACCAGGTTGCGAAGCTGCAGGTCGTCCAAAATATCTTCGCCGAAAGCCGGCATGACCGTCCGATGTTGGTGGGTGACTTTCAAAAGATCCCTCTTCCAATAGGAGTGCAGACCCTCGGACAAATCCATCAATTGGATCGAAAAGGAATCTTCGTTTCTAAGCACACCTGCCACGGTTACGTTGTCGGTGGTCACCACCGTTACCGCCTCGTATTCCAAAGGCCATTCGCGGTTGGGGTCCGTCAGCGACGCAGCCAAGGTCTGGTTAGGATCACGCAGCTTCTTGCCAAGAAAGTCGGGTGAACGAGCCGCGCCCACACGCGATAGATCGGGGCCTACACGTCCGCCTTTACCATTCACCATGTGGCACCCGGAACAATTTCCGCTCCCAAAGAAAATCTCTGCACCCGCTTTCCGATCTCCGGATATACCTTTCGCGGAACCAGCGCTAAGGCTGCGTAAATACATAATGATTTCCCAAGTCTCCGCCGTTGCGAGGTCGTTTGCCGGCATCAGCGTGCCCGGTACGCCTTGGGTGATAGTACGGAAGATGTCGGCGTCACTGCCGCCGTGGTTCCAGACTCCGCGAGTAAGGTCTGGCCCACGAGCGCCGCCGTGGGCGGAAAGACCATGACAGAAGGCGCAATTGATCCGGAATTGTGACGCGCCCTCCGCGATGACCTTTGGATTGCTTCCCAAAGGGTTCTCGCTCTCCTGAGCTCTGGCGCTGAACGCTTTTGTAAACAAGGCCTGAAACAATAGAGTAACTACGAGGGCAACCAATGTGGCTGCAGCAAATCGCGTTAGCCGCGAACTGCCGCTCGAGCCCACCTTCGCTATCATTGCTTGTTCACGCTCCCGCGAGCTTCGTCGCTGCTGAATTGCGGCTCTGCGCATTAAACCAAGGATTCCATTTTGGCATCCCGAACCACAGCAGCATACATCCTACCGGCTTGTTCGCGACCGCAATGTTGCGCTCCAGACGCCATCGCGGCATCTGGTCAAATGTTGTACTCTGCCGTTTGCTTTTCGGGCAAGTCTAATCTCCCAGATTTCGAGGTGGAGGGCCATTTCCTCCTCGAAGCTCGAAAAAAACTCGTTTACAGGACGTGCGCCTCGCGATAGATCACTCGATAGCCCTGGCCGATGACCGCCTGCCCGATGGCCTGGGCCAGATGGCTTTTGCCGGTGCCGGGTGGACCTAGAAAAAGCGCATCTTCGCGGCGAGCGATGAAGGTGGCCGTCGCCAGATCGAAGACCAGGCTTCGATTCATCTCCTTGTTGAAGTTGAAATCGAAGTTGTCGAGCGTCACCAGCGGATTGCGAAATTGCGCTTGTTTGCGACGCCGTTCCAGCAGTCGGTCGCCGCGACGAGTCAGTTCATCGGATATCAGACAGGAGAGGAAGTCGATGGGGGCCATCGGTTCCGCTTGGGCTTGCTGCAGGCGCGTCTCCAGCACCGCAGCGATGCCGCCGAGACGCAGTTCCCGTAAGTGTGGCTCTCGATCCCGACTGACTCACGACCTTCGTGAAGCGACCGTTAATATGTTTTCTCGAGGAG
>Ga0182024_10026509_pt1 | contig 10182 bp, 10 predicted proteins | sample P32metaG_FD_120480 | JGI IMG/M metagenome (GOLD analysis project Ga0182024, IMG submission 120480) | Permafrost microbial communities from Stordalen Mire, Sweden - P3-2 metaG (Illumina Assembly) | ecosystem: Environmental > Terrestrial > Soil > Wetlands > Permafrost | place: Sweden: Stordalen...
AGCATTACGGACGAGCAGGTTGAAAGCTCGAAGCGCGCTCTGGAGCGTTCCGAGGCGATCGTTCATGCCAAGTTGAAGCGTGGACTCGGCGGCCTGGCGACGATCGGTTCGACGGCACCGTTTATCGGCCTGTTCGGAACAGTGGTCGGTATTTTGAACGCCTTCCAGCAGATTGCAACGCAGAAGACCTCTGGTATCGGCGCAGTTGCCGGTGGTATTTCAGAGGCCCTGGTAACGACCGCGTTTGGTCTTCTGGTCGCCATCCCGGCCGTTATGACGTTCAACTATTTCACCGGCAAGGTGGAAGCGTTCGACGTTGAAATGGACAACAGCTCCAGCGAACTGGTGGACTACTTTATCAAGCAGAGCCATCGGTAAGACCTGCTCGTTGAGAGCCAGGGAAAGAGCAGCACCTGCGAGAATCATCGCTCGAATCACCCCGGACGCCAACAGCGAACGGCGTCCGGGGATCGAGCACTCTCTCAGGGAGAGCCAGGGAACAGCAAAGCCGGGCAAGCCGGACGGAGCAGAACGTTATGGGTATCAATAAACGGGACGAGGGCAAGAAGGTTAACTCAAATATCAACGTGACGCCGATGGTGGACGTCATGCTGGTTCTGCTGATTATCTTCATGGTCATCACACCCATGCTGAACAATAAAGTGAACGTCGACCTGCCGAAGGCCGATGCAGCGGTGGTGATGGAAGACGCCAACAAGGAAGATGCCGTGGTCGTGGCAGTCACACGGGATGGCAGAACGTTTCTTGGCGGCGACCAGGTAACGCTCGATGACCTTGGCCCGAAGATTGCGGCGAAGCTGGAAAACAAGACCAGCAAAGAGGTCTTCATGCGCGCCGATACGCGGGCGAACTACGGCAAGGTAATGGATGCGGTCGATGGAATTCGCTCCGCCGGAGTGAGCCAGCTTGGGTTGCTTACCGAGAAGCGCGAGACGGACGATACGCCTGTGAAGAAGTAAAGATTCCGATTCTGTGAAACGCGGACTCGCAAGATTGCGGAGCCGCTGAAGTACAAAAGGAGATTGCTATGGGAATGGGTGGTGGAAATAAAGGCGGAGCGATGTCGGACATGAATGTGACGCCGCTGATCGACGTTCTTCTCGTCTTGCTGATTATCTTCATGGTGATCGTACCGGTGACGCCCAAGGGCCTGGAGACGCTGGTTCCTCAGCCGCCCAAGGACAAAACACAGGATCAGCCTAACGACCGAACCATTGTGGTTCAGGTGCTATCGAACGGTGCAGGCGCCCCGGCGTACAAGATCAACGAGACCGCGTTCAATAAGTCGGACCTTGAGCCGAAGTTGCAGGAGATTTTCTCAACCCGGCAGGAGAAGGTCATGTTTGTGAAGGGTGACAAAGACCTCGATTTCAGTAAGGTTGCCGAGGTCATTGACTTTGGACACCAGGCTGGTGTCGACAATATCGGCCTCATCACGCCGCGGGTCGAAGCCGGACAGTAGATTTCTTCTTGGAAGTTCTTGCACGGGCGGTGGACCCAACGGGCCACCGCCCGGAGCTTTTAAAGACCTGTCCTGCCGGACGGGCCCACTGCGCGTGGGGCGGGCGTTTGCACGCCTTTTTAACTTGTCTAGTCGAGACAGACCGCGCGGGTCCTCCCGTTGGCCGGAAGATGATGATCCCGACCAACGGGAGGACCCACGCTGATGATCCCTATGATATCGGTATACACGCCACGAAGTGGCTTTTGCAGTAAGCTTTAGACTTGCTCAATAAGTTGATCCTCGCCAACCTTGGCCACAGGCCTGTCCGCACGCTGCTGAGCGTGCTTGCGATCGCTGTCGAAGTCACAATGATTTTGACGCTGGTTGGGGTCAGCTACGGAACGCTGGATGGAACGGCCGAGCGGGCCAAGGGCGTGGGGGCGGATATTCTGTTTCGCCCGCCAGGATCCTCTGCTATCGGGCTGAGCTCGGCCCCGATGAGCGACAAGATTCCAGCACTGCTGATGCAGGAGCCGCACGTGACGTTTGCGATGGGGACCATGGTCCAGCCGCTGTCTGGCTTTGATTCCATCACCGGTCTCGATCTCGACGACTTCAAACGGCTGAACGGCGGATTTCATTATTTGCAGGGTGGGCCGCTGGTCAACGATGATGACATCATTGTGGATGAGTATTACGCCAAGCAGAAGCATTTGAAGGTTGGCGATGTCGTGAACCTGGTGAATCACGACTGGAAGGTGGCGGGGATTTACGAGGGAGGAAAGCTGGCGCGCATCTGCGTGAAGCTGCATGTGCTGCAGACACTGACCGGGAATCCTGGGCATTTGAGCCAGATTTATATGAAGGTGGATGACCCGAACAAGGCGCAGGCCGTGGTGGATGCCCTGCGGGTGAAGTATCACGGGTACCAGATTTATACGATGGAGGAGTTTACTTCGCTGCTTTCGATCAACAGTGTTGGGATGCTGAAGAGCTTTATCGGCGTGGTGATTGGCGTCGCTGTGATTGTAGGGTTCATCGTGGTGTTTATGGCGATGTATACGGCGGTGCTGGAGAGGACGCGGGAGATTGGGATTCTGAAGGCGGTGGGTGGGTCTTCGGGATTGATTCTGAATATCCTGTTTCGCGAGACGCTGCTGCTGGCTCTGCTGGGAGCGGTACTGGGCATCGTCTTGACGTATGGGACGCAGTGGCTGATGAAGCATGCCGTGCCGGCCAGCCTGGTACAGGAGACTGTGTACGGGTGGTGGCCGATTGCAACCGGGATTGCCGTCGTGGGGGCGCTGCTGGGAGCCATCGTGCCGGGCATGAAGGCGGTCAGGCAGGATGTCACGGAGGCGCTGTCGTATGAATGAAGCAGCGATCATCCAGGTCGAGGGGCTGACGAAGACGTATCAGGTGGGAGATGTTGCGGTCCATGCGCTGCGCGGCGTCGATCTGGAGATTCGGAAGGGCGAGTTTGTCGCGATTATCGGGGCGTCGGGCTCGGGTAAGTCGACGCTGTTTCATATCCTGGGCGGGCTGACGCCGATGACCTCGGGAACGGTGCGGATCAATGGCCGTGACCTGGGCGGGATGACGAATGCGGCGCGGACGGAGATGCGGAAGACCGTGGTCGGGTTTGTGTTTCAGAAGTACAACCTGCTGCCGACGCTCTCCGCGGAGGACAATATCCGCATCGTGCAGTACATCGCCGATCGCGATACGGCCTTCGATCCCACTTTTCAGGAAGTGTTGAGGCTGCTGGGGATTGCGGACAGGCTGAAGCACAAGCCTCGAGCACTTTCCGGCGGCCAGCAGCAGCGAGTGGCGATTGCGCGGGGTATTGTGAACTCGCCGGCGATTCTGCTGTCGGATGAGCCGACGGGCAATCTGGACAGCGAGAACTCGGCGGCGGTGCTGAGACTGATGAAAGACCTGAATAAGCGGCTGGGGCAGACGATTTTGATGATTACGCACGATGCTGAGGCGGCGGCCTATGCAGACAGGCTTGTCAAAATGAAAGATGGGCGTATTGTGTAAAGACGTAAATGCTGACGGTCGACTAGTCTCTCAAACGGCGGATCGCATCCTATTCCGGGTAAGTCCGCAACGGGACCGAAACCTGTCTGAACGCAAAAGAGACGTCGCCATGGATTCAGCCCGGGAAAGAATGCCTCATCATCCTCTAGTCACATAGGGACGTATACCGTTACAATCAAGCGACGCAGGAAAACATGATTTGCTGATTTCCGCTCACGTCTAAAAAAAACACGTGCCCACTCGAAGGAGACGATTCGCCCAATGAAATTCACCACACGGATTCCGGTTAGGGCCGCTTTGCTGGCGCTGCTGCTTGTTACTGCAACCGGGTGTAACAGGTTGAAGGCACGCGACCAGTTGACCAAGGGCGTGCAGGCATTCAAGAGCGCACGTTATGAAGAGGCGGTCAACCACTTTCAGGAGTCGATTGCCCTGGATCCGAACTACGAGGATGCGAAGCTCTACCTGGCGACGGCTTACTCCTACCAGGTGGTGCCGAATCTGGATACGCCGGAGAATCTGGCGATCGCACAGAAGGCGCTGGACGGCTTCAATGCTGTTCTCGAAAAACATCCGAACGACCTGACGGCGTTGAAGCAGATTGCATCGATCAACCGCAACATCAAGAAGTTCGACGTTGCCAAAGAGTATGAGAAGAAGGTCATTGCCGAAGCGCCGAACGATCCCGAAGCTTATTACACGGTAGGGTTCGTGGACTGGACGCTGGCCTATAAGAATGCGATCACGATCCTTGCTGCAGACGGTCTGACCGATGATGGCCAAGGCAATCTGAAGAAGAGCAAGGGCGCCTGCCAGAAATTGCAGGAGGCGAATACGGATCTGGTGAACGAAGGTCTGCAATATCTGAATAAGGCCGTCGTACTCAACCCGAACTACGACGACGCGATGCAGTATCTGCAACTGACGTATCGACGAAAAGCGGATCTGGAGTGCGGCAATCCAGCGGCGCTGAAGGAAGATATGGCTCAGGTAGATATGTGGATTCAGAAGGCGATGGGCGCTCGTAAGATCAACGAAGAGAAGAAGGAAAAGGCGACACAGGGCGGCGTAAATATGCAGTAGGCTGCTGTTCTGTTTGCGGATAAAGAGGAAGGCCTCCCCGGTGTGGGAGGCTTTTCTTTTTGGCCCGGAGCTGCGGATTGCGGCGTAGTGCGGCGGAGCAAAGACGGTTGAGCGTGGGGTAGAATGGCCGCTTGCGACGAACGATAAAAAAAGTGCTGATTGCGAATCGCGGTGAGATTGCGCTGCGGGTAATTCGCGCGTGCAGGGAGATGGGACTGGCGACGGTGGCGGTCTACTCGGACGCGGACCGTGGGGCGCTCCATGTGCTGCACGCGGATGAGGCCTATCGGCTGGGACCGGCGCCGACAGCGGAGAGCTACCTGCGGGGAGACCTGATTCTGGAGATCGCGCGACGGGCTGGCGCCGATGCGATTCATCCGGGGTATGGATTTCTGTCGGAGAACGCGGACTTCGCGGAGGCTTGTGCCGCGGCGGGGGTGACGTTTGTCGGGCCGCCTGCTAGTGCGATGCGGGTGCTGGGGTCGAAGACGCGGGCCAGGCAGGCGGCGGATGCGGCGGGAATGCCCCGGGTGCCGGGGAGCGTGACGGGGCTGTCCAGCGTGGCTGAGGCGATGCGGGTGGCGGCGGAGATCGGGTTTCCCGTGATGTTGAAGGCGGCTGCGGGCGGCGGTGGCAAGGGGATGCGCGCGGTGTTTGGGCCGGAGGAGCTGGCTGCGGCCTATGTGGCCGCCAGCAGCGAGGCGGAGCGGAGCTTTGGGTCGGGCGAGGTGTATCTGGAGAAGCTGATCGAGCGGCCGCGGCATATTGAAATTCAGTTGATGGCGGATGAGCATGGCGGGTGCTTGTATCTGGGGGAGCGGGAGTGTTCGGTGCAGCGCCGGCACCAGAAGGTGATTGAAGAGGCCCCGTCGGCTGTGGTGAGTGAGGCGCTGAGGCGACGCATGGGAGAGGCGGCGGTTCGGCTGGCGCTGTCGGCAGGGTATGTCAACGCGGGGACAGTGGAGTTTCTGGTAGAGGGTCTCGAACGGTCGGGCGAGGAGAATTTTTACTTCCTGGAGATGAATACGCGGTTGCAGGTGGAGCATCCGGTGACGGAGCTGGTGACGGGGTTGGACCTGGTCCACATGCAGCTTCGGGTGGCCATGGGAGAGCCGCTGGGGCTGAAGCAGGAGGAGATCCGGCTGCGCGGCCATGCGGTGGAGTGCAGGATCTATGCAGAAGATCCGGAGAACAATTTTTTCCCTTCGCCGGGATTGATTACGCAGCTGGTGCAGCCGGGCGGGCCGGGGATTCGCGAGGATTGCGGGGTGTACGCGGGGTGGGTGGTGCCGCTGGACTACGATCCGATGCTGTCCAAGCTGGTAGCGTTCGCGGAGACGAGGGAGGCGGCGATCGATCGCATGCTGCGGGCGCTGGAGGAGTACGTCATCGGTGGAATCAAGACGAACATCGGCCTGTTTCGGCGGATTCTGATGGATGAGGATTTTCGCGCGGCGAGGATCGATACAGGGTATCTGGAACGACTGCTGGCTGAGGAGTCGACCGCGAAGCAGGAGGCGGTTCCAGAAGACGTGGTGGCGCTGGCGGCGGCTTTGTTTGCGTCCTCTTGCTTGAAGGAAAATATGTCGGTGCCGGACGCCGCGGCAGAGAGCCGGTGGGCGGTGGCAGGGCGGCGAGAGGGGTTGCGGCTGTGACGGTGTGGCTTGAGATTGGCGGGAAGAAGCGGCGGGTGGAGTTGCCTGGTGGCGCTGGCGGCGGTTCTCTTGATGGCCCGATAGATTGCCTGGTGGATGGCCGTGCCGTGGTGGTGGATGCGCGGATGCTGCAGGATGGCGTGATGTCGCTGATGGTGGAGGGGCGACAGTACAGGTGCGTTCTGGATGGAGATGGGGTAGTGATTGGGGGGCGGAGGTTTGCGTTTGAAGTGGAAGATCCGCGATCGCTGCAGGGGAGGCGGGGTGCTGGGGTTGGAGCGGCTGGGCCTCGGGCATTGAAGGCTCCGATGCCCGGGCGCGTGGTGCGTGTGCTGGTGGCTGCGGGCGACGAGGTGGCGGAGGGGCAGGCAATCATGGTGATTGAAGCGATGAAGATGCAGAATGAGCTGAAGTCGCCAAAGGCTGGGCGGGTGATGCGGGTTGCGACGGCCGTAGGGGATACGGTGGGAGCCGGGGATGTGCTGGCGGTAGTCGAATAACGACAGCGGCCGTAAGAACTGTGTCCTGCCGGACGGGCCCACTGTGCGTGGGGCAGCCACTTCGCGGCGTGTATACCTTGTCTCGCTAGTACAGGGCGATTGTGGGCCTCCCGTTGGTCGGCAAGTGATGATCCCGACCAACGGGAGGACCGTTGCGGCTTATTTCGCCCAGACAAGTTAAATAGGCGTGAAACGCCCGCTCCACGCGCAGTGGGCCCGTCCGGCAGGGCATAGATTTTCATCAGCGTTGGCTGGGCGCAAGATTTGTGTTGGGTGTGCGCCCGGTGCGAGCTACAATCCTGCAACGCTTTCTTTAGAGTGGCGGCGGTGTGGCTGGCGTGCCGATGACAGACCATTTGCAATGGGGGAGAGACGATGAACGACGGTGTAGTGGTTACGGATGGACAGGCAGCAGGGTCGGGGTTGAGCCAAGTGGAGCGGGTGGTCGATACATTTATCGCTCCGACCAAAACCTTCAGCGATATTCTGCGGAGCACGAGTTGGTGGCTGCCATTTTTACTGGCTGTGGTGGTGAGTATCAGCGTAACGGTTGTCATTGACAAGCAGGTCGGATTCGACCGGGTGGTGGAGAATGTGATTCACCAGAGCCCCTCGCAGGAGGAAAAGCTGGCCAGCTTGACGCCGGAGCAGCGTGCAACTCAGATGAAGGCGATGGCGACCGGCTACCGGTACACGTCCTATGCTTTTCCAATTCTTATTCTGATCTTCAGTGCGATTGGCTCGTTGGTACTGTGGGGCAGCTTCAACTTCGGGCTGGGCGCGCGGACGACGTTTGGGCAGATGTTCTGCCTGTGGATGTACTGTTCGCTGCCTAAGCTGCTAGCCGGGCTGTTGACGATTGTGACCATCTACTTCGGTGGCAATGCGGAGAGCTTCGATCTCAAGAATGCGGTGGGGACTAATATCGGCTACTACCTGCCGGACGCAGCGCCGTGGCTGAAGGCGGTGTTGAGTTCGTTCGATGTGATTGGGATATGGACGCTGATCCTGCTGGTGATCGGCACGTCGGTGGTGGCGAAGGTAAGCCGTGGGAAGGCTGCTGCAGTGGTGATTGGCTGGTGGGTTCTGATTGTGGTGATCAGCGCCGCATCCGCTGCGGCTTTCGGCTAGCGAAAACCCAGAGTGCGGCCGAAGCCTTGCCCTGGGTTTGATTGATTTCGCTTGCGTGAGCTTGTCGCTTTGGCGGCCTATTCCGTCCAGCGTTTGAAGACGAGTGAGCCGTTGGTGCCGCCGAAGCCGAAGGAGTTCGAGAGGGCATAGTCGATCTTTGCCGCCTGGGGCTTGTTGGGCACGTAGTTGAGGCGGCATTGCGGGTCGATCTCGACGATGTTCATCGTGGGTGGGGCTATCTGCTCTTGCATGGCCATGATGGTGATGCCGGCTTCAAGGCCGCCGGCGCCGCCGAGGAGGTGGCCGGTCATGGACTTGGTCGAGCTGACGAGCAGCTTGTGATTGAGGGCGCGCTCGCCGAAGACGTTCTCAATGGCCTTGGACTCCAGGGCGTCGCCGAGCGGCGTTGAAGTGGCGTGGGCGTTGACGTAGTCGATCTTGTCCGGCGAGATGCCGGCAACCTTCAGCGCATGCAGCATGGAGCGGTAACAGCCCTCGCCGTCGGGCGCCATGCCGGTCATGTGGAAGGCGTCGGCCGAGAGACCGTAGCCGATGATCTCGGCCAGAATCTTCGCGCCTCGCGCCTTGGCGAACTCCAGCTCTTCGAGGATGAGGATGCCGGCACCCTCGCCGACGACGAAGCCATCGCGGTCCTTGTCGAAGGGGCGGCTGGCGTGTTGAGGGTCGTCGTTGCGGGTGGAGAGGGCGCGCATGGCGGCGAAACCAGCGACGCCGAGCGGGGTGATGGAGGCTTCGGTGCCGCCGGCGATCATTACATCGGCATCGCCGCGCTGAATGAGGCGGAAGGCGTCGCCGATGGCGTGGGCGGAGGTGGTGCAGGCGGTGGCGGTGGCTTCGTTGGGCCCGCGCGCGCCGTACTTGATGGAGACGTGACCGGCGGCGAGGTTGATGATGGCGCCGGGGATGAAGAAGGGCGAGACCTTGCGTGGGCCGCCGGAGAGCAGGTTGGAGTGCTCCCGCTCGATGACGTCGAAGCCGCCGATGCCGGAGCCGATGTGCACACCGACGCGGTCGCGATTTTCTTCTGTCACCTGAAGGCCGGAGTGGGCCATCGCCTCGGCCGAGGCGGCGAGAGCGAAGTGGATAAAGCGGCCCATCTTGCGAGCCTCTTTTTTGTCGATGAAGAGAAGAGGATCGAAGTCCTTGACCTCGGCGGCAAAGCGCACGGGATGGCCGGTGAGATCAAAGGCCTTGATCTCAGCCATACCGCTGCGGCCTGCCATAAGGCCTTCCCAGAGCTCAGGGGCAGTTTTGCCGACCCCGCAGATCAGGCCGAGGCCGGTGACGACGACGCGACGTTGCTCCATTTTTTACTTGGCCGCCTTTTGGTTCTTTTCGATGTAGTCGACGGCATCCTTGACGGTCTTGATCTTCTCAGCATCTTCGTCGGGGATCTGGATGTCGAAGGCCTCTTCGAACTGCATGACGAGCTCGACTACGTCAAGGGAGTCGGCGCCAAGATCTTCCTGAAAGCTTGCGCCCGGGGTGACTTCAGCTTCATCCACCTGAAGCTGCTCGACAATAATCTGTTTTACCTTTTCGTCTACTGCTGCCATTTCGTTCTCCTGTATACGTCTGAAATCAAAACCCGGATGTTATGCAGTCGCTAGCGTACACGCCAACATCAAGCATACTGAGCGCCTAGGTGAGTGTAAAGCAAAGCAGGGATGGCGTGGGGCCCGTGGAAGCGGGGCATTGAAAAGCGAATGGAAATTGTGTGGAAATAAGAGGAATGATTTATGTGTTCCAGATGGAGTTCAGGTAGAAGGATTGGGGCGGTCGATACGGAGCTGGCCGCGAAGGGTAAGGTTGGCGAACGATTCTCCGGGGGTGTGGGCGCAGAAGCGCCAGGTGACGCAGAAGGGACTGCCGATGATGAGATTCCGGGTTGGGTTTGGCGAAGATTTGGCGTAGATTTGGGGGATGGAAGCGATGACGGTTGTCTGGTTTGTGGTTGGGTGCGTAGTGGGTGGAGTTGTTGCGTGGTTGATCGGAAGCAGCCGGGTCCAGGGAGCTCGCGCGGCGGCTGTGGCCACGTTGGCAGCCAGGGATGCCGAGGTTGCGGGGCTTCGTGATGGATTGGTGGTGAAAGACCGGGCGATCGAGGAGAAGGTGCGGGAGGTGGAGACTCTGCGTACGGCGGGCGAGGTAGCGCGGCTGGAGGCTGGAAGGTTGGCGGCGCGGCTAGAGGCCGAGCAGAAGGCTGCCGAGGAGAAGTTACAGGCGCTGGTGGCGGTGGAGAATAGCCTGAAGACGAGCTTTCACGCGCTGGCGGCGGATGCTC
>Ga0182024_10026510_pt1 | contig 10181 bp, 17 predicted proteins | sample P32metaG_FD_120480 | JGI IMG/M metagenome (GOLD analysis project Ga0182024, IMG submission 120480) | Permafrost microbial communities from Stordalen Mire, Sweden - P3-2 metaG (Illumina Assembly) | ecosystem: Environmental > Terrestrial > Soil > Wetlands > Permafrost | place: Sweden: Stordalen...
ACCATGGCGTTCGATCCCGATCTCGACGATTGCGTGGTGATTGCTCTACGGCAAATGATCGATCTGATATGCGCGCGCACCGGCCTTGACCGTTATCAAGCCTACGCATTGTCAAGCCTTACAGCAGATCTACGCGTCACGCAGGTGGTGAACGGCAACAAAGGAATTCATTTCATGCTGGATAAGCGTTATCTCAAGCGGGGCTGACCGACCCACGTAACGAGACCGCCGCCGCCGACCCATCCGGTTTGGATAGCTTGTGGCAGCGCGCCTTTGACTGGCGATTGCGGAATACCGGCGCGTCTCGTGCGATTTACCGCAGATCGTCTTCCAGATCACACGTCGCGTATCGGTCGCAAAGGGTGGATAGCGACTTTGGTGGGGAAATTTACCACTGACTTCAAAGGCGATCTATTTTGAACGACCCGCCGGGGGTTAACGGTGGCGCGTCCTCACTGAATGCGGCGAGTGTTTTTTCGATCTTTTCAAGGAGTTTACTGAGGGCGCCGGGTGACTGACCGGTTTGAATCTGTTTCTTCAGCTCAACAAGCCCCCTGTCGGCGGCGACGAGACGCCGCGCCAAAATCCTCGCGACGTAAAGTACCGCGATTGGGTCTTTCTCGAGCAACGCTGCGTCCGCGACATGAAACTGCGAGTCCTCCAAGATCCGAACGTCCGCGGTATGCGGCCGATCTAACAACGCTGAGAGTTCACCAATGACAGCACCAGGCTCCTCCACTCTGGCAATCTCGATGGAGTCTTTGAGAATTACGACCGTGCCCGTTTTGAGGATCAGTAGCTGACCCGTTTTTGACCCAGCGGTTAAGACGGTTTCGCCAGCGCGGTAAGTCACTAGCGGAAGGGCTGCAAGTTTCTTCTCGAATGCGGCGCCATCTAAGCCCACCGCATGCTCGTTGGTTCTGTTCTGTGTTCCCACCAATGACCTCCCCATGGTTGTACGACCAAACGTTCACGGTACTCTAACATCTTTTGCTAGTACGCGACTTAGTAACCGAGGTCGCCCCGCCGCAGGACCGGCTTCGTCCAAAGTAGTGCTGGCTTGACTTTTTTTTGAAACAGCTGGATCGAGATTACTGCATTGGCATGATCTCATCTATAGATTGGTCGGGCTGCGGTTTTTCATATCGTTCACGCGGCGCGCATGTGGCCAAATCTTTTTCTATACCACCGCCAAACGTACACAAATGTTCTGGTCATGCCAACAAAAAGCCTCGGCGGTTAGGCCGCGGCTTCAAAGAATGAGGTAGCTTTTGATTGTGGCTGCGATTTACAAATGAGCCTTTGGATTATTCCGTAGACATTTCGGTATGCAGTTACTCATGCATGTACTTGGCTGTAGTCCTGGAATGGGAATGCTTTGTCAGTGTCCATGATGTACGCAGATGAGCTTGGCCTTCGCCGTGCAGGAGGCATAGTCGCCTCGAGTTGCGCGAGGCACGACTCACAATGCGCCGGCGATTACAGGCATCCGCGGGGCTAAGCGCCTTGCGCCCGGCCTACGGAACGCGGGCAATCACGGTGAGATAGGCGCGGGTGGACTGATCGGGAACCGCAGCAACCTGCGCGCAATCGCGGAGCGCACCACGGGGGATATGAAAGCGTTCGGCGAATTCTTCCTGCGTGCAGCCGAACGCGGGGCGGATCAACTTGACCTGCGACGGGCGTTTCATGCGCTGGAAGTCGGCTAGTGAAAGCGGCTTCGCATCGGAATCGCGCCTGGCAGCGGCGTGACGCCGCCCTTAGCTCATCGCATCGAACCGGCTCCAGCCGTGCTTCGACGGCTAACGGCCACGCCGTTGATGTCGACTATATGGATTATCACTAACGAGGCTAAAGTTCATGGCTATGCATAACTGCCCGATTTGTGTCAGGCAGGGAATGATCCTCAGCTCGACGGTCGAATAGGACGCGGCGTCGGTTGTCAGGCTGTGCGAGCGACTCAGACACTAGCAAAAAGTAGTTCTGACAGAACGACAAATAAACTCATGACAGCTTTTTGCAGCGTAGCAGCCATAACCCTGCTCGTGTTCGCCGCGCTGGGCCCCGGCAATTGGCAGCCCTGCTCTGGCCTCGATTGGCAGTTCGACCACATTGTCGATTATTTTACGATCACGTTGATTGTCACTTCGTGCTCCTTCAATGTGGGTGCCGCGCGTAGCGTGCACGCGGCTGAAAACGAAGAGGACGCCGCATAGGCGCCCGTCGCATTTTAAGTCGACCGTGGAGGTCACCAGGTTGTCGGCGCCTGCGCGAAGGCGATCGCCAGCAGAGCGAGCGCCCCAGGCAATCCGAAGACCTGATGGCCGAGGACGAGAAGCACCGCAGCGGCGATGATGCAGATCCATGCGCCGAAGAATTTGACGATCGTGACGGCCCGCGTGTTCATCAAAGCCTCCCGAGCAAGACGAGGATCAGTACGATCACCAGCACTAGGCCAAGTCCACCTCCGCCGTAATAGCCGGTGCCGTAGAACGGTCCGCCACCCAAACCGCTAAAGCCGCCGAGCAGCACGATCACCAACAAGACAAGTAAGATGGTTCCAAGTGACATAATGTGGTCCTGAATTGGTGCCAGGCCAGGGATTATCCCCGACCCGGTCTTTGCGACGCGACGCGATCACTATTTTACGGGGACAGATGGCTGAACGCGCGAGCGACGATTTAGTTCAGGCGAACCTCGCGCCGAGCCGAAAGTATCGTTGGAAGGCGCCTGATCTATCGAGGGCCTATGAACGCCCTAGCGAAGTGGCAAGCGGCGATCGCATCGCTTTCTACTGGTTTGTGGCTAGCCACCATAAGGATTCGGCCTCATATTGGGGGTATGGCACCTATTGGGGGTATGGCACCATCATCCAAAAAGACCGGCAATTACAGGAAGCGCGCAAAAGACCTTAATAAACGCTTGAAACAGCGCACCTCGACCGCTGATCGCGCAAAACTAGTCAAGAGGCAAAAGGCCCTAAGCGACATGGCCGACAGCGAAGATTGGCTTGCTGGCAAACCCGGGTCGCAGTTGAAATGACCGGCTACCGATAGGTGGGAATGGTCACTGTTGCAGGTAGCTCGGAATTAATTGTCCGTCGGAGCCAACCACACAAATAATGGTCCACGAGGACAATTCCGACAATCCAAATGACCGATTCCAAAACCGTTATTCGCAGCGCCGCGCGCCCAAAGGCGACATCGCGAGCGGACGGAATAGCACCCAACACTGCCAACGCACCCAAACGCCCAGCGTAATTCCAAAAACTCCATGCTGCTGGATCAGATTGATGCAGTCGCATGATTTGCGACGCCAGCAACGGGAGAAGGGCGGCCACGAACCAAACCGGCACGGGAACGACACGAAGCGGCATCGCTAATACGTCTCCGCTTTAGCGCTTCTTCTGCGAGCCTTTGCGAAGGCGAACAGCAGGCCCGCCACCGTTCTCGTCGATGAACTCGACGCCGGCTGCCTCTAAGCCGTTTCACGCACCGCAGCATAGCGCGGGTTTGCTCAATTATTCAAACTCTTATCTGACTCCAAATCCATAACCTAAAATTTTAACAATCTAAATGAGCTGAAAATAATGGATGTTAGGTAGGATCCCATTGCGCTGGTTCAGGAGCAGCCGACCCTGCGGAAATTCATTGAGTCTTCAAACGATAAGCAAACATGTCGAAGACGATAATAGTATCTTTAGCGGTTGCCTTAGTCTCTTTTGGCATGGTCTCCGACGCATGCCAAACGCTACCAGTCCTACGGGGCGATATCGTCAACACTGACAATCCAGCTGTAATTCTGCCGATTATAAATCCGGTGGAGGAATCTCAATCTGCAAATGCAGCTGCAACTCCACAGATAAACAATTTGTCCGCAACCCCCCAGACTTTGGATGCAGCGGAAACTCCAGCGATTAAAAATGCTGTTGTTGATCCAGCGGTAACTCCCCGAATTAAGAACGCAGCGACAACTCCTCAAATTATTGATGCGGTGGTACCCCCCCAGATTAGGATTGCAGCTGCAACTCCCGCGCCCCCGGACGCAATGGTCACTCCTCAGATTAAGAATGCGGCTGCAACACCCCCGACTGTGGATGCAGGGGTAACTCCTCAGATTAAAAGTGCGGCAGCAATTCTGCCGACTACAACGGCGGGTAACTGGCAGTACTGGGAGTACTGCCTTGCCCCATCCTACGCGGAGAATAAGATCTATTTTTCAAAGCCCATACCTATAAGCAGCATCATAGGGAAAGCTGATGATCTATTTGATAGTCTGTTAAATAAGGCCCGGTTACCGCATGACGTAGTTCAATGTCCGATTGCCCCTAACAAACCAACGCTACTTTTCAGACAAAAGCATGCGGTCGGGTTTAATGAAACAAGTGGAATAACGATTGTCTATCGCAATTGGGATTCAGATATCGACTAAACGGCTGGCGCGGCGCTACTGGAAGGCCTGCAAGCTTTTACACCGGATCGTTCGGCCAATCTTGTAGCAGCAGCCTGCGATGCAGACGGAGCGTTGGCGGTGGCTCTGCTTGCTGAACTCTTCATCCGAGCACGGAGGTTGCGTGCCGGCTAACCCATCCCTCACCTGCATCATTGTTTAGAAAGAAGAATTTGGTTTCGTTCTGCCAAAATGAGAAGCGCGCTTTCATCGAAGGTTGGTACGCGATCTCTGAGGCTAACCGGATCTCCGGGTTCGACGGGTGGAACAGAGAGACGGTCGAAGCCATGAGCGAAACAATTTGGCTTCGTTTCGCAAATTCAAACTTTAGCCTCCCTGCGACTCCTTTTTCAGCCGCACGCCAATCCCGCCATTCGCATCGCCATCTAGAAAGACAAACCCGGCCTGTTCGAAGGCTGATTGGATCCGCATCAGGATCGAAGCGCGGAGCACCGAGGACGACTATTTGGGCTGCTTCGGCCCCTGACGATTGCGCAGTCTCACACCCGGAACACCACGCAGAATGAAGAGATCGGATAAGACATCGATCACATCGATGGCCTTGAGCTTGCGATTTATGCGGATTGCCAGGCACTCGTGGGTGAACTTGATGCCGGCAGATTCGAATGCGCGCCTGATAACATCGAGGATCGCGCGCCGCGGCGATTGGCAATTACGCTGGCCCTCGGCACTATCGTTCCCAATCCATAACCTCATAAAAATAAGCGCGTGAAGCGCAAGCGAGGAAGCGTGACCAATCTAACTGGACGCCAGCGCCCCTGTTCGAAATTAAAGGTCATCGAATTCCTGGTTAGGTAGCGTGACGGCATTTAATGGTGAGTTAGAAATTTACGCGCAATTTGAAATAACGATTAAAGGCATTATCGAACTTCACCATGTACGATTGCCTATTGTGGGAAAGGCGCCGGCTCTATTCCGCTCTGCTTTCTTTCTTGGCTGCTGCGAGGTGCTTATGAAAACCAAGCTTAATTTGATATTTGGTGCTGTACTCGCCCTCACCGCGGCTGGCATTCAACTTCAGAAGGCCGGTGCTACGACGTCGAATGAAAAGACGCCTAGCCGCGAAGCCATTTTGCATGACCCGCTCACACCGGCCGAGGGCAACTCTCAAGGGGATATAACCATCGTCGAATATTTCGACTATCGGTGTTTGCCCTGCAAAGAAGTGAACCCGGTGCTACAACAAATTGTCCGTGAAGATGGACATATCCGACTTGTCTTCAAAGATTGGCCTATCTTTGGCGGGATATCGACTTATGCTGCCCGAATTGGGCTCGCTGCCAAATTTCAGAACAAATATTCGGAAGCCCACGCAGCTCTGATCTCTATGCAAGGGACGCTGAGCACGGAGAATGTGCTAAGGACCCTGGCGAAGGCCGGAATAGATATTTCCCGTGCCCAACGCGATCTTGCAGCCAATCATAAAGAGATTGACGCGATCTTGGCGCGCAACCAAGAGCAAGCCACCGCCTTCGGATTTGAGGGCACCCCGGCACTCGTGATAGGGGATTTTCGCGTCCCAGCGGTGTTTAATACCGTGAACCTTAAGCAATTTATCGCTGATGCGCGAGCGGCGACAAAACATAAGCGTGAATTAATAGGGGCTAGTTGACCGGCGACGCGAAGTTTGCGCGAGGGCATAGGCGCACCTGCCCACGCGCCGTGGTTCGACCAGTCTAAGCGCTCTGGGGTAATGTTGACGCCGGCCAAGCCGACTTATTCGTCGGCCGTTAAGAAGCCAATTTGATCTCGGGATCGGTTGTAAGCGCGCCGCGTAGCGCTTCTATGATCAGGCACAAAAGGATCCTCAGCCAAGCGAGGACGAGGCGGAGGTTGTGGCCGACGGCGGTGAGGATGGCGTTGGCGGCATCGCCGGCGGTTCCTTTGAGATAGCAGCGACCAAGATGGCCCTCGGCTTTCATATAGCCGATCACGGGCTCGATGGCGGAGCGGCGTCGCAGTTCGCGCTTGATGGTACCGAACACGCCGCGCTTCTGCCCGGAGATGAAGATGCGGTGTGGGTTGGGCGCATCGTGGCCGCGGTATCCTTTGTCGACATAGGCCCGCTCGATCTTGCGCCCGGTGAGCCTCTCGGTGTCCTCGATCGCGGACCGCAGCGTGTGCCCATCATACGGATTGCCCGGCAGCGCCTTGGCGTGCAGCACGAACTGGCCGCCCGGCGCGCGGGCGTTGGTGGTGGCGATCGAGACCTTGACGCCGAACTCATAGGGCGCGCTGGCCTTGGCATGAATAAATTCGTCAAATTGTGAAATTGGTCACAACTAAAGCCTGGGTCCACTCCTATTCTATGAGAGAGCGAACAGCTCCGGCGTCAAAGGGCGGTCATCCGCCAGAATAGAAGGGAGCCCGTCATGACCAGCACAATCACCAGCGCCATTGCGACCTTGTTCCTGATCGTCGGCGTGTGGACTGTCAACCTCGTTTGTTACCATCCCTATGCAGACAACTTCGACCCAATGTCCCCAATCAACGTTACCGATTCGTGGAAATAGCGCAGCCGCTGCGCCCGTCATTTTCGGTTTGTTTTGCCGAATGTGGGCTGCGAGCCAACTGATCGACGGGCGTGGCACGCTCCCAGGCAGGAACCCGGTCACGACTGCCGCGAGCGACTTGCATGCAGCAGTAAAGGATGAGGCTCGAGTGCCTCGGGCGACCGGAGGATCATCATGCCGCCGAACGGGCCTTTGCGAAGCGGACGCCTCGCCCGCCGCGCGCGAAGGCTTCGCTCAAGCAGTCGTTTTCAAGGAGCGCGAGTGTCCGCATATGCCCCTCCGCGCGCACTATGAACGTAACAGCATTCGACTAAACGTGCTAAAATTCGGCGCGTAAATATGATTGAAGCTAAAACGCGAATTCGACGATATCGGTCAGATAATGTGCAAGCACGACCGGCCACAGCGCTTTCGATCGTTGGTAGAATAGCATCAACAAGATTCCTACCAACACAGCCTCGGCAATATTACCAACGCCAGTCCACCAGTGATAGGCACCAAATAGCACCGAACTAATGACAACTAAGACCCACTTGTCATTAAAGTATCTCCGCAACAAGCGAAGCGCACAGCGGCGGAACACGGTTTCCTCGCTGTAGGCCACCAGTGCAATGCCGAAGACATTGTCGAAAGCGTGCAGCCAGCCGTGCGGTTGAGGGTAAACTCCAAGCACTGTTGCAGGTAGCGCGGAATTAATTGTCCGTCGGAGCCAACCACACAAATAGTGGTCCACGAGGATAATTCCGACAATCCAAATGACCGATTCCAGAACCGTTATTCGCAGGGCCTCGCGCCCAAAGGCGACATCGCGAGCGGACGGAACAGCGCCCAACACTGCCAACGCACCCAGACGCCCAGCGTAATCCCAAAAAATCCATGCTGCTGGATCAGATTGATGCAATCGCACGATTTGCGACGCCAGCAACGGGAGAAGTGCGGCCACGAACCAAACCGGCGCGGGAACGACACGAAGCGGCATCGCTAATACGTCTCCGCTCTAGCGCTTCTTCTGTGAGCCCTTGCGAAGGCGGATGCCGGGCCCACCGCCGTTCTCGTCGATGAATTCGATTCCGGCCAGCTCAAATGCGCGACTCTGTATCATAAGGGGCGCCTAATGCGATTTTGTCATGCAGCAAAGTCGCGTGCGTCGAGCTTTTCAAATCAAGCTCGGTCATCACGTCTTTGGCCATTTGCCACGGCTCGGGTTTGTTCTAGGAAAACACACGTAATGGTTGGTATAATACCATGATAACAACTATTGCCATAGACCACGTCTGCGCCAGACCGCAAAGGCAATCACACGCCGACCGTCGGCCGCCGCTGGCAAATTAAATACTACCAAGCGCCTTGTGCACATCGCCATGGCAACTTATCTCTTTCGTAAGAACGAATAAAAACGAACGACGTAAGTACCGAGCAGATTTTTCGACCACGCATTTTGCAGTCTACGCAAAAAGTCCCAAAGAAATTCAGTCACCGGCGCCAATAACGGCGAAGGCCATCATGGGCCTAATTGCCATGAGTAAAGGAAACTATCCAATGGCTAAACTCGTGAATCCAAAGATATTTAACGCCGTCAAGCACGGCGTCTCGTCAAGGCATGGCTTGTTGCCTGGAGAAAACCGTGAGGACTATGCGTCACTTGAAGCACAATGGCGCGGCGAACTTCAGCCGCGCGGCCCTATCTTGAACAACCTGTTGGACGGCATCGTTCGCAACCGGTGGCTTGGTAAAAGAAACAGTCAAGCGACGGCGATTTTCGCCGCCTGCCATCCTTTCGGACGTGCCGTGGCGGCGGCGGCAGGCGGGGGCGACTGGGTTGAGGCTGCCCGCAGGCACCTCGACGGCGTCAATGCACGGCTAATTACGCTCATGCAGACCGGCGAGCAGTTTAAGAAGCAAGCAGTCCGCGCCGAGACCGCCGCGGAAGTTAAGCGCCTCATCACAGCGGCGGAGAAGTGCGCAGACGCGGCACAACGTATCGCAACTGACAACGAACAGGCCATGAAGTTTTTTCTTGGCATCGGCGACGAAAGCAAGAAACAGGCCGACCGCGACGTGGAGCTCGACGGGAAGTTCAACAAGCTGCTGACGAGCTATTTCCAAGTCGAGCAAATGCTTGTCACCCGCGTCAAACTCGTGCCTCACCTGAGCCATCATACATCGGCCGATGACCTTGGTGACTTCGGCGACGAACTGCCCGAGGAATTGGAGTCGAAGGGCGGGCACTCGACGTCGCAGAAACGTCTTGTCGACCCGGCGGAAGGAGACCACGGCGAACTTGGTAGTTGGGACATGCCCCCCGAACATTAGAATCAATTTTTGGAGGGGCCCCTTCGGGGCCCCTCAGTTAATTTAAACGCTGCAAATTACGCTTTTGCAACTACGGCTCCGATTGAGCGGGCAGCGGCAGCCATCTTCTTATCGAATGTCACGAGCGTCGCGCCCATGCGTTGAACCATGGCAATATTGATTGCGTCAGGCGTTCGCAGGGCAAGGTCAAGGCGGCGTAGGAGGATTTCTGCTGCGATGATATCTGCTGCGCTGATGGGCGCACGTTGTGTCGTTCGCGTCGTCCAAGTATCAAAGTTGGAGAACACGATGCGGGCATCATCCTTTCTAATATCTTTGGTTCGCACGTGGCGCGCAATCACGGAGGAAAATTCCGCCGCGGCGAAATCGCTGACGATCACGACCAATGGCTCCGCACGCAAGAAGGTCTCAGCGCGTGCGGTAAATGGGTCGTTCGTAAACAGCGCGACGAGAACACTAGCATCGAGATAGACACTCACCGTTCGTCCTCGTCCCTCATCGCGCTCACGAGCTCGCCGGCATCTTTCGTTGCCGACAGCCGCCCAATTCGGCGTTTCGCCAGCCAGTCGACATCAGCTCCCGAGACGGCTCGGGCCGGTTCTGGAATTGGCTTTAGCTCAACCACGGGATGCCCATGCCGGGTGATCACCACCCCCTCGCCTTTGAGGGCGCGATCGATCAGCTTGGACAACTGGTTCTTGGCCTTAGCAATGCTATGGGTGCTCATTTATAAAATATAGCCAACAGATAGCTATTTTGTCCAGTTCGGGCGCCAGTCCCTTTGGGCGAACATCCCGGGGCCAACCGCGCTTGAGTCCCTTCTTCCCCGCTCGAGTGGGCCGAGGGGGCCATGACCGCGGACAGGCATTTTGTCAAACAAAGCTA
>Ga0182024_10026511_pt1 | contig 10181 bp, 8 predicted proteins | sample P32metaG_FD_120480 | JGI IMG/M metagenome (GOLD analysis project Ga0182024, IMG submission 120480) | Permafrost microbial communities from Stordalen Mire, Sweden - P3-2 metaG (Illumina Assembly) | ecosystem: Environmental > Terrestrial > Soil > Wetlands > Permafrost | place: Sweden: Stordalen...
GCTTTGCGCGCTGGCATCCCGACGATCGTCTGGAACCGCAGGCCGGAGGCGACGCGGGACCTGGCCGAGCTCGGAGCGGAGGTCGCGGACTCTGCCAGCGACGCCGCGCGGCGCGCTGCCGTCGTTGTCACGATGGTGACCGACACCGATGCCGTGATTTCGATCGCCCGCGACCAGGGCATGCTCGCCGCTCTGGCAGCAGGGGCCATCTGGGTCCAGATGAGCACGATCGGTGTAGCCGGCATCGAGCGTGTCGCAGCGATCGTGGACGAGGAGCGTCCTGACGTGACGCTCCTCGACGCGCCGGTGTCGGGAAGCAAGGACCCGGCGGAGAAGGGCGAGCTGACGATCTTCGCGTCGGGGCCCGACGATGCCCGATCGCGCGTCGCCGCCCTTTTTGACGCGCTCGGTCAGCGTACGATTTGGGTCGGCGCAGTTGGGGCGGGGACGCGGCTGAAGCTCGTCAACAACACGTGGCTCGCGTTCGCCGCGGAAGGGGTTGCCACATCGGTGGCTCTCGCTCGTCGCTTGGGGCTCGGGTCCGAGACGGTTCTGGCCGCTCTCGGCGGCAGTTCGCTCGTGTCGCCTTGGCAGGCAGCCAAGCTGCAACGGATCGCCAACGGCGAGTTCTCGGCTCAGTTCGCGCTGTCACTCGCACTGAAGGACGTGCACCTCGCTCTAGAGGCGGCCGGCGACGACCCGCTCGCGACGCTTGCTTGTCTGGCCGACGAATGGCAGCAGGTCGTCGATCAGGGCTTCGGAGGCTATGACCTCACCGTCGTCACCCGGGCGCTGGAGCAGAAGGAGGAAGCCCGTGACCCTGACCTGCTCGATGATGTGTGAGCAGGCCGGTCCGAAGCGGCCGGTCTGATAAGTCACCCGCGCCGAGGAGGGGAGCCGGGGCTACTCGCCGAGGATCCAGCCGCTCTCGCCGGCCAGCGCCCGAGCCTCCGTTGGACCCCACGATCCGCGGGGATAGATGATCGGCTCGGGCTTGCGCTCGAGCAAGGCGGACGCTACGTCCCAAACGTGCTGCAGACCATCGGGCCGGGTGAAAAGGGAGCGGTCTCCGAGCAGCACGTCGTGAAGGAGCCGGGCGTAGGCCGGGAGTCCGGAGGAGTCGAAGGCGGTGCCGAGGGGCAGCGTGGCGGAGCCGGTGGCAAGGGCCATGGTCGGGCCGGGTTGCTTGGTGACGAGAGAAAGGGCGATCTCGCCGTCCCCCGACAGTTCGAAGCTCAGCGCATTGCAGTCGCAAGGCAGGTCAGGCATGGTCTCAGCCGGCCTCTTGAAGCGGATGCTTACTCGTTGGTGGCTTTTAGCCATGCACTTGCCGGTCCGCAGCAGGAACGGCACTTCCTCCCACCGGTCGTTGTCCACATACAGACGGGCGGCAACGAAGGTCTCGGTGCGCGAGTCGTCTGGCACCCCGTCGATGTCGTGGTAGCCCTCGTACTGGCCTACGACCACGTCGTCGTAGGTGAGAGGGCGGAAGCAGCCGATGACCTCCTCGCGCGCCACGGCGATGTGCTCGGCGTCGAGGGATCTCGGAGTCCTCATAGAGACCTCGGCGGCCAGCTGGAAGAGGTGGGTGACCAGCATGTCGAGGATGGCCCCTGTCGAGTCATAGAAGCTGGCCCGCATCCCGACGTCCAGGGTCTCGGGGACGTCGATCTGCACGCTCTCGATGTGGTGGCGATCCCAGGCCCGTGAGAACAGCCCGTTGCCGAAGCGCGCCACGTGGATCGACTGGGTGGCCTCCTTCCCGAGGAAGTGGTCGATACGGTAGATCTGCTGTTCCCTGAAGACAGCGTGAGCGACCTTGTCAAGCTGCTCGAACGTCTCCATCGAGGTCCCGAACGGCTTCTCGTAGACCACCCGGGAACGTGCCGCCAGCCCGTGCTCCCCGACGGCCTCGGTGAGCTTGGCGAACGCCGAAGGCGGCACGGCGAAATAGTGCACACGCTGGGGAGCGCCGCCGAGCTGTCGCTCAGCCTCATCGAGGACTTCGAGAAGGCTGCCCGGGTCGGATGCCTCGAACCCGCCGCCGGCGAATCGAAGGCGCGACCTGAACTCCTCCCATGGCCCCTCGGACGGCTTCGGCCCGAACTCCTCCAGGCTGTGGCGGACTCGCTCCTGGAAGTCCTCGTGGGAGACGTCACCGCGGCCGTTACCGACCAGGCGCCAGTCCTCGGGGAGCAGTCCAGCCTGGGCCAGGCGGAAGAAGGCGGGTAGTACCAGCCGGTGGGCCAGGTCCCCGGTGGCGCCGAAGAGTATGAACGCTGTCGGCTTTGGCACCAGACCGTCGTTGGGCATGAGGACTCCTCCGGCTCATGGAGGCGAGCGCGTCGCCCCGGGGCTTCATGGGTTCTACCCGTAGCGGAGCAGCCGTGTCGAGTAGCCGGACGTCTTAGGGGAAGGCTTGCCGCAACCGCACGGCGATCAGCTTCTCGACCAGCTCGGGTGGGAGCGGCCGGTCGACGGCGAACCTCAGAGCTCCGGAGGACTTCTCGAATCCAGCCAGTTCCTCGTGTAGCTCGGGAAACACCGAGCCGCTATGGGGCAGGTAGCTCAGGTGGTTCTTGAAGGCGGCAAAGCCGGCGATCGTCTTGCCTGCAACCTTGAAGCCGGGCACGGCGTAGGAGATGCACTGCTCGGCGTCAGGAATCACCGCGAGGATGTCGCGGCGTAGTCGGCCGAGAGTCGATCGCTTCGGCTCGTCCAGCCCATCCAGGTACTCGTCGATCTCGGCGGACGACATCAGTCTCTTCCTCCTGGTTCGTGACTTTGGAGGTATGACGAGGGCGGAGGGCAGATCTCGTCGCTACAGGGACAGCAGGAAGTCCTCAGGCCCTCGATACGCGGGGCTGGCGGTTGTAGCCCAGCGGACTGGTTTCCCGATCGGCGCCTTGAGCGACTACCAAAAAGTCCGTCGCGTCGCCTTTGTAGGTCAACCGGCGCGGTGGGGACTCCGAGTGAGCTGTTGCCTGAGGATCAGTCGCCGGTGGCGCCGTCGATCGCCTCGCGCAAGAAGTCGGCGTGGCCATTGTGCCGGGCGTACTCCTCGATCATGTGGATGAAGATCCAGCGCAGGTCACGGGTGCGCTCGACAGGTTGCCCGCGACGAGCCACCTCAAGGTCGAGGGTCTTGTCGGCGACGGCGTCCCGCGCCTTGTCGACCTCCTCCCAGTACGCCTCGATGTTGACCGCGGCGTCGGCGTCCTCCACGTCGTCGAAGTCGAGGCCCACCCCATCGGGGTCGTAGGGATAGGGCAGGTCCTCGCCGTTCGCGGTCATCCGAAACCACCCCCGCTCGACCTCGATCATGTGGCGGACCAGGCCCAGCAGGCTGAGGGCCGACGGTGGCGACGCGCGCAGCTTGAGCTGTTCGGCAGTCAGCCCTGCGCACTTGATGAGCAGGGTGGCGCGGTGGTAGTCGACCCACTGCTCGAGCGCGCGGCGCTCTGTGGCAACGAGGTCCGGCTCCTGCCGCTCAGGGGCGGGGGCGGTCCAGTTGGGCTCGGTCACGACGCCGACCGTAGTGCGTAGGCACGCCCAGAATTTATCGCCGTAGGGGTTGCAGCGCGCAGATCCGACCTTCGGGGTCAGCGCGGAGATGGCACTTTGGGATGCTCAAGGTGAGCGACGTAGGGGTGGAAGGTACTCGGCACGGTGGGCCGTGTCCCCTCGACCGTCACCGGCGACCGAGGCCCCGCACGACCAGTTCAGCCGCCGCCGGGCAGCCCTTGGTGAATCCGAAGAACGGGCCGAAGTCCCTGGTCCCCGTGAAGCCTGGCATGAAGAGGCCGGGAAGGCTCGTCTGGAAGGCGTCGTCGAGGCGCGGGAACCCGTCGGCTGTCGCGATGAGCGGCAGCAGTTCGGTGAGATAGGGAACGCGGGCGAGGTCGGCCTGTACCCCGTGGCGAGGACGATGCGGTCTACGGCGAGCTCGCTCCCGTCGCTCAGCTGCACGCGGGCCGCGCCCGCGCCGTTGGTCGAAGCCGCGACGACCGACGTGCCGGGGCGCCGACGGAACCGCCCCCCTGCAGCCTGGGCGTTAGCCACCACTCGAGGGTAAGACGGCCCACCTCCCAGAACTTGCGGGCGATGGCCTCCTGCTCTGAGGCCGGAGCGAACGCCACCAACCGGGGGAAGCCACGATCCGCTCGACGTACACGTCGGCGAAAGGCCAGCTCACCCGCTCGAACCGAGGCACCTCGTGGCGGTGCACGATGTCCACCTGCTCAGCCCCGTGCTCGCCGATGAGGGCAGCCCGGCGCTCCAGTCCGGCACGTTCTGGAAGTACCGCACTCCCGGGGCAGCAACGACCGCGTCGGCGACTACCTCCTCCCAGTCGTCGAGGCGCACCCGGAACCTGTGACCGCTCACCCCGTCAGCTCCGCCGCCGTCCAGGCCCACAGACGTGACGAGCCGCTCATCGACGACGACGCCCTTCTGTCGCTGGAACCAGCGGGCGTAGTCGAGGAAGACGGCGATCGGGACCGGGTCGACCTCAGCCGCGCCGAGGCGACGCTCCTCGAGAAAGGTCTCGAACGTATGGACCCCCGATGCGTCGAGGTGTCAGTCGGGACCCGACCTCAGGTACATGCCCTCGGGCATGTTGTCCCTCCAGAACCCGAGCGGTCGCCCGACGACGAGGGTCTGGATCCCCGTTTCGATGGCTCTCGCCGCCGTGGCGATCCCGTAAGGCCCGCCACCGATCCATCCGGGCGGCCCTGGAGGGGCGGCGGCGCTTCCGGATCCGGCTCCCTCACCGCCGTCTTCGGCGCCGCCGATCTGCGAGCATCCCGAGGCGGTCGTCGCTGGTACAAACCGGCCAGTCCTCTCAGAAGACGAACGGCACGAGCATCTTGGTGGATCGCTTGTACGCGGGGTAGGTATCTGGGAACTGCTGGGTCAGGTAGCGCTCCTCGACGGTCGCGCTGTAGACGAAGTAGACCCCGGCCAGGACCACGGCGGTCAGCCACATCCAGCTAAGCGCGACGGAGGTGCCCACGCCGGCGACCAGGATGCCCGAGTAGATCGGGTGGCGGACCAGGTGGTAGGGGCCGCTGGTCACCAGCTCTGGCTCGTCCTTCTGCGTCATCGGAGTGCCCCAGTTCCGTCCGATGTGCACGCGGGCCCAGATGGCGAACCCCAACCCCAGACCGAGGAGGGCGAGTCCGAGGCCAGCGCGCCACGGATCCGTTTTGAGGCCGTGGTCCCGAAAGGCTCCCAAGCGGATCAGCACGATCACGATGACAACGATCACCGCCCTGATACCGAGCTCGCGGGACCACGGGACGTGGCCCGCCTTCATGGAAAAGGCTGCCACCAGCCAGTAGAGCCAGAACGCCGCCCATACGACGGCGAAGACGAGCTCGACCGCACGCATGGTCGCTCAGCCTGCCACAGTGCCTGGCGTACGCGACAAGGAACTCGTCATCGGCCAGCCGGAGCGCTTTTCGGGCGAGGAGTGCGCGTGCTGACGACACCCCTCCCCTACTTGTCGATCTCCCGCCAGTGCGGACGACCGAAGAGTCGATTAAGTCGGGCGCCAAGCGAAGGTCCCTCGTCGCGTGCGAGATCGACCTCCACTACAGGCGGTCCGCTCGGCGCGGGAAGTGCTGCTGCCTCGTCGTCGCTGAGCGCGCAGCGGACGACGGTGGTCGTGATCTCGGTGATCTGGTCGCGATCGACAAACCGCAACCCGTGACGGGTCTTCACCGACAACCCGTCGAACAGGTCCAGTTCGGGGATCTGAAGCACGTGGTGGACCGTGCCGAACTCGGTTCCGGTCGAGGTCACGACCGGGGTGCCGACGGTGAGCGCCTCGTAAGAGATCGGGTATCCCTCGTCCACTTCGGCCCCTTTCGCGTGTTGCACACGATCCGACGAGAGGATAGCGAGCGATCGACGCGAGCCGTAGTCGCTAGACCGACGCCGGCCGATTGTCGCCGGGAAGGGGCCCCTCCCTCAGCGACCGTGGGGGGTTTCCCTCGGGCTGCAGAGGCGCTCGAGGCGCTCAAGAGACTCGGTCATTGCCTCCGTCCAGACGGTGCCGTCCTTCGTGGCCTGCCGAGCCTCCTCAGGCGAGTGCGAAAGGTCGAAGCTCTCCGTCACGACCGTGGCGCCATCTTCTTCCGGGACGAGTTCGTAGCGCCAGCGGTAGTGCCAGGGCTCTGCGTCTATGTCGCGGCGCGCCGGCTCCCAGCCGATCAAGCCGTCCGGCTGGTACTCGACGACGGTGTTGTTCATCTCGTAGTCGCCGAACTCCTCGTGGTACATCTTCATCGCGAACACGTCTCCCACGCCTGAGACGGGAACCGGGTCGATCGCGCCGCGAAGCATGCCCGACCCGTCGATCTCGAGGTGGCGGTTCGGGTCGGCGAGAATGGCGAAGATCTCCCGCGGCCTCGCGGGGATCCGCCTCGACACCGACACCGGTGCGACGTCTGTCATGGTGCACTCCTTTTTCGTTTCGTCGGATCTGTCCCCGTGTAGACGGACGAGCGCGTCCGTTCTCATCGCCTTCGTCAACCCGATCAGCGACTCGGGCGCTAGGTCAGGCTGCCAGAGCGCTGATAGGGGAGGCGTCGGCTTCTAGCGGGCTGACTCGTTTGCCAAGCCGAGGCTGCGCTCGAGGAACCGCAGCTCGTAGAGATCGATACTCACGGAGACGTCGGGATCGGTTGCCATGTGCGTCGCCGAAGGCAAGAGCAGCACCTCGTGTGGGCGTCCAGCCGTGAGGAGTGCAGCCGACATCCGCAAGGTGTTGGCGACGATTACGTTGTCGTCGGCGATGCCGTGGATCATGAGCAACGGTCTCGTAAGTGATGCCGCTTCGTACAGCGGTGAGCAGCGGGAGTAGTTTTCGGGGTGCTCGTCGGGATGCCCGAGGTAGCGCTCCCGATAGTGCGTGTCGTACAGGCGCATATCAGTGGGTGCGGCACCGGCGACGGCGGCGTGGAAGACGTCTGGATGCCGAAGCACGCAGGCGAGCGCAAGGAGCCCACCGTAGGACCAGCCCCGGATGGCGACCCGGCTGAGATCAAGGTCGCGGCACTGCTCGGCGGCACCCTCGAGCGCCGTGATCTGGTCGGCGATGACCGGAGAGAGGACGTCGCCGTAGATCTCCCGTTCCCACTGCGGTCCTCTGCCCGGGGTCCCTGCGCCGTCGGCCATCAAGACGGCAAAGCCGTTGTCTGCGAACCACTGGGCCTCGATGAAGTGCCAGTGGCGCGCCCGAGTCACGCGCTGGGCCGCAGGACCGCCGTAGGGGCTCAAGAGCACCGGGAGTTTCTGGGCACCGGCCTCATACCACGACGGGAGGATGAGCGCGGTGCGTAGTGCACGCGGGCCGATCGAAAACCACCTGATGATGGGGTCGACGATGGGGGCCGCCTCGAGCACGGCGATCGTCGTCCCACGGAACATCGGTCCATCGACTGAGCAGGTTTTGCCCCGCTCGGTGAAGGACTGGAGAACCACCGTGCTGCCTCCCACGCTCGCCGTGTGGATGCCGGGATCGCGAGTGATCGGCGCGGCGCCTTCCCCAGGGCTCCAGGACCAGACATGCTCTTCGGTCGGTTCGGTCGATGCCACGAACCAGACCGTCTCTTCTTCGACGTGGAGCACCTCGCGGACTTGGACGTCGTCGTCGGTGACGGCCTCGGCGTCGACGAGGAGGCGGCGTGCACCGTCTCTGTCCGACACGGTTACCAACCGCCCCGACCTGGTGCGGGCTGGCGTGCCAGGGACCAGTCGGACAAAGTGCGCGTCGGTGGCCTCGAAGAGTAGGGCCGTCTTGCCCGTGGCCTGATCCACTGCGAGCGTGCGGAGCGTCCGTTGATCTCTGCTCTGGACGCTGACGATCGGGCCGTGACGGTCCCAGTCGGCGGTCGCCAGGTACTCGAACGCGTCGCGGTCCCACTTGACCTCGGTACGGGATCCGTCTTGGTCGAAGACGAAGAGCGAGACGTCGGCGTTCCGCGTGCCGGCCAGGGGATAGAACATCTCCCGCGGTGGAGTGCTCGGCGCCGCGGGGTCCGAGATCCACCAGCGATTGACTGGCGAGTTGTCAACGCGGGCGACCAAGAGGCGGGTGCCGTCGGGCGACCACCAGTGGCCCCGCACCCGGTGCATCTCTTCGGCTGCAACGTGCTCTGGCAGCCCATAGGTGACCTCGGGAGCCTCCGGGGCAGCGATCACCCGGTCGGTGCCGTCGTCGAGGTCGTGCACATGGAGGCTGCCGTTGCTCACATACGCCACCTGTTTCCCAGTGCGGTCGATGCGGGGATCGACCGGCGACTCCGCCCCATGCAGCCGGCGGAGCTGCCCGTCGGGCGAGGCCACCCAGAGTCCGCCCCCGAGCGCGAAGACGATCTTCGAGGCGGACCGGTCCGCCGAGTACATGACGATGCCGCGCGCCTGCTCCCGCACCCGCTCTCGCCGTGCGCGCTCCGGCTCGGGGACCTCGTCCTCGTCCTCCAGGCTCGTCGGGTCGACGAGAAGGCGTTCGCCCGGCCCGTCGATTGCCCAAAGGCAGGCGGTGCGATCCTCTCCGGTCTTCGTCCGCACGAATATCACTCGGTCTCCGTCCTCTGCAACGGTGACCTGGCGCGGCACTCCGAGACTGAACCGTTGGGTGCGCGCGAGCTGACGCGGGAGCTCCGAAAGCGCGCCCGAGATCGAGTCGGTTGACATGCAGGCAGCCTCGCACGGTGGTCGTCGTGTTGTCCTCACGCCTCGAGGCCGCTTGAATGTCGCTCCCTGTCCGGACCCGACCTGGTCTCAGTGCGCCACCTAACGAAAGGCCCCAAGACCGGCGGTCAGAGGCACACGCTCCGTTGAGGTCGCCGGGCGCGCACAAACCTCGATCAGGGATAAGGGAGTCTGCGTAGGTCGCTCAGATAATTGGCTGCGAGCGGAGAAAGAACCTCGCTGCACCAAGCGATGCCCTTCGGGTCGTCAACTTCGAATGACCAGTATGCGGCGAGCCACCGACGGCCAGGCTCCAACCATTCGGCAAGCCCCTCCGTGCGCAACCACGCCAGGCCGACGTCCACATCGTGGGCGGTCGCCGTGGGCGTGAGGTGGCGATCGGAGAGATAGACCGTCGACGCAATCGGGTCGAGTCGCCGGTCGCCGGCCAGACTCGAAGCCCCGATGTCGAGCACCGCGGTGACGCGGACGCCGTCAGTGAGAAGGTTGCCTGGGAACGCGTCCAGGTGGACGAACGAGGGGGTAGATGCATCGGGAAGACCGTCGGCGATGGCGACAGGGTCGACTTGCCGGAGCTCGGGCGTCGACCTCGTGAGATTCCTGCCCGCACGCTGCTCTAGGTACGCGCGCCATGTCGGAGCGACGATCGAGTCGTCTGCGATGAGGTCGCCGAATCCGGTGTGAGCAGGGAGATGAAGGTCGCCGAGCGACGCCGAGGTGTCGAGATACGCCTCGATCAAGCGCTCTCGTGCCGCCCCTTCGAGGCGACCAAGCTCCTCCAGCATTGACCGTCCGGGCAGCCTTCGTTCGATCGCGTAGGTTCTGCCCTCGAATTCGCCGACGTCGAGAACCTCCGGGAGTCGGTATACCGGCTGCGAAAGGGCGGGTTCCTCAACGAGCGCCGTGCGACGCAGCACGTCGGCCTCGCCTCCTCCCCCGTCGTGCAGCACTCTCAGCACCCGCTCATCATCGAGGGCGTAGACCCACGCCTCCCCGCCATGCCCTAGCAAGGCGTTTGGCGCGACTCCGAATCGGAGCGCCACAGCCACGAGCCCTGGGTCACTTGGAAAGTCCACCCACGAAGTCTCAACGATTGCCAGCACTGACGTAAAGGCGGTTCGCTTCGGGCACCTCGACTTCACTGCGCGGATCAGACTCGATCGCGCGCTCCGCTATGCACTCGATATCCAATACTGACGACGACCCGGCGTCAGGCAGCACCTCAGTGGCCACCGGCGACTCGGGTTAATCGGTCACCAGGATCCTCTCTCGTGCGACCAGGCGACCTGCTGTGCCTGATCAACTCCTAACTGTCGCTGTGGCCCGGCTCGTGCACTGCTAGTGTGCCGTCCGACTGAAAAGTAGAGAAATGTTGGCAAAGCGGGAATTTCGGCCGAGACGGGCGCGTTCGTGCAGATATGAGCCGACATCTGAAGCGCGCCATGCCACGAAGAGGACGA
>Ga0182024_10026512_pt1 | contig 10181 bp, 4 predicted proteins | sample P32metaG_FD_120480 | JGI IMG/M metagenome (GOLD analysis project Ga0182024, IMG submission 120480) | Permafrost microbial communities from Stordalen Mire, Sweden - P3-2 metaG (Illumina Assembly) | ecosystem: Environmental > Terrestrial > Soil > Wetlands > Permafrost | place: Sweden: Stordalen...
GAAACGATGCCGCAGCCTCCGGGCGTGTCGTCGTAGACGCGGGGATCGCGCGAGGCAACGAGTGCGGTGTTCTTATCGACGACGAGGGTGATGCCGGGGCGAAGCGTGAGTGGGCCGGTGAGTAGGACGTTCTTCTTGCCGTGGGCGCGCAGAACGACTGATTGTCCTTGCGTGCAATGGTCCATCGCGTCCTGAATGCGGGCCGTGGAGAGCTTTTGCTCGTCTGCGAGCGCGATGTTGCCGTGGGTGGAGACGATGTCGGCTTCGAGAGTCGTGCACGCGGGAGGAATCTTGGGCTCGGTGACCCTGCGGGTGTCCTGGGCGGCAAGAGAAACCAAGGCAACGAAGGGAAGCGCGGCAAGAAAGAGATGAGCGGGACGCATGAGAGTCTCCAATCAGCGAAGGCTGGAACGGTGAGGTCGGCGGCGAGCTCAGCGCGATTCAGTAGTATCATGGGGCCGGCCGGCTAGGGCTTGGGCATTGCGGGCGGCACCTGCTCGAGGATCCAGCGCACAAATTCCTTGCCGGCGGCGTAGTTGTCGTACAAGGCGGGAAGTTTGCGGACGCCGGTGTACTCGTTGTAGAGCCAGGGGTCGGTCATGGCGATAACGGTTCCCTTGCCGTACTTCGCCGTGGCCATGAAGACGTCATCGCCTTCTGCGAGCACGGAGCGGGCGGGATCGGTGGCCGTGATGGTGCAGACATCCTTTACATAAATGGTGTGGGGATGGTGGAAGATGGGGCCTTTGCCGTCGATGTTGATTCTTCCCTGCTCCCAATTGGTGCCGATGACGTGCTTGCGCAGCACACTGTTGAAGTGGATGCCGAATTTGTCGCCGATCACGTTGAAGTGATCGAGGTCGGCGAAGGAAGTGTCGTTCTCCATGATGACGAGCACGCCGCCGGTATTGACCCACTCGGCGAGCTGGTCTGCGTCTTGAGAATTAGCGAAGTGCGGGTGAGGATTCTTGTCGACATTGTCGGGTGAGGCGATCAGGTAAACGTCAGCGCCCTTGAGGTTGGTAATCGTAGGCTCGGCGTCGAGCTCGCTCAACTGCGCGCCGAATTCGCGGAAGAGATGGCCGAAGAGCGAATAGCCCGGATTGTCCCAGGTGTTCCATTTGTAGTGGAAGTTGACCTGCTGGGCGAATGCGTCGGTGCGCAGCTGCGAGTTGAACCAGCCGTCGACGACGACGGTTTTGCCGCGAGCCATGGTGGACTCCGGCGCGTATTCCATTTCGGTGCTGGCGAGCAGGAACGCGCCCACGCCCTTGGGATCGTTGGTGACGACTTTCTCGCCGATGTAATAGGCGTAGCTGCCGTCGCGATAAGGTTCGCCGCCGAGGCCTGAGGCCTTCACGGTACCGGTGAGCGAGACGTCGTCGCCCTGGGTTTGCGCGAAATGCGTGAGGATGCCCTGGTAGCCGCGTTGGGCAACAGCGAGAAGACCGTCGGGCTCAAGATCCGGCAGGTAGCCGCGACGCACGCCTTTGGCAAGCGCGTAGACGAACATGCAGGCGGAAGAAGACTCAAGGTAATTTCCCTTCTCCCCGGGCTTGTTCATCATGGTGTACCAGAGGCCGGTTTCCTTGTCCTGGAAGTGGGCGATGGCGGCGGCTTGGCGCTGGAGGATGGCAATCAATTGCGCGCGGCCGGGGTCGCCCTCGGGATAAAAATCGAGCGTATCGACGAGGGCCATCATGTACCAGCCCATGCCGCGCGCCCAGAGTTGCGACGAGTCGCCTGATTTCTGGTTGGCCCAGCGCTCGTGCTTCGACGCATCCCAGCCGTGATAGAGTAGGCCGGTTTTCGCGTCCCGTGCGTGCTGCTCCATGAGCACGAACTGCTTGGTGATGTCGGCGAATTCTTCGGGGTGGTGGGAGATGGAAGCGTATTCGGCGCGGAAGGGCTCGGCCATGTAGAGACCGTCGAGCCACATCTGGTTGGGATAGCGCTGCTTGTGCCAATAGCCGCCCTCGACGTTGCGGGGCTGGGCGCCGAGCTGGTTCCAGAGGAATGTGGCGGCGGTGAGGTAGCGCTTGTCCTGCGTGACGCCGTAGAGGAAGAGAAGTTGGCGGCCGAGAAGGATGTTGTCGAGCTGATGCTCCTCGGGCTTGAGCGTGGGGATGGAACCGTCGGGTGCGATGAGGGCGTCGACTGAGCTCTTGATGTAGTTGAAGTAGCGCGGATCGACGTCGGAGAGCCAGACGGCGCGCATGCCTTCGAGCAGAGTGCCGAGCTCGTAGTTCCAGGTCGAGGGGGCGCCGGCGGGAGCGAAATGGCCGTCGGGCCAGCGGGCGATGGCGGCGTTGGCGGCGCCTTCGGACATGGCCGGCGGATCGGGAGGCGCGGCGATTGCGCCTCGAGCGGTGAGGGCGAGAACGGCGAGAGAAGCAAGAAGGCGGAGAGATTTCATGGGAACTCCGGGCGAGTCCGGCGCAGGGTTTCCCACCCTTTCCCTAAAAAAAGCGGAAAGGATGGGGCACGGGGCTGTTTTCAAATCTGCGCCGAAGCCAGTGTACGCAGAGCGACGCGGTGAGGACAAATGGCGGGTGCGGGCGTGGACGGCCGCACGACAGCCGTTTCACCACCCCACGGACGAAGACCTGTCCGCGGGGGCCCCGGGTCAGGAGACCGGCGATGCATTCTCGCCAGTTGCGCACCCAGGCAGCGTTACGGGCGCAACGCCGGTGCGGCGGGGGTGGCGATCCAGCCGTTGATGCGCAGCCAGTTTTCGAGGAGTGTGGGCCACTCGGCGAGTTCGGGATTAGACTGGCCGAGCGCCGTGCCGTGCGGGCCGGTTTGAAAGATGTGCATCTCGGCGGGTACGCCAGCTTTGACGAGCGCGGTGTAGAACTTCACGGCGCTCAGGACGGGAACCGATTGATCGGGGGTGGTGGCGTACAGGAAGAACGGAGGCGTTCGCGGAGTGACGTGCAGATCGGGAGAAAGGTCGTTGAACACTTCGGGCGCGGGAGGAGTGGAGAAGATATTCGCCATGGTGCCGGGCTTGACGATGGCGGGATCGAATGTGAGGCCGCCGTAAGAGCTGATGACGAAGTCGGGGCGGTCACTCGCACGTTCGATGGGATCGGCGGCCTGGGGACTGCCATCGTCGAAGTGCGTGCCGACCATGCCGACGAGATGGCCGCCGGCGGAGAATCCCCACATGCCGATGCGATCGGGCGCGACGTGATACTCGGCTGCATGGCTGCGCACCCAACGCACTGAGCGATAGCCGTCGAGGATCGGCTCAGGGTAGTGGTAGCGCGGGGTGAGCCGGTAGGTGAGGACGAAGGCCGTGATGCCGCGGAGGTTCAGCCATTCGGCGATCTGGGTGCCTTCTTTCTCATAGGCCAGATTGCGATATCCGCCGCCCGGGCACACGATGACTGCGGTGTGCGGGGCGGGGCCGTAGCCCGAGAAAATTTCGAGATGCGGCTTGTCCTGCTCTTCGGTGCCGACAGCGCCGGGCGCGCCGTTGGGCCAGAGATATTGGATCTGGCCGTGGGGCAACGCGGGATCGGGAGCGGCGGGGGTTTGCGGGGCGGACTGCGAGAATGCGCTCGGCGCTGCGCATGCGGTCAGTACGAGCAGAGCGGCTGTTGCGATGGATGCGATCAACTTTGGCGCGATGAATGCGGGCCGAGATTTTTTGATTGCAGACATTGTGGTGTGACTCCATTTCGAGGAAGAGCAAATGCGGATCCTTCGACTGAGATCGTACGCCATGGCGGACGGTCCTCGCTCTTTCGAAAATGTTACATTCAATTCGGCCGGCCCTCCGGGGCGGGGGGCCGCTGGGGTTTGTGTTCCCAGGGTTGCGTCCACGCTTGCTGCGGACTTCACCCTGGGCTATTCTCGTGCGCTCCTCCGGAGCGGAAGGCCTGCGAAGAAAAAGGTGCTGCCGGGGAACCGGCAGCACCTTTCGAAGTGATGCGTTGATGGTTAGAAGTTGATGCGGAGCATGCCCTGCACGTCGCGCGGCGCATTGCTCGAGTTGAGGGCGCTGATGGTTCCGAACGAGGAGCCGCCGTTGACGGTGGAGTTCGGCGACGCCCAGACGACGTGATTGGTCATGTTGCTCATATCCACTTCAATCGCGACATTCCATTCGCGATAGACGGGGAATGTGCGTTTGACGGCAATGTCGTCGTCATAGTAGCCCATGCCAAACATATTGAGAGGCGCCACGCGCGGCGCGTTGCCCGGAACATAGAGCGCCGGACCGTTCCATACGTAGCAGGCCTGCGTCGACGCCGTGTTCGAGCAGGTTCCGTAGTTTCCGTTGCTGGTAGTAGTGCCATTACCAGCGCTTGCCACTGTGAAGGCGTTGTAGTTGAAGTACTGGACGTTTCCGATGTAATTCGGCGATCCGGGCGCGGCCGTCGTGTTCTTGCCGTAGGGGCCGCCCACACGCCCCGCCTGGCCGGGCACGACGCTGGGCATGCATTGGTTCAGGATGGCTCCGCCGCCGCAACCGCTGCCGATGAGGGCAATCGGGAAGCCCGAGTGATAACTGAAAATAGTGGAGGCGGTCCAGTCGCTGGCGACCGCGCGATAGAGCAGGTTGTCACCCCACATATGGCCGCGGCCGATGGGCAGCGCATAAACCACCGACGCAACCAGGTTCTGGGGTATGTCCGCGGTGGAGAGCGAACGATCGAGACGATCGTTGTCGCCCACGCGGAAGGTTCCCAGGTCGTCGATCGACTTGGAGTAGGTGTAGTTGACCATGAAGTTGAGACCGTGAGCGGGACGCTGCCTGAAACTGATCTCAATCGCGTTCCAGTTTTCATTACCCACAAAACTGGTGGTATCGCTGACGCCGCTGAATTGCGGATAGTTCTCAAAGTAAGTGTTGACGCTGTTCTTGTAGTAGTAGGTGTTGCCAACGTAGGGGTTGGGCGGCGCGAAGCCGAGTCCGATGGCCAGGTTGGTGTTGACCATGGGTGCGGAGGCCGACGTACCCGAAGCCTGCCCGAGTAACGGCGCAGGACAGGATGTGGGCGCGTAGCTCGTGCATTTTGTCGCTACACCGCTGCTCACCGTGTATCCGGCCAGCGCGGCAAAGGACTCAGGAAGTTCGTTGTTCCTGCTGCCGATGGCCTTGGAGACGGAAAGGAAGTGGCCCTCACTGCCGACGTAGCTGATCGAAACGGACATGTTACTCGTCAGCTGACGCTCGACACCGAATGTCCAGTTGAGGTATTCGGGGGTTTTGGCACCGTAGTGCGGATCCCAGTAGACGGGGGATTGGGCACCCGCGTTGGTGAGGGCCGTGGTTTCACTGGTGCCGAATTCGGCCAGGCTGGTTCCTCCTGCGGGAGGCGCGGGCGCTGCGACGGATCCTGTCCAACCGCAAGGAACTCCGTCGGCATGGCCACCGGAGCACTGCGTAGCATCCCAGTAGAACGATGGCTGGCTAATAGTGCCCGCGGGCGCAGACGCCGACGGGGCAAAGCCGACGGTCGAAGCCGAACCGGATTGGCTGCCGCTGTTCCAGTCGCCACGCGCAAAGTCGAGGCCGTAGCTGGAGCGAATCACCGTCTTGCCATCGAGCGCGTAGGCGAATCCAACGCGCGGACCGAAATTCTTGTAAGTGGTCGGCGACGGATTGGGTACTCCGGTATGGAAGCCGTCTGAGGAACTGCCACCCGCAAAGGCCAGAGTGCCGAGGTTGCCGGTGACTGAGTTGACCTGGGTGGTATTCAACCACGACATGATACTGTGCGTGGCATGAAGAGCAGGCCAGATATCCCAGCGGACGCCGAGGTTGACGGTCAACTTGCGAGAGATCTTCCAGTCGTCCTGGGCCCAGAAGGAGGGGTCAACCCAGCGCGAACCATAGCCTGGCAGAGCGACGGAAACCGAACTGGAGTTAACGGCGCCAATCTCATAGCTGGCGACCGCGGAACCGCTGGTGCTGTTCAAGCTGGTGCCCGAAGACCATTGCTGCGTTGAAGTATTCGCGAACGTGTAGGCGAGCGGCCCGGAATTGGTCAAGTTCTTGATGAGGTTGAATTGGTCCCAGACGACCTGGCCGCCGAAGGTAAAGCTGTGTTTGCCGAGCTGCCACTGGAAATCGTCAGCAGCACTGTAAGAGTTGCTGACCTTCTGGTTCTCGTCGTAGCCGGCTTCGGTCAAAGGATCGTCGACGCCGCCGCTGAAGACGACGGAGGGGAAGAAGCTGGCTTGGCCGGTGGGCGTGTTCAGGAGCCCAGAGTTGCCGGCGGCGTATTGCGGAGCGTCGTCCGGCGTGGTGGAAAGGCTCTTGTATCGGGCGAAGGCAATCGAGGCCATGTTCACCATGTGCGAATTGATGGTGAATGTGTCCTTCACGATGTCCACGGTGGTCTTGGGCGTATAGGCCTGGTTGGTGTTGAACGGCGGCCCAAGCTGGTTGGTGGCACCGGAAGAGTTGGGTCCGGTGCTGGCCTGGCGGCCGAATTCGACGATGAGGCTCAGCTGATTCTTTTCGCTCATGTTGTAGTCAAGGCGGCCACCGTCGTACCAGTTCGCCAGACCGGACGGATAACCGGTGACGATGTTATTGGAGTACACGTTCTGCAAAGTCGCCCCTTCATAGGGCATCATGTACGCGTTGATGAATCCCGCTGCTTGGGAAATACGGTTCGAGGGAATTACGTTCAGCGTTCCAGCGGGTTGAACGCCACCGGTAGATACGAACTGAGTGCGGCTGCAGGGGCTGGCCGAGGATCCAAGGCACCCGGCCGTCTGCGAACCCGGATCCCAGATTTGGTAGCCAGTGCTGGCGGAATATGCCGAGAAGTCGCCGTTGAGCATGGCCGTTGTGGGAATGGTCTGCAGTTTGCCCACCGGGCCATTCTGGTTGCGATACTGGCCGTAGTTATAGAACATGAACAGCTTGTTCTTGATGATGGGGCCGCCGAACTTTGCGCCTACCTCGTTCATGATTTCTGCGGGCTTGATGCCGCCTGGAGCGCACGACGACGAGGCTGGTGTACCGAAGACGCACGCGGCGCCAGGAGCCAACTGAGTAGGAACCTTGCTGGTGAACTTCCAGGCGTCGAGCACGGTGTTTCGGATGTACTCGTACACGCCGCCGTGCCAGTCGTTTGTTCCCTGCCTGATGGAGTAGTTCTGCACGCCCTGGCCGGCATACTGCGCGGAATAGCCAGAGGTCTGCACCTGGAACTGGTCGATGGAATCCATGCCAATGGCCGACCAAATGAAACGCACGTCGCCGACGCCGTCAGGCGCGGGCAGGTTGATGCCGTCAATGTAGATCTCAGAGGTGCCGCCGGCAGGATTGCCGCCGTTGACGGACAACGATGCGTCCGTGGCGTTGTTGCTGCCGACCCAGGCGGGCACCACGCCGGGCATGAGTGCCGCAAAGTCAGTGGCGCGGCGCTGATCGGCGTTGCCGCCTGCGCCCATCAAAAGCGGCAGGCTGGAGTACATCTGGTTGTCCATGACCGCGCCAAGGCTGGCGTCAGTGGTTTCGAGCACGGGAGGCGCCGTGGTGACGGTGATGGTTTGGGTGGCGGCTCCGACCGACAGGTTGACATTGACTGCGACCGTGATCAGAGCATCGACGGTGATATGTTCCTGGATGAATTTCTCAAAGCCCTTGGCGGTTACGGTCAAATTGTATTCGCCGGGGGTGAGCGGCGTGATGCTGTAGTCGCCGGCTCCGGTAGTGGTGCGGACGGTACTGACGTTCTGGTCGACCAATGTTGCGGTGACGGTTGCACCACCGACCACTGCGCCGGTGGAATCGGTGACCGTGCCCGAAATGGCTCCGTAGCCGGCCATCTGTGCGTTCGCGCCGAGGGGCGCCATGATGGCGATGACCAACAGCACCATCGAGCTCCATGCGCCGAGACACATCGAGCGAGTGACGGAACCTCGCATTGCCTGCCTCGACTGGGATTGATTGCTTAAGGCGAATTGCCTCATTGTGATGCCTCCAATAGGTGTTTCTTTTCGCTTCGCAAAGCGGTTGCGACAGGTTTACGTGAAAATTCGCACACGTGGTCTGACCACATTTTGAAGCGGGAATAGTTTCATATATAGGGCGAATAACTGTCAACAGTGAAAAAACGGTATGGTCAATGAAAGCTGCGGCGATGTTTGCACGGAAATGAAAATTAACATGACTGGGCATCCTCGATGATTTTGCGGCGCAGCTCAGCGTGCGACGCGGCATTTTTCTACGCGCATGAAATCAAAGAACATATCGAGTAAAACGCTTTTGCGCGGAGCAGTCAGACTCGCGGCGAGTGCCGAAGCTCTCATCAAGCGTTCCCTTTGCGGAAACGGATTGATTGATTTGGGAACAGGCGGGGAATTTCCGCAGTCTGCGAAATCCAACTGGACGCGCGGGGCGGGGTCCGAGGCGGGCGAGTGATTTACGCCGCGTGCACGGCGCGTCCCGGCTTTTTCCTGGGCGCGGCCGGCGCCGCTTTGCGACCCGTGGGGCGCTCCATGCCCTGCGCGGTCTGGGCCATGCGCAGGTGCTGCTCCATCAGGTTGTGCGCCTCCTGCGGCTTGCGGGCGCGAATGGCGCGATAGAGCTCGCGATGCATCTCGGCGGACTCGCGGAGGTCGATGGATTGTTCCACAGTCTTGCGGCGGCTGTCGTAGAGCGCCGAGGTGATGGTTTCAATGATGGCGGCGAGAATGGGATTGGCCGAAGCCTGCGCGATGACGCGGTGAAACGTGAGGTCGTGAATCAGATAGTCGGTCGGGCTTTCGATAGCGGCGAACATTTCGGCGACCTCTTCGGACAGCGCGGCGTGGTGCTGCTCCTTGCCGCGTTCGGCGGCGAGGGCGGCCACATGACTTTCGAGAATGATGCGCGTCTCGAACATCTGCCAGGTCTGAAAGCCGTGCAGGGCGCCCATCAGGCTTAGAGAGCCCTTGCCAAACTCCGGCGGGCCGTCGGCCACGAAGGTGCCCACCCCGTGGCGAATTTTCATTACGCCCATGGCGGCGAGGTAACCGATGCCGGTGCGCAGGCTGGCGCGGCTGATTTTGAGGGAGCGCGCAAACTCGCGTTCCGGCGGAATTTTGTCGCCCGGCTGCAGGGTGCCGTTTTCGATAAGCGCCCGGATGTGGTTCACCACTTGCATAGTGCGATGCGTCGTTGGTTCTGCTTCTTTCACCCGCGGCATACGTGTCAACACCTTCTTCAAAAATCTGAAAAATGAGAACACTGCGAGATTATCATTGAATAGAGGGTTTGACTGGATAAACTTGCGGCGGCGGCGATGATTTGAGCCGCAATGACGCGGCGCCGGGGCATGTATACTGTGGTCTGACCTCAAGGGCCAGACAGCAAGTGGAGAACGCCATTTACGAGGTAGAATGAGTGTCATGTTGCTCAACGAAGACCGTCTTTTTCCTTCCGAATCAAGCGCCCTCAAAGTAGCCCGTTCACTCTATGCTCACATCCGCAGCCTGCCCATTGTGAGCCCTCACGGGCATACGCAGGCGGCATGGTTTGCCAGCAACGAGCCGTTTCCCGATCCGGCGACGCTCTTTGTGCAGCCGGATCACTACGTTTTCCGCATGCTGTACAGCCAGGGCGTTTCGATGGACGACCTCGGGATCGGGCAGCCGGTAGTGAAGGATCCGCGCCGGGTGTGGCGCATTTTTGCCAGTCATTACTATTTGTTCCGCGGCACACCGACGCGGATCTGGCTGGACTACGCGTTTCAGGAACTGTTTGGAATGAAGGAGCGGCTGAGCGAGAAGACGGCCGATCTCTACTTTGACACTATCGCTGAGAAACTGAAGACTCCGGAGTTTTTGCCGCGGGCGCTTTACGGAAAATTCAACATCGAGGTGTTGTCGACGACGGAATCGCCGCTCGATCCGCTGAAGGCGCACCAGGCGATCCGCGATTCGGGCTGGAAGGCGCGCATTGTTCCGGCGTTCCGGCCAGATGCGGTGGTCGATCCGTCGTTCACGGGATTTGCCGGGCTCGTGGCGCAGCTTGGCGTGCAAAACGGCGAAGATACTTCAACATGGAAGGGCTATTTGAATGCGCTGATGAAGGCGCGGGCGCGATTCAAGACTTTGGGTTGCACCTCGACCGACCACGGACACCCGACGGCGCAGACGGCGGATCTTTCCCGAACAGACGCGGCCGCGCTGTTCGGCAAAGTGATTGCGGGCAAGGCGGACGCGGC
>Ga0182024_10026513_pt1 | contig 10181 bp, 10 predicted proteins | sample P32metaG_FD_120480 | JGI IMG/M metagenome (GOLD analysis project Ga0182024, IMG submission 120480) | Permafrost microbial communities from Stordalen Mire, Sweden - P3-2 metaG (Illumina Assembly) | ecosystem: Environmental > Terrestrial > Soil > Wetlands > Permafrost | place: Sweden: Stordalen...
AGCGGCTCGGGCTACTGGCTCGTGGCCAGTGACGGCGGCGTCTTCGCCTACGGCGACGCCGGCTTCTACGGCTCGGCCGGCGCCACGCCGCTCAACCAGCCCATCGTCGGCATGTCCGCCACGTCCGACGGGAAGGGCTACTGGCTCGTGGCCAGTGACGGCGGCGTCTTCGCCTACGGCGACGCGGCCTATTCGGGCTCGACCGGCGGGATGACCCTATCGGCGCCGATCGTCGGATTCGTGGCCCGGCCGACGAACTAAGGGCGCGCCCCGTCCAGTGCGGGATCGACTCCCACCTGCCGGTTCAGAAAATCTGGCGGGCTACTATGGCCAGCCGATGAAGCGTCCCTACCGGGTTGTCGTGGCCAAGCCGGGCCTCGACGGACATGACCGTGGGGCCAAGGTCATCGCCCGGGCCCTGCGCGATGAGGGGTTCGAGGTCGTCTACACCGGCCTGCACCAGAGCCCCGAGCAGGTGGTGAGTGCCGTGGTCCAAGAGGACGCCGACGCCGTTGGACTCTCGCTCCTGTCGGGTGCCCACCTGACCCTCGTGCCCCGGATCATCGACGGCCTGGCCGGGGCCGGACGGGCTGACGTGCTGGTGATAGTGGGCGGGATCATCCCCGAAGGCGACATCCCGACATTGAAGGAGATGGGGGTGGGCGAGGTCTTCACCCCTGGCGCCCCGCTGCCCTCGATTGGGCAATGGCTCGCCGCGGCACTCGACCGACGCGAGGAGACGCTCGGCGTCTGAGGGGGGCGGCCGAATGGCCCTCGGCGCCCAGGGCCAACTAATACTGCGCTGCACGATCTCGGCGCGGCGCGTGTCGAGAAGAGGAGGAACGCGGTGGATCTCTACGAGTACCAGGGCAAGCAGTACTTTGCCCGCTTCGGCATTCCCACCTCGAAAGGCGGGGTGGCCGAGACCGTCGACGAGGCGGTGGTCCAGGCCGACGCGGCCGGCTATCCCGTCGTGGTCAAGGCCCAGGTCAAAGTCGGTGGGCGGGGCAAGGCCGGGGGCATCAAGCTGGCCAACAACTCGGACGAGGCCCGGGCCCACGCCGCCGCCATCCTCGGCATGGACATCAAAGGGCACGTCGTCCACCTGATCTGGGTCGAGAACGCGTCTGACATCGACAAGGAGTACTACGCGAGCTTCACCCTCGACCGCCAGGCCAAACTCCATCTCGGCATGCTCTCGGCCGAGGGCGGTGTCGAGATCGAAGAGGTGGCACAGACCAACCCCGACGCGATCGCCAAACTACACATCGACCCGGTCGACGGGCTCGACGAGGTCACGGCCCGGGCCTGGGTGGACGCGGCCGGCCTCGACGAGGCGGCGCGTGACCAGACCGCCGCGCTGCTGGTGAAGCTCTACACCTGCTACGTGGAAGGCGACTGCGATCTGGCCGAGATCAACCCGCTCATCTTGACCACCGAGGGCAAGGTCCACGCCCTCGACGCCAAGGTGACCCTCGATGAGAACGCCGCCTTCCGCCACCCCGAGTGGGAAGAGTACGCCGGCACCGAGACCGAGGACCCCCGTGAGCAGATGGCCAAGGAGAAGGGGCTCAACTACATCGGGCTGTCGGGCTCGGTTGGCATCATCGCCAACGGGGCGGGCCTCGCCATGAGCACCCTCGACGTGGTGAACCAGGTAGGCGGCAGTGCGGCCAACTTCCTCGACATCGGCGGCGGCGCCAACGCCGATGTGATGGCCGCCGCCCTCGAGGTCATCAACGCCGACCCGGCGGTCCGCAGCATCTTCGTCAACATCTTCGGGGGGATCACCCGGGTCGACGAGGTGGCCCAGGGCGTGGTCGACGCCCTCGCCCGGGTCGACATCCGCTCACCCATCGTGTTGCGGCTCGACGGCACCAACGCCGTGGCCGGCCGGGAGATCCTGGCCCCGCACTTGTCTGACCGCCTGGTGGCCGAACCCACCATGCTCGACGCCGCCCGGCGGGCCGTGGCCCTGGCCGGGAATTGAGGAGACAACGTGAGCATCTTCATCGACGAGAACACCAAAGTGGTGGTCCAGGGACTGACCGGGAGCCAGGGCCGGTTCCACGGCGTGCGCAACCGCGACTACGGCACCAAAGTGGTGGCCGGGACCTCGCCGGGCAAGGGCGGCACCGACGTCGAGGGTATCCCCGTCTATGACACCGTGGCTGAGGCGGTGGCCGAGACCGGCGCCTCCGCATCGTTCGTGGTCGTCCCACCCCGGGGGGCGTGCCCGGCGATCATGGAGGCGGCCGAAGCGGGGATCACCTTCATCGTCTGCATCACCGAGGGCATCCCGGCCCAAGACGAGGCCCTGACCTTCAACCGGCTGAAAGAGGAGTTCCCTGGCACCCGCCTGCTCGGGCCCAACTGCCCGGGCATCATCAGCCCGGGGAAGATCAACATCGGCATCACGTCGGGGGACATCGCCCTGGCCGGTGGGCCCGTCGGCATCGTCAGCCGCTCGGGCACCCTGACCTACCAGGCGCTCCACGAGCTCTCCCAGCAAGGGGTGGGACAGACCACCTGTGTCGGTATCGGGGGCGACCCGGTACCGGGCACCAACTTCATCGACTGCCTGTCGGCCTTCGAGGCCGATCCCGACACCAAGGCGGTCATGATGATCGGCGAAATCGGGGGTTCTGAAGAGGAGAAGGCGGCCGAGTTCATCGAGAAGCACGTGACCAAGCCGGTCGTCTGTTACATCGCCGGGGTCACCGCGCCGCCGGGCCGCAAGATGGGCCACGCCGGCGCCATCATCTCGGGTTCGATGGGCACGGCCCAGACCAAGATGGACGCGCTCAGCGCGGCGGGTGCCATCGTGGCCCTCAACCCGACCGAGGCGGGGATCAAGATGGTCGAGGTCGTCCGCGGGCTCTCCTGAGAACCGTTGGTAGCGTGAGCGCCGTGGGCGTCGCGGTACTGGTTTCTGGCACGGGGACGATCCTCCAGGCGATGGTCGAGGCCGCCGTCCCCGTCACCGTGGTGCTGAGTGACCGGGAGTGCCGGGGCCTCGAGGTGGCCGCAGACGCGGGCATCGCGGTCGAACTCCTCGACCGCTCGGCATGGGGCGGCTACAGGGCGGACTTCGACCGGGTGGGCTACACCGGATCGGTCACGGCCACCTTGGTGGGTCACGCCCCCGAGCTCATCGCGATGGCCGGTTTCGGGACCGTGCTCAGCGGGTCGGTGCACGACGCCTTCGGGGGTCGCATCCTCAACACCCACCCATCGCTTCTGCCCGCCTTCCCGGGCTGGCACGCCGTGGCCGACGCCCTCGACAGCGGGGCCGAGGTGACCGGCTGCACGGTGCACCTGGCCACCTTGGTGGTCGACGACGGGCCGATATTGGCCCAAGAGAAGGTGGCAATCCGCGGGGACGACACCGTCGAATCGCTGCACGAACGGATCAAAGCGGTCGAACGCCGGCTGTATCCGGCCACCATCCAGCGGGCCGTGGCCGAGCTCGGCGCCCGGGGCTCGCTCGACGGGCTCGTTGCACTCAAGGAGGCGCACACCTGATGCGGGCCCTGCTCTCGGTCTACGACAAGACGGGGCTGGTCGCTCTGGCCGGTGGCCTGTCCGAGCTCGGTTGGGACCTGGTGGCCAGTGGCAACACCTCGGCCGCGCTCAACGACGCCGGCATCGCCCACGCCCAGGTGGCGGCGGTGACCGGCTCGCCCGAGATGCTCGACGGGCGGGTCAAGACCCTCCACCCGGCAATCCACGGCGGGATCCTGGCCGACCGGTCCAAGGCTTCGCATATGGGCGACCTCGAGGCCCAGGGCATCGAACCGATCGACCTGGTGGTCTCCAACCTCTACCCCTTCTCCTCTGACCCCTCGGTCGAGCTGATCGACGTCGGTGGCCCGGCCATGGTGCGCGCCGCGGCCAAGAACTTCGCCCACGTCGGCATCGTGACCTCGCCCGCCGACTACGCCGGGGTGCTCGCCGAGCTGCAGGCCGACGGCACCCTGTCGGCCGCCACCCGCCTGCGCCTCGCCCGGGCCGGCTTCGCCCACGTGGCCGCCTACGACGCAGCCATCGTGGGTTGGCTCGACACCTTGGACCCCGACACCGACGGCGGGTCCGTGCTCCCCGAGACCATCCACCTCACCTTGGAGCGGGCCCAGTCGCTCCGCTACGGCGAGAACCCCCACCAGCGCGGCGCCCGTTACCGGGTAGCCGGCGAGGCCAGCTGGTGGGACGGGGTGATCCAGCACGGGGGCAAGGAGCTCTCCTACCTCAACATCTTCGACGCCGATGCGGCGTGGCGACTGGTCGCCGAGCTGGCGGCCGACACCGCCGTGGCGAACGGCGAGGCGGAGCGGGCCGTGGCCATCATCAAGCACGCCAATCCCTGCGGTGCGGCAGTGGCCGGTGACCTGGTGACCGCCTATGAGCGGGCCCTCGAGTGCGATCCGACCTCCGCGTTCGGGGGCATCGTGGCCATCGGGGGCAGAGTCACCGCCGCGGTCGCCGAGGCCATCTCGGCGGGACCCCAGGCCGACGTGATCATCGCCCCGGCCTACGCCCCCGAAGCCCTCGCCCAGCTGGCCTCCAAACGCAAGGCCACCCGGCTGCTCGCCGCCCCGGTCGCCGAGCCGCTCACCCGACAGATCCGCAGCCTCGGGGCGAGCATGCTCGTCCAAGAGCCGGACCGGTTCGTCTCGCCCCGGTCGGGCTGGGCCGTCGTCACCTCGCTCGCGCCCACCGAGGCCCAGTGGCGCGACCTGGTGCTCGCCTGGCGGGTCTGCGGGCGCACCACCTCCAATGCCATCGCCGTGGTGACCGACGGCCAGGCCGTCGGGGTCGGGGCCGGCCAGCAGTCCCGGGTGCTGGCGGCGGAGATCGCGGTTAGCAAGGCGGGGGCGCGGGCCAAGGGCGGGGCCGGCGCCAGCGACGCCTTCTTCCCTTTCCCCGACGGCCTCGAGGTCCTGGCCCGTGCGGGGGTGGCCGCCGTCGTCCAACCGGGCGGATCGGTGCGCGACGCAGAGGTCATCGAGGCGGCGAACGCCGCGGGCGTCGCCATGGTCACCACCGCCGAACGGCACTTCCGGCACTGATGACGCCCATTCTGCTCGACGGTGAGATGGTGGCGGCCCGGATGCGGGCCGAGGCGGCCGACCGGGTGGCCCGGTTGCGGGCCGAGGGGATCGAGGTCGGTCTGGGGACGATCCTCGTCGGCGAGGACGCCCCGAGCGCCCGTTACGTGGCCCTCAAGCACGAGGACTGCCTGGCGGTCGGGATCACCTCGGTCCACGAGCACCTCCCGTCGACGGCGACCCAGGGCGACATCGAAGCGGTGGTGGCCCGGTTCAACGCCGACCCCGCCGTCTCGGCCTACCTGGTCCAGCTGCCCCTTCCCGAAGGAATCGACGAGGAGCGCGTGCTTCTGGCCGTCGATCCGGCCAAGGACGTCGACGGCCTGCACCCGGTGAACCTGGGCAAGCTCGTCATGGGCGGGATCGGGCCGCTGCCGTGCACGCCGGCGGGCATCGTCGAGCTGCTCAGCGCCTTCGACGTCCCCGTCGAGGGCAAACACGCGGTGATCATCGGCCGGGGCCTGACCATCGGGCGCCCACTCTCCCTGCTCCTCGCCATGAAACGCCCGGGCTGCAACGCCGCGGTGACCGTCGTGCACACCGGGGTCGAGAACCTGGCCGACATCGTGCGCCAGGGCGACGTGGTCATAGCAGCGGCCGGCCGGGCCGGGCTGGTGAACGCCGGGATGATCAAGCCCGGGGCGGCCGTCGTCGGCGCCGGGACCACATGGGAGGGCCGCAAACTGCTCTCGGACCTCGACGACTCGGTGGCCGGGGTGGCCGGTTGGATCACCCCGCGCCTCGGTGGGGTCGGGCCGATGACCCGGGCCATGCTGCTGGCCAACGCGGTACGGGCCGCCGAGAGGATCGCATGACGACCGACCACGGGGGCGAGCAGGCGCCGTCGGGAGACGACCGTGAGCACGTGGAGCGCCCCTGGGGTTCCTTCACCGTGCTCGACGACGACCCGTCGGACCACAAGGTCAAACGGATCGTGGTGAAGCCGCACAAGCGGCTCAGCTACCAGCGGCACGCCAAACGGGCCGAGCACTGGCTCGTGGTGCGGGGCCAGGCCCGGGTGACCCTCGAGGGGGACATCCACGATGTCGGGGCGGGCCAGGCCATCGACGTGCCGTTGGGGGTGGCCCACCGGGTCGAAAACGTCGGCGACGACGACGTGGTCTTCATCGAGGTCCAGCTGGGCGGCTACTTCGGCGAGGACGACATCGTCCGCTTGGCCGACGATTTCGGCCGGGCCGGTGGCGACACGGCCCAGCCTGGGTAACCTTTCTCCTTTGTGACCAGGATCGCCGACCAGCTGGCCGCCGGGCCCACCTACTCCTTCGAGTTCTTCCCGCCCAAGAGCGACGCCGAGCAGACGGTGCTGTCGCGCACACTTCGTGACCTCGAGCCCCTCGAGCCGTCCTTCGTCTCGGTCACCTACCGCGGGGGCCGGGAGTCGCGCCAGCGCACCTTCGATCTCGTGACCGGGATGCTCCACACCACATCGCTCAACCCGATGGCCCACCTGATCTGCGTGGCCCACAGCCGCCTCGAGCTGGCCGATATCCTCGTCGCCTACCGCAAAGCCGGGGTCGAGAACCTCATGGCCCTCGGCGGGGACCCGCCGGCCGAGCCCGATGCGGGACCGGGCGAGCTGGCCCATGCGCTCGAGCTGGTGGAGCTGGCCCGGGCCGTCGGGGGATTTTCAATCGGCGTGGCCGCCCACCCGGCCGGGCACCCCTCGTCGCTCGACATGAGAAGCGACCGCGACTACCTGGCCGAGAAGCTCCGGATGGCCGACTTCGGGGTCACCCAGTTCTTCTACGAGGTCGCCGAGTACGAGCGGCTGATGAGCGACCTGGCGGCCCGCAACGTGTCCACCCCGATGCTGCCGGGCATCCTGCCGGTGACCTCCCTCGCCTCGGTGCCCCGGATGGCCACCATGGGCGCACCGGTACCCGACTGGGCGGTGGCCCGCCTCGAGGCGGCTTCGGCAACGGGCGGCGACGAGGCGGCCCGGCGCGAAGGGGTCGAGATCTTCACCGAGTTGAGCCAGCAGCTCCTCGATGCGGGCGCTCCCGGCCTCCACTTCTATACGCTCAACCGGTCCAAGGCGACCCGCGAGATCTACACCGCGCTCGGCCTGGCGCCCGAACTGAGCGTCGCCGGCTGACCCCGGTTTCCCCGATCGTCGGCCATCGGGTCTCAGTTGGGACGGGCCGGGCCAGCCCCTAGGCTCGACGCCATGGCAGAGACGATCACCATGGGCCCCGACGATGCCCTCCATGTCCCCGCCGAGCCCATCATCCCGTTCATCGAGGGCGACGGCATCGGCGTCGACATCTGGCCGGCGGCCAAACTGGTACTCGATGCGGCGGCCGCCAAATACGGCCACCGGGTCGCCTGGAAAGAGGTCCTGGCCGGCCAGAAGGCCTTCGACGAGGTCGGGAGCTGGCTTCCCGACGAGACCGTCGAGGCCTTCCGAGCACACCTGATCGGGATCAAAGGCCCCCTCACCACCCCGATCGGTGGTGGCATCCGTTCATTGAATGTGGCCCTGCGCCAGGTCCTCGACCTCTACGTCTGCCTGCGCCCGGTGCGCTGGTTCGATGGGGTCCCCTCGCCGGTCCGCCACCCAGAACTGGTCGACATGGTGATCTTCCGGGAGAACACCGAGGACGTCTACGCCGGCTACGAGGTGGAAGCAGGCACACCCGAGGCGCGCAAGCTGATGACGTTTCTGCGCGAGGAGATGGGCTTTCCCATCCGAGACGGCTCTGGCATCGGGATCAAACCGATTTCCGAGATGGGCTCCAAGCGCCTCATCCGCGCCGCCATCCGCTACGCCCTCGACCGCGGGCGTAAGTCGGTGACCCTCGTCCACAAGGGCAACATCCAGAAGTTCACCGAGGGGGCGTTCCGGGCGTGGGGCTACGACCTCGTGCGCGAGGAGTTCGCGGAGGTGGCGGTCGGCTGGGACGACTGCGACGGCAAGCCCGGGGACAAATTATTGGTCAAGGACACCATCGCCGACATCACCCTCCAGCAGGTGCTCACCAGGGCCACCGATTTCGACGTCATCGCCACGACCAACTTGAACGGCGACTATCTCTCCGACGCCCTGGCCGCCCAGGTGGGCGGGATCGGGATCGCCCCGGGGGCCAACATCAACTATGTGACGGGCCACGGCATCTTCGAGGCGACCCACGGCACGGCGCCGAAGTACGCCGGGCAGGACAAGGTGAACCCCGGGTCGCTCCTCCTGTCGGGCGTGCTCATGTACGAGCACCTCGGGTGGACCGACGCCGCACGAGACATCGTGGCCGCCCTTGAGGCCACCATCGCCGCCAAGATCGTGACCTACGACTTCGCCCGCCAGATGGACGGCGCCACCGAGGTCAAGTGCTCGGAGTTCGCAGCGGCCATCGTCGAACGGCTCTGAGTTCGCGCTCGGGACCGAACCGGCGCGGACCGAACCCGATGCCCCGGCGCCCACTGCCACAGGCGGCGCAGGCGGCGCCCGAAACGAGCGCGAGGCGGGCCGTGCCCGCGGTGCCCCGCCTGCTCCGGCCTCGGGTCATTTCGCCCACCGGCAGCGTTGACGGCGGCTCCGGCCCCGGTTTCGACCAGCCCCGGCTGCCCGCGTAACGTGACGGCCATGGCACCCAAATCCCCCCTTCACGTCACCGTCACCGGCGCCGCCGGCCAGATCGGCTACTCACTGCTCTTCCGCATCGCCTCGGGCCAGATGCTCGGCCCCGATCAGCCGATCGTCCTGCGCCTGCTCGAGATCGAACCGGCCATGAAGGCCCTCGAGGGCGTGGTCATGGAGCTCGACGACTGCGCGTTCCCCCTCCTGGCCGACGTCGTGGCGACGCCTGATCTGAAGACCGCCTTCGACGGCACCGCGTGGGCCCTGTTGGTCGGCTCGATCCCCCGCAAGGCCGGGATGGAGCGGGGCGAGCTGCTCAGCGTGAACGGTGGCATCTTCAAACCCCAAGGTCGGGCCATCGCCGACAACGCCGCATCCGAGGTGCGGATCCTGGTCGTCGGGAACCCCTGCAACACCAACTGCCTCATCGCCCGTTCAAACGCTCCCGAGGTCCCGGCCGACCGCTGGTTCGCCATGACCCGTCTCGACGAGAATCGGGCCAAGAGCCAGCTGGCCAAGAAGGCGTCGGTCCCGGTGGCCGCGGTGACCAACATCGCGATCTGGGGCAACCACTCGGCCACCCAGTTCCCCGACTTCGCGAGCGCCCGCATCGATGGCAAACCCGTGCCCGAGGTCATCACCGACATCGAGTGGTTGCAAGGGGACTTCTTGACCACGGTGCAAAAGCGCGGGGCGGCGGTCATCGACGCCCGGGGACTCTCGTCGGCCGCATCGGCGGCCAACGCGGCGGTCGATTCGGTGAGTGGTCTGTGCGCCAAAACGCCGACCGCCGACTCGGTGTCGTTGGCGGTCGCCAGCACGGGCCAGTACGGCGTTCCCGAGGGCCTCCAGTTCGGGTTCCCGGTGCGGGCCGACGGCTCGGGCGACTGGTCGGTGGTCGAGGGCGTCGAACACGACGCATTCGCCACCGAGCGGATCCGCATCACGACCGAGGAACTCGTGTCCGAACGGGCCGAGGTCGAAGCCCTCGGGCTGCTCGGCTGAGACCCGCCCGGGCGGACCGCCGTTCGGCCGCTGCTACCCCATGCCGACGATCGGGGCGTTCAGGTGCATGGCCCCGGTCGAACCGAAGAAGCCGGCGTCGCCGAAGCTGAAGATGCCCCCGTCGGTCGCCACCAGCCGGTACCCCTTCCCGTCGGGCGTGGCCGCCATGCCGGCGATCGGCTTGTTGAGGGGAAGCGCCCCGGTGGAACCGAAGAAGCCGGCGTCGCCGAAGCTGAAGATGCCCCCGTCGGTCGCCACCAGCCAATAGCCGTTCCCGTCGGGCGTGGCGGCCATGCCGGCGATCGGCTTGTTGAGGGTCAGTGCCCCGGTGGAGCCGAAGAAGCCGGCGTCGCCGAAGCTGAAGATGCCCCCGTCAGAAGCCACCAGCCAGTACCCCTTCCCGTCGGGCGTGGCGCTCATGGCGACTATCGGCTTGTTGAGGTGCAGGCTCCCGGTCGAACCGAAGAACCCGG
>Ga0182024_10026514_pt1 | contig 10181 bp, 14 predicted proteins | sample P32metaG_FD_120480 | JGI IMG/M metagenome (GOLD analysis project Ga0182024, IMG submission 120480) | Permafrost microbial communities from Stordalen Mire, Sweden - P3-2 metaG (Illumina Assembly) | ecosystem: Environmental > Terrestrial > Soil > Wetlands > Permafrost | place: Sweden: Stordalen...
GAACGTCCTAATACAGGTGCTCGAAACGACGGTGATGCAAATGCCAGAGGGTGAGGCAAAAAGTCGCCTTCACGCATTCCTCGCGGCCGCGCAACAAGTGGGAACTGACGTGCTCAGCCAGGTCGTGACCAATGTCATCAAGAGCGCTACGAGCCTCCCTTAGTGGCCAAGCTGAGGAAGCGCCGATGAGTGCGGCAACTATCCGGCCGGCCGCGGAAAGCGACGCAGAACCGGTGGCTATGCTGCTCGCTGAGTTGGGCTACGACCTACCCGCCGCGGAGGCTAAGAAGAGACTTGAACGCACTGGACAGCAAGTATTGGTCGCCGAAGCGGACGGGCAGGTTATCGGGCTGCTGGCGGTCTCTACGCTCTTGTCGTTGACTAGGGCGAAACCGGTGCTCTGGGTCAATGCAGTCGTTGTGACCGCGGGGGAGCGCGGTCATGGCGTCGGTCGCGCGCTGATGATTGCGGCAGAAGAGCGCGCCGTCACATTAGGTTGCGAGGCGATCGAGCTGACTTCAGACATCCACAAGGGCCGCGACGCGGCGCATCGCCTCTACGATGCCCTTGGATATCTCCGCACCGCGCAGCATTTTTGGAAGCCGCTATCCAAAGAGCGAGCTGATCAGAAGGCTCGGGGCCCCGTTTCGGAGTCAGCTCCCTGCAACCAGGGCCGGCACCTCCGCCAGACTCTCGACCCGCGGTTGATACTCGTCTGACTTGGTCCCGTGGCGATCGAGCCATACTCCGCACAGCCATGCGGCGGTCGCGGCCCGTGCATCGATGTTCACCATATCGCCCACGTACACGGTGTTTTGAGGAGCCACTCTCAAGCGTCTGCAGGCTTCAACAAAGCATTCGCTCGCTGGCTTCGCACACCCGAGATCATCCGATACGAGGATCTGAGCAAAGTATCTCCCCAGGTTACATCGGTCAATCTTCGCGCACTGCTGCTCGTGTTCACCGTTCGTCAGTACGCCGAGTTTCGGTGGTGATTCCGAGGTCAGCAGCTCGGCCAGGCACGCTTCGACATCGCCATAAGGTGCCCAATTAGCTTCGTACGTACTTGCGTAGCCAGCAAACCACTCGTCAAGTTCGCTGTCGCTGCCAGAGGCGATACCCAGCTCTGGCAGGAACTCACGAAGCCGTCGACGACGCTCCTCTACGAACGTGCACTCACCGGCTAGAAAGACATCCATGTGCGAGCGTTCGAGGAAGAACCATCGAACCTCAAGGTTCGCGAGCTCCGCGGAATCTGCTTGGCCGGAATATCCCAGGGATGTCCGCAGGGCGATCGCCGCCGCCGCTCTGTGGTCGATAAGCGTGCCGTCGAGGTCAAAGAGAACAGCGGCATTCACAACGGCGTCAGCGTAGCCTCTGCGCCCTCCGTGGCGAACGGTGGCATCCGTTTCCCCCTCAGAAAACGGATTGCCACCTCTGCGTCAGTAGCCGGTCCGGCCGTCGATCAACTCTCGGAGGATGTCTGCATGGCCAGCATGGCGCGCGGTCTCCTCGAGCATATGCACCAAGATCCAGCGCACCGTCTTGCCCGGACGGTGCCGCTCGGGGACGTGTGTGTCGTCAGGGACATGCAGGTCCAGGGACTTTGCATGGCGCGCGATCTCGTTGCTATGCGCATAGACTGCTCGATACTCCGATACGATCTGCTCGGGATTGTCGCTGTCGATGATCAACCATTCGGCGTCGGGGTCATCGAGGTCCTCATGCAGTTCGGGCTCGCCGGCGACGACGGTAGCGAACCACCACTGCTCGACGACGATGAGATGTTTGACGATGCCGAGCAGGGTTGTGCGCGAGTCAAGCAGCCGGCGGGTGAGTTGCTCGCGATCGAGCCCGTCCAGCTTTACCAGCACGGTCTCACGGTACTTGTCGAGGAACGCTATGAGGGTCTCGCGCTCATCGAGGTCATGAGACAAATCGCCGCGACGGTCGGGGACGGTTATCGTCTCGCTCATGCGTGCATAGTATGCCGTGCAAGCTCGTATGTCGTCGGGATGGAAGCGGTGCATCACCGCTCCTCCGAATGGGAGCGGAGGTTGGATCGACTCCCTGGGTAGCAGATGATTGCAACTCGTTCACGTTGTGGCCGTATCTCGTCACTGTCGTTCATTAGTTGTAGCCTGCGACTACTCCATGACAGACGAGCTTGCGCGCGATCCCAAAGATGTTGTCCGAGATGGATATGACGCCATTTCGGAGATCTACCGAGCGGACGACGCCGAAGACGGCTCGCAAGGCGGATGGCTAGCGGAGTTCGCTCTTGCCCTGCCACTAGGCGGACACGTACTAGATCTCGGATGCGGGTGCGGCGTCCCCGCAGCTCGCTGGCTCTCGGCGCGGGGATTTGCGGTTACGGGAGTTGATATTTCAGCCCGCCAGATTGAGCGAGCGCGTACCCTCGTCCCCGGTGCCGAGTTCATTCACTCGGACATGGCGGACATCTCCTTCGCCGACGGCACTTTCGATGCCGTAATTAGCCTGTACGCCTTGATCCATCTCCCCGTTGCCGAGCAGCCGAGAGTCCTATCGCGAATTGCACACTGGCTGCGTCCAGGAGGTCCGCTCTTGGCCATTGTCGGAGCAGGCCCGGGGACTGGAACTGAAGAAAACTGGCTCGGTGGCGGTGCGGCGATGTATTGGTCCCAAGCTGACCTGCGGACCACCCTCGAGTGGGTGGACCAGGCGGGTCTACTGTTGGATTGGCAGCGCTTCATTCCCGAGGGTGACAGAGGGCATGTTCTGATTCATGCTCGGTGCCTTAGTCCAAGGGACAAATGATGATTTCCCACGTCGAGCTCTACGTCTCCGACCTTGAGAGGTCGGCGCATTTCTGGGACTGGCTACTGCGTCTGCTCGGCTACCAACCCTTCCAGTCGTGGCCTGAAGGGCGGAGTTGGCGACTCAACGGGTTCTATCTTGTGCTGGTTCAGACGCCACCTGCGCACGGTGGCGCTGGCTACCATCGAAAGCGCACTGGCCTGAACCATCTCGCGTTCACGGCGGACGATCGCAATCAGGTGAACCAAGTCACTGACGCTCTGCGTGATCGCGGCGTTCGCATCCTCTACGAGGACCGGCATCCGCACGCGGGCGGACCTGATTCTTACGCCGTGTTCTTTGAAGATCCAGACCGCATCAAGGTCGAACTTGTCGCCCCATGGCGATGCGCTTGAACTTCCTCATCCCGATCCGACGTGGCATCCGTGTCCCCCTGAGAAACGGATTGCTACTCCCAACCTGCACGGCCCCTAGCCGAGCTAGAGCTCTCTGATGGGCCTCGTATTGGGTCCTCTCTGAACGTAAACGGACGTTTTTACTCAAATGGCCGATGAATCGCTCAGTCCGCTGCTGCCAACATCCGCTCAACTCACTCGGCTCGCTGAGGAGCCTTACCCCGACGCGAACCGGACCAGGTGAGCGCCGCTGCACGTGAATGTGTAGGTCACCCCTCCAGCAGTGATGGCACCGGACGATTGCTGCGGTGTGGACGACGAGCTCGAGGCACCGCTGTGGCCGCTGGTTGGCTGAAACGACGTCCAGATCGGCGGCGCTAGTGACACCCCTCCCGGAAAGCACTCCACGACGGGTTGATCCCAGAGCGCCAGCAGACCAAGGGGAACCAGTCCCAGGGTAAGCAGCACGGCTGCTCCGGCGTTCAACCAGTCGTGTTCACGTCGGCGGCTGGACTGCGTCCGGCGGGATACCAGCACGATGAGCACGATCGCCGGAAGAAGGATCAAGGTGCCCGCGACAAGGAAACCGTACATGATGATCGCGGTCGCAAGCGGTGCGAGCCATGGCGCCAGCTGGCCGGAGCGAACTGAGAGAAGACCTCCGATCACGGTGAGCGCCGCGCAGACTCCGGCGACGATCACCACCGTGATGGGCATCGCATACACGGGTTGATGCTGGTGGGCTTCGAGGACAACCGTGACGTAGATCGCCGCACAGCTGGCGGTCGCCGACAGCGCAACCGCGACAGTCTTCCTCGTCACTCGATGGCCACCGTTGTGGCTGGCCGCCGCCGCCCAGGCGTTGCCTTACCGAGCAGCTGATCGATCCAGGGTGCCGCCTGCACCAGCGTCGTCATCAGCGCGCTCGATCCGCTGCTGTCACCACCGCGCATCCGCGCAACGATTTCGAGCCCCATATACAGGGCGATCACCGCCGAGCCGATGACGGCAGGGTCGACGAAACCGGCGAGTGGCGAGTCAGCGATGATCCGGGCTGCGAGCTGCTCGGCAAAGGTCACCCAGGGCTGCATCCTGCGGCCGATCTCGTCGCCGAGCACAGGGTCGAACGCCATCGCCCCGACAATTTCCTGTACGGCTGTTAGCTGGCCGAGACGGAGATCCTCCGAGTACAACTCCTCCATTGCGGCTCCCAGCGCGCGCAGGTCCGAGACATTTTCGAGCCGCGTCTCGTAGCGGGCGAGGCGATCGGCGCTGACCCGATCGAGCACCGCCAGGAGGAGCGCGTCGACGCTGCCGTAGTGATAGAAGACGAGCGCGGGACTGAATCCACCGGTGGCTGCGATCGAGCGCACCGATGTCGAGGCATAGCCCCCACTGACCACGGTGCGCAATGCCGCGTCCACGATGCGCAACCGCATCTCATCACCCGCCTCGTTGCGCCGCTGACGCCGCTTGCGGACGCCGGCGTTGAGCGCCTGCTTGCCATATGTCGCCGTGGATGCGCGCGGAATATTCGCCCGGGAATCTCCGGGTCGACGCTGCTCGCCCTTTGGCTTCGATACCGCAGTAATCTGATCATTTGACTTGATCATTCGATCAGTATACGGCGCCACCCCAGATGACGACTCGATTCCGTAGGTACTTTCTGGAGCCCAAGGTGAGGATTGAACTCACGGCCTACGCCTTACCAAGATGGCGGCCAGAGAATCGGCGATTTCGAATACAGAATCGGCCGCACGCGGCGACTGGGCCAACGTATTTCAGGTTTTTTGAGGAGGTCTAAGGTAGGTCTAACTGCGGGCTCCCACGAGGACCGCCGGCTGAGTCCGCGGCCGTCGAGGCGACTGCGCGAGCACCCCATCCGGCTCGATTCCGAGCACGTCGGCCGGCGTCCAGACGAGCAACTCGCCCCACGCAACGTCACGCACCGTTCCAGCGCCCTCGCCGACGATGTCGACCACAAGGGTGAGCACCTCGCTCGCGACATCGGCGTCACTGTCGTATAACCGGATCATCGAAAGGACTTCCTGAAAGTCCTGGCACACATCCCGTCTACAAGCGTGACGGGAGAGGGACGTGGGCTCCGCCGCTTCGCTGATGAACCCGGGCTGCCCACGTCTGGGAACGTCGCGCCATCTTGCAACTCGAAGCCAATGCTGCGAACATAGGTTCGATGCTGGAGTTATTCTTCTCTCCTTTCCCGGCGCCCGTCCCAGTTGGCTTCGGTGTGCAGACCCCGACGCCGCGCCGGTCACCGTCGTCAGCTCGTACGGATGGCGCCTTCGGTTCGGCGCGCTGTTCATCGCGATTTGGAAGCAAGGTTCCGAGCGCCGATGCCGCGCGCGGGACAAGCGGATTGGTGTGCCGGTGGGTTGCTGACATGAGGTCGGTTTGCCACAAGCGCTCCCGAGATGCGCTAATTTCGATCCAATGGAGCTGGACGCTACGGACAGCATCACAGCGAAGGACCCGGGTGATGCCTTTGAGGACGTCTTTTGGAGCCTTCTAAGGCGACACTACCCTCCTGAGCAACTGGTCCGGCTGCCTGCGGAGATGGGAGGCGACTATGGGATCGAAGGCTTTTCAACCGATGGGATCGCCTACCAGTGCTATGCCGATCGAGACTCGGTAACACTCCGAAATCGGACTGACAAGCAGAAGCAGAAGTTGAACACGGACACGCTCAAACTCCAGAAGAATGCCGCCAAGCTGATAGACGCGCTCGGCGGGGTAGTGCTCCACTACTACTTTCTCTGCGTCCCGCAGATGCACGCGGCGGAGTTGGTAGCTTTCGCTAATGCCCGAGCCGAGCACGTACGAAAGTATCGCCTTTCGTTCATCGCAGATGACTTCGCGATTCGCATCAAGGTGCCAGACGATTATCCCGCAGAGCTTGAGGCGGTCATGCAAACTGGTGCGGCCAAGGCAACCGTCCCTACGCCGGCCATTCGCGCTGAACATCTCGCATTGTTCACAGCGGAGAAGCCTGAGCTCGTCGAGGTTATGGACGGCAAGCTGTCCGTGCTCGCGGCGCGATCGCCGGGTGTGGACGTGACGTTGCTCCGAGATATCTTCATTCGTGACTTCCTCGCGAAGGAACAAGTAATGGAAGCGCTAAAGCAGTGGCCCGAGACCTGGGAGCGGATCGAAGCGAGACGGGCACTTCGCCAAGGCGCACTTGAATTGGAGAGCGAACTTAGCCCCGATAACCCCAACGTCCGCGTTCTGGCGTTGATCGACGATTACCGTCGCGACCTCATCGGCAACGTGCTCGCCATTCGCGAAGAGGATGCGCGTAGGATTGCTACGGGACAAACAGGTGAATGGATCATGCTTTGTCCATTGCGGTTCAGGAAGACTTCAACGTGAACTCTCGTGGTGACGACAATCTCGAAGCGTTTGCCGAGTTCCTTGATGTCCCCTACGAGTTTAGGCGGCAGCCCACCCTCGTACCAGCCGCACTTCTGCCGTCGCGGCGCATTCCACTGATCCTGCTTATCGTCGCTAGAAGTCGGGGCTCGAGAGCGAGTTGGAAGGTGCTGCAGGTTCTGAACTGGGCAGTTCGCGATCCAGTAAGCGCCGAACTACTCGTGGGCCTCCTTCACGAAGCACGCGACGCACCCCATCTACCTGTTGTGCGCATCGAGCCAGCCTTTGATCGCGCTCTGGACTTAGCTGTGGGTCTCGGTCTCCTCACGCAGCCGAAGCCACGTATATTTCAGCTCACCGCTCCCGGCCGAAGTGTCGTCACCTTGATCGAAGCTAGCTCGGCGTTCAGCCGCGAGAAGGCGATCCTTGAACAACTTGACAAGGGCATCACTCAGAAACAGATAAACATGGCACTGGAGTGGCGGTCGACGTGACGCTGCGGCTTCGCCATTTACGGCTCCGGGCCGAGACTGGCCTCGGGCGCTACGGCGCCGACATTCCGCTCAGCGACGGTCTAATGGTGATCCGTGCGGACAACTCCCGTGGGAAGTCTACAGCCGTCAAGAGCCTACTCTTTGCGTTGGGTCTCGAGCGCATGATCGCGACACGGACACTAAACGCCCTTACCTCCTCGCTAAGAGATCGCCTCATCTACGATGAAGACACGCGCGATGAGACGCCAGTTTTGGCATCCTGGGTGTCGCTACAGATCGAAGGCGTGGGTGGCGGCGTGGCTACATTGACACGTTGGGTCAAGCACGAAGAGATTGGCACCGGGCTTGTGCGCGTACTCTTCGGTCCAAGTTTGACGGCGCCCGGCGACTACCAAAGCGTTGACTATTACGTTGGCCGTCCAGGGGCCGCGACGAACCCACATGGCTTTCACCGTTGGCTAGCCGAGTTCATAGGCTGGGACATGCCGCTCATGCCGTCATCGGACGGGCAACTCACGCAGCTTTACATGGAGCAAGTCTTCCCGCTCTTGTTCGTCGAGCAGCGCCGGGGATGGGGCGGCATTCAGGCGCAGATGCCCTATTTTGCGGGAGTAACTGACGTAAGGCGCAGAGCCATCGAGTTCCTGCTAGCGCTAGATGTTGGAGGATCGGAGATCAAGCGGCAGCGTCTCCGCACTGAAGAACGCGAGTTGACCGATCGCTGGCGCGCGACTGTCCGCACCTTCCATGACAGCCTGGCTGGCGAGGGCATTGCCGTGCTGCGCGTCCCTGAGACTCTCACCGTGGCCTGGCCACCCGAACACCCTCCGGTACTAACCGAGAGTCAAGACGATAGGTGGCTTCCGGTCGACGAGCGACTCGTGGCACTTAGTCGCGAACTACGCAAGCTTGAGGCGTCGGAGATACCCCGTATTGAGGATGACGCCTCGGAAATGGAGCAAAGACTCACCGACGCTCTTGAGGAGTCAGATCGACTACGTCAAGACTCAGCCGTAATGCGAGAAGAGATCGTTCGGGATACGGATGAGGCGCGATCCATCCATGCGCGCATCGAAGCACTTCGCGAGGATCTTCGCGAGCACCAAGACGTAATTACGCTTAGTAAACTCGGATCGTCTGAACTCGATCGCATGCACGACGACTGCCCCGTCTGTCATCAGCCTCTACCATCCACGCTTTTGGGCGACATCTCGCTCTCGCAAGCCACGTTGTCGGCCGAGGATACGGTTGCCTACATCAAGCAGCAGATTGAACTCTTCGACGTCATGCGACGCGATACGGGGGGGTCTCTTGAAGGCAAGCAGAGTCGATATGCTGCGCTGCAGAGACGTGCTGCAGACGTGCGGGCTGTCATTCGCGCCCTTCGAACGACACTTACGGCGCCGGACGGATCCCCCTCCGTTGAATATATAGCCCGGCGAATCCGTCTCGCGGATACCGTCGAGCGCCTCACTCGTGCAAACGAGCGCTTCTACGGTCTCGTTAGTGCGCTCGACCGTTATGCAGCCGAGGCAAGAAGGGTGCGCGCGGCTTTAGCTGACATCCCACACGACCGATTGTCGGCCTCTGATCAAGAAAAGCTTGCCGCACTCCAGGCTTCATTCATTGAGCAACTGCACGCCTACGACTTTGGTTCCTTCTCTGACGAGCGACTGACTATTTCGCAGGAGGACTACCGACCTCGAAGAGAAGAGTTCGATCTGCAGGCAGACATCTCGGCGTCAGATTCGATCCGGGTTGTGTGGGCGTATCTGATGGGCTTACTAGAGGTCTCGGGACAGATCCCAACTAACCACCCGGGTTTACTGGTGTTCGACGAGCCCCGGCAGCAGAGTACGAAGGAGCTCTCGTTCAAGGCTTTGCTAAGGCGTGCGGCCCGCGGGGGGGATGGTCGGCAGGTCATTTTCGCGACGTCGGAGGAGCTAACGTCTCTACAAGAGATGCTCGGCGACGATAAGCACACTCTATATGCGATCGAAGGCTACCTACTCAAGGCGGTGCACGATTGATGGCTGTAAGTAACTAACGCGATGGCGATGACGCTCGGCAGCGACGTTATTGAATCGCCAGGTACGTCCCGGCCGCGGCGATGCCGATCTGACTGCAGTCCCACCAACTCATCCCGACGTACTCGATCTCACCGTACTCCGCGCGGCTCACGACGGGTGCACCCCGATTGAGGCGCAGTGTGCCTGCTTGTTCTTAGCGTCAGCAGCCATCCGCTCGGTCCAGCGATCCTCGGAGTCTGTCTCGCGCTGCTTGCGCTCCGCGGCGCACTTTGCGCCCCCGCGGGCGATGGCTTCACGGTGCGGCCCGTTCATGCTCGAAAGCGGCTCGCGACTCCAGGTCGCATTCGCTAGCGAACACCGTCAGCGGCGCTCTGCCCGCGCGGAGCTGCCTGAGCCGCGTCCCGTGCCCGGCAGACACGAAGTAGTTGCGTCCCTCGCGCCAGATCCCGCCTGGCAATGTGCCGATGCAGGACTGGTCGCGGACCATGGGTAACGGCAATCCGGTCAGCGCCGCCGCTTGATTCTCGTCGAGGACTTCCGCCTCGAGCCTCTTAGTTATCGGCGCTTGCGTCGTTCTTGTTGCCATACTGCTACGCTAGCTTGATCACTCGATGACCCCGTTACGCGGATGGCGGGTTTCGTTGCACCGCAAGGGTTCGTTACGCTTAAGGCATGCTGACAACACAGGAGGCTGCGACGGCGGCGGGCGCGTCGCGAATTTCGATATGGCGTTGGGTCGCGTCTGGAAGGCTACCCGCCCGACGCATCAGCGAGCGCGGGCGTATCCGTATTGACGAGACGATCCTCGCCTATGTCGCCGCGGGACACAAGGTACGGGCGTCGTGATCGCCCATGCCAGGCCAGGCCGACGCTTAGACTACTGGCATGGTCGATGGAGTCGCTCAGATGCGGTTCGACGCCTTACTGAGGCAACTGCCCCCACTGCTTACGTCGCTTGTCTCCTGCCGCCCATATCGAGCTGGTGCCAGCTTCTCCCTGCCGAGGGATGCGGGCGTTTACCTATTCACGGACTCCGGTGTCCACCGATACGTCGGCCGAACGCGCAGCTTCTA
>Ga0182024_10026515_pt1 | contig 10180 bp, 8 predicted proteins | sample P32metaG_FD_120480 | JGI IMG/M metagenome (GOLD analysis project Ga0182024, IMG submission 120480) | Permafrost microbial communities from Stordalen Mire, Sweden - P3-2 metaG (Illumina Assembly) | ecosystem: Environmental > Terrestrial > Soil > Wetlands > Permafrost | place: Sweden: Stordalen...
TGACCAGACCTCCTCCGACTGCTCCCACTCCCATCGCGGCCGTCATGAATCCGTAGGCGCGGGCACCGCCATGAAAAGTGTGGCTGGCGACGACCGGCAGCACCACCTGGAACTCGTAGGCAAACGTGCCGACCAAGGTCATCATCAGCAGCGGCACCGCCAGGTCAGGTATCGCGGCGACGTAGCGCAGACCGGCACGGAGCTGTCCCCTGGCTCTGGCGGTGGGCACGCTGGGGTGGAGCTGGGTACGGTTCATCGCCAACAGCGAAGCCACCACGGCAACGAAGCTGAGCGCATTGAGGATGAAGCAGGCACCTATCCCGACGGAGACGATCAGCAGCCCCGCGATGGCCGGACCAACGGCCCGGGCAACATTCACCATCACTGAGTTGAGGCTGACCGCGTTGCGCAGGACTTGGGAGCCGACCATCTCCATCACGAAGGCCTGGCGAGCCGGGGTCTCGAAGGTGTTGTTTAGGCCGAGAATCACTGCCAGTACTGCGATTTCCCAGAGCTGCACCACGTGCGCTAGGGTCAGAATGCCCAGCGTCAGCGCTTGGATCCCCATCAACGATTGCAGAATCACCATCAACCGCCGCTTGTCGACTCGATCGGCGATCACGCCGCCGTATGCGCCAAGGAGGAGGAGGGGAAGAAACTGCAATGCCACCACCAGACCCAGGACCAGGGCTGAGTGGGTGATGGTCAGGACCAGCCACGACTGCGCAGTCGTCTGCATCCAGGTGCCGACCATCGAGGTGGACTGGCCGGCGAAGTAGCGGCGGTAATTAGGAACCGCGAGTGCAGCGAAGGTGACTCGGGTGGCCCGGAGGGCTCGGCTCAACTCCTCAGTGAGCCTGATCTAAGAGGGAGTCAGCGAGAGCGTCGAGGGCAGGCAGCGCGTCCACTAAGCGCTGCCGCTGGAGCGCCGGCAGGGCTTGAAACCTCTGGCCCAGGGCGTCGTTTCGCTCGGCCAAGATGCGTCGCTGCAATCTCCGACCCCTAGCGGTGGCCACCAGCAAGACAGCCCTGCGGTCAAGGGGGTAAACCCGCCGCGCTACCAGGCCGTCATGGCTGAGCTTGGCGGTGATCCGCGACAGCATGGTGGGGTTGACCCCCTCCAACTGCGACACCAGGGCGGGGCGGATGGGCCCGCGGCGAACCACGGTGGCGAGGACGGACAGCTGGGTTGGGGTGAGGCCGGCGCCAGCTTGGGTGGGCCGCAGGCGGCGGGAGATCTTCCCGATCAGGCTGCGCAGGGCAGGGGCGGGCTCGATCCGAGCCGGTACGCGTTGGGTGGGCATCCTGTGTCTGAGATAGTTGCTTGCTAGCAAGCATTGTAAGAGACTCGACTGACGTCGTCCAGCGCTGATCGAATCACCACCACCCTGGATTGGTGGACGGGGCTCTGCGGATCGGATTCGCGAAATTCGGTCAGGAAAGCGCGATTCCCGTGGATTTGTGCGATCCTGTGGTAGGGAAGGGATGGTGTTCTTGGGGCAGAACTTGACATCTCAGTCGACCTCGTCTGACGCTGCGGCCTCCGGTTTCGACCGTGCCGTGACCACTGTCGGTGGGCGCGGCGGCGGTCGGCTGGCCGCTCCCTTTGAGCTGCCCCTGGAGCAGGCCATCGCCCTCGCACAGTTCAGTGCGGCCGGGATCCGCGAGGTCAAGCTGGGTCAACGACTGCGGACCTCCGCGGAGGAGGCGACCAGAATCAAGCAGACGTTGCTGCGCAGAAAGCTGATCCGCCGCGACCCCCCGGGGCCGGCGCGAGCTGCCTCGCGGCTCTACCTGACGGACCGGGGCAAACAGGCGAGCTCGTGGCTGGACACGCTCCAAGCGTCTCTGCCGCCAGCGTTATTTGACGCCTCGGATCTGCGTCGTGGCGGCCCGGAGGATACAGAACGAGGGTTGGAAGGGGCCAGCGAATCCCAGCCCGACCGCGCCTTCGCGCGCTGGCACAAATGGTGGCACGGCGAGGAGATGTCTGAGCTACCCCTGGGTCTGGCCGAGCCGGCACCCGAACCGTCAGTGTTTGAGCGCGGCTTGCTGAGCATCTGGCTGGGAACGGCATTGTTCCTCACCGCAGTGGTGGTGGGGCTGCTGCTCCAGACCGAGAGCTCAGCGCTGCTTGCGCTGGGCGTGGGGATTTTCGTCGCTCTGGTCTTCTTGAGCCGGGAAGCCTTTCTGCTCATCCGGCAGGCCCGAGATCGGAGGCGGGCTCGGAGAGCGGCCCGACTGGCCGAGCTGACCCCGCCGGCCGGACCCGCTCGGAGCTCTCGGCCGCACTCTCGCCGCGCATTCCGGTAGCGCTCGACAGCTCAGCGATCCAGATCTGGCTTGAGCTCGCCTGGAAACTCGACAAAACCCGTCGACTTTGACATGATGGGCCGACTGTGATCGATGCTCGCCGGCTATTCAGCTTTCCTAATCCGGTCAACGAGGTGGCGGCCCGCACCGTCGCCGGTTGCGTCGCTGTGATCGCATTGGTTGCGATTGTTGCCCAGCTGCCCTGGCTCAGCGCGGTACTGGCCGTGGGCTTTCTGGCCCGGGTGGCGAGCGGGCCAACGTTGAGCCCCCTGGGCCAGCTGGCAACCCGCGTGATCGCCCCCCGGCTGGCTCACCCTAAGCTGGTGGCGGGACCGCCGAAGCGCTTCGCCCAGGGCATGGGCGCGGTCCTGACAGTTACCGCCACGATCACCTATTTCGCCTTCGGTCTCACGACCATCACCTACATCCTGCTGGCTGGAGTGGTGGTGGCGGCCACCTTGGAGTCGGTCTTCGCCCTCTGCCTGGGCTGCAAGATTTTTGCCGTCTTGATGCGGATGGGGGTGATCCCCGAAGAGGTGTGCGCCGCGTGTGCCGACATTTGGGGTCCGGCGGCCCGGGAGCTCCGAGCCCGGTCGGTAGTCGGTTCAGGGCCGGTCGAGTCCTAAACCAAGGCGGGGACGGCTTGCGTCGAACCAGCGCAGGTCTGTAGCGTCGGCGGGTGCGCCATCTGTCCATCCTCGATATTCGAATTCGCAGTCCGCGCCTGGAACTGCGCCTCCCCGATCTGGAGATGCTCGACGAGCTTGCCAGCCTGGCGGCTGCCGGGATTCATCCACCCGAGACCATGCCCTTCGCTGTCCCATGGACCGACCAGGCTTCGCCCGAGTTGGAACGTGCCACGGTGCGGTGGCACCTGCTGCAGCTAGCCACCTGGTCGCCGTTGGCATGGAGCTTCAACCCGGTGGTCCTGTATCAGGGCAGGGTCATAGGTAGCCAGGGAATAAACTCCACCAACTTCGTGGTGACCCGCAGTTTCACGACTGGGTCCTGGCTGGGCCGGGCCTATCAGGGGCTGGGGCTGGGACGGGAGATGCGGGCGGCCATCCTGGAGTTTGGGTTCTCGGGGTTGGGAGCCCAGCTCGCCCTCAGCGCTGCCTTTTGCGACAACGCCCCCTCCCTCGGGGTGTCGCGCTCGCTGGGCTACGCGGACAACGGGGAAGCGATCGTGGAACGCCGTGGCCTTCCAGCCGAGCAAATTCACCTGCGCCTCATTCGCGAGCGTTGGGAGCGCAGCGATCGCCCCTTGGTGAAGCTGGAGGGGGTCGAACTCTGCCGAGAGTTTTTCGGCGTTTAGCGGCTTGAGGGGCGGGCGCAGGGACCGGGGCAAGGACCTTCTGGTCCTGAGTGGGAGCGACGTCGCCGCCATCTTGGATGGCCTAGAACTGATGGAGCCCTTGGCCCGAGCGCTGGCCAGCTACAGCGCCGGGGCCGCCCAGTCCCCAGCCCGGGTGGCGGCCATTACCGCTAGTGGCTGGCTAGGGGCGATGCCCGCCTACCTTCCAAAGTTGGCGCTGGCGGCGAAGGTCATAAGCGTGTTCCCCGCCAACGCTTCCTTGGGACTGCCATCACATCAGGGGATGGTCGCACTCTTCGACGACGAAAACGGCCGGCCTCTCTGCGTTCTGGACGCCCGCCACATCACCGCCTTGCGAACCGCAGCCGTCTCGGCGCTCTCAGTGCGGGAGCTGGCCCGGCCGGGTGCGCGGGTGCTAGCAGTACTGGGCTCGGGGGAGCAGGCTCGGTCCCACTGTCGCCTGGTTCCCACGGTCCGAGCATTCTCAGAGTTGCGGCTGGCGGCACGTAACCACCAACGCGCCGAGACGCTGGCGGCTGAAGTCCCGGGGTACAGGGTCGTTAGTTCATTCGAAGAAGCAGTGAGAGGAGCCGACGTCGTGGTGTGCTGTACCAACTCCCCGGAGCCGGTGGTCCAGCTCTCCTGGTTGGGCCAGGGGGTGCACCTGGTGTCCGTGGGGATGGGCCGCGAGGTGGACGAGTTCACCCTCAGGGAGGCGCACCTCTTCACCGAGTGGCGAGGTGCGGTCACCGCACCGCCTCCGGCCGGCGCCCTGGAACTGCAGGGAATGAACGCGGACGCCGTCACCGAGCTTGGGGAAGTGCTCGCACACGTTCAGCCGGGACGGTTGTCCGCCGCCGAGGTGACCGTGTTCAAGTCCACTGGTCTAGGGGTGGAGGACGCCGCGGTGGCGAAGGTGGTCTACGAGAAGGCCCGCGACCAGGGGCTGGGATCCTGGGCCGCCTTTTGAGGCAGAGTGGGCCGCTGCTGGCGAACCGGCCCGTTGCCGCCCGCCCATCACTCCAGCGCTAGTTCGGCCTCGTCGAGCAACCGGGCGCGCAGGAAGCGTTCGGTGTCCTCGAGGAGGTCGGCGAAGATGCGCTGCAGAAGGGGAGCGAGTCCCTTGCGAGCCAGGTTCTCCTGACAGCAGACGACCAGTTCCGGAGATGGCGGAATGGAAGGGGGCAGCCAATTTCCCAGATTAACGGTGAACTCGGCACCGCGGTTGGCCAGGATGTCGTCGAACATCTGAGGTAGCTGGGGAACGTAGGGAACCAGTAGCTCCTCGTGCCTCACCCCGCCGACTCCAAAGCTGACGTTCCTGGCCTCCTCGACGGTGATTTCAGGCGAGGTCAGCCGCACAAAGGCTGCGACCTTGGCGGCCGCAGTGGGGCGGGCGGCTCGGGCCGCCTCGGCACGCACCAACCCGGTCGAGCTGGGATCAGCCGTCAGCGCCTGATGGATCTCGGGCTCGTCGGCGGCACCGCGAGCCGCGAGGGATTGCACCAGTGCCCAGCGCAGCTCGGCATCGACCGAGATCCCGGCAGGTACATCGTGGCCATCGAAGAAGCCGCGGCAGAGCTGCACCTGGGCAGCACTGGCGGCCAGGCCGACGAAGGCTCGGAGCCAGACCATCTGGTCGTTGCTGCCAGGCTCGGATCGGGTCATAGCCTCCCAGGCGGCGGCGGCCAGGCCCTCCTCCAGGCCGAACCCGCGGCGGGGTGCCCCGTAGCGCCGGGTAGCGGTTCGGAAATTGGCGAGTACCGAGCCGACCAGGGTGGCATCGGTCTCCTTGGTGATGTGCCTGGCCACCATCCGGGAGAAGCGATGAGCGGGCAGCTCCAGGTCGCGGACCATGTCCCAACCGAGGTCCCAGATCAAAGCTCGGGCGAGGCCGTCAGTCACCGAGCTCAGGTGGTGCTCAGCAGTGGCCAGGGAGAGCTGGTCGAGACGGATCTTGGCGTAGGTGAGGTCGCCATCGTTGGGAAGAAGCAGAGCTGGGCGGGGACTCCCCACCAGCTCTGGCACCTCGGTCTGCGGGCCTTCAATGTCGAGTTCGATCCCGCCGGCCCGTACCAGGTCCTGGCCGACCCAGTCAAATCGCCCGAGCCGTATCCGATGGGGCCGCAAGACTGGCTGAGCCTGGGTGGCGATCTGGGCCACAGTCGCCCTCGAGATCCTTTGCCCGTGCTCGCCGTTCTCGCTCTCGATCTCGCAGCGCAGGAGGTTGATCCCGACTGTCTCCAGCCAGGCCTCAGCCCACCCCCGGACGTCCTTCCCGGAAGTGGCTTGGAGGGCTCCCACCAGGTCGGCAAAGTCGGCGTTGGCGGAGCGGTGTTGGGTGAGGTGTGAGTTGATGGCGGCGAAGAAGTTGTCCTCGCCAACCCAGGCCATCAGCTGGCGAAGCGCCGCGGCTCCCTCCTCGTAGGTGATGCGATCGAAGTTGCCGCGGACCGACTCGACGTCGGGAACCTGGGTGACAATCGGGTGGGAGCTCTTGAGCTGGTCCTCACTCCGCCCCATGGCCTTGTAGATGGTCAGGAACGAGACCCAGGCGTCGGTGTATCTGGTCGCCCGGTCGACGGCCAGGTTTGACATGAGACTGGCGAAGCTCTCGTTCAGCCAGAGGTCGTCCCACCACCTCATCGTCACCAGGTCCCCGAACCACATGTGGGCCATCTCATGCAGGATCAGGTCGGCCCGGATCGAGCCCTGTCGGGTGGTGGCTCGTCCCCGCCAGAGCACCTCGTCGGTGATGGTGACGCAGCCTGGCGACTCCATCGCGCCGTTGACTTTCTCGGGGCAGAACACCTGGTCGTACTTGGCGAAGGGGTAGGGGATCCGGAAGAGTCGCTCGAAGTAGTCCAGTCCCTGCGCAGTAATCTCAAAGAGTTCGTCCGCGTCCAGATACGCTTCCAGGGACTTGGCGCAGTAGAGACCCAGCTCGGTAGCACCCCGGCGGCCCTTCACCATATGGAATGGTCCGGCCGCCAGTCCGATCACGTACGGTGCCAGCGGCATTGTCGCCGGAAAATCCCACCACCGGGCGCCGTCGCTGGGCTCCGCGCCTCCGGGGCTGCCCGGCTCCGCCGAGACCACCGACCAGTCCGCGGGCGCCCGCACTCGAAATCGAAATGAGCCTTTGAGGTCGGGCTGGTCGAAGCAGGGGAAGGTCCGGTGGGCCTCATAGGGCTCGAAGTCGCTGTAGATGTAGGACGACCCGTCGACGGGGTCGGTGCTTCGATGCAGCCCCAGGCCGGTGTGGTCGTAGGTAGCGACGCCGCGGACCCTGATCGAATTGTTCTCCTCCAACTCGGGGAGCGCAATCCGATGGCCGTCGTAGGCGGAGTTGGGCAGTTGCCGGCCGTTCCAGACGATTTCCTCCACCGTCGCCACCTCGGCCTCGATGAAGGTCCGCGCCCCGGGCGCCAGCGAAGTGAAGTCGACCCGGGCGTCGAAGCCCAGGAGTTCGTCCCCACCGGTTAGATCCAGTTCGACCCGATAGTCGATGCTGCCAATCAGTTGGGCGCGTTCCCGGGCGGCAGACCGGGTCAACGTGGCTGGCCGGGAGGACATCCGGCGCAGTCTAACTGGCGCCATCTCCAGCTCGGCCCGGCCTCGACTCCCAGTTGTCGCTCCTTGGTTCTGTGTCTGGTCGCTAAGGTGGGCGCAATTCAGATGGAGTCTGGCTCGCTTCCCTTCGAGCGGCGTGGAGCTAGGACCAGGCTCGGCCTCGCCCTAGGCTACTGGGGGGCTGGACCTCCCGGCGATGCCGGCCAACTGGTCGTGGCGGCTGAGCGACTCGGATTCGACTCGATGTGGACCTCGGAAGCGTACGGATCGGACGCTCTCACCCCCCTCGCCTGGTGGGGAAGCAGGACCAGGTCATTGCGCCTGGGCACCGCGGTGGCCCAGATCCATGCCCGGACCCCGGCCGCCACCGCGATGGCCGCCGCCACCCTGGACCATCTCAGCGGGGGTCGATTCGTCCTGGGACTGGGAGCCTCGGGGCCCCAGGTGGTGGAGGGCTGGCACGGGGCCAGCTTTCGGGAGCAGCTGCAGACGACCAGGGAGTACGTGGCCATCATCCGGCGGATCCTTCGCCGCCAGGGACCCCTGGAGTTCACCGGCGAACGCTATCGCTTGCCCCGGCCCGGGGGCCGCGGTAAGCCGATAATCCTGACCGTTCATCCCCGGCGAGCCGACCTGCCGATCTGGCTGGCGGCCGAGGGACCGAAGAACACGGCTCTGGCCGCCGAGATAGCCGACGGCTGGCTGGCGGGCTTTCACGCACCGAGAGCCTCGGATTGGCAGCGGCGAGCGCTGGCGGAGGGGTTCGCGCGGCGCGATCCCAGCCTGGATGCTTCGGGATTTGAGATCGCCGCCAGCCTGTTCCTGGCGGTGGACGACGACCTCGAGCGGGCCGCCGACCGCTTCCGTCCCCTGCTGGCCCTCTACATCGGAGGCATGGGCGGTCCCCGAGAGAACTTCCACTTCGACCTCTTCTGCCGGATGGGTTTGGAGAAAGAGGCAACTCGGGTGCGCGATCTCTACCTCGCTGGCGATAGGGCTGCGGCGGTGGCGGCGGTCTCGACCCGGCTCGTGGAGGCGGTGGCATTGGTGGGACCGCTGGCTAAGGTTCGAGAGGAGGCGGAACTCTGGAAAGCGTCGCTTCCCACCCTCTTACTGGTGGGCGGTCCGGTAGAACAGCTGCAGATCGCCGCGGAACTCTTCGGATAGGTCCAGAGCTGCGGCCAAGCGTGTGACGTCGGTGCTCAGCCGGCCTCGGGAGCGGGATCGGGTGGGGGCATCAGCCACTGTGCCAGGTAGGGGAGCTCACGGTGGCGGCTGTCGTGGTCGAGGCCGTAGCCGACTACGAAGCCGGGTCCCTCCAACCTGAAGCCGACGTAGTGGGGCTGCACCGGCAGCACCCGGGCCGCGGGTCGGTCGAGAAGGGCGCAGATCTCAAGGGTTCGTCCCGGCGCTTTCAGATGATCGACCATGGCCTGGATGGTCCGGCCGGCGTCGACGATGTCGTCAACGATGATCACCGGGCCCTCCTCGGGCAGGTTGACCCGTCCCAGGGCGCTGATCACTGGCTCGGTGACAGCGCGCTCGCCGCGGTAGCTGGTGGACTGGAAGAACTCCATTCCTAGGACGTCCACCTCGCATTCCCAGAGCTGGCGGATGAGATCGACCGCGAAGACGAATCCACCCCGCATCACCACCACCAAAGCCACCGCCGCTTCGCGATGCACTCTCGCGATCTCCTCGGCGATGGCTCGAACCCGGTCATGGATCTGCTCCGGGGTGGCGATCTGCCTCATGTTCATCGCGGCAGGGTCCCTTCGATCGGTCCAGAAGGCGGGCTGGTACGTCGGCCCGCTGGCCGGGACCAGAAGCGTCGGAGCAGCCATCGGACCAGGGTTCGCTGTCGAATTCGCGCTCACGTCCGACTCAGACTCCCTTCACCGGTGGAGCAAGTATCCGCGATCGAATCCTGCCCTCTGGTGCCGAAGGCGAGCTGAACCGGATGCTGGTGAGGAGAGGAGTGGCACGAGCTACTTGGTGCCCTTGGCCGACGGACCTGGGTGCTGGAGCTGAAGGGCGATCGCCGGCCCATCCTCAGTACGGGTCGGGAGCGCCGCGCCGCTAGGGCTCAGGAGGCTCGCAGGCCTGCCAGCGCTTGCGCGCTCGACCCGAATCCGGGTCGCTCGGTGAGCTGATCCGCTGGCACCGGCCGACCGATGAAGAAGCCCTGAGCCAGATCGCATCCCATTCCGGTGAGCACGGTAAGGGTGGCGTTGTCCTCTATCCCCTCCGCCACCACCCGCAAGCCCAGGGCGTGGCCGAGATCGATGGTCGCCCGCACCAGAGCCGCATCGGTTGCCTGGCCCGTTCCCAGCCCGGTGATGAAGCTGCGGTCCAGCTTGAGCTCGCTGACCGCAAGGTTGCCCAGATAAGCGAGTGAGGTGAAGCCAGCCCCAAAGTCGTCAACCGAGATGCCTAGGCCCAGCCCTCGAAGCTGCGCGATCACCGACTTGCAGCGTTCGAAGTCCCGAACGATCGTGGTCTCGGTGATCTCCAAGATCAGGTAGGAAGCCGGCACCTGATGGGCGAGCAGCTGCTCCTGCACCAAACCGACGAACTCGGCATCGAGAAGGTTGGTGATGGAGATGTTCACCGAGACCGCGAGATCGTGCCCCGATGCCCGCCAGGCGGCGCATTGAGTTAGGGCCTTGTCGAGGACGATGGTGGTCAGCGCTCGCATCAACCCTGCCTCCTCGGCGAGGGGCAAAAAGTCCAAAGGCGGAACCAGTCCCAGGCGGGGATGCGTCCAGCGGAGGAGCGCCTCGACCGTGGTTACCAGCCGGGTGCGTAGATTGAGCTGTGGTTGATAGTGAAGCGCGAATTCACCCGCCTCGACCGCGACTCGGAGCTCATCGACCAGGCGCAGCCGGTTGCCCTCGTCATCGATCTCCGAGTCGTACATCTCGAACGGGACGCCGCTCAGCTTGGCACGGTACATAGCCAGGTCGGCGCAGCGCAGCA
>Ga0182024_10026516_pt1 | contig 10180 bp, 9 predicted proteins | sample P32metaG_FD_120480 | JGI IMG/M metagenome (GOLD analysis project Ga0182024, IMG submission 120480) | Permafrost microbial communities from Stordalen Mire, Sweden - P3-2 metaG (Illumina Assembly) | ecosystem: Environmental > Terrestrial > Soil > Wetlands > Permafrost | place: Sweden: Stordalen...
GGTCTGCTTCGTCAACATCAAAAGCGTGGACCGCATCATCTACTCCATCTTCCAGAGATTCAACCTGGAATGGAAAAACCGCACCCTCAAGCTTTTTACACAAGCAGCTTGACATCACCATTTGCTAATTTTCACTTGACAAAATTCTCTACCTTGTAGACACTTGCGGCTCCCGTACGTTTCAGCTCCCGGCCCCGGTATTTTCATTATTCAGGTGGTGCTGGCGTTATGCTCACGGAAGAGTCCCTCGCGCTAAAGCTTAACCTGACTTTAGGAATGGAAGCCGAGGACCACCTTGCTGGTGATGTAAGTGCCGCGAAGATCCGTCTCGATCCGGTTCGCGCTTCTGACGAATCCCTCCTATATAGAACCTTTGCCAGCACGCGAACCGACGAAATGGCACTTACGGGCTGGAATGCGGAGCAGCAGCATGCTTTCCTGCGCATGCAGTACGAAGCGCAGCGCCGCTCGTACTTAATGCAGATACCTGGTGCGGAATATTTTGTGATCCGTTGCGGCGAGACGGCATTGGGGAGACTGATTCTCGACCATAGGCCGGAGGAAATCCACATAGTGGATATTGCGCTGCTTTCGGAGTTTCGCAAGCATGGGATCGGCTCGACTTTGATGAGTGCAATCATGCAGGAGGCGGCGCAAGGCGGCAAGGGAGTCAGCCTGCATGTGGAGCGCTTCAATCCGGCGCTGCATTGGTATGAACGCCTGGGGTTCCGCGAGGCTAGCAGCGGACCGATTTATCTCGAGATGGTTTGGCGGCCGGCGCAGGCATCGGGGCGTGAGCTGGCGTCTGTGAAAATGGATGTTCGAGAAGCAGGGTTGGGAGTGGCCTATGCCGATTCACCTGACTAAGACCATGTTTGAACGGAATCTCAATACCGAATTCTGGCTCCTCGATGAGAACGCGCAGCCGCATCCCATGAATTTGATCGATCTTGCGAATGGACATTCCAGTCCGCAGCAAGAGCAGTTTTCGCTGCGGTTTCGCGGTGATCGCAATCAGGTCTTTCCGCAGCGTATTTATCCCATGAAGCATGATTCCATTGGCGACTTCGACTTATTCCTGGTTCCAATAGGTCGGGATGAAAGTGGCACGTTTTATGAAGCGGTGTTTAATCGCCTGATCCTGGTTCAAGAGCAGGCTTAGCAGGAGAAGAAAAAAATGTCGGATCAGTATGTGGGCGAAATCAGAATGTTCGGCGGATCCTTCGCGATTTATGGCTGGTCCTACTGCAACGGAGCGTTGCTCAGCATCTCGCAAAACTCAGCCCTGTTTCAAGTGCTGGGCACAACTTATGGCGGTGATGGTGTGAGCACCTTCGCCCTCCCTGATCTGCAAGGCCGCGTGCCCGTACACCAGGGGCAGGGTACGGGGCTGCAGAACTACGTCCTCGGCCAGAAAAGTGGTGCGGAGACAGTAACGCTGACCAGCGCGCAGTTGCCGGCGCATTCGCATGTCGCCGTGGGTAGCGCTAGTGGCGCGGCCACAGGCAATCCCGCGAACGCCACCTGGGGAAACTCGGCAATTTCGAATAAGTCGTTCGGGCCGGGTACGTCGGCAGATGGCTCGATGAATCAGTTGTCCTTGGGAATGTCTGGAAGCAGTCAGCCGCACGATAACATGCTTCCATTTCTCGTAGTCTCTTTCATTATTGCCCTGTATGGAACTTTTCCGTCGCAAGGGTAAGACTCGAAGTACTGCGATTGCTTTCTCGGAGAAAAGATTATGGCTACACCGTTTATTGGTGAGATCCGCATGGTTGGTTTCGGGTTTGCGCCCAAGGGTTGGGCGGCGTGCAACGGGCAATCCCTGCCCATCAATCAAAACCAGCCGCTGTTTTCGCTGCTGGGAACAATGTACGGGGGCAACGGACAGACTACCTTTGCCCTGCCCGATCTACGCGGACGGACCGCTATAAACGCGGGCGCCCAGCAGGGTACTCCCGTGTTTGCGCAGGGCCAGCCTGGCGGGGAAGAAATGCACACCCTGACAACGAATGAAATCCCGGGGCATACCCACACGCCCGTAGCTAGTAACGCGGCTAACACGGTGGGTAGCCCGAATGGCAATTTTTGGGCGAGCGGGCCTACGCAGTACGCCGCGTCTCCGATTAACACCGCGATGGCATCCAATGCGTTTGCCAACGCAGGATCGGGTCAGGGACACGAGAACCGTTCGCCATACCTCGTAATCAATTTCATCATTGCGCTGACGGGGATTTTCCCCTCGCAGAACTAAGAGAGATTTTGAGGAGCGTTTGCTATGGCTAATCCATACGTTGGTGAGATTCGGATGGTGGGATTCAACTTTGCGCCGAAAGGGTGGGCGCTGTGCAACGGTCAACTGTTGTCGATTAACCAGAACACCGCTCTGTTTTCAATTCTGGGCGTAACCTTTGGCGGCAACGGAACCAGTGACTTTGGCTTGCCAAACCTGATGGCACAGGCGCCGCTGGGGTATGGGAACGGCGCCGGGTTGACTCCGCGAACCTGGGGCGAAACGGGTGGCGAATATAAAGTTACCTTGCTGCAAAGCCAACTGGCGCAGCATACCCACCCTATAAGCTGCATCAGTGGTCAGGGATCATCGAATTCGCCTTCGAATGCAGTTTGGGCGAGCGCTGAGGGCGGTCGCGTACCGCCTCCGCTTTACGCCAGCGCACTGCCCGGCCGCGTAAACATGAATCCCGCGGCCGTGGGCATCGCGGGAGGAAACCTTCCGCATAACAACCTGCCGCCCTTCCTGGCCATTAACATCATTATTGCCTTGCAGGGAGTCTATCCGCAACGGCCCTAGAGTGGCGCCAAGTTGGGCGCGGCGCTCGCCGGTCTGGTGGTGTCCTAATCGGAGTGTTAGGACACTACTGCCTTATCGCCCACTCCTGCACTTATGAGAGGTGTCCTGTGTTTATTAGTGCTGAATCTAGTTAACTATCTGTTGCCCCGTTTATCTGAAGCGTAACTCTCCCATATCTCTGACGTCGGTTACCTGTTAGCCATGTTCAAATGACGACCCACAGCCAGCAGGTGAAGATTGTTGTGACCTATTATGGGATTGGGGTACATTCATTGCGGCTTGCCATGAATGCGTCATCCGAAGTAACAACCATTCAACCCGCGTGGAATCATGCCGACCGTTCCGCTTCCGAGCTTTCAAGGTGAACTAGTGTGGAACGAGCCTCTTCTTCTGCTGAGTCCGCATCCACCCCATCTATGCCTTTGATGTTAGGGGGCCTTTGCTTCCGTTGTCAGACGCCGCACGGTTCGTGCTGCAGCTGCGGAGGGCGACTCAGCTTCACCGAAGAGAAAAGAATAATCAGAGGCATAGGTCCCCGGTGCGCTCAGATGCGCGACAGGCAAGTGCGTGCCCCCAGCGTTTCCGGAGAGCGACGGACGGCTTAGCAACGCGTGAACCACGTGCTTCCGGGCTTGCGTAGGATCTGCGATGGGCGCAAAAACGTGGCAACTCAGGCAAGTGTCGGTATTTTGCAGGTAAGTCTCCAGTGTGGTGTTCGCCACCAACTCCACAGTTGGATTCGGCTGCGGGTTGCCGCTGGTAAGCGGAACCTTTGCTTGGGCTGGTATGGTGGCGGGGTTTTGCGCCCACAGCACGTCCACTAGCTGGTAGTTCTTGAAGACGGAGTTCGGGTTGGCTGATGCAATAAGTTGCTGGGCCCAGGCATTGATCGCCTGGATGTTATCGGTGGAGTTGGTGCTGATGGGGTTCTGACGGACTACCTGGATTGGTGCGCTCATCGGGTCGGCGGGAGTGTGCGGAAAGTAAGGGCTGCTCGGCGTGGCGCCGCCAATCTGGGCGTTTTGTGTGCATTGGTAATGGTCTGTCTGAGGATTACATGCCTTGCTGTAAAACGCGTACCACGGCAGGAGCGTGTTATTACTCAAATCGCTGGTGCTGGGCGCATTGTTGATGTGCTCGAAGGTGGCCCAGATGAACTGCGGACTTCGTCCCGTCTTGTGGATGATATGTAAACCAGTGAGGCCGACTGTAACTTGCTTCGGAGTAGACGAGCCGGGATATATCACCCATGCGCTTGAGGTCTTATAAAGTGGCCACTGCGTCGAGTCGTCGAGTTCCAGCCATGACGCTTTTATCTCGATCGAACCGGTTGTTCCGTTGCCGCTGGTACCGTCTGGCAGGTTGATTCCGGGTTGCATCACGAAGGTTTGCTGGATCTGCGCGTTATATAGGCCACTCTGGTCGATATACGAGAACTCATCCTGATTGATTCGAATCTCGTAAAGCGCCATTATTCCGCTTTGCGCGGTGAGCCAGGCTCCATTGGTTCCGGCTTGTTCGTACTCTGACAGCTTCACTTGAGGATCGTCGGCGTCTTTTGAAGTTGCAAGAAGGAACTTGGGCTCGGCCTTCGAGACTCCTCGCGAGGAAAGAAGGTCTGCATCGGATTCCGCGCGGAATTTGGCCGGCACCACCTCACTCTGGCTGCACCAGCCGGTGGGCGCTGCCGCACCTGGGAGAAATACGTCTGTGTCCTGCTTGTACAGCTCCCATACTTTTGGCGTCGTGTCCTGGGGATTTCCAAAGTTCGCCGCAGTGACCGACGCGTCGGCAGCACAGCTGCTGGGCAGCCCTGTCCAGTTCAGCGCGATGAACTCCTGCCACGCGAAGCAGTTCGCATTCGCCTGGGAGTTAGGCGGCGACATATCCGCGGGCACCGTAGCACTCAAGGAAGTGTAGCTCGGACACGGTGACGCAGAACTGAGTACCAAGGTTGCGCCGGCACTATGTTGGAGCGCCTGCGGTCGGGAACCATGTCTACGCCCTGCGCACATCCACACCGCAAAAGAAAGCAATGCAACGACTGCGATTATAGCCAGATAGCAGCGAATCATAGTGGGCTCCTTCAGAAAGTGCGGCCGAACCTGGGGTGAAGGTGGCAGACAGAGAATGAACGCGCCACGCTCTGCCTGCCACTCATGCTTCAGAGACTATGCTTCAGAGACTATGCTTCAGAGACTATGCTTCAGAGACTATGCTTCAGAGACCATACTTAAGAGACAAAGAGCAGAGCAGGGCATGCTGGCCCCGCCGTTTGCCCGGGATTCGCAATCGCAACACTGCGCAACCCCGGCGTCGCTGTTTTTGAAACCACACCCGAAACGGAGAGCACCAGGAAGGAACTGGGATACGAGTTTCCCGGTGCGGCGTAGGTGACGGAGGTCAGTTTGATTGAGGTGAGAGTAATATCCCCTCCTACTACTGTGGCGACCGGCAGCGTTGAGCCGGACGCCTGCGCGTCGAGGCAAACGAGGGCCGCCGTGAAACTTTGCCCTGCGGCAACCTGCATGGGAACAATCACAGTATTGCTGGCGAGGCTCATCGTGACTCCGGTTGGAGTAGGGAACTGTGTGTTGTAATAGGCGTCCCACAGATCCTGATACATCATCTGTACCGGTTGGGGCGTAACGACAGCTGGACTGCCAAGACATGGTAGCGAGGGGATGGCTGCCGCGGCGGGGATGGGACGCGCAAAAAGTGCGATGTTCATGGTTTGCGCAATCTGCCCCGCGTAGAGAATCGGCTGATTCACTCCTGCCAAACGAATGGTGATGTCACTGACGGTGAAGCTGACCCCCGCCTGTATCCAGGCGGCTGGCAACTGAAACGCCACGTGAAGGATGAAGTTACCCGGGTAGTTCTGTCCCGTCACAGGATCCTGAATGGTGTTCTGTCCGCGCACAACCTGCCAGCAGTCTGCGGCCGATGCACCGGAGGGCAGCTTCGGGTCTTGCGGCAGCGTGTACGAGCTAAAGTCCGGCGCCTGGATGTAAAGGCCCACCGGATCGGCGAGGGAAGCGTAGCTCTGCGGAGGTCCTCCCACGACTTGGTTTACGCTTTGGCCGATATGCGGATCGCTATTACGATATTCCTGCCCATACTGGCTGCAGCAGATAAGCGCTTGCTGATCAGAGTTGCCATTGGTGCGCAGCACGGTCGCAGCGCCCGCCAGCCCCATCTCTGTCTGAAGCGTATTCGGAGTACTGGTCAGATGCATGGCTCCGCCCGTCACCTGCTCACAACCGGGTCCACGGCTCGAGATCGTGCCATTGTTCCAACGATTCAGCGGGTTGTACGCTGGCTTACCGGTGGAGGGATCCTTCACGACTTTGTTGTTCTTGTCCCTAAGATAGAGGTCACTCTCTAGGACAGTGACCGCGTTCGGGCTTCCCGCGGGCAGCCCGGCATTCAGCGTCTGAGTATAAAGTTCCGCGACGCGGGCAGGGCTCACCCGCCACAGGGAGTACCAGTATTCAGGGTTCTCGCACACAAAGTCGATGCGTGTGATCTTGCCGGCTGCGTTGCGGGTGACGCTCCACTCGCAGTACTCATCCAACCATCCGCGGGGACCATACGGCCCATAGGGTTTGAGCGCGCCCTTCCAGTCCGCCTGGGGACACAGCGTCAAAGGTATCTGCGGGAAAGTTTGCCGTTGACCGTTCGCGTCCGTGTAGTAACCAAGATCGGCCAATTGATAAAGTAACTGAATGGGCAAGTTGTTCGGGTTCGGAGGAGGAACTTGCGGCTGGCCAGCATACTGAACCAGCCGATTCGGAAAGGGTACCCATGCGATAGCCGCTGCATACACGTTGCTCGGCACATTAGTAACCGTGGGATCGTAATAGGAGGTTTGATTGGACGCATAGGTCGCGTTCCATGGATTGCCAAAAATCGCCTGTAGAGTGAACGCTTTGACATTGTTATTCCATAACGCGTTGAGTTGAGCTTGTAGGGCCGGCTGATTTGCCAGATCCTGGACCAGGGCGGGTGTCGAGAAGCTGCTAAGGATGGACATAGCGTCGTTTATTCCTTTCAAAGTGTTTCTTCATCTGCTGTAGATGTGACTTAGACGTGACAAATCTTGCTTGAGCGCCTGTGTTAGTGAGATTGATCCTCCCAACCGAAGCCTCCACTATCTTTGCTTGTGAAATGGCGGATGACAACCTGAACGAAGTGTTATGGGGAGCGTCAATGATTTGAGGCAGGACACTACAAAAGCGAGGCGACAACGAAGGCAAACCAACTGCGAAGCGAGCCACAGGCTCCTCCCTGAGTAGGTTCAGTTTCCCCCTCTGAAAACTGTGCCGCCATTTTCGTGCCTCGAACCTTGTGATGTCAAGGGCTCAATATCTCATTTAGTTCGGTGCTTCGTGTCCTCAGTCTTGGAAACTACCGTCGACATCGTCTAACTTAGCTCAAGCAACATCTCAAAGAAGCAACGGCGGTGGGGGAGTGAAATAGATCCATCCAAAGATGAGATGTATGACAGGAGTCAAGCACTGCTTCTTTCCGTTTGGTTCCTCACTTAGGATTGCCGGCCTTTGTGGATAGAACTTGTTGGAGTCGTTGCTAGTTGGTTGTTATGCATAGGGGGTTACTTGGATGTGCGGAACTACGGATTGGTGCGCCGTTGTTTCTGCCGGCTCCCTTGAGTCGTCATCCGAAGACTTGGGCGTTGTGCCCATCGGACTCATCCTGTCGGGGAAGACTGGCGATGGCGCAGCGTGGGCGACAACAGCATCCCCTCGAATAGTCCCGAGTTCCCCGGTCTTTGATTTTCAGGGCTGGCGGCAAAGACCAAATCTGCAAACAAGGTCTGCGACCAAATGCCGGCTCGATATCCGGCAGGGCTTAACTGAGGCGCTCTTTGGATTTCTGCGATTGCGATAAAGGCGTGACTGCTCGAGAGATCCATCCTGGATGCATTCGAAACGGAAATAGCCGACAAATGACTCCCGAAAGCAGGCGTCGTGAGCTGTGATCGCTACGATGCGATCACCGAGGTTTTTTCGTGTTCGCAGAGACGAATCCTGCGAGGGTGGTGTATATTAGCGCGTTTCGGTCCTGCACAACCGAAGACAAGGAGATTTTGTGATCCCTTCAGGAGCCTCGATACGCATTCTGTGCGTAACGGCCTTGATTTTTGGAGCGGTAGTTGCTTACGCCCAAACTTCCTCAGATTCTGTTTCGAACACCTCAGGTCAAAGTCTTCCTTCTGGAAATATTGCAAATGTTTTTTCAGGCAGCGTGCCAATAAAAGCCGTTCCAGGACGTATGGCACTGTCGCTGGAAAATGCGATTGACCTGGGATTGAAGCACAACCTGGGACTGCTACTTTCACAAGCTGACACGCGCACCGCCCGCGGGCAACGCTGGCACGAACTGAGCGCACTGCTCCCGCAGGTCACAGCTGGACCTTACGCAGCAGAGTCCAAGGTCAATGTTGACGAACTCGGCTTTGCGGGTCTCGCCACTTTATTACACATCGCCCCCGCGGTAGGGCCGTTTTCCTACTTCGACGCCCGCGCGGCAGTGAGTCAATCGGTGTTCGATTGGAAATCCATTAATACGGCTCGCGCTGCAAGCGAAAATGTAAAATCCGCCGACTACACAGTCCTTGACGCTCGCGATCTCGTCATCCTCACAATTGGCTATGTCTACTTCCAGGCGGTTGCTGATGAGGCCCGCATTGCCACCGATGAGGCGCAAGTCGAGACGGCACAGACGCTCTTTAATCAAGCGACGGACCAAGTCAATGCGGGCACTGCCGCCGATATCGATGCATTGCGCACCAAGGTCGAACTACAGACTCGGCAGCAACAACTGATCCAGGCAAAGAACGATTTCGCCATTCAGAAGATCACGGTCGCACGTGTAATCGGTTTAGCCACGAGGCAGGATTTCGACCTCACTGACAAATCACCGTACCAGGCGCTTAATGGTTTAACAGTTGAAGAGGCATTGCCTCGCGCATACGCCTCGCGATCGGACTATCGTGCCGCCGAAAGCGCAGTTCGCGCTGCGGAGTTATCGCGTAAGGCAGCGGTCGCCGGCTATTTCCCGTCGATCTCTTTCGGGGCAGATTATGGAAACGGCGGGGCTCATCCGTCGGATTCCACTCGGGTGTACGACGTACGCGGAACGCTCTCCATCCCGATCTTTACCGGCAACAGCGTACATGGTGACGTTCAACAGGCTGATGCGCGGCTCGAACAGAGCCGTGAGCGACTGGACAACCTGCGAGAGCAAATCGAAGCAGATGTACGCACAGCGTTCTTGAACCTTCAGTCTTCTGCAGAGCAGGTGAAGGTTTCGCAAAGCAACATCGAGTTGGCGGACCAGACGCTGGCACAATCGCGGGATCGTTTCGGCGGAGGCGTGACCGACTCAGTAGAAGTCGTGCAATCGCAAGAAGCCGTCGCGAGCGCGCACGAGCAATACATTTCCAGTCTTTACAAGTATAATTTTGCGAAAATTTCTCTCGTTCGTGCCTTGGGCGCTGGTGCCCCCGGCGTAAAGGAATATTTCTCAGGAAAATAAGATGGCAGACGACAATGTGTCTTCTTTGCCCCATTCTGATCCTCCGGCAAATTCAATGACTGCAGCCGAGCGGAAGTACTCACCGGAAGCGCGCCGGAAGCGCCGCAGGAACCTCATTATCGTCATCGCCGTGGTCGTGGCGATTGTCGTGGGCCTGCTATTGTGGCGTTATTTCAGCAGTTATGAATCGACCGATGACGCCCAGGCCGATGTTCATCTTTATCCAGTCAGTGCGCGCGTCTCCGGCTATGTAATTCGAGTGAGCGCCAATGACAATCAATGGGTTAACAAGGGTGATGTTCTGGTTGAAATCGATCCCACCGATTATCAGGTCACGCTCGCCGAAGCGCAGGCAAATTTGGCCAATGCCGAAGCCACGGCGCGATCGCTGAATATCACGGTACCGATCACATCCGTGAACTCATCCAGTCAAATGAAGTTCACTGCCTCGGGCGTGGAGGATGCACGTGCTGCAATCAGCGCTGCTGAACAGCAACGGGATGCTGCGCATCAGCAAGTGGAAGCGGCCGAGGCGAACGATGTAAAAGCGCAAGATGACCTGCGCAGATATAAACAGCTCGTCGATAAGCGGGAAGTGTCACAGCAGATTTACGATCAGGCGCTCGCGACAGCGAGATCGAGCACTGCCAACGTCGCTGCCGCGCGGGCCAGCGAATCTGCTGCGCAACAATTTGTTCAACAAGCGCAGAGCCGCCTGACTCAGGCAAACGCTAATCAAGCATACGCGGAGACAGGTCCGCAGCAAGTGTCATCCACGAAGGAAAAAGTTCAGGCTGCGATCGCGGA
>Ga0182024_10026517_pt1 | contig 10180 bp, 10 predicted proteins | sample P32metaG_FD_120480 | JGI IMG/M metagenome (GOLD analysis project Ga0182024, IMG submission 120480) | Permafrost microbial communities from Stordalen Mire, Sweden - P3-2 metaG (Illumina Assembly) | ecosystem: Environmental > Terrestrial > Soil > Wetlands > Permafrost | place: Sweden: Stordalen...
AGCACCGCCCCGGCAAGCGCAGCGGCCACGCCGACGGCCAGGCCGCCCGCGATCATGACCAGGCGGAGGTTGCGTTCGGTCGCGCCGATCGCGCTGAGCATGCCGAAGGCACGGAGCCTGCGCTGGGCCATCACCGAGAAGCCGGCTACCGACACCAGGCCGATGAACACCAGGCCGAGTACCTCCACCACCAGGATGCCCGTCGCCGGCGAGATCCCGGCCGACATAGCGTTGGGGGTCGTGACCGTCGCCGCTGCCGGGACACCGGGCAGCGTCGCGTTGCCGTTGCTGATCGCCTGCTGGACGGCTGGGGAGCCGAGCAGCATGATTACCTGGCTGGGGTGCGTGACCTGGCCCGGGGCGACCAGCGCGAACTCGTCCGCCAGGTTGCTCGGGTCCTGCACGATGCCGGTCACCCGCCAGGTCGTGCCGACGGCCTGCCAGGTGCCGCCCACGTGCGCGCCGTACAGGGTCGCCACCTGGCTGGTCAGCGCGACCTGATCGGGGCCGGCCGGGTAGGTGCCGCTGACCAGGCTGACCAGCGGAGAGTTGTAGTGCCCGTGCGGATTCTCGGCACGGAGCTGCACGGGCTGGGTGGTGCCAGTAGCGATGTCCTGATTCTCAATGACATCTGCCGGACCCCAGCGGCCCGCGATGGCGGCGATGCCGGCGGCCAGGTGCGGGTCGGTGCCGGGCAGCGTGACCTGCGCGGCAGCGGTGCCGAACGTGGGGTAGTTGGGGTTGGGGAGCTGGACGTTCGTGACGACGCTGGTGCCCCAGATCGCCGCCGCGACCGCCACGGTGAGCAGGCCGAGCACGAGCAACTGCTGGCGCCATTCGCGGCGGAACAGCCGCCAGCCCCAGCGGGCCACCGCCCGGCGGGCGACGATGCCGCCGCCCCCGCCCTTGGTCAGGTCGGGGGGTTCGCGCAGCGCGATGCTCACCGGATCTCCTCAGGCGTGAGGAGGGATTCGGGGCCGGGCGGCCGGGTGGTCTGGCCGGTCACCCGCCCGTCGCGCAGGAATACCACGCGGTCGGCCCAGGCGGCCAGCTGCGCGTCGTGGGTCACCACCACCGCGGCCACGCCCCGAGTGCACGCCTCGTGCAGCAGCCGCATCACCTCATCCGCGTTCACCGAGTCCAGGGCGCCGGACGGCTCGTCGGCCAGCAGCAGGCGGCGGTCCCCCACCACCGCGCGGGCGATGGCGACCCGCTGCCGCTCGCCGCCGGACAGCTGATCGGGGAACCGGCCGGCCCGGTCAGCCACGCCGAGCGCTTCCAGCGCGGCCAGCCCGGCCGCGCGCGCCTTCGGCACCGCGACGCCGTCCAGTTCCAGCGGCAAGGCGGCGTTCTCGGCGGCGGTCAGCCCGGGCAGCAGATTGAAATCCTGGAACACGTACCCGATCACCCGGCGCCGCAGCCGGACCTTGCGGTCCCGCGGCATCCCCGCCAGCGCCATGCCGCAGACCAGCACGTCCCCGCTGGTGGGTTCCTCCAGGCTCCCGGCGATGGTCAGCAGCGTGGACTTGCCCGACCCGCTGGGCCCCATCACCGCCACCATCTCCCCGGCCTGCACCGACAGGTCCACCCCGCCAAGCGCGTGCACCCTGGCCGGCTCCTGACCGTAGGTCTTGGACACGCCGCGCAGCTGCAGCACGCTCATCGCCGCGCTCCCGCCTTCCCCGCCCAGTCCCGGCCGGCTCACCGCCGTGCCCCCAGCCGGCGAAGCTGCGGAACCGGAGCGGCGGGGACGGTGGCGGGCCGGGAAGGCTCGGCAGCGGCCCGTCTGAGCCGCGTATCGGCGGCATCCAGCCACCGGGTCACCGCGTCCAGCCGGAACAACTCGGCATCCACCACCAGCGCCAGGCCCAGATCATCCCGGGCCTCGCCCTCTTTCAGCCTCGTCCACTGCTGCATCAGCTCGACCAGGTACAGGCGGTGCGCCTGGATCACCTCATGCGCGTCGGTACCGGGCACCCGGGCGGCCACCAGCACCTTCATCACCAGTTCGTCGCGGGGCGGGGAGGTCAGGTCCGGCGGCGTGCGCAGCCAGGCGGCCAGCGCCTCCTCACCGCGGGGCGTGATCCGGAACCGCTTCTGCGGTCCGTCTTGCCCGGTACCGTCGGATTCAGCCAGCCCGTCACGTTCCAGCCGGCCCAGGGTCTTGTACACCTGACCCACGTTCAGCGGCCACACCTCACCGGTCCCGGCCTCGAATTCCTCCCGCAGCTGCAGCCCGTACCTGGGTCCTTCGGCCAGCAGCGCCAGGAGGAAGTGCGGGATACTCATGACATCACTATGCCAAGCATCATGTCGAGCATAATACTCGGCATACCCGTCTCGGGCAAGGCAGACTTTGCACAGCCGGGCGTGATGGATCCGGCTTTCGTGCACCTTACGTGGTGATCGAAAGCCGGATCCACCACCTTGGCCGCGGGCCGCCGCTGACAGACTGGCCGCATGCCCGCACGTACTGAGCTGCCCCTTATCGTGATCGTGGGCGGCGGCATCGCCGGGCTCGCTGCCGCGTTCTTCCTGCGTGACGCCGGCCTGGCGGTGACCGTCCTGGAGGGATCGCCGCGGCTCGGCGGCAAGCTGGCGGTTTCCGAGGTAGCCGGGATCGCCGTCGACGCGGGCGCCGAGGCGCTGCTCACCCGCCGCCCCGAAGGCACGGACCTGATCGGCGCGGTCGGACTGGCCGGCCAGCTCACGCTGCCTGGCACCACGACGGCCGGGATATGGACCAGGGAGCGGCTACGGCCGCTGCCACGGCGGCAGCTGATGGGAGTGCCCGCCGACCTAGACGCGCTGGCCAGCTCGGGGATCCTCTCCGCTCCCGGGCTGGCCAGCGCCCGGGCCGACACTTGGCTGCCTGCCACCCCGCGCGACGGTGACGTGTCCGTCGCCAGCTACGTGGCGGCGAGGTTCGGCCAGGAACTCGTGGACCGGCTGGTCGATCCGCTGCTCGGCGGCGTGTACGCCGGCCGGTCGGAGCAGCTGTCGTTCGAGGCGACGCTGCCCGCACTTGCGGCCGCTTCGCGACGGCATGCCTCGCTGGCGGCCGCGGCCCGCTCCGTGCTTGATGCCACGCCCGCCGCCATGGTGCCCAGGCCCGTGTTCACCACCCTGACCGGCGGGCTCGCCACCTTGGTCCCGGCCGTCGCCGCCGCGTCCGGCGCCGCCGTGCGGACGAGCGCGATGGTGCGCGGGCTCGCCCGCACGCCGGGCGGCTGGCGGCTCACCGTCGGCTCCGCGCATGCTCCCGGCCAGCTCGACGCCGACGCAGTCGTGCTCGCGCTGCCGCCCGGGCCGGCCAGCCGGCTGCTGGCCGGCCTGCCGGGCGCGGACGCCGCCGCAGCCGGGCTCGGCGAGATCACCACCGCGAGCATGGCCATCGTCACGCTGGCCTATCCGGACGCCGCGTTTCCGGCGCCGCCGCAGGGCAGCGGCTTCCTGGTGCCGGCGGTGGACGGCCACGCCGTCAAGGCGGTTACGTTCAGCACCGTCAAGTGGCCGCACCTGCGGGCCGGCCGGACGCCGGTGCACATCGTGCGATGCTCCGTCGGCCGGCTGGGCGAGGAAGCCCTGCTGCAGCGAGACGACGGCGAGCTCGCCGCGCTGGCGGCCGCTGACCTGGCCGCAGCCACCGGAGTGCGCGGCGCGCCGGTCGATACCCGGGTGAGCCGCTGGGGCGGCGGCCTGCCGCAGTACACCGTCGGCCACGCCGGCCGGGTGGCGCGGATCAGGGCCGCGGTAGCCGCCCAGCCCGGCCTGGCCGTCTGCGGCGCGTCCTACGACGGGATCGGCATCCCCGCCTGTATCGCCTCGGCGCGGGCTGCCGCTGACCAGGTCATCGCCGGCTTGACCGCGCGCGCCGGGGCCGGCGGCGTGACCACTGCCGGCCCCGGCACGGCCGGCCCCGGGCCGGCCGCCCCGGCGTGACCGGCCCCGGCGCGACCGCTCCGGGCACGGGAGGACAATGACGGCATGGCTGGCAACGAGACCGGGCAGCAGCCCGAGATGGAGCAGACCGGGCACGCCGGAACCGAGCATGCCGGGAGTGAGCACGCCGGGCACGCCGCAAGCGAGCGGCCCGGGCACGCCGGGCAGCGGCTGAAGGCGCGGGAGCTGAACGAGCTGATCCGCTACACGATGTGGTCGGTTTTCCGGGTGACCGACAGCAAGGAGCTGGCCGGCGGCACCGCGGCGGAGGCGAAGATCAGGGACGCGATCGTCCTAGAGGTCGACGACCTGCTCGGACAGGCCGAGGGCAAGGGCATCGTCACCCGCGGCTGCTATGACGTGCAGGGCATGCGCGCGGACGCCGACTACATGTTCTGGTGGGTGGCGCCGTCCTCCGATGACCTGCAGGAGATCTACTCCCGGTTCCGCGCCACCCGGCTTGGCCGGGCCAGCGAGCCGGTCTGGTCGGCGATGGCGCTGCACCGGCCGGCCGAGTTCAACAAGAGCCACATCCCCGCGTTCATGGCCGGCGAGGAGCCCGGCGCGTATGTGTCCGTCTACCCGTTCGTGCGGTCGTACGACTGGTACCTGCTCGACGACGAGGAGCGCCGGGCGATGCTCGCCGAGCACGGGATGATGGCACGCGAGTACCCCGACGTCCGGGCCAACACCGTGTCCTGCTTCTCGCTGAACGACTACGAGTGGATGCTCGCCTTCGAGGCCGACGAGCTGCACCGGATCGTCGACCTGATGCGGCACCTGCGGGGCGCGCAGGCGAGGCGGCACACCAGGATCGAGATCCCGTTCTACACCGGCCGGCGCAGGCCGGTCCGCGAGCTGGTCGCCGCGCTCCCGTGAGGGTGCTGTTCGGCAGCGAACGCTACACCGCTGAGCTGGCCTGGACCGATCTTGCGGCTGGTGTCGCGGGTGCCCGGCGACGCGCCCGTCCGGCTCTCGGCGGGCCGCCTGAGATCGAGCAGGTAACCGGCCCGGATAAGCTGCCCGGCCTGCTCGCCGCGCTGGAGTCCGGCCGGCTCGGCGCCGCCAACCTCCAGCGCTGGGCACAAGGCGAGGCGCCCCGCTGGGCGGTGAACTCGCCGGCCTTCCGCCGCCGGCCGCCCGGCCGGGGCTGAGCGACGGGCCAGCCGTTAGCCGGTGCGTTCGGTGACGAACTCGCAGAGCGCCTCGAACGCGGCCCGGGCCGGCCCGTCGGGCAGCGCGAGGATCTCGTCCCTGGCGGCCCCGGCCCACCGCCGCGCGTCGGCGCGGGCCAGATCCATTGCCGGATGCGCGCGGAGCAGCCCGAGGGCCTCGGCGTGCAGGTCCGGGTCGGCCAGCTCGCCGGAGCGGAGCAGCTCCGCGAGCCGGGCATCCGACGGCCGCGAGGAGCACAGGGCATGCAGCATCGGCAGGGTGGGCACGCCTTCGCGCAGATCCGTGCCGGGCGTCTTGCCCGACTGGGCCGACTCGCTGGAGACGTCGAGCAGGTCATCAGAGAGCTGGTAGGCCACCCCCCAGGCCTTGCACGCCCGCCTGATCCGGTCGGTCACATCGGCGGGCGCGCCGGAGAGCAGGCCGCCGAACTGGCCGGCTGCCGCGTACAAGGACGCGGTCTTGTCCGTGACCACGCCGAAGTAGTGGGCGAACGGGTCCTCGCCCGGCTGCGGGCCGACCGTCTCCGCGCGCTGCCCGCTGACCAGGCGGCCGAAGGTCTGTGCCTGGATCCTGATTGCCTCCTGCCCGAGGTCGGCCAGGACACTGGACGCCCGGGCAAACAGGAAATCGCCGGTCAGGACGGCCACCGTATTGCCCCACCGCGCATTCGCGCTGGGCACGCCGCGCCGGACTGCCGCGCCATCCATCACGTCGTCGTGGTACAGCGTCGCGAGATGAGTCAGCTCGATCGCCACCGCCGCCGGCACGACGCGCGGATCCCGCGGGTTACCGAACTGCGCGGCCAGCAGCACCAGGGCTGGCCGCAGGCGTTTTCCGCCGGCGTTGATGAGGTGCTGGGATGCTCCGGCCAGCATCTCGTCCGGAGTGCTCGCGGCTTCCCGCAGTCCTTCCTCCACCAGCGCCAGGCCGTCCACGACATCAGCGGTGAGCGCGGCGTCGGAAAGCTCCACGGGTACGACGGGGCTCACTCGGGTGCCTTTCCTGTGCTGGGAGCGCGGCGCTATCCCTCACCATAGGCGCAGCGCATAGCCCAAGAGGCAGTGCCCAGCCGTGACCGTCCGGGGCGGGCATGATGGGGGAGTGAGCTACCGCGAGCGCCTGACCGTGGTACCCGGTGCCGTGCTGTGGGAGCGGGCCACCGGGCCGGCCCAGGCCCGGTCCCGGATCCTGCCCGACGGCTGCCTGGACCTGCTGTGGGACGGCAGCCGCCTGTTCGTGGCCGGCCCGGACACGGCGGCCCGCTGGCACCAGGGGCCGCCGCATGCCTGCTATGTCGCGTTGCGTTTCTCCGGCGGAGCGGGACCGGCGCTGCTGGGCGTGCCGGCCGATGAGCTACGCGACCGGGCTCCCGCGCTCGACGAGTTGTGGCCATCAGCGGCCGCCCGGGTGCTGGCCGAGCGGGTCGCGGCGGATCCGGTTACGGCGCTGGAGGCGTGGGCAGCCGGGCGTGCCGCTACCAGCGCGCCGGACCCGCTGGGACCGCGGGTGCTCGCGATGGCGGCGGCGGGCACGCCGGTGGCGCGGATGGCCGAGCGGGCTGGGCTCAGCGCCCGGCAGCTGCACCGGCGGTGCCTGCCGCTGTTCGGGTACGGCCCGCGGCGCCTGGCGCGGGTGCTGCGGCTGGGCCGGGCGCTGGAGGCCGCCAGGAAGGGCACGCCGCTCGCGCAGGTGGCGGTCGGCTGCGGCTACGCCGACCAGGCGCATCTGTCCCGTGAGATGCGTGCCCTGGCCGGCGCGACGCCGGCCGGCCTGCTGCAGGAGCTAGCCAGCAGGTAGCAGGGCGAACAAGTCGACAGGAGTGCCGTCGGGGTCGTGGACGACGGCGTAGCGCATCCCCCAGAAGGCATCCCAGGGCGCAAGGTGGCCGTCATAACCGGCTGTGGTGAGCTCGGCCCAGGCTGCATCGACCTCCGCCGGGCTGCCGCAGGCGAAGGCCAGCGCGACGTGGTGGCCGCCTCTCGGTGGCCGGGACCAGCCCGGGTCGAAGGACCGGATGGTGTCCTCGGTGTCGAAGGCCAGCCGCAGCCCGCCGCCGATATCGAAATCCACATGCGGCTGGCTGTCGGCATCACGTGGCAGTTCCAGGCCGAGGCGCCGGTAGAAGGCGAGGGTGGCGGCCATGTCGGACACGACGAGCTCAATGAGGGCAGGGCGCAGCTTCATGCAGGCGATGGTAAGCACCTGGCGGCGCTGCCGTCTTGAACGTTTCGGACACGGTGCAGCGACAACCACCGGGCACTGAGTCACGGCGTCCGCAGCAGCTGTCCTGGCCGGGACCGTGTCGCCGCCAGCCCTGGTCCAATGGCCAGCAGGTTCGCGACCACGATGATGCCCGCTACCAGTCCGGCAACGAGCCAGGGCGGCACCACGGAGACCGGGATGACGCCGAGGTTGGTGGCGAATGCCCGCCACATCGCCTGGCCAGCGGCAACCCCCAAGGGGACGCCGATGACAACTCCGACGAGGGCCAGCGTCGTGGCCTGCCAGGCCACGGTCGAGGCAACCTGGCCGTTCACGAACCCCAGCACCTTGAGCAGGCCGATTTCCCGTCGGCGGCGCGACACGCTCACGACGAGCAGATGAGCCAGCGTCGCCGCGCCGAACACGGCCAGCATGGCGCCGAAGATGAGCGGGAAGTTGACCGCCTCGCCGAAGTTGATGAGCGACGACGGGGTGGTGGCAAGTGCCACGATTGTCCGGTCCGCAGTTACGTAGTGGGCGATGGCCGCCTGCCCCCTGGGACCGGGAACGACGCTGGCCAGGATCCCGCCGTTGCCGGGCTCCTGTACCGCCCGCTGGCACGCGGCCTGCCGGGGACCCGGGGGCACGCGGCGTCCTCGTAGCCAGCGATCGTGATCAGCGTGCCGGTTCCCAGGCCGACGGCTCCGCTGATCACCGGGAAGGAGACCTGAGAGACCACGCGGAAGGCCGCGGTTCGCTTCCCGCCTGACGGCGACGACACCGTAACGTGGACGACGGAGCCCAGATGGGCGCCTACCTGGCGCATTGTGGTCCCGCCAAGGCCAATCTGGCCGTCGCCGCTGGGCAGCTGCCCGGCGACCGCCGAGAACAGGAGCCGGCCACGGATGGCCGTTGCGGCGACGCCTCCCACGGTCACCCCGTTGACGGAGCTCTCTGTCTCGATGCCGTGGCTGATCCGGGTGATGGCCCTGTCCTGCACGAGGCTGCGCAGGAGCGCGGGGTCCGGCTGGCCGCCTGCGTTACTGAAATTGAGCTGGAACGGGTCGCCGTACAAGGTGGGCGAGGCCAGGAGGTGAGAGAGGCTGGCGCCGAAGACTCCCGTTCCGCAGAGCGCCATGACCGCCAGCACAGTCCCGAGCAGGGCAGTGCCCACCGGGATGGTGGTCCCGCCGTGCTTGCGCTGCAGGGCCTGACGTACACCGATCACCGCGCTCGGCGGTGCGCCCATCGCGGCGAGGCGAGCCACCACGGCCGAGGGACGGGCCACTTCCGCCTGGTCGCCGGACCGCACGGTACGTGCGGCCCGCAGGGCCGGCCCGATGCTCAGGGCAAGCACAGCCACCACCACGGCGAGCGCTCCGAGCGGAAGGACGAGCAGGTCGAACGCCACGCCGGTGGAGGTCTCGGCAAGGCGCGCCTCGCCCACCGGAGCGAGCGGGGACAACGCGGTAGCGAGCGCGACGGCGCCGGCCGCGCCGGCCAGCGCCACCGCCAGGCTCCGCGCCATGCCGAGCGTGACGAGCTGCCGCCGGTCGGCGCCCAGGGCCGCCAGCGTGGGATAGTCGCCGCTCTCGACGACGCTCTGACGGGCCATTGCCTGGCCGATGACCGCCAGCCCCACGACAGCGGCGAGGGCGGCCAGGATCCACCACCCGATGGCCTGCGGACGGATGGATGCTTGGACGGATGCGACCTGCTCGCTGCCGTTCTCGTAGCCCTCCACGCCGGCCGTGTGGAGGGCATTGGCTTCAGCGTCGAATCGGGCCAGGCCAGCGGCGCCGCCGCGCAGCCGGACGAAGTACTCATAGCCGTTCGCCGTCCGCGGGACCACGGTCCGCGCGAACGCCCGGCTGGCGAACAGGTCGTATACCGGAGACGATCCGGACGGGAACTCACCGACGGCGGCCTCGATCCCGACCACGTGGAACGCAACCGTCGGACCGGCGGGCCGCGGTGGTGCGCCGGTGGCGCCGTTCGCCGCCGCCAGTTGCGAAGCCGCGTAGAACGGCACGCGGATAACTGTGCCGAGATGCACTCCTTCGTCCTGCTGCAAAGTAAAGGACGCCAGCACCTGGTCGGGGGCCGACGGGTCAGGCAGGCGGCCGGAGACCAGCTTCCACACTGGCCTGGCGCCCGGCGATACGACGCCCACCTCCAAGTCCGCCGGGTTGATCGGATGGGTGCAGGCGCACGTCGGCTGACCCTCAAAGGGGCCAACCTCCGTCGTGACGGAGGTGACCCCGGGAAGCCCGGCGACCTTCGGAACTGGCCGGACGGCGAACACCGCGCCAGGTGGGCCCGGATGAACCTGGCCGTCATCTCCTGCCGGGACTGGCCGAAATGCGAGTGTACCGAGGCGACGCAGAGGTCGAAGCCGTCGAGGAACTCGGCCGGCCAGTCCACGGTCCCGTCCGGGGCGATGTTGAGCTCGGTGCCGTGCAGCAGTTCCATCGGCCGGGCGTGCCGTCGGGGTCGTGGACGACGGGCGTAGCGCATCCCCCAGAAGGCATCCCACGGCGCAAGGTGGTCGGCAAAGATCTGGCTGCCCCAGCCGAGGCCGGCCACTTTCCGAAGGTGCCAGACAGGCATAGCGTGGCCTTCCCGGCTAGCCCGCAGCTCCGTCATCTCGCAGGGCGCTTTCGAGTTCTTCCACGAGCGTGTCCAGGCGCTGGGCAGTGTCCGACCATTGCGTCTGCTCCGCGGCGAGCTGGTCGGCCGCGTCGCGGATCTGCTGGATGGCGCTGTCCACCTGGTCGGCAGCGGACTTCTGCTGCTGGGTGGCGAGGATCGATTCGTCGAGCATGGTCGCCGTCGATGCCATCAGCTCGCCGACCTCGCG
>Ga0182024_10026518_pt1 | contig 10180 bp, 10 predicted proteins | sample P32metaG_FD_120480 | JGI IMG/M metagenome (GOLD analysis project Ga0182024, IMG submission 120480) | Permafrost microbial communities from Stordalen Mire, Sweden - P3-2 metaG (Illumina Assembly) | ecosystem: Environmental > Terrestrial > Soil > Wetlands > Permafrost | place: Sweden: Stordalen...
GCCAGGTGGGGGACCGGCTTCAGCGTGACCGCGATCTCGGTGATCTTGCGCGCGAGGCGCTTGCCGGTGCGCAGGTAGAAGGGGACGCCGGCCCAGCGCCAGTTGTCGACTTCAAGCCTGAGCCCCGCGTAGGTCTCCGTCGTCGACCCCTCGGGCACGCCCGGCTCTTCCAGGTAGCCCACCACGTTCTCACCGCCGGCCTGGCCCGCGGCGTACTGCGCCCGCACCGCCATCTCGTTGACGTCCAATTCGGTGGGCCTTGGAATCGCCTGCAGGACCTTGACCTTCTCGTTGCGGACCTCTTCGGCGGTGAAGTTCACGGGAGGCTCCATCGCCACATGGCAGAGCAGCTGGAGCATGTGGTTTTGGATCAGGTCGCGCAGGGCGCCGGCGGTGTCGTAGTAACCCGCGCGGGTGCCGATTCCGAGATCCTCGGCCGCTGTGATCTGGATGCTGTCTATGTAGTTGCGATTCCACAGCGGCTCGAACATGCCGTTGGCGAACCGAAACGCCAGCATGTTCTGGACCGTCTCCTTGCCGAGGTAGTGGTCGATGCGGTAGACCTGGGTCTCGTCGAAGATCCCGAGCACGCTGCGGTTGAGCTCGCGCGCCTCCTCGAGCGTCGTGCCGAACGGCTTCTCGATGATCAGGCGAACCTCGCCGCCTTCGTGGTGGGCCAGCTTGGAGCTGCCGAGCCGCTCGACGATCACGGGGAAGAAGCTGGGGGCGGTGGACAGGTAGAAGGCGCGGTTGAGCGGCTCGCCGGCTTCTTTCTCGAACTCGTCGAGCACCGTGCACAGCTCGCTGTAGACCGACTCGTCGTCGAACGTGCCGGGCACGTACCTGACGTTGTCGAGCAGGCTGCTCAGTACGGCGTCGTCGGGCGTGCGCCGCGAGAAGCGCCGGATCGCCTGCTCGCACTCGCCGCGGTAGTCGTCGTCCTCTTTTTCTTTGCGCGAGACGCCCACCAGGTGAAAGCGCTCGGGCAGGCCGCCCTCGTGGGCGAGGTTGTACAGCGCCGGCAGCAGTTTTCGCCGCGCGAGATCTCCCGTGGCGCCGAAGATCACGAGCGTCGTGGGGGCCACAGGCATGCGCTCGAGGCCGGCCGTGAGGGGGTTCTCGGGCTCGGGCTCGCCGGTCGGTCGTCCTGCTGCGACGGCCACGGTCAGCTACCCCCGCGTCCAGCACCGGCTTTGCCGCCGGCCTTGGTCGCGACGGTCGCCTTGGCGGGCGCGCTCTTGACCGCGTGACCGCCGAACTGGTTGCGCAGCGCCGCAAGCACGCGATCGGCGAAGTCGCCGTTGCCGCGCGAGCGAAAGCGCTCGTACAGCGAGGCGGTGATCACCGGCGTGGGCACATCGTGCGCCGTGGCGTCCTCGATCGTCCAGCGGCCCTCGCCGGAGTCCTCGGTGTAGCCCTCGATCGCGCCAAGGTCGTTGCCGTCGGCCTCGAAGGCGCGCGCGGCGAGTTCGCACAGCCACGAGCGCACGACCGATCCCTGCCCCCAGAGGTGTGCGATCTTGGCGTTGTCGAGCTCGTACTCGCACTTGTCGAAGACGTCGAAGCCCTCGGCGTATGCCTGCATCAGTCCGTACTCGACGCCGTTGTGGACCATCTTCACGTAGTGCCCGGCGCCGGATCCGCCGAAGCGCAGCCAGCCGCGCGGCCCGATTGCGGCGAGCGACTGCTCGTTGGTCTCAGGCGCGAGCACGTCGAGGATCGGCGCCAGGCGCTTGACAGCTTTGGGGGGTCCGCCGACCATCATGCAGTAGCCGACTTCCAGTCCCCACACGCCACCGCTGGTGCCGACGTCGACGTAGTCGATGCCGCTCGCCTTCAGTTCCGCGGCGCGGCGCTTGTCATCGGTCCACTTCGAGTTGCCGCCGTCGATGATCATGTCGCCGCGATCGAGCAGCTTCGCGAGCTTGTCCACCGTTTCCTGGGTGGGCTTGCCGGCGGGGACCATGATCCACACCATCCGCGGCGCCTGCAGCTGCTTGACGAGCTCTTTCAAGCTGCCCGCGCCTGAGGCGCCGTTCTTGACGGCCTGCTTGACGGCCTTCTCGTCGAAGTCGAACGCGACGACCTCGTGCTCGGAGTCACGGCGGATGCGGTGCACCATGTTGCCGCCCATCTTGCCCAGCCCGACGAAACCGATCTGAGTCATGTGTTGGCCTGCTCCTTGCTCGTCGTGATCTTCGCGGTCAGGGCGCGTAGGGCGCCCACGGGGTCATCGCCTTGCAGCCGCACGCGCTCGGCCGGCAGGCCTAGCTCGCGCAGTGTGTTCAGGTCACCGATCGCCTGCGCGTTCTTGAGCGTCGTGAACGTGTACTGCGCGCCGGGGATCTCGACGTCGGTGGGGCCGTCGTGGATCAGCTGCAGGAAGCGCCCGGTCTTGGGCCCGCCCTTGTGGAACTGGCCGGTCGAGTGCAGGAAGCGTGGACCGTAGCCGAACGTGGTCGTCGCCTTGGTCACCTCGCGGATCGCCACGCGCAGCTCGGCGGCCGCCTGATCGAACTCGGGCGAGGGCTCGCAGTAGGCCATGATCGCGACGTACTGTGGCGGTGCGGCATCGAGCAGCAGCGTGCGCAGCGCAACGTCGTCGGCGTCATCCACGGACGGCAGCTCGTGCTTGGCTTCATAGTCGCTCAGCACCTGCTTGGTCGCGTCCTTGGCCTGCTGCACGTTGGGCTGATCGAACGGGTTGATCTGAAGGCCCCACCCGGCGGTGGCGACCGCGAGCTCCCACAGCAGGAACAGGCGCCCGAGGTCGGCCGGCCCGTTGGTGGGCATCGTGATCAGCGGATGCCCGGCGTCGGCGAGCGCCTGCACGCCGGCGTCCAGCGCCGCATCCGGCGCATGCAGGTCGGGCAGGTAGGCGAACACGCGGTCCTCGCCGTAGCGCTCGGGCTCCCCGAGCGGCTCGTCGGCGACCGGCAGGATGCCGGTGGCGTGCTTGCCGGTGGACTCGGCCACGAGCTGCTCGAGCCACAGGCCGAGCCCGGGCAGCGTCTCGGAGATCACGAACGTGAGCTTGTCGCGCCCGGCGCGAGCAAGCGCGCTGAGCGCTGCGCCCAGCCACACACCTGCGTCCTCGCTGGCGTTGCCGGCGTCGTCGGCGAGCGGCGTCTTCCAGGCGCCGGCTGCGCCTTCGAGCAGCGCGCGCACGCCGATCCCCATCAGCGCGGCCGGGACGATGCCAAACGCCGACAGCGCGCTGTAGCGCCCACCGACGTCGGGGTCGCCCGCGAACGTCTTCAGGAAGCCGTGCTCGTGCGCAAGCGCCTCCAGGCCCGAGCCGGGGTCGGTGACGGCGATGAAGTCGTTGCTGTTCTCAAAGCGCGAGAAGAAGTACGCGAACAGCGACAGCGGCTCGATCGTGCCGCCGGACTTGGAGGAGACGAGGAACAGGGTGTGCCGCTGGCCGACCGCCTCGCGGTCCAGCGCGGACTCGATCGTGCGGATCCTTGCGGCGTCGGTCGAGTCCAGCACGTGCAGCCGCGGCCCGCGCGTGCGCCCCGCGAACGAGCGGCGCAGGACCTCCGGCGCGAGCGAGGAGCCTCCCATCCCCAGCAGCACGACGTCCTCCAAGCCGGCGTCGCGCGCGTCGGCCGCGAACAGCTCGAGCGCACCCAGCTGTGCAAGCTCGCGCTCGGCGATCGTCACCCAGCCGAGACGGTTGGCGATCTCGGCTGCTCCCGCCGGTCCCCACAGCGTCGCATCGCCTGCGCGCAAGCGCTCGGCCACCCCCGCCTGCGTGGCGGCCGCGAGGCTGTCATCGACCGAAGCTCTGAGCGACGCTGGGATGCGCGCCTTGACGGTCGGAGTAGGGTCGCTCACGCCACGATCGTAGTGACCACGGCACTCCTATAGGTTTCCGACGCGCCGGTGAGCTCAGAGCTTTCACATCAACTGCCCGACCGCAACCTTGCGTTGGAGCTCGTGCGCGTGACCGAGGCGGCCGCGCTGGCGGCGGCGCCGCTCGTCGGCAGGGGCGACAAGGAGGCGGCCGACCAGGCCGCCGTGGACGGCATGCACTACATGCTGCAGTCGGTGCAGATGGACGGCGTGGTGGTGATTGGCGAGGGCGAGAAGGATGAGGCGCCGATGCTCGCCAACGGTGAGCAGATCGGCGACGGAACACCGCCGCAGGTGGACATCGCGGTCGACCCGCTCGAGGGCACGACGCTGGCCGCGCACGGCATGCCCAGCGCGCTCGCCGTGATCGCGCTGTCGGCGCGCGGCACGATGTTCGACCCGGGGCCGTGCGTGTACATGGAGAAGATGGCCGGCGCGCCCGACATCGCCGACCTGCTCGACCTCGACCGCCCGCTCGGCGAGACGGTCAGGCTCGTCGCTCACCGGCGCGACTGCCCGGTCGGTGACGTGATTGTCGTCGTGCTCGACCGCCCGCGCCACGAGCAGGGCATCGCCGAGATTCGCGGTGCCGGCGCGCGCGTGCGCCTGATCGCCCACGGCGACGTCTCCGCGGCGCTGCTGGCCGTCACCGAGCGCTCGCCGGTAGATCTGCTGTGGGGGATCGGCGGCACGCCCGAGGGCGTGATCTCCGCGGCGGCGGTCAAGTGCCTCGGCGGCCAGCTGCTCGGGCGCCTGTGGCCGCGCGGTGAGGCTGAGCGCACGGCCGCTGTGAACGCCGGCTATGACCTGGAGCGGGTGCTCGATCGCGACGACCTGGTCGCCGGCGAGGACGTGTTCTTCTCTGCGACCGGCATCACCGACGGCGACGTGCTGCAAGGGGTGCGCTACCCGAGCGCCGGCGGTGCGACGACCGAATCGCTGGTCACACGGGCGCGCACGGGCACGATCAGGCGCATCAAGGCGACGCACGATCGCGCCAAGCTGCGCGCTGTCGGCGGCGAGCGCTACTCGACGGGGACCGGGGGGCCGTGAGCCCCGAACGGCTGTGGCGGTTGTCCGCCGCGCTGCGCCGACGGGGACATCGGCGCCTGGCGCTGATGGTCAAGAAACTGAACTCCGTCATCTACCACAACTCGCTTGCGCCGGGTGTCATCTTCAGCCCGGACATACGCTTCGGCCACCATGGCTTCGGGACGGTCATCCACAGCAACGTGACGATCGGCAAGCGCGTGAAGATCTGGCACAACGTCACGATCGCGGTGCGCGCCTCGGTGGCCTCGCCGAACCGGATCGTCATCGAGGACGACGTCAGCATCGGCGCCAACTCGGTCGTGATCGCGCCGGCCGGCCGCAGCGTGCGCATCGGGCGCGGCGCGCGCATCGGCGCCGGCAGCGTCGTCTCTCATGACGTGCCGGCGGGTGCGACCGTGATCAGCGCGCCGGCGCGGGTGCTGACTGGAGAGGAGCCGAGCTCCGAGCCGAGCCCGGAGACTTGAGTGGCGGGGCCCACCGAGCCGGCTTGAGCATGAATACGCAGACTGCTAGCTTGAGCCGGTGAGGGTGCGTAAGGTCAGGCGGATCGCGCTCTCGAGCCTGCTGGCGCTGGCGGGCGTAGTCGTGATCGTGGGCTGCGGGAGCGCCGCCGAACCAAAGCACGTCGAACAGAGCGCGGCGGAGGTCGAACGCAACGAAGAAGCGGAAGTGAAGAAACAGGAAGCCGCCGAAGTCGCCAAAGACCACGAAGTGCTGGTGGAGATAGAAGCCAAGAAGCGCGAAGAACTCGCCGAAGAAAACGCGAAGCGCACGGAAGCGGCGGCTGTTGCCAGGTCGAAGAAGAAAGAACAGGCGGCGGCCAAGAAGGCTCAGCGCAAGGAAGAAGAAGCCGAAGTGAACGCCACACAGCGCGAACAGTCGGGCAAGGAAGCGGAAAAGAAGAAGCAGGCGGCGGCCAGGAAGAAGGAAGCGCAACAGAAGCGCGCGAAAGCGGAAGCGAAGCCTTCGAGCACGGTTGAAAGCAACCCGTTGACGACGTCGCAAGCGCAGACCTCGGAAGCAGCGCAGGGATGAACCCACACGAGCCACACGCATGAGCACCTCCGGCACGGGTCAACATGCAGCGCGCACGGCGCTGCGAGCGCTGCTGGCGCTGGCGGTCGCGCTGCTGATCGCCGGCTGCGGCGGCTCCTCGGGCGGCGGCCCTGAAAAGGAAGGCGCGGGCTCTGAACAGAGCGCCGAAGCCGAAGTCTCGAGCGGCGGCGAAAGCGCCTCCCAGGCGGCGGCGAAGAAGCGCGAAGCCGCTGCTGAAGCGGCATCCGTGGCCGAAGCCAAGAAGCTGCGTGAAGCCGAGAAGAAGGCCGCCGAGGCAGCGGAAGCCGAACCGAAGAAGACCAAGAAGGGCGGCAAGCACAAAGGCTCGGGCTCGAAGAAGAGCGGCTCGGGCAAGAGCGGCGGCGAAAAGAAATCGAAGTCGAAATCGGAATCGAAGAAATCGAGCAGCGGCTCGAGCGGCGACACAGCCGAAGCAGAAGCTCGCAAGCGCTTTGCCAAAGAAGAAGCCGCCGAAGCTCAGGCGTTCAAGAAACTTGAACAGAAGGAAGGCAAGTGAGCGTCATGGCTCCAAGCGCCCGACCTTCGACTCCGCAAGATCGAGTCGCGCGAGCGAGCGCAGGAACGCGCGCGTGACGATCACGTGAATCCGTGACTGGGTCACGTTGTAAAGCCGCCGGCTGATCTTCGAGGCGATCGACGGGTAGAAGTTGGCGACCTCGACCTCGACGTGCAGGCGAGCGTGATCGGGGTCATCGCCCGGGTGCCTGCACACTTCGATCTGCAGATAGCCGTGGCCGCCCTGCCCGCGCTTTGAGACCAGCAGGCCGCGTGCGATCCGCCAGCGCACGAGTCCGCGCTCGCGGTTGATCTCGTATTCGGGCGCCAGGAACGTCAGCAGCTTGAGCGGTCGCCAGATCAGCACCACCGCGCGCTCGCCCTCGCTGTAGCGCACACGGATCAGCCCGAGCGTCACGCGCGTGAGAAAGCGCCAGTACGTGCGCGCCAGGCGCTCGAGGTGCGCCGGCGTCCAGAGCTCCCTGAGCGCCGGCTCCTCGATCACCAGGTCGGCCTTCTGCACCGAGCGCACCGCGCCGGTATCCCAGTCCAGCGAGGTCGAGTCGCCGAGATCGACGATTACCGCCCGCTTGCGACGGGCTCTGGTCGGCTTCAGGCTGTGCACGGGCCTCTGCAGGCTATCCGCGGGCGGTAGACACGTCCGCCTGCGGGGAGGCCGTCCCCGGCTGCTGCTATCCAACACCTTATGGCCGACGAGCAGCGCATCCACGCTCACACACGCGCGCGAGCGGTCGCCGAGCTCGCGGACGAGGCGCTGGCGGAGCGCGCAGAGGAGCTTGCGCGGCGCTGGGCGGCCGCGCTGATCCAGGCCGGTCCGCTCGAGTCGATCGGCCAGCTGCCACTCGAGCAGTTCGCGCGCGAGGCGCCGTCGCTGTGCGCGCAGGTGCTGCGCGCGCTGCGCTCCGACGTCGAGCTGCAACGTCTCACCGGCGATGGCGCGAGCAGCGCTCGCGGGCACACCGCTTCGGCGCGAGCGCTGCCCGCCATCTGCGGCGCGAGCGAGCCGGCGGTGTTGGTCGAAGCGGTCGAGGCGCTGCGCGGCGTGCTGTGGGAGGCGCTGCTCGGCCAGCTGAGCGAGCCATCGGCGCGGCTGCTCGGAGATCTGGGAGACCGGCTCGCGTTCACGTGCTCGGCGATGCTGGCTGCGGCGGTCGCGATGCCCGTACCGAGCACAGGCGTGCGTATCGAGGCTGGCGAGCTCGAGCTCGAGAGCGAGTCGTCTGCGCCCGCTGAGCACAGGTCCGAGCGGGTGCCTTCGCCGCCGGGCGAGGTGGTGATCGTCGATGAACGCTGGCTCGCGGACGAGCGTGCGTCTGAGCCCGCGTCGGCTCGCGCGCCAGCGCCGCCCGCCGAGATCGAGATCCGTGACGAACGCCGCGAGGAAGGCCCCGCGGCCTGGATCTCCTCGATCGGCGCGGCGCTCGCGCAGTTCGAGCGCGACAGCGTCCCGTTTGCGGTGCTGCTGGTCGAGCTCCTGGAGCTCGAGCGTCTGCGCCGTGAGCAGCCGCAGGAGCTTGCGCGCTTGGCGGGTGAGCTCGAGCAGGCGCTGACGGGCGTGCTCGGCTCGCGGTCAAGCTCGCTGACGCGCGAGCGGCCCGGCAGATGCTGGCTGCTCATACCCGCAAGCGATCGTGCCGGCGCAGAGCAGCTGGCACAGCGGCTGATGGGGGAGCTGCACGCGCGCCCAGCGGACGGTCGCGTGCCGCTCACCGTGGCGATCGGCACGGCGGTATGCCCTGAGGACGGACGCGAGCCGGCTGCGCTTGCGGCGCACGCGGACATCGGCCTCTACGCCGCTCGCGCGGCGTCCGCCTAAGGTTCGGCGAGCGCGCCGCCGGCGACCGCGGTGCTCGAGGACGCGGGCGGCAGTCCCAGCGTGGGTGTGTTGGCGGTCTTGCCGACGATGTGGGTGGCGATGCGCACCGTCTCGGTGATTCCGAGCGCTTCCGCCGCGCCCGCGGTCAGATCCCAGTCGGCGCCGTGACTGTAGGGCCCACGGTCTAGTACCGGCACCGTCAGGCTGTGGCTCTTGTAGGTGACCTTGACGAGCGTGCCGCAGGCCAGCGTGCGGTTGGCGACGCCCACGACCCCGGGGGTCAACGTCTGCCCACAGGCGGTCTGCTTGCCATAGAAGCCGGGGCCGAACCAGGTCGCGATGCTGGTCGTATGGATGTTGGTCGCCGGCGTCGAGCTGGAGGGAGCGGCAGCGCCACCGGAAGTGCCGCCCGTGCTAGCGAGCGCGTTCGTGCTCAGCAAGCAGGTGGTTCCCGCGAGCAGCACGAGCAGCAACGTGTATGTCTTCGGGGCGATTCGCATCCTGTTCGTCGCCTACGGGGTGAGCTGACGGGCTCGCGCGGCACCTCAATGCCTGCGCTACGGCCCCGTTGGGCCGATTCGCCCCAGCGGATCGGACTGATCCGCATTGGGTCCCCCGTCTGCCACGACCTGGGTCGGGGCAGCTCGGCGTTGCGGGGCAGTATACATCTCGGCTGCGGGCCGAGCTGGACCGCGCTCAGGACAGCGGCAGGCGCGAGAGCACGTCCTTGAGCAGCCGCTCGCCGGTCGAGATGCCGGCCTTGGCCAGCTCGCCGACGATCTCCGCGGCCGAGGCGACCAGCTCAGCGCCCCCCGGAGGATGGACCGAGCCGCTGGGGCGCTCGCCCTCGCACTCATAACCCTGCCGCGGCGCCGGCTGGGCCGGCACGGTGGGTTTGATGGCGCGCCTAGCCGCTCGCTTCGGCGTTGCCTTCGCGGCCTTGGGAGCCTTCGCCGGCGGGCGCCCGTTGGCGGCAGCGGGCGCCGCCGCTGTAGCTTGCGCTGCGGCGCTCGCGCGGCGCGCCGCTGCGCGCCGGGGGCTCGAGCGCTGCGGTCGGGTGCGCGGCAGCTTGGACAGGACTCCCGGGTCCTCGCCGCCAGGAGTCTCCTGATCGCTGCTCGCAGCGCTCGGTCGGCGCTGGCGGTCTTTTGGGACGCTCATCGCCCACATCATTGCTTAATGCGGCGGCCGGCAAATCGGCAAGCAGTCCAAAAGATCGCCGCGACGCGTTAGCATGGGGTCCTGGAGAGCCGATGGATCTGTAACGTCGGCAGGGCTGCGACCGTATGTCCCACGGCGGAGCTGTTCTCAGCCATAAGCTTGCACGAGGCCGTCTCGCCTTCGGTTGTCGATCGCGGAAAGAAATGGAAACACGAATGTCAGTAGTCGAGCTGCAGGAGCTGGATGAGGTCAAGGGCCTTGTTGCCAAGGGGCAGCAGGTGGGAGTCCTCTCCTACGCGGAGATAACCAAGGCGGTGTCCGAGCTGGACTTGGACGAGTCAGACGTCGAAGAGCTGCACGGCTTCTTCGAGCGCTCGGAGATCGAGCTCGTCGAGGAGATCGACCCGGCGATCGCAGCCGCATCGCTGGTCGAGCGTGCGCCGGACAAGCGCGGCAGGCGCAAAGCCAAAACCGCGCTCGATCTGAAGCCGGACATGACGACGGACTCGCTGCAGCTGTTCCTCAAGGACATCGGCAAGGTGCGCCTGCTGACGGCGCAGGAGGAGGTCGATCTGGCCAAGCGCATCGAGCGCGGCGACCTCGACGCCAAGCAGAAGATGGTCGAGTCCAACCTGCGCCTGGTCGTCTCGATCGCGAAGAACTACCGCAACCAGGGCCTGCCGTTCCTCGATCTGATCC
>Ga0182024_10026519_pt1 | contig 10179 bp, 5 predicted proteins | sample P32metaG_FD_120480 | JGI IMG/M metagenome (GOLD analysis project Ga0182024, IMG submission 120480) | Permafrost microbial communities from Stordalen Mire, Sweden - P3-2 metaG (Illumina Assembly) | ecosystem: Environmental > Terrestrial > Soil > Wetlands > Permafrost | place: Sweden: Stordalen...
AACGCCACCACATCGGCGTCCTGCTCGATCGATCCCGACTCGCGCAGATCGCTCAGCATGGGGCGCTTGTCGTCGCCGCGCCGCTCGCTGGCGCGGGAGAGCTGCGACAGCGCCACCACTGGCACGTGCAGCTCTTTTGACAGCGCTTTCAGCCCGCGCGAAATCGCCGACACTTCCTGCGTCCGGTTCTCGTATCGCTTGCCGCCGGCCTGCGGCAGCGTGGCCGACATCAGTTGCAGGTAGTCGACCACGATCAGGTCGAGGCCCCCGGAGTTCTGCTTGAGCCGCCGCGCCTTGGCGCGCATCTCGGCCAGCGAAATGCCCGCCGTGTCGTCGATATACATGCGCGACTCGACCAGATCCTCGAGCGCCTTCTGCAGCTTGGCGTGGTCCTCGCGGCCCAGGAAGCCCGTCTGCAGCTTGCGCTGGTCCACCCAGGCCTGCGACGCCAGCATGCGGCGCAAGAGCGACTCCTTGCTCATTTCCAGGCTGAACACGGCCACAATCGCCTTGCTCGTCACCGCCGCATTCTGCGCGATGTTGATGGCCAGCGCCGTCTTGCCCATCGAGGGCCGCGCGGCAATAATGATCAGCTCGCCCTTCTGCAGCCCGCTCGTCATGCGGTCAAACTCGATAAACTCCGTCGCCAGTCCGGTCACCTCGCGGCTCTGCTTGTAGAGATTGTCGATGGTCCCGAAGGAGTGCTGCACAATCTGGTCAAGCGATTGGAAGCCGCCCGTCAGCCCCTTCTCTGTCACCTCCATCAGCTGCGACTCGGCCGCGCCCAGCACCTCGAGCGCGGTCTCGCCCTGGTCGGCCGCCCGCGCAATCGCCGCCGAGCAGATCGCCATCAGCTTGCGCAGCAGGCTCTTGTCCTTGACGATGCGGATGTACTCTTCGATCACCGGCCGCCGCGGCAGACCCTCGGTCAAGCCGGCCAGGTAGGCCACGCCGCCCACCGACTCAACCTCCTTGTAGCGGGCCAGCTCGTTGGCCAGCGTCACAATGTCCACCGCCCGCTGCGCATCCATCAACTCCGTCATGCGCAGGAAGATGCGCCGGTGGGAGTCGAGCGAAAAGTCGTCCGACTCCAGCTTCTCGGCAGCCTCGGCGTGGGCCGCATTGTCCAGCAGGATAGCGCCGAGAATGGTCTTCTCGGCGTCGATGTTGGCCGGCATTCCGGCTTCAAGCGTCAGATCGGGGATCGCAGCCATGGCAATCGTGCTCCGGCAACAAAGGTCTCAAAAAGAGTCTAGGCCGAAGCGCGAATTCAGCGGGAAAGGAAGACTAGGAAATTGAGGAAAAGTAGCCAAGAAAGAAAAGATCGTCAACAGATCCGCGCTGCCCGGGCTCTCACGCCAACCCGCCAACCTGCTAAGCCGCGCCAGCGGGAGCCAACTTGCCGCAATCGTCCAAGGATGTTTCGGCTCAGCACTCTACCCGAAGGCCGACCCAGGTGCGATCATGATTGTGCATCCAGCCCGCCAGATCGGGATGCTCCGGAAAAAGGGGTAACTCTGCCATGCGCAATGCTCTTGTAGCTCTCACTCTGCTCTGTGCGGCTTCATCCATTCTCGCCGTCCCGCCGGCCCCGCCACCTGACTGGAGGGCAAAAGTTGCCGAGTCCATGCCGCTGCTCGGCCATCGCAACTGGATTCTGATCGTCGACTCAGCCTATCCGCTCCAGACCTCGCCCGGCATTGAAACTATCGAGACGAATACGAATCAGATCGAAGTCGTTCGTCAAGTTCTTGCAGCGATCAATAATTCCATCCACGCGCGGCCGGTCATTTACATGGATGCGGAATTGCCATTTGTCCCCGAGGCAGACGCGCCCGGCGCATCGGCATATCGCCGAGAGATTGGCGACATGCTCGCTCCGTACAACATCGAGTCGCTGCCGCATGAGAAGATCATCGCCAATCTCGACGATGCGGGCAAGGTATTTCATATACTTGTTCTCAAGACGACAATGGCTGTACCCTACACATCGGTGTTTATCCGGCTCGATTGCAAATACTGGAGCGCTGATGCTGAGAGGCGATTGCGCGCAAAGATGAGCGCGGCGGGCAAGTAGGCTTCAATGAAGAAAGCAATGGGATCGGGCTGTACCAAAAGAGCAACCGGGCGATTCTGTAGAGTAGTCCATGAATTTGGGTGCCTCAGGTCTCGATTTTGAGACCTGGGAAACCACAACACTACGCGGTCGTGGTACTTGAGCTGTATCACCTCCAGGCTTTCCATTAGAAAGGTTGCGATGCAATACCAACGTTCTGCAATGTCGGCCGCACTCACGCTCCTTCTCACGTTCTCATTCGCTGTGTATGCGCAAGCTCCACCCAACGATGGCGCGGGCGCCTACGCCACCGGCAAGTACCGCAATCTGTTCAAAGAAGCTGGTCGCTCGAAGCGCGAGATCCAGGCCAAGATCGACACCGCCTATGCGCAACTCTTTCACGGCGACCCGCAAACGCAGGCAGTCGCCTTTGCCGCCGGCAGCAATGCAAACGGCCCGCTGATGTATCTCACCGACTGGAACAATCACGACGTGCGTACCGAGGGAATGTCGTACGGCATGATGATTGCTGTCCAGTTGAATAAGAAGGCTGAGTTTGACGCGCTGTGGAACTGGACAAAGACATATATGTATATAAGCGACCCAAAGCATCCATCCTATGGATACTTCTCTTGGTCCTGCAAGACCGACGGCAAAGCGAATGAAGAGACGCCTGCGCCGGACGGGGAAGAGTACTTTGCCATGGCGCTCTTGTTTGCGGGCAACCGCTGGCCGGGCGGTCACGGCACCTATGACTATCACGCCGAAGCAAATCAGTTACTAACGGCCATGCTTCACCGCGCGGTGATGACCGGTCCGACTGCGAAGGGCCAGCGCAGCGTGGGACCGGAGGTGAATGAAGAAAATGCCATGATCCTCTTTGTGCCCGGTATCATGCCGCACCCGTTCACTGACCCTTCTTATCACCTGCCCGCGTTCTATGAGTTATGGGCGCGCTGGGGTCCGGTTGAGGATCGCGCCTTCTGGGCAAAGGCCGCGGAGGTCAGCCGCGCCTTCTTTGTCAAAACGACCAACCCCGAAACCGGCCTTGCGCCCACTTATGCGAACTTCGACGGCACGCCCCATCTCTCGCGCTTTCCTCAATCGGGCGAGTTTGGCTACGACGCCTGGAGGACCGCGAGCAACTGGTCGGTCGATTGGTCGTGGTGGCACAAGGCGCCCGCGGAGCAGCAACTAAGCGATCGTATCCAGAAGTTTTTCCTTTCGCAAGGCATCAACGACTACGGTCCGGTGTACACGCTCGAAGGAAAATCCATGGGCGCCACGCCGGGACTCACACACGAGGATCACCCAACAGGATTGGCTGGGACCAATGCGGTTGCGAGTCTTGCGGCGACCGATCGCGCACGCGCACGGCAATTCACAGATGCGCTCTGGAACCTTCCCGTTCCATCCGGGCAGAACAGGTATTACGATGGAATGCTCTACCTGATGAGCCTGATGCATGTAAGTGGAGAGTTTCGCATCTGGAAGCCGAAACACTAAGTTGCTGTCGCCCCCCGGCCCAACTTATCCAGTCACTCACCGGAACTGTATCTCGATCCCGTAGCCATGAGGTGTTCAATCGCTTCGACCGTTTCAATTCCACCCCTGGCGCCGATCGACATGCAGTTCAGCGCCGCGGCAGCACAGGCGAAGTCGAGCTGCCGATCGAGCGGCCAGCCGCGGTGCATTGCATAAATGAAACCTGCATGGAAGATATCTCCAGCACCAGTGGTGTCAGCCACCGGAACGCGATAGGCATCGCTGCGATGAAACTGCTTGCCGTCCCACGCCAACACACCGTCAGGACCCAGGGTTGCCGCAGTGAGTAGACATCCATATTGGTCTTGTATCTTTCGCAGAGCTATCTCTAAATTCGGCTCACCCATGAGTCTGCACGGGAAGTCTCGACTTACGATCAGGTAATCTATGTTGGCGATAAGTTCCTCGACACCGGGATACAATTCATCGAGGTCGGCGACGACCGGAATGCCGGCCGCCCGCGCCCATTGAGCCGCGATCGTTGCTGCCGCAGTGTCGTACCCATCCAGGTGAAGGATGCGCGCACTCTCGATCCACTCGCGCCTGAGATCGGCAGGCTGCAAGATAAGACGTTCATCGCGCCTGCAAAGCACCGTCCGCTCGCCCGAGCGATCGACCAGGATCAGCGATTGGAGGCTGGCGCCGCCGGGGACTTCGATAAGTTGCGCCTCCACTCCGGCCTTCGCGAGCGCCCCGCGATGAATCGTGGCGGCGTGGTCGTCTCCCAGCTTGCCGACATAGCGGGCGCTCATGCCCCAATGCCGGCAGGCAACCGCCGTAGTCGCTGCTTGCCCTCCTGGCAAAATAGTCTGCGTCTGATATTCGACTTTTGACCCAGGCGCGGGATAAGTTGAAAGCCGTATAACTGTGTCGGTCGCATTCAACCCGACGCAGACAAGGTCGACTTTCAATGAATCCGTCATCTCGCGATTGTAAATGGCGAGGACTCTATGAAAATCTCGTGGCTTTCCCGAGGGCCCAGGCGCAGAGTGCCGCCGACAGGACAAGCACTACCGCGAGCGCGGCCAGCCAGGCTAGATTCATTTCGAGCGCAGGGACCCTGGCGTTGACGCCAAGATAGACAAACATCCCCGCGCCCGCCGCAAGGATTGCATAGTCCCACCAGCGCCGGCGCTCGCTGCGCCGCTCCGCGACAGACCCGCTGTAAGCAGCCAGCACGCGGCTGTATGCGAGGCCGTAGCGATTGCACTCGCGCTTGAGTGAGTCATTGGTCGACGCGTTCTCCCGCTCCGTGGCAACCGCCGTGCCAACCGCCAGCGCTCCCAGGATCATAACCACGGTACCCGCAACGACCAGCAATTTATGCGACATATCGGCATGGGCTAACTCGCCGAAAACAAGCGCGCCCCATGCCAGCCCCCAAATCTGATTGGTGTTCGAAAGCGGGATGCCTCTGCCGATGCCGAGATACTTGGTGGCGAACTGCTGGAAGATATCGCCGATGACCCACACAAAGCCGCCAAGAAATAGCCAGAAAAGCATGTGCTTTATTTCAGGCGAATGAAATACCTGGGCCTTGGTTCCGCCATCGAGCGCCAGCACCAGCGCGAACATGGTTACCAACTCGCCAACAGTAAAGATAGTGACAAAAGAAAGCGGATTCATGCCGCTGATATAAGCCTTGCGGTAAGGAATGTACATTGTTCCCCATAATAGGCTGGCTCCCGCCGCTGCCAGGATGCCGCTTACTGCGCGCGATGCATGAGCGCCTCCGCCGTGAATGGTGCTGAACCCGAGAAGCACCGCCGCAACAACAATTGCCAACGCGCCCAGCACCACCTTGGCAACGTTCTTTCCACTGGCTCCCTTCAACTCTCCAAAGAGAAGCCGTCCCCACAGAATTCCGACCAGAGAGTTGGTGTTCCACAGTGGAAACGCAATGGTCAGTCCGACATCGCGAATAGCGAAGACCGTGAGAGTATTCGCCACCGCCCATAACATGCCCGCCAGGATCGCCGAAGAAATAAGATGCCTATTATTGTTCAGGTCCGCGAATACATAACTCGTTCCTTTGAGCAGCGTCGGCAGGGTCCACCGCGCAGTGAAAACGCCTGCGACCATGCACAGCGAGATGGCGAAAGGCGACAGCCCGGAGTTGACCAGTTTGGTGGGCGCCTCCGCCGCGCCCAGCCAGACGCCGGCGGCGAGCCCGCAACCCACGCCGAGCCCGTGGACTGCGCCGAAACCCGCTGGCGGTTTCGCTCTTTCGCTCATTGTCTCCTCCACTGCGCCTTGCACATGCGCGACGCACAGGTCGATCGCCGTCGATCGATTCAATGAAGCGCGATGAGCAGCGCCAGTCCAATCAAGAATGCGGCGAGAGGAATGAGGAAGTGGCTGTCAGTCAGCACAGCTCTTGCTTTGTCGACAGAATTCATCTCAGTCCAGTCTTATCCCGCGTAATTGACTGGCGCCCACATTAAGGTGTGATCGCATGGCTGTCAAGACCGCCTTCGAATGCCCATGCAAAATGTTTCTTTGAAATTCACGGCCAGGCACAATCCGACGGAATCGCTGGACCGTACCCAATGAAACGAGCGGGAAGTCCACGAGCGATCGAGCGGAAGATTCGTTCGCCTAGCCCCCTTCTGCTTCCGCGGCTCAGGGGAGTCCCGTTCCCGAACCAATTCGTTTGGATTTGGAGAGCCTCATGTCAAAGCTTAAGCCCGCACTCGCACTCGCAATGAGCCTGGTGCTTGTGGCGCCGCCCGGAGCGTTTGCCTCAAGCCACCGCGAAGCGCCGATCACCGCGCTGGATCACAAAGCCGACATCACCGATTTCTACGCGTTTGTCAGCTACGACCATCCAGACCGCGTCACCTTCATCATGAACGTCGATCCATTTCTCGAGCCGGCTAACGGGCCAAACTACTTTCCGTTCGACCCGGCAATTCTGTATGAGATCAAGGTTGACAATACTCAGAGCGCGCTGGCGGATGTTACATTCCAGTTCCGCTTCACGACTCATGTCCGTGCCCCCGGCCTCTTTACCGGATTTGTCGGCGCGGGCAATGGCATCGACGCGCCGCCTAACTCGCCCAAACCGGTAAAGCCCGGCACGCCGATCATCCCGTCGGCAATCACCTCGCTCACCGGCGCTGGAGCGGCCGGCATCAATCTGCAGCAAACCTATTCGGTCACGATGGTTTCACATGGGAAATCAACCAGCCTCGCCAATGCCGATGGCTCGGCGCTGATCGCGGTGCCCAGCAATGCGGGCCCACGCACCATGCCCGACTACGACTCCCTTGCCGCGCAGGGCATCTTTGGCCTCAAGGGCGCGGGCGGCTCAGACATCCGCGTCTTTGCCGGCACGGTTGCCGATCCATTCTTTATCGATATCGGCGCAACGTTTGACAGCCTGAACTTCCGCACCGCAGCCGGCGGTGGAGTGCTCACCGCGGCGCAGGACGCCGACGATCGCCTCAACCTTGCTCCGAATGCCGTCTCGGGCTTCAACGTCAACACCATCGCGATTGAGGTTCCCATCTCGCTGCTCACCAGCGATGGCGCCATGCATCCGGCAACCGATCCCAAGGCCACCATCGGCGCATGGGCGACGACCTCAAGGCAGGAGATTACCGTTCGCCAGTCGCCGGACAAACCGGTTGGCTACGGCAACTTCTATCAGGTGCAGCGCCTCGCCAATCCGCTGATCAATGAACTGATCATCGGCACCGGCAGCAAGGATTACTGGAGCATGTCGCAACCAGTGAACGACAGTCAGTTCGCAAGCTTCGATCTCGATCCGCTGCTGGCGCGCGTATTCAACGCCGTTTACCAAATCAACATTCCCGCGCCTCCGCGCACTGACCTTCTCCCGCTGGTGATTTATGCTCCGCCCATCGCGGCGCAGGGCACCAAGGAAGGGCCGATCGCCGACCTGTTGCGGCTCAACACCGGCGTCGCTCCCACGCCGGCCGACAAGCGCAGCCGTCTCGGCCTCATCGCGGGCGATGGCGCCGGATTCCCCAACGGGCGCAGGCTTACAGACGATGTGGTCGACATTGCGGCCCGCGTAGTTGGCGGCGGCATTCTCAATCCCAAGTTCAACGTTGCGCCGAACAACCTGATCGGCGATGGCGTGAACGCAAGCGATGTGCCGCCGCAGGAGACGTTCCCCTACGTCCACTACGCTTACAGTGGCCGCGATAGCCGGCACATCGATCCGGGCGAAATCGGCTGCGGCGATCAACCCACGCCGTCCAGCCCTTCACAAAGCGATCTTCCGCCGGGCAATCAGGGCGGCGCCACGGCCTGCCCCGTTCAGTAGATATAGGTCTTTGACCGCATGATGTTGTACCGAGGCTGGGTGCCCCAGGTCCCGATTTTGGGACCTGGGATACCTCAGAACCCGATAGCCAGGTACAAATTCAATCGGTCATGGCACCAGCAAGACCACCTGAAGCAACCCTGTGCTCTCCGCGCATTGCCTGCGCGGAGAACCCAGGCCCAACACTTGCAAGAAGAAGGTCTTCAAATGAACATTTTCCATGCAGCAACACTTGTTCTTTGTGTTTCCTTTCTAAGGCAGGGGCTCGGCCAACACGCGCCCTCGTCTTCAGCGGATCAAACCGTTTCTGCTAATTCGGCAGTAAGTCAAAGCGACAGTCCCGCGGAGCAACTTATCCAGGCGGCTAAGTTGCAGATACAGGCGAATTCGAAGAAGGTACAGGCTTTCAACGACCTTGCGGCCGCCTACTTGAAGAAGGCGCGCGAAACGGCGAACACAAAGTACTACGCCGATGCCGGCGACGCACTCTCGCGGGGATTGGCCGTCGATCCCGCGGACTTTCAGCTACTTAAAACGCAGGTCGCGCTGATGCTCTGCAGGCATGAGTTTACTCAGGCCAGGGAGAAGGCCACCGCGCTGAACCACCGCTGGCGCGACGACGTCGCAACCTACGGCTATCTTGCCGAGGCCGACATTGGTCTGGGCGACTACGCGGATGCCGAAACCAATACGCAATGGATGTTGAATATGCTGCCCAACAACCTTCCGGGGCTCATGACAGGTGCAAGGTTGAGAGTTCTCTTTGGCGATCCAGGTGGAGCGCTCGAGTTTCTCAACCTTGCTTACACCGAGACGTCACCGACCGAGGTAGAAGAACTGGCCTGGATTGCGAACCAGATCGCTTCAGTGGAGATTGACGAAGGCAAAGCAGACGCGGCAAATGCAATCCTCGAACGGGCCGATCGGGATTTTCCGCGCTATCCGTACACCCTGGAGAACCTTGCTCGTGTGCGGCTCGCGCAACGCCGGCCTGCCGATGCGGTGTCCTTGTTGTTGCAGGCCAGGCAACTCGATTCCGATCCGCACACGCTTTACGAGTTAGCCAGGGCTGAGAATGCCGCCGGAAAGACGGATGAGTCGCGCGCCATATTTGCGGAATTTGAGAAGCTCGCCACCAATTCAGCGACCCGCACTGACGATGCGATCCGCGACCTCATCATGATGTATTCAGAAACTCCTGCCACCAAGGCGGCCGCACTGAAGCTTGCGCAGCATGAAATCGAGCAGCGGCACGACGTCTGGACCCTCGACGCGTACGCCTGGGCGCTCTACTCAAATGGCAAGTATCAGGAAGCTGACGCGGCCGAGCAAAAAGCGATTGCAGTGGGGATCCTGAGCGCGCAGGTCTTCGATCACGCGGGCCATATCGCGGAAGCGCTCCATCATAAGGAAGATGCAGCCAAGTATTTTGAGCTATCTATTCAGTCGAACGGGTTTTCGGAATATGCTTCGGATTCTCGCTCGGGCCTTGGTCTTCAGGCTGACGCTGAGCGCCACGGCCAAGCCGCTCTGGGAGAGCCTGACGCGCCACGGCAGTCACAGGCCCAGGCCGCCAGCGAGCCGCCTGTTCCCTCGGAGTCGATAAGTCACCCTGCCGGCAAAGGTGCTCCATCGCCTGATTTGGAGCAGGTTATCGCCTGGGTTGGATTCTCTCCCGTCCCTTCCGATTTGCTCACGCCAAAGCCAACTGAAACAGATCGTGCGATTCATACCGCCCAGGCATTGGTCAAACACAACCCACAGAATGCACGAAGTTATGCTGCGCTTGGGGCCGCATACTTTCAACGTGCGCGCGAGACGGCAGATGTAAGCGACTACGAGTTGGCGGAGCAGTCGCTGGCTAAGTCGCTTGATCTCGACTCCGCGGACTTCCCGGCTGCGGCAGCTTACTCTACCATGGCTGAAGTATGCATGGGCGAACATCGCTTCACCGATGCCATCGCTTACGCGCTGAAAGCGCTATCCCTCGGCTCCGGCGACGTCTCTCCCTTCGCAATGATCGGCGACGCATACGCCGACATGGGAGAGTACGATAAAGCGCGCACAGCTTATGCGCGTCTCACGCCTCCTGAAATGACGCTCTCTCCGCGCGCTGCCTATGCGCGAGATAGCCGGCTCTCCTACTTGCACTTCATCGCGGGCCACACCGATGAGGCAATTCGCCTCATGAAGATTGCTGTTGCCGAAGGCGCCGAAGCTGAGATCCCCACTGAGAATCTCGCCTGGCTCTACTTCGAGCTGGGAGAATGCAGTTCGCAGGCTG
>Ga0182024_10026520_pt1 | contig 10179 bp, 11 predicted proteins | sample P32metaG_FD_120480 | JGI IMG/M metagenome (GOLD analysis project Ga0182024, IMG submission 120480) | Permafrost microbial communities from Stordalen Mire, Sweden - P3-2 metaG (Illumina Assembly) | ecosystem: Environmental > Terrestrial > Soil > Wetlands > Permafrost | place: Sweden: Stordalen...
ACCTTATTTCAACCTTATTTCAACTGAGCATTCCGTAGACCCAGCAGGAGACGGCCATGTATACGCTTTACTACAGCCCGGGGACCGCGAGCATGTGCGTGCACCAGGCGCTGATCGAGGCAAACACGCAGTACCGCCTGGTGCTGGTAGATCTGCAGGGCGGCCGGCAGCGCGACCCGGCTTATCTGAAGCTCAATCCGAGTGGAGTCGTGCCGACGTTGTTGATTGACGATGCGCCGTTTACCGAATCGGCGGCGCTCTTGATGACGGTGGCAACACGACATCCGCAGACTGGCCTGGCGCCTGCGGAGAGCTCCCCAAGTCGCGCCGCTTGGTATCAGTGGATCCTGTGCTTGGCCAATACGCTGCAGCCGGCGTTTCGCTTGTTGTTTTATCCGACCGACATCAGCGACGACGCAAACACGCAAGCGATACTGAAGGCCGCGACGTGCCGAAATATAGAAAGCATCTGGACGCGAATCGATGCGCATCTGGTGGCACGGGGCCCCTATCTGTTGGGGGCAGAGTTCTCGGCAGCGGATCTGATGCTGATCATGCTAATGCGCTGGTCGCGAAATATGCCAAAACCGGTAACCGAGTGGGAAGCACTGAATCAGTACGCCGCGCGGATGAAAGCTCGCACAAGTTGGAAACAGCTATACGCGCTCGAAGGACTCAGTGAGTGGACTTGAAATATAATTTTTCGCTTGTCAGAACGACCACCCTTTGGGTTCCTGCAGGAGTTCGACCTCGTCCGGCGACGAATGTCGGTTGAGTATTGCGTTACGATGCGGAAAGCGGCCGAATCGATCGATGATCGTCTTGTGCGCGATTGCGTCACGCGTCCACTCCTCATTGCCTAGGCGCGCGATCAGCTCGACTGCAAGCGCCTGATCTTCGCGATCCTCGCTGTGCTCGAACGGTATATAAAGAAACAGCCGCTCCTGCTCCTTCATGGCGATGCCGAAGCCCTGCTTGATCGCGGTGCTGGACAGTCGGCGCGCCACGGGATCGGCCGCAAATGCACGTGGCGTGCCGCGGAACAAATTACGCGAGAATTGATCCAGGACAATGACGGCAGCCTGCAGCGGGCGCTGCGCCGTGGCGTCGGATCCAGCGTCTGCCACGATCCGTTCGTGCAGCGAAAGGAAGCGACCGCGGATCTGCGCATCAATCTCCTCGCTCTTCGCGAACCAGTGAGCCTCCCCCAGCTCGTCAAACCAGAATTCGAGGACCTCGGTTACCCAGGCTGGGTCGACTATGCCGTTGGTCGAATGCGTGCCGGACATGATTCCTCTGCAGCGGTAAGCGGTCGGGATCCCTGCGATCGACGGTCAATCCGGCAGGCCAGCCAGACGCAGCGAAGAAGCCAGTTGCTCAGCATCGGCCGGAATTTTGAATGTCTCCTTGCTCATGAATTGCGCGATCGAGAAGTCTGGTCTCACGGACAGACACTCGGCAACGCCAGCTCTAGCACGGTCCATGTCGCCCAGTTGGGCATGGCATCCGGCCATCATCGCAACATACCGAAATGGACGAACGCGGGCATGGTTGAGCTTCGACAAGGCATCCGCGTAGCGATGCATGTTCATGTACGCAAGGCCAGCCGCGCGCCAGTACCACGGCTCATCGAAGTATGGGTCGATCTCTCGGGCCCTCGCGAGCCAAATTAGGGCCTCTTCAGACTGCCCGGCATAGACCAGAATCATTCCCAGGTCGGCCGCGTTCCATTGGTTGTTCGGATTGATCTCGACTGCCCGTTGCGCGTATTGCACGCCCAGCTCGTAAGAGCGCCGTCGCACGCAGACGTGGCCCAGGGTCGCGTGGCAGGTGCTCTCACCGTCATCGAGCGCGACGGCCCGCATTGCGAGAGCGTACGCCTCCTCCAGCGCGGTGTCCGAATCGCCCGGGTCGTTCAACCATTGCTGCTGGCGAAGCGAAGCCATTAACGCGTGCGCGAATCCATAGCCGGGGTCAAGTTCGATCGCCTTTTCGACCAGTCGCGTGGCCTCCGCTGCGCCGGCCGGGTCGTCCCAGGACAGTGCATTGCACTTCAACACACACTCGTAGGCCGCCAGACTCGTCGGCGGCTTGCGGCGCGCTCGCTCGACGTCGGAGACCTGCACCCGACCCACGAGCGTGCTGACGATCGTTTGCACGACCCGGTCCTGGACGGCGAAAATCTCGTCCAGCCCTCGGTCGATTTTTTCGACCCAAATGTGGCTGCCGGTCTCGGCGTCGACCAACTGGACGCTGATACGGATACGTTCGCCCATGCGCCGGACGCTACCTTCAACGACAAAACGAACGTTCAATTCGCGAGCGACCTGCTTCATATCGACTACGACGCCGCGATACCGAAACGACGCCGAGCGGGAACGCACCGCAAGAAGTCGCCAGCGCGACAGCTCGGTAATGATGTCCTCGGTGATGCCGTCACTGAAGTAGTCCTGCGCCGGATCGCCGCTCAAGTTGAGGAACCGCATGACCACGATCGACGGTTTGTCCGGTAGTGCGGGGACCGCATGCGCATGCGCAGTCGGGTCGGCGGGCGGGTCCACCCACGGTGACACGGGGGCGATGAGTCGATAGCCTCGACGTGCGACGTTGGCGATGTACGTGGGGTTCTTCGGATCGTCGCCCAGTGATCGACGTAAGGCAGCTACTGCGGCGTACACCGAATCGTGGCTGACGACCACATCTTTCCACACCAGATCCAGCAGTTGCTCGACGCTCAGCACCTCGCCTGCACGCTCGGCGAGGCAAATCAGCAGCTGCATCGCTTTCGGTTCGAGCTTGATCGTGTGGCCATGCTTGCAAATCTCATCCAGTGTCGGATCCACCCGCAAGGCAGCGATCCGAAGCAAAGAATGACCTGCTGAACTGATCAGTGACATCGTAACTTACTGATTGAGAGGGTGCTTGTCCCTATTCGATTGCCTTTTGCGGTGCGCTGACAATTGTACACAGCCTAGCCACCGGCCGCGACCTGCGCCTCGTTCGGCTGTTTCCGTTCAAGGTCAGAGAATCCCTAGGCCACTTTCATACCGCCATCAGGACTTCCGCCGCCCGCACGGAGCACTGTTGTCTCACAGCCGGCGAGACCAAACCTGCCGGACGGAACTGCCGGAAATATCGCACGATTTACTCGACACCAGGAGACCATCATGAAAACGCTGATCACATTTACCCCCCGTCTGATCACAGCCACCATCTTCGGCGCGCTTGCCTTGGGTTACGGCGCGCTGTCTTTCGCCGCCGACAACAGCGATGTGCCTCAAGCCGTTGTGAAGTTCGGTGATCTCAACGTATCGAATCCGCAGGGTGCGGCTACGCTGTACAGCCGCATCACAGTAGCGGCCTACGAGGTGTGCAAGTCTTTTGACATTGACCCCCGCAATCTCGCGTCCCGAGCGCGACTGGATGCCTGCGTTCACAAAGCAATCGCGGGTGCGGTGACCAAGGTCGGCCAGCCCGAGTTGTTCGCGGTATACAGCGCGAAGAACCATCAGGCTCGCCCGATCATCGTTGCCGCTGCCCAGACTCGCTAGTCGGTTCCTTGGGCGGTGGCGATCGCCACCGCCCGACATCAAGTCTTGTGGCATATCAAAATATGGGAACACACTGACGTAATCGCGTCCAATACTAGATGCGACGGCCCAGAGCAAACAAGCACTTAAGGCGACGTATCCTGCGAAAATATTAGACGATTCGCGTGATGACTTGAGAGGCGAATCATTGACTTGCGAATGATCGAGCGACGGCCTACGAACCAGGAGGCCGGGAGTTCGAATCTCTCCGGGCGCACCATATTTCGCTGCGAGCTGTGGAAAATAATCTCGTTTGTGGAATATTCACGATCGCGGCTTGGCCTTTCTGCCGGCGCGCAAGTAATGCCGGCGCGTCGTTTCGACGCTCGTATGGCCCAGCCGGTCGCGCGCTTCCTCAGCGGTAACGGCGCCGTCCGCCGACACGCTGCGTAGGTCGTGAAAGCTGAACCGCTCGCCGCCGGCCTTCGTGTGCTTGAGCATTGCGCGCTTCCAGATCGCCGCGAACCCGTCAGCGGCGTAGGGCTTGCCGTTTTGCTTCCTGACCAGGTACTCGCCGGGAATCTGCGGCGTCAGCGCCTTCGCCCTAGCAACAATCGCGCGCAGGTCATCAGACCATTCGATGGTCAGCTCCTCGCCGGTCTTGGATTGCTTGAAGTAGACTCCCGCGTCCGTCAGCTGCGCGCGCGTCAGGCTCAGAATGTCGCCGCGCCGCTGGCCGGTACTCACCGCGAGATCGACCGCGACGCGCAGGCGCTCGCTGGAGAAATTTCGAACCGAGTCGACCCATGCCATCGGAACCTGCCGGCGCTTCGGCGACCGCTTGCCGAGCTGCAGGCCGCGCGCCGGATTCGCCGACGCCGCGCCCCATCGAATCGCCTTACCGAATACGTGGCCCAGCAACACGACCTCATGCCGCGCGGCCACGGGCACTAGCTTGCCGTCTTTGTCGCGCCTCGCGTCCTGGTAGGCGTAGCAATGCTGAGCCGTGACGTTATCCGGCAGCATGTGCCCGAATCCTTTTTTGAGGCGGTCCAGTTGCCGGCCTTGGTCGTCGCGCGTTTTCTCGCTGCGCTTCAACGTCAGCACTTCAACGCGGTATCGGTCGATGACGTCGCCCAGCGTGCGGCACGACCAGGCGTTGCCGACCAGCGCAGCGTATCGCGTCAACGCTTCGCCCAGGTCGCGGCCAAGGTTCACGCGCTTGCCTTGATCGCGAAAGCAATAGGCGCCGTGCTCGAGGTAGACCCTCGCCGGCAAATGCTTATCCGTTTTCCTGCGCCTACCCATTAATCCCTTCAAAATTCGGCTCTTGATTCTTTGCCGCTTTCCCGCCTACTAGGCGCGTGTCGATCACGGCGGGGACCGCGCTTGCTACATCCCCTCACTTGACCGCATCGCCATGCCGCGCCCCGAGGCCTTCACGTCGCTAGACGCGTACAGCGCGACAGCGCTGCATGAATTGACGCATTGGACCGGGCACGAATCGCGATGCAAGCGCGAGTTCGGCAAGCGGTTCGGCGATCAAGCCTACGCGGCGGAAGAGTTAGTCGCGGAAATCGGCTCTGCTTTCCTGTGCGCCTTTCTGGGCATCAATTCTTCGCTTGAGCACCATGCCAGCTATGTGCAGCACTGGCGCCAACTGCTCAAGTCAGACCCTCGCGCAATCATAACGGCTGCCGGCAAAGCGCAGGCGGCCGCAGATTACGTGCTTGCCAGGGTCTCGCCGGCTGAAGAGACAGCGGGCGCGGAAGAGGCCGCAGCGGCTTAACCCAACACGAAGGAATGAGTTATATGCATCTAACATCCGACCATCACAGCTACATCGTCCTGGTAGGCGATACGCAATTCCTAGGATATGGCGGCGACGCTGTAAGCGAATACCCTGACGCGCAAATCTTCGCGACGCGCGCCATTGCGGTAAAGCGCGCCACTGAATTTGCCAAGGGCCGCGCACCGTCACGGGTCTATGTCTACGTCCGCGTCGTCAGTACCGAGGAGTATGCCGAAAGCTAGTGCCTAGCCTGTAGCCCGTCGACAACGGCGGGTTACTGGGTGGGGTCTGCTACGCGGCACGCCTATCCACAAACTGATCCTTGTGGGTGCTTTCGTCTGCGATTCGGCGCGCCGTGGATCAAGCACATAAAGCGCGCATTGGGTTAAGTCGGCAGGAGGGTTTTGGACATGGTAACGAATCAAATTAGATGCGCGCTGTACGCCCGGGTCTCGACCGCTGGGCAGCAGTCCGTGCCCGCGCAGATCGAGGCACTGCGCGACTATGCGCAGCGGCGCGGCTGGACGATCGTGCAAGAGGTAAGCGACGTAGGCAGCGGTGCTAAAAGCCGGCCGAAACGCGAAGCGCTGATGTGCGCAGCGCGTGCCCGCGCCGTGGATGTCATTGCAGTGACGAAGCTCGATCGCTGGGGGCGGTCCCTGCCCGATCTAGTCTCGACGATGCAAGAGCTTACCGACCTGGGCGTTGGCTTCGTCTCTGTAAACGACAGTATCGATCTGACTACCGCCGCGGGCCGGGCGCTGGCCGGCATGCTGTCCATGTTCGCTGCGTTCGAACGCGATCTGATCATTGAGCGAGTGCGTTCCGGTATGAGCCACGCAAAGAAGCACGGCACGCGGTCAGGCAAGGCAATCGGCCGCCCGAACATCAGCAAAGAGCGGTCAATCGAAGTGCGCGCCCTGCGTCATCAGGGCTTGAGCTTGCCGGAGATCGTCAAGAAGACAGGCCTATCCTATGGCTCGGTGCAACGGCTTGCCGCCGCGGGGATTGTTGCGCAAAGTAGGTTGGCGTGACCGTCACACGGGCTGTATTGTTGCGGTCTATGGCCAAAGGCGCAACTGAACGAAAGCAAGATCAACGAAAGCGGCTAGCCGAAGCCGGATATGTCTTGTTGCCTGAAAAAGCCGCTTGGGTGCCCAGAGAAGATTTGGAGCGCGTCCTACAGTATTTGCAGCGGCTCAAGGATCGCCACGAGAGAAAGAAAGGTGGCTGAGTCGAGTGAAACTGCAAACCGTGGCGCTGCATCGTCGCCTGCCGCAGTGTGAGCACCGTAGCCGTCTCACTACATCAGCGAGTAAGCTTCCAGACAGGGCGATTGATTGGCCGCTTTGCGGAAGTTGCTACTGCCGGTTCCGGCCACTTTGAGTCACTCGACCACCGGAAATGCGCTCCTGTAAGCTGTCATTCACGGCGCGCGGTAGACTGATCGGATGCACGGCCAACACAGATGCCCGAACTTTCCCTAGAATGACGGGCATGTTGTACCTTGCGAAGCAGTCCGCGGTCGCCAATTCGACCTTTGATTTAGAATGGCGAACGACTGCCCAATGAGGGACTCATGAGGCAATTTGTTGCCGTCGCTGTCCTCGGTCTAGCTGAATGCGCTCTATTTGCAACGCGTTGCTTGGGCCAAGATGCGCCTAAGCCGCTGGTCACCGATTCGATCTATACCAAAGCGCAGCGGTTGGTCGATATGGATCACGGGCGTCGCATGAACATTTACTGCCGAGGCACGGGATCGCCGACAGTCGTCTTTGACGCGGGACTGGGAGACTCGACAAGATCATGGGGCCTGGTTCAGCCCGCAATAGCCGCCAAGACGAGGGCCTGTTCGTATGACCGAGCGGGACTTGGTTTTAGCGACGCGCCGACCCGCCCAAGCACGGCGATCAATATCGCCGAGGATCTGCACGCATTGCTCACTGCCGCGCACGTCAAGCCGCCCTACATCCTTGTTGGGCACTCCTCCTCCGGCATGAGTGTCCGGGTGTACGCCGACCGTTATCTCCATGAAGTCGTCGGCATGATTTTAGTCGATCCCTCACATGAGGACCAGTGGGTACGCGGATGGGCGATTGGCGCACCAGGGCAGAAAGAACAAATGGCTGCGTCTTTGACGGAACAGGCGCAGTGCGTTGATGCGGCCAAGAAGGGATTTGTTAAAGATACGCCCATATTTAAACAGTGTCTGGGCTATGTTGATCCTCATGTGAGCCCGGCAATCAACGAAGCGCTACGACCAATTGTGGCGACGCCCGGATGGCAGGCCGCGTTCCTTTCAGAAAGAGAAAGCACGCCCTACGCAAGTGCTGAACAAACCAGAGCGACGCGCAAGAATTTTGGCGACATTCCTATTATCGTACTGACTCACGCACCTCACGCAAAAGCACCGAATGAAACACAGGAGCAACAGGACCAGCGCACTCTGCTCTGGGAGGATCTGCATTCGCAAATAGCGGCGATGTCAACGCGAGGAGTTAACGTCATTGTGCCAAACGCAGGGCACTACATTCAGGCTGACCGACCCCAAATCGTCATTGATGCGGTGATTCAGGCAGTAGCCATTGCACGGGAAAAGCATCCCAGGTAGCCGCGGCGCAACTGATCAGTCCCACTTGCCCGCCACCATCATGGGCGTGTTCACCGTCGATCTAGCCCATTGGAATTTGAGCCCATGGATTCAGATGCGGACAAGATCATTGATCTGTACGAGCGGCATGCTCATGACTATGTCGCAGATCGTCGGAGCGTGGGCTGGAACGAAAGTGCGTGGCTCGATCGATTCAGCGCGCTCTTATCACAAGGGGCGTCAATACTCGACATTGGCTGCGGTTCCGGCGAGCCGATCGCGAGATATCTCATCGATCAAGGCTTCGCGGTAGATGGCGTGGACACCTCGCCAACGTTGATAGCCATCTGCCGTGGGCGCTTTCCGCAGCGGTCTTGGCATGTTGCTGATATGCGTGCCCTCGCGCTCGAGGACACATTCGGTGGCTTACTCGCTTGGGACAGCTTTTTCCATCTCGCCCACGATGATCAGCGGCGGATGTTTCCAATTTTTAAGCGACATGCCTCACCTGGCGCCGCGCTGATGTTTACCAGTGGAGTATCACACGGCGAAGCCATTGGCTCACATCGTGGCGAACCGCTCTATCACGCCAGCTTGGCTCCCGAGGAGTATCGGACGTTGCTGAAATCAACTGGTTTTCGCGTTGTGGCGCATATCGTTGAAGACCCGAATTGCGGCGGCCACACTATCTGGCTCGCCCAAGCGGAGCACTAGGCGCCTCGGAAGCGGTCGTTGACGACCGGCGGCAGAGGGTCGGGAGTACGCGTTCGCGGTCGCCACCGACGCCACGGTCTCCACCCGGCCATTACTTGCCGGTCGCCATGCTGAATTGCTTACCGGATAGCGGACACTGGGCCACGCCCAACGGCATGTTCATTCGCCGAGGAGCGCAACGATCCCAAATACACGGCGGGACAAAGTCGCAGGCATCTACGACCGCTCGTAGCGCATCGACGCGCGGCGCAGGCTCATGCAATGATGGGCCGGTTACATCGACGATCTACGCGGCTACAAAATAAATTGGGGCGCTGGCTAGAGCGTGCCCGCTGCTATTTCTTAGACGTGACCTCGAATTGAATTGGCTGGCCCATGCTCGTGACGCAGTTAAGAAGGAATACGGGCACAACCTAAAGAAATCTTACGACGACCTCCCGACCCAAAATAAAACCCTAGACCCCGCGGAGTATGAAGTGCTCGTGCGCGCCAACAAAATCTACGACAAGCCCAAGGGCTTCGAGTACGTATCGATTGGCGATGCCGTCACGGCGCTTAGAGATTTCCCCGACCTTGGGGTACTCAGACATATAGCTACCAAGGTCGTCAAGTCCAGCCCGCTAGAGGGGCGCGAACCGTAAGGATGTGGCGGCCGATTTCCCCGTGAGCCGCGCGGCAGTTGACAGAACGCTATTCAGGCACGGTCGGCACGGGCGCATCGGGCTGGGATGCCCAGGCGGAGCGGAGCATGGCGATGGCCGCATACGCAATGACGACCGTGACGACCCAGCGCATCAGCGTGAGGTGGTCGCCGAGCATCTTAACGAGCGGGAAAGCGGCGATCGTGCCGACGATTCCGCCGAGCGTGAGCCCGACCGCGACCGCGGGCGCAAACCGGCCGGAGCGCAGGAAGCCGAGACTCGCCACCGGGATCAACACGCCGTCGCTCGCGATCATGATCGGGTAGGCGGCGATGGGGTGCATTCCGAGGAATGCGAGCAGCGCCATGGAGGGCGCATAGTTGCCGATGCCGACGCACATGAGCGCGCCGAGGACGAAATTTGCCGCGACCGCCACGGCGAACCGCCAGCCCGCGAGCCCCATCGCCGAACCGGTCGGCGGGATGATGCCGAGGTTGGTCATCGTGAAGAACCCGGCGGCGAGCAGCAGGGCCACGCCCATGAACACCTGGATCACACGGCGACGCATGCGGCTGACGATGCCGGCGCCGATCCAGGCGCCCGCCCCCGCGCTGATGACCATCGCCATCAGGAGCGTGGGCTCGACCGGCACCGCCGTGATGAAGAGCGCCGCGCTGAAGATGATCCCCACGGCATTGCCGACGTTCAGGGTGCCCGGGATCAGTTCGTCGGGCGGGTGCCCTCGCAATTTGAACAACGCCGTGATCTGCGCGTAGTTCCCGATACCGAGCGTATCGAGGAAACTCGTCACGCCGCCGATCACGATGTCGCTACCGGAGGGGCGGACCGGCCAGCGGTGCTTGCGCGTCGCGACCACCCAGGCGACGACGACGGCGACCTCGACGGCCGTGA
>Ga0182024_10026521_pt1 | contig 10179 bp, 10 predicted proteins | sample P32metaG_FD_120480 | JGI IMG/M metagenome (GOLD analysis project Ga0182024, IMG submission 120480) | Permafrost microbial communities from Stordalen Mire, Sweden - P3-2 metaG (Illumina Assembly) | ecosystem: Environmental > Terrestrial > Soil > Wetlands > Permafrost | place: Sweden: Stordalen...
GAAGTCGCGCATTCGTGGTTCAACCGTTTTCGCAAACTGCTGGTTCGATATGAAAAGATGCACCGCTCCTACCTCGCACTCAACATGCTTGCCGCCGCGATCATCAGTTTCCGTCGAGTGCCGACGCGGCTAAACATTATTTACGGATAACTTCTTAGTCTTTTGCCTGCAGGGTCGCTTCCCCGAGGCCACCTGACTGCCACAGTTTGTCACTCACGCCGCACTCGCGGCCAGCCGATTGCGCGTTATTCCCTGGCAACCATCTGGCGAGACTTCAGCTAATGGATCGCTACATAAGCGCCTTGAGGCCATTTATGGGCATGGGGCGGGATACACGACAGCAAGGTCATGGCGACGACGACAGTTCAAGCGCCTCCAACCGCGGGCCCTCCACTCTGCCGATCCGCAGCGACGCGTCGTATAGCACAATTCCGAATGCTATTAGTGCAATCAGGAGGACAATTGCAGCCTTCACATGACGCGACTCGAAGCTGCGTATCGCTGACGCAAATGCAATGAGGCTGAAGAGTGCGGCAACGACGACGATTGCATCCACACTCACCCGTTGCCAATAGCTGCCTCCCAAATGCAGCCACATTCCAAATTCATCGAAAGTCAAAGCCATGGCGATGCCATAACCCAACGCAGCGAGGCGCAGGTTCTTGCCGCTTGGCATGCCGAACAGAAGATATGCGCCCACGCCGGCCAGCAGAAAAATGCCGTAATTCAAATGATGGACGTGCGTGCCGCGCAGGAAGAAATACAGATTCGGCATTCGGTGCGACATGATTAGAAGCACCACGGTGCGCGCCGCGATGAACGTGATAATGAACCCAAACAAAGCTCGGCGGGCGAGCTGGGCCGAATCGGTGGTCACTGCTTCGTCCTGTGAGCGCATATACGGAAGGCGACACTGGATCAGTCAAGCCGCGAAAACGCAAGCTTCACGCCGAGCGCGAGGAACAACGCGCCCAGGCAGCGGTTCACCCAAAGGCCGATGCGCGCCGTCGCATCGCGGCGGCGCGCAAGCGCGGATGCAGACCATGCGACGAACACGTTCCAAGCCGTGCCGTTGATGTTGAATACCGCCCCAAGGAAAAGGAATGCCTGGATCTTCGTCGTGCTGCCCGCATCGATGAACTGCGGTACGAAGGCGAGGAAAAAGAGCGCGACCTTGGGGTTCAGCACATTCGTCAAGAACCCCTGCCAGAAAACCCGGCGCATTGAGGTAATCTTCCGCCGCTCGCCCATGTCCGCTGCAAGACCGCCGCGCTTCTTCAGAAGTGTTACGCCGAGGTACACAAGGTAAGCGGCGCCGACCCACTTCACCGCGGTGAACGCCGCAGCGGATGTGGCCAACAAAGCGGAAAGCCCGAGCGCGGCTGCCACCATGTGCATGCAGCAGCCCGCCCCTACCCCGAGCGCCGCCCTTACTCCGGCGCCGAATCCTCCCGCGGCGCTCCTCCCCAGGATGAATAGAAAATCCGCACCGGGCGTGACATTCAGAAGGAGTCCCGCTGCAATGAACAATCCTACGTCATGAGTGCCAAACATCGGCTTCGGCCCCGCTACGACTGCAGCGACAAGAGATGCGCCGTGAGCTCATCGGGCGATGAAAAGAATGGCGAGTGGTCGGTGTCCATGGAGATGGTCCGCTGACAGGGCATTGCTCTCACCATCCGGCGCTGCTCGGACAGCGAGACCGCCCGATCGCGACGACACTCGATGTAAACCCTCGGCACTCGCCCGTAGTTGGCTGCGCTCGTGCGGATCGGTGTCGTCAGGGGCGCAAGCGCTTCCGGTGCCAGGAGCGATTGCGCGAGGATCACATCCTCATCCGCGCACTCCCCATAAAGCGCGTCTTTGATAGCCGTGTCCCGCAGGGTGCAGCTCTTTCTATCCGGCGCGAGCACCATGTTGGGCGCCACGAGCGAGCGCTCATCCTGCAGCGCTGTCTGCGACACCGACTCACCATCCGCCAGAAGGTATGCGGCGAGGTACACGAGCGTGCGCACTTTTTGGGGACGCTCTTCAGCAGCCTGACTGATCACGGCGCCGGCGCGGCTGTGGCCAACCAGAATGACGGGCTCATCTTCCCCATCCAAGTGCCCGCAGACGCTGTCGGCCCATCTTTGCAGCGTGATCTCCTCGACGGCTGTGCGGTCGCGGCCGAGGCTCGGCAGATCTGGAGCCGTCGCGCTTTTTCCGGCCATCCTTAAGCGTGCTAGCACCTTATGCCAGCACCACCCTCCATGCCACGCGCCGTGAATCAAAAGATATGCGCTCACGATAGTCGAATCAGGCGTTCAGAGAGCCGAACGGGAGCGTGCACCGGCGGTCTTGCGAGACTTTGGAGCCCGCCGGCTAAGAAGTCGGCGCAGCCTTGATTTAAAGCCTTTCTTGGGCTCGACGTCCTTGATCAACGCGCTGAAGCGCGTGCGCGTCGCATCGAGCGCAGCGTGTTCAACATCTCGATACGCCTTGATGAGTTCCGTGCCAAATGCGGTCAATTGGACGCCGCCGCCGCCCACGCCGCCCACGCTGGCACTCGCCACTGGCTCGGTGAATGAATGGTTAAGATCGTCGAGAAGCAGCCAAGCGCGGCGGTAACTCAATCCAAGTTCGCGCGCCGCCTGCGAAAGCGAACCCACACGATCAATGTGCTCAAGAAGCGCAACTTTCCCGGGGCCTATGGAGGCCGTGGGGCCAAAATCGATGCGCAGGCGAATATCCATGCGGGGCTTCTCGATCATCCGCTATGTTACCGCGATCCCGCGAGACCTGAGTGCTCGTGTGGTTCCCATTCCCGAGTGCGCTACGGCATCGGATGTTGGAGCCCGGCGGTTCGATGTCGGCGCATGATCTCGTGAAGGGCGTTCTGGGCCGCCCACAGAACACCGCAGCTTTCGAGCCTGGCTGAGCGAGGTTTTGCAGGCTTGCCCGGGCAAGCGAAAAGCGGCACACGATAAGATTTGGAATTGCTTATTCGTGCTCGTATGCCTATCGTTAAGTACAAACTGATATAGCGTAGGGTCGTCGTATGTCGCTCTTCTTGCGCTCGCTCTTGGGCTGCCTGCTTGTCGTACTCGGAACGCCAAGCCGTGCGGTTGATGTGCCGCCGTCGGCACTCGTGGTGTTTGGAGCAGCGTCGCTTACGAATGTGCTGCAGGACATCGGCACCGCGTACACCGCTCAAACGGGGCAGCAGGTGAGCTTCTCCTTCGCTGCAAGTTCCGTGCTGGCGCGCCAGATCGAAGCGGGAACGCGCGCCGATGTGTTCGTGTCCGCTGACGAAGACTGGATGGACTATCTGCAGACGCGCAAGCTCATCGATCCCAAAACGCGCCACGACATCGTCATGAATCGCCTGGTGCTGATCGCGCCAGCTGCGAGTGACATCAAGCTCAAAATCGCGCCGCATTTCGCGCTCGCCGCCGCCCTCGGCAAGGAGCGCCTCGCAACCGGCGATCCCGGTTCCGTGCCGGTGGGCCGCTACGCGCGTGCCGCGCTCACAAACTTAGGGGTCTGGAGTGAAGTATCCGCGCACATCGTGCCTGCGGAGGACGTGCGCGCCGCCCTTGCCTTTGTGGCACGCGGCGAGACGCCGTTCGGCATTGTCTATGAGACCGATGCACTCGTCGAAAAGCGCGTGCGCATCGTCGACACGTTTCCCGAGGATTCACATGCGCCCATCACCTACCCAGTGGCGCTGATAGCGACCGCGAAAGCGGGCGCGGGTCGCTTTGTCGGATATATGAAGAGTCCAGCCGGGCGCGCCGTCTTTACGCAGTACGGGTTTCAAAACCTCCCTTAAGATTCGTCGCAGCGGTAGAGCGCTCTACCGCACTTCAATTCGCCAGCAAGCGCGGCGATGCTAAACTCAAAAGGCAACGGTGTGAGGTACACACAACAACGCCGGAGGCAAAGACCATGAGCGGCAGACGTGCGATCTTCCCTGCGGCCATCCTGACCTTCATCGCAGCGCTTCTGATCGGCAATGGAGCCGCGGCCGAGGATCGCTACGATGCGGCGGTTAATCATCCGGGCAGAAGTGCCGCCGACATCGAGCGCGACCCGAAAGATAATCCGGCGCGCGTCCTGCGCCTGACCGGGATCGGCCCGGGGATGCGCGTCGTCGATGTGCTCGGCGGCAGCGGTTATTACAGCGAGCTCTTGAGTTACCTGGTCGGTCCCAAAGGCGAAGTGCTGCTGGTGAACAACTCGGGATTTGACAGCTATGATCCCACTTGGAAGGAGCGCTTGGCTGGCGACCGGCTGCCCAACGTGACGCACCGGGTGGTGGACCTTAGCGCCATGCAGTTGGGAACCGCGACCTTCGATGCGGCGCTCCTCATCAAGGTCTATCACGATTTGTACTGGAAAGAGCTTACCAACGGGCCGCCGAAAACTGATGCGAAGAGCGTCCTTGATCAGATTGCGGCGGCCCTCAAGCCGGGGGGCGTCCTTCTGGTCGTGGATCATTCCGCAAAAGCGGGCAGCGGATCGGCAGATGCAGACTCTCTGCACCGGATCGATGAGGTTTATGCGCGGCGCGACATCGAATCGCACGGGTTCAAGCTCGTAGCCCACGCGGATTTCCTGCGCGATCCTTCAGACGATCGCACCAAGATCTCCTATAAGCCGCCGGCGCTCGGCAAGACCGACCGGTTCGTATACGTATTCCGCAAAGAGCGCTGAAACACGCGCGCTTCCGCTCTTCACGCGTCCATGCGGGCCGCCGGCGAAACCCGCCGCCGTGTCGCGATCAACGCTCGAAGATAAGCAAGGTCGACGTCGCAGATGCGTACAGTTGGCCGCTGGCATCGGTGAGCGTCGCCTCTGCAAAGGCGGCGCGCCGCCCCATACTCATGACCCGCCCTTCCGCCCGCACCAGGCCCGTCTCAATCGTCATCGCCTTGTGATACGCGATCTTGAGTTCGAGCGTTGTGTAGGCCTGCGACTCGGTCAGGCGCGAATGCACGGCGCAGCCGCAGGCTGAATCCAGCAGCGTTGCGGCATAGCCGCCGTGCACGACGCCGATCGGATTGTAGGCGGCCAAGGTGGGATTTCCCGCGAACACCGCTTTGCCCATATCGACCTCCACCAGCTGAAAGTCGAGTGTGACCAGTATTCCCGGACGCCTGCCGCAGGCGATCAAAGCGCGCAATTGCGCAAGGCCGCTTAAGCCCGGGCCCACCTCGTCGACGAGTCCCGCGCGCGGTTTGGGTTTGTGCTGTATTTCGTCGCCCATCTGATCGCCTGATTTTAAATCTTTAGGGAAAGCTCGTCCGAGCCAGTTCAACGCACGTTTCACCCGATAGACGCGGTGTTGAACGTGCCAAACCGCGCCCCATGGAGATGATAATCGACGCAATTTCGGTGCGCCGCACTGCAGACCCTACAATCGCCGCGATCACCATGTCAGCCGCTGCCACTGAACTCTATCGATCCTGGCGCAGATCAGCTTGCGAAGAGCGCGCATTCGTGCTCGCCGCCGTGGGTATCCCAAGTGCGATCCGCGTCGACGGTGCGGTGTTCCTCCTCGAGGTGGACGATGCGCAGCTGCATCTCGCCCTTTCGGAACTCGGTCACTACGAAGCGGAAAGCCTGCCCGCTCTGCCGGCGCCTCCACCTCCGCGCCGGCACCCGCACGCATGGATCGGCTGCCTGATCTATGTTGCTGTTCTCTTAGGTGTCGTTCATGCGATCGCGAACGGACTCGTGCGGCTCGACGCCTTCGACTTAGGAGAGCTCAACGCGGCGCGCGTCCAGAGCGGCCAATGGTGGCGCGCCTGGACCGCCCTCACGCTGCACCTGGACGTGGGACACCTTGCGGCAAACCTCGGAGCGGGCGTCTGGTTCGGCTACCTCGCCGCTTGCGAGCTCGGCAGCGGTAACTCCTGGTTCTTGATTGTGAATGGCGCCGCGCTGGCAAATTGGCTCGAGGCGGAGCTCGGGCCCGCGACACATCGAGCCGTCGGCGCCTCGACCGCCGTGTTCACCGCGCTCGGCATGCTCGCCGCGCACTCGTGGCGTACGCGCTTTCACCTGCCACAGCGGTGGGCGTTGCGCTGGGCACCGCTCGTCGCTGGCGTCGTCCTCTTAGGCTGGCTCGGGTCCGCAGGCGAAGGGACCGACCTTGTCGCGCACGCGACAGGATTTATCGTCGGCGTCCTCATCGGGGCGGTCGCGGCACTGCCGTCCATAGAGCATGTCTTACGGCGCGTGCCGCAGTGGCTCGCGGGCTTAGCCGCGTTCGTGTCAATTGCATTGCCTTGGACCTGTGCGCTCTTGAACTGAGCGCAAGTAGCTTTATGAGCTTTGCAGTTATGCCGCCGTTGGCTCCATGAGCTCGATTCGATTCCCAAAGGGATCGTGGATATAGATTCGGTAGTAGCCTTCCAGACGCTCGTCGTGCTGCACGTCATACCCACGCTCGCGCAGCTCATCAGCAAGCCCACGTAGGCCTTCGACTAGCAGCGCCGGATGGGCCTTCCTCGCCGGATGGAAATCCGGCTCAACGCCCAGATGGATTTTGAGTTCTTGGCTCTCAAACCAGCACCCGCCGCGGCGTGCCAAATACGGTGGTTTGGGTACCTCCGGAATTCCAAGAGCGCCTTGATAAAACTCTCGTGCGCGCTCTTCGCCGCCCACCGGCATCGCAAGCTGTACGTGTTCCAGGCGCTTGACTAGCGCAGAGCTCATTCACAAATAGTACCCGTCGTGCACCGCGAATGCGTGCGCCAGATGTGTGCTTCGCGCTGAAGCACACAGGCGATAGGCGGTCGTATGTTACCGCCGTGTGCAGGAGTCCCGTAACCGGTAACTCTGCGGCGTCCTTTCGTTTTGGATGCAGCGCCGGCCCTTGCGTTCGGCGATCGCGACCTGCTCAGCGTGCGCCTGCGCACCGGCCACTACGGGCCGGCCCTCGACGAGATCCTCGACCGGCTGGCGCCCGAGGCCGGCAGCGACAGCATGCCGCGGGGCACGAACCTTAAGTCCGGCCGAGTAGCACGAAATCGAGGAGTACTTCCTCGCCCTCGCGGCGGCGCCGATCGCGCGCTAGAAAGCCGGCCTTAAGCCGCTGCCACGCCACGTCGGCGCGTGTAGTATAGGTACGCCGGAAGGCCAAGCAGGATGAGACCTGCTCCGAGCAGCGCCTGGTGCGGTGTCGCCACGAAGGCGTTCACGACGACGAGGCTCGTAAGCAGCAGGAACACTGCGGGCACCAGCGGATAGCCGAAGCAGTGGTACGGGCGCGGCGCATCGGGCTCGCGCCTTCGCAGCACGAACACCGCAGCGCCTGTGAGCCCGTAGAAGATCCAGGAACCGAACATCGCTGCATCCGTCAGCGTGTCGAAGGTCCCGCTCACGGCGAGTACCGTCGCCCAGCCGGCCTGCGCGAGGATCGCCTTGACCGGCACATGGCTGCGCGGCGAGAGGTCGGCGAGAGGGCGGAAGAACAGCCCGTCGCGGGCCATCGCGAAGGGAATGCGTGAGTTCGACAGCGAGCTCGCCTGCTGTGAGCTGAACGCCGAAAGCATCAGCACCAGCGCGAGCGCGGTGACGGCGTAGGGCCCGACGAAGCGCCTCAGTACCTCCGTGCCCACCGTCGATGCGGCGGAGATGTTTGCGATCTCGGTCGGCGACAGCACGTAGAAGTAGGCCACCGTCACGAGCAGGTACAGGCCGAGGACGACGAACATTCCGCCGAGGAACACGCGCGGCACGTTGCGCTCCGGGTTCCTGATCTCGCCGAGGAGCGGCGCGACGTTGTTCCAGCCGTCGTAGGCCCACAGCGCGCCGAGCATGGCGGCCCCGAGTCCGGCGAGCCCGGCGCGTGCGCTGTCGGCGACGCCCTCGCAGGTGCCGCCGACGTTGCTCTGGCCGAAATGAGCGAAATCGCCGTGCCCGAAGAGGAGCGCCGCGCAGGCAAGGCCCAGCAGGAACAGCACCTTGATGCTGGTCAGTGCGAGCGCCGTCTGGCCGCCGCGGGCCACCGGCCGGCAGTTGAGGAAGGCAATGGTCCAGATGCTGCCTGCTGCGACGACCGTGAGCAGCGTCACGTGCAGCGCGTGGCCGGGGAGCGGAACCTCGAACAGCGGCCGGCTCAGGGCGCCGCCGGTCGCGACGTTCATGAAAATCGCAAAGCCGACCGCAAGCGCCGCCTGCGCGCCGCAGCGTGCCAGGGTGAAGAAGGTCCAGCCGCACAGGAAGCTGACCAGCCGGCCGTAGGCGCGGCGCAGGTAAACGTACTCCCCGCCCGCCTCCGGCATCATGGCCGCGACTTCCGAGTACGCAAAGGCGCCGGCGAGCACGAGCAGTCCACCGACCACCCACACCGCGAGCACCGTGGAGGACGCGCCCACGTTGCAGGTCATGACGCGGGTCTTGAGGAAAATGCCCGTGCCGATCATGTTGCCGACGTTGACGGCTATTGCCGGCACGAGACCCAAGCTGCGCGTGAGTTCGCGTCCTTCGCTCATTCTCCCCCCGCCGGGTCCGGGCGGGATCCCCGCTTCCTCGCACTATAACGCAGCGCTGGCGCAGATGAGATTCCAGCACTATTCATGTCGCGACTGCTCCGAGCGGTTGTTATGACTCGCTGAATCGCGAGATGAGTCTGTGACATGCGGCCACTCGCAGCACGCTCGTCGACCGGATCGGCTGCACTTCCGCATCGAGTGTCCGACTGCGAGGTGCACCGCGCCCTGCAGGCGGTGGCCGATGAGTTGAATGTGCACTGGTCAATCATCACTCTTCAGGCAATCCTACGGGGTACGTTGCTGCGACACAGGACGCGGATGCCCCATGCGCGCCTTCAGTGAACTCTTCGAAGAGCTCGATACGACGACCGCCACCAATCTCAAGGTCGCCGCGATGGTGCGCTATTTCAAGTCGGCGGCCCCGGCGGACGCGGCCTGGGCGGCGTACATCCTCTCCGGTCGACGCCTCAAGCGCTTCATCGGTCCGACGCTCCTGTATCGATGGCTGATCGCGTCGGTCGAGCTGCCCGAATGGCTCATCGACGAATCCATGGCGGCGGTCGGCGACATGGCCGAGACGATCGCGCTTCTCATGGAGCGCGCAGACAATGCCGGCCGGGCTTCGGATATTCCACTTGCCGAGTGGATTGACGGGCGACTGCTGCCGCTGCGCCAGGTTACGGTCGAGGAGCAGCGCGCGGCCATTGTGAATTGGTGGCGCACTCTGCCCTATCGCGAGTGCTTTATTCTCAACAAGCTCCTGACCGGGGAACTGCGCGTGGGCGTCTCTACGCTCCTCGTTACGCGCGCCCTCGCGGAGACCTTCGACGTCCCACGGTCCGATATCGCGCAGCGCCTCATGGGCGAATGGCAGCCGAGCGCGCCATTCTGGGAGAATCTCGCCTCGCGCGACGCGGGGAAAACTTCCGCCGCGGCACCCTATCCGTTCTTTCTCGCCTCACCGCTCGAAGGCGAGCCCGCATCGCTCGGTCCACCCGCGAAGTGGCAGATCGAATGGAAATGGGATGGCATCCGTGCCCAACTCATCCGCCGCAGCGATCAGTGCTTCATCTGGTCTCGCGGCGAGGATCTCGTCACCGAGCGTTTTCCGGAGATCGTCGAGGCGGCCACAGCGCTGGCGAACGGCACCGTGCTCGACGGCGAGCTCGTCGCCTGGAAGGATGCGCGCGTGCAGCCCTTTGCCGCGCTTCAGCAGCGCATCGGCCGCAAGAAGCTCTCCGCCGCCATTCTCGCAGACGTCCCGGTGCGGTTTCTCGCCTACGATCTTCTGGAGGAGCAGGGCATCGATCTGCGGGGCGCGCCGTTACGCGAGCGCCGCGCACGCCTTGAATCCGTGTTGGCCGACGCTCCGGCCGCTCTCAGCCTCTCGCCGCTCGTCAGAGCAGAAACCTGGGAGGAACTGGCACAGCTGCGCGCGCAGTCGCGCGCCCGCGGCGTCGAGGGCCTGATGCTGAAGACCCTCGATTCGGCCTACGGGACCGGGCGCGAGCGCGGCACCTGGTGGAAGTGGAAAATCGCTCCCTACACCTTTGATGCCGTCATGCTCTACGCGCACCCGGGTCATGGGCGTCGTTCCAATCTCTACACCGACTACACCTTTGGCGTGTGGCATGACAGCGAGCTCGTGCCGGTCGCCAAGGCCTACTCGGGTCTCAGCAATGCTGAAATCGCC
>Ga0182024_10026522_pt1 | contig 10179 bp, 8 predicted proteins | sample P32metaG_FD_120480 | JGI IMG/M metagenome (GOLD analysis project Ga0182024, IMG submission 120480) | Permafrost microbial communities from Stordalen Mire, Sweden - P3-2 metaG (Illumina Assembly) | ecosystem: Environmental > Terrestrial > Soil > Wetlands > Permafrost | place: Sweden: Stordalen...
GAATCCAGACCATATCTACTTCGCGGTGGACAATCTCGATGAGTACTATCGGCGCGTGAGCGATCGACCGAAGGGTACCATCCTCCGGCCGATTGAAACACAACCCTGGGGTGAACGCAGCTTTTATTGCGCGGACCCATTTGACAACAAACTTTGTTTCGTCGCCGAAAATACAATGTTCACGGGCGGCTTGCTATGACTGCCAGTACTGCACATCGCAGTTCAATGAACCGAAGCGACGGTCGCTGGAAGTGTGCCGGCGTGAGGCCCTCAATTCGCTTTGTTCGGGGGGGATCATGCTCTTCTGGCCAACTACGTTCCAGGCCGGCGAGCAACGAAGGTGAGCCCGATGATTGCCCTTCGGAAAAACACGAACTTGTCGGGTATCGATTCATTGCTTTGCATTGAAAAAAGGAGACTTCCATGACGCAAGACAGCTGGAAAGGCAACGCCTGGAAATCCACGGGATGGTGCGTTTGCGGCATCGCTCTGCTTTCATTTGGCGCTGGGTCGCTCATCACTGCCCACTGGATGCAGGTAAATGCAGTGAGGGCCGATAGCAATCGCGTCTTTGAGCTTCGCGTTTATCATGCAGTGCCGGGCAAACTGCCGGCGCTGGAGTCACGGTTTCGCGACACGCTTTCAATGCTACTCGCCAAACACGATCTGAAGGTTGTGGGTTACTGGGTACCCGAGGATGCCCCCGCTTGGGACAGCACGTTCATCTTTATGGTGGCGCATTCCAGCAGCGAGGAAGCGAAAAAGAACTGGGACGCGTTCCGGGCAGACCCGGAGTTTCAAGAGGTGATTAAATCTGAGCAGGCCAACAAAACGGTGGAAAAAATAGACTCGACGTACATGCGTCCCACGGATTTTTCGCCGATGAAGTAGCGCCGGGTTTGGCAAGATTCAATTCGTCACGACCCTCGACTTCAAAGCCAACGGAACTCGCTACGTGGGCAGCTTTATACGTTGGTTAACGATGACAGCACTCGGAGGCAGCCCATTGATGACCGGAGTCAACTCTATCGATGCCAACATGAGCCCGCCTCAGACCGGGGTGAATTGAGGGTAATATGAAAGCCACAGTTTTCATTGCGACAAGCCTCGATGGTTTCATCGCTCGCAAGGACGGGGCGTTGGACTGGCTCCCAGTAAACGGCGGAGAGCCTCACGGTTACGACGAGTTCATCGCCACTGTGGATGCCCTCGTGATCGGCCGCAAGACTCTTGAGACGGTATTGAACTTCGACGCTTGGCCGTACGCGCAAAAGCCAGTGGTGGTGCTCAGCACAACCTTATCGGAGCTAAAGGTACCTGAGGGCGCCCAATGTGAAGTGATGGCAGGAACACCAAACGAGATTGTCACTCGGCTCACACAACGAGGAATGAAACATATCTATGTCGATGGCGGAATAACGATACAGGGCTTCTTGAAAGCAGGACTGATCCAACGCTTGATCATCACGCGCATCCCGGTACTGCTCGGCAGTGGAATTCCATTGTTCGGAACTCTGTCGAATGACATGCGATTCGAACACATAGCTACACGGTCATACGCTAGCGGCATGGTGCAGAGCGAGTACTCGATCGTTGCCTAGCGATCTGCGCAAAATAGGTCCCTTGGATGGCAGCCGGGTGCCCCATCCATCCGCAGTCTCATCGCGGAAGGGAGGAGCAACGCCGCGATTAGCACCCACCCGCTTCTTCTTCCGCGCATTTGCAGATAATTACGCTCCAAGGTCGCACAATAGGTCTGGAGAGGATGAACTGTGGAGACCCATTGCGCCGCCAAACCGCAAGCCCATGGAGAGATCCCAGGCAGCGCCCAACCACTACATAGGGGTACCCCTCCCCACTTTTGCCGCACGCCCCTGAGAACAATACGGTTAGACCAGAAAAATCCCCAAAATGCCCATTTGACCCATCGAAGCAAAGGAGTTACGAATCGAGGGTCCGGAGAAGATCATCCATAAAGCCTTTAAAGGGGCATCGCGCTCCACGGATCGCCCCCCCATGAACCAGCAAGGGCGTTCGCCGAGGCGAACGCCCTTGCTGTTGCCTTGATTGATTTCCAGCCTACTTGTTGGTGTGGACTATGCCGCCCTCGCGCTCTTCCATCGCCGCCTGCGCCGCCGCAAGCCGCGCCGTCAACAACCGGAACGGCGAGCAGGACACATAGTTGAGCCCGATCTTGTGGCAGAACTTGACGGACTCCGGATCGCCGCCATGTTCGCCGCAGATGCCTACTTTCAGGTCGGGCCGCGTGTTGCGTCCCTTGGCCGTGGCCATCTTCACCAGCAGGCCAACGCCCGCCTGGTCGAGGGTGGCGAATGGATCGTGCTTGAAGATGCCCAGCTTGATATAGGCCGGCAGGAAGTGGTTGATGTCATCGCGCGAGATGCCGTAGGTGGTTTGGGTAAGGTCATTGGTTCCGAAGCTGAAGAACTCGGCCTCTTCGGCAATCTGGTCGGCGGTGAGGGCAGCGCGCGGCAGCTCGATCATGGTGCCCACCATGTAATCCACGGTCTCGCCCTTCTCCTTGAAGACATCGGCGGCAACGCGGCGCACAATGGCGGCCTGGTTGCGCATCTCTTCAATGGAGCCGATGAGCGGGACCATGATTTCCAAGTGTGGATCGCCGCCCTTGCTCTTGACGGCGACAGCAGCCTCAAAGATGGCGCGCGACTGCATTTCAGTGATCTCGGGGAAGGCGATGCCGAGGCGGCAGCCGCGCAGTCCGAGCATGGGGTTGGTCTCGTGCAGCTCCTGCACCCGCGCCAGCAGCGGACGAAGCTCCTTGAGCCGCGGCGAGCGTGGCTTGGTGTCTTCCAGGTGCGAGATTTCGACCAGCAGGTCTTCGCGCTGCGGAAGAAACTCATGCAGCGGAGGGTCGAGCAAGCGAATGGTTACCGGCAGCGACTCCATGGTCTTGAAAAGGCCCACGAAGTCTGCGCGCTGCATCGGCAGAAGCTTCTTGAGGGATTCGCGGCGATCCTTCTCGTTGTCGGCCAGAATCATGGTGCGCATGTGTTCGATGCGGTCTTCGGCAAAGAACATATGCTCGGTGCGGCACAATCCAATCCCTTCAGCGCCGAATAGCAGAGCCTGCTTGGCGTCGCGGGGAATGTCGGCGTTGGCGCGAATCTTGAGCCGGCGAACCGGGTCCACCCAGCTCATGAACTTGACCAGGTCCGGATCGTCGGGCTGAGCCGGAAGCGTCTTGAGCTGGCCTGCAATGACGCGGCCGGTGGTGCCGTCCAGCGAGATCCAGTCGCCCTGCTTGAAGACGTGGCCTTTCACGCGTAGTTCCTTGTTTTCGAGGTCGACGACGCAGTCGCCGGCGCCAGCCACGCAGCATTTGCCCATGCCGCGCGTAACCACGGCAGCGTGCGAAGTCATGCCGCCCCGCGAGGTCAGAATGCCCGTCGCGACTTCCATGCCCGCAATGTCTTCAGGCGTGGTTTCGCCGCGAACCAGGATGATGACGCGATAAGCGCCGCTCTGGTGGAACTTGACCGCGTCTTCGGCGCTGAAGACAATCTGTCCCACAGCCGCGCCGGGCGATGCCGGCAGGCCGGTAGCCAGCACTTCGATCTTCTCGCCCTTTTCAACCAGGCGGGGAACCAGAAAGTCGTACAGCTGGTTCGGCTCTACCCGGAAGATCGCCTCATCCTGCGTGATCAGGCCTTCGCGCACCATGTCGATGGCAATGCGCACCGCGGCCAGGCCGGTCCGCTTACCGTTGCGCGTCTGCAGCATGTAGAGCTTGCCATCCTGGATGGTGAACTCGAAGTCCTGCATGTCGCGATAATGTTTCTCCATCTTCCAGGTCACGGCGCGCAGGTGGTCATACACCAACGGCATGGCCCGTTCCAATTCAGAAATCGAGAGTGGAGTCCGGATGCCCGAGACCACGTCTTCGCCCTGCGCGTTCATCAGATACTCGCCGAAGAACACATGCTCGCCGGTGGCCGGGTTGCGCGTAAAGCCCACGCCGGTGCCTGAGTTTTCGCCCAGGTTGCCGAACACCATAGCCTGCACGTTCACAGCCGTGCCCAGCCAGTCGTCGATGTGGTTGATGCGCCGATAGGTCTTGGCGCGGTCGTTTTGCCAGCTTCTGAACACGGCGTCGCGCGCCTGCACCAGTTGATCCAACGGGCCCTGCGGGAAGTCCTTGCCGGTCTCCTTGCGCACCAGTTTCTTGTACTCGACGATGATTTCCTTGAGTGCCTCGGGGGTCAATTCGTAGTCGAACTTCACGCCCTCGCGGTGCTTGATCCCATCAAAAATGTGCTCGAACTTCTTCTTCGGAACATCCAGCACCACATCGCCGAACATCTGGATCAGGCGGCGGTACGAGTCATAGGCAAAGCGAGGATTGTCGCTGCGCTTGGCCAACGCCTCAACTGCATGGTCGTTCAAGCCAAGGTTCAAAATTGTGTCCATCATGCCGGGCATTGAGAACTTTGCGCCGGACCGAACCGAAACCAGCAGCGGATTCTCTCCCGTGCCCAGCTTCTGGCCCTGCATATTCTCAAGCTTTTCAAGTGCGGCGTGCATCTCGACGTCAATCTGCGGGCTCACCGCGCCGCGCATGTACTCGCGACAAGCTTCGGTCTGAATCGTGAAGCCCGGAGGCACCGGCAATCCCGCGTGGGTCATCTCCGCCAGGCCAGCGCCCTTGCCGCCCAGCACATCTTTCATGCGGCCGTTGCCGTCCGCCGTTCCACCGCCAAAGAAATACACATACTTGATTGGGTTTGAAGTTGAAGTCGTCTCGGCTACTGCCTGATCCACCACGCCCTGCGTCATGGGGTATTGCCTCCGTCGTAAGGATTTTTTGAACCCGGCGACGAAGACCTGCCGGACGGGCCCCGATTTCTGCCGCAACGGCTCCTTCCGATGGGGTGGCTGGACGGAGGCTCAGCTCCAGAACAATGAAGCTAACCAAACAAAGGCTGAGCGTGTGCGAGTCAACCAGGCATCTGACGGCGCGTCGCGGCGTCGATTCGTCGCTATTACAAGTAGCGCCGTAAGTATACCGTTGCCTGTGCCACTCGTCACAGGCCATTCATCAGGCGATATATCGAGTGGTCCTTAATACGGTGAATTGTCACAATTTTGACGCCTTAGCCGCTGCCAGACTGCGCTTTGCGAACGGCGAGCAGGAATTCAAGCCGCAGGACGCCGCACGCGTGAGTCGCAATGCGAACTCCGCACCGCATTGTGGGAAAGCAAAATCCGGTCCAACCCTACGATCGCCAGAATCTGCGCCACTCTCGCGGACACATTTGTCACGCTGAAGCGGTGCCCCGACTCACATGCACTGCGGTAGAGCGCGACAAGCGCTGCGATCCCTGCCGCGTCAATGCGTTCCACGCAGCCCAGGTCCAAAGTCACATCGCGCTCAAGCACCAGCGGCCCCACGCGCTCCACCAGGCACTCGTCCTGGCCGCGAACCAGTTGGCCCCGGACAATTTGGCAATTCACCAGTTCGTATGGCGCCGTCTGCTCAAATACCTTCATCATGGGATTGGTCATCGCTTCGCACATTGCACTTGTCATAAAAATCTCCTGGAAGAAAGCATGTTGTTCCCGAAAGCCGTCTGTCCTTCGCCGCAGCTTCCGCGCCCTGGTATTTGCACTCGGTCGGCCAAACCGCTGCTGAGAGGATATGCTGCAATCACAGGGGATAGCGGCCTTCCGCAACCCCTGCACGTACTTGCGGGGTGTTCAGTTTCGATCCCGGTGTTCGCAATCGGACACAATCTTCATTACGCAAAAAGGAGTGCCTTCGGTTCCGTGATTCGTTCTTCGCCAGATTCCGCAGCCAACGCCGCGCCAAACGTCGCGATCGGCCCCGCAAACACCCAGCAGGCACTGGACCGGGAGCACGTGCGCGCTATGGCTAGGGAAGCGGGCTTTACCGAGTCCGGGCTGGTGCCGCTTCCTTATCCCGCCGCCGATCGCGACTCAGCCCGGTTTGCCGAGTGGGTGGATACGGGACGTGCGGGGACCATGCGCTATCTGGAGCGCAAGGGTGAGGACGGCCAGCTGGTACGGTCGCGGGTGAGCATTCCGTTCCCATGGGCGCGCTCGGCAATCGTCTGCTTTGCCAACTATCATTGCGCCGAACCGCGCTCGACAGAGCCGGCCGCGGAAGGCGCAGGCTGGATCGCCCGCTATGCCTGGAGCAGCCGCAAGGATGCAAACGGAGTCCAGCGGCCCAGCGATTACCACAAAGTGCTGAAGAAGCGGCTTATGGCGATTGAGGAGCGACTCCATGAGAAGGTTGGCCACTTCGAGGCCCGCGGATACGTGGATACCGGTCCGGTTGTCGAGCGCGCCCTGGCCACAGCAGCCGGCCTGGGCTGGACGGGCAAGAACACTTGCGTGATCCATCCGAGACTTGGGTCCTATGGCTTTCTTGCCGTGCTGCTGACTTCGCTCGAAGCGCAGGCCGAAACGTCGCCGCTCACCGTGCCCGACCGCTGCGGGAGCTGCCGCCGCTGCCTCGACGCCTGCCCCACCGGCGCGCTCATTGCGCCTTACCAGATGGACGCCACGCGCTGCATCTCCTACCTGACCATCGAGCATCGCGGACCTATTGACGCAGTGCTGATGGCAGGAATGGGCCGCCAGGTCTTCGGCTGCGATATTTGCCAGGATGTCTGCCCATGGAATCGTCCGCTTGGGCGGACTCCCATCGCCGCCGACCCCGGCCTGGAGCCTCGCGCCGAATTGGTTAATCCATCGCTCGATTGGCTCGCCCAGCTCGACGAATCTCAGTTTGAAAAGCTCTTTAACGGCTCGCCGGTGCGGCGTACGGGCTTTCTTGGGGCTCGCCGCAATGTTGCCATCGCCATGGGCAACAGCGGTCTGGATTGTTTTCAGCCGACGCTCACCAAGTGGACTGACGCCGCGGATCATGGACTGCGCAGTGCGGCAAAATGGGCGCTCGCCAAACTGAAAGCCAAGGCGAATCCGCCCCGCCCATCAAATCTATCCACTCTATCTTGAACCGTCCCGTGAGTTGTGCGCTCGAGCACTCCGGTCCCATTGCAGGTCGACTCATGCGCCGCGAGTAACATCTGCCGCGCTCAGCCCCTTGGGACCCTGCTGGCAAACAAACTCCACGGCCTCTCCTTCATTCAGCGTCTTGTATCCGCTCGCCTGGATGGCGGAAAAATGCACAAACACATCCTCCCCGCTGGACCGCTGAATGAATCCGAATCCTTTAGCGCCGTTGAACCACTTCACCACGCCTTGCTCTTTCATCGGTACTCTCCCCGTTCTGCGCGAACCGTATTTTTGTTATGGCAGGAATGGAATAAGGATTCAATAAGAAAACGAAGGGCCGATGAGTGCCAGCCTGACCAAAAGTCTGCCGCCGGTGCCTTGGCCGAGGCCCGTCACCCTCAAACTCCCGGGGAGGCTATCCTTGAAGGAGCACCGAAAAAGGAGCAGCGCGTGGTTGAGGTTTCAGATTCATATGCCAAGGGTGATCCAGCCGGCAGCGTCGCCGTCATCCAGAGCGATGTCGAGCCCGTTTCCCGTTCCAAGTGGTACCGCTGGCGCAGAGACGGCAAGGCGCTCATCGCCTACCTGCTCGACAGCGAGGTCCATACCTATGCTTTCAGTGTCGCGGCCAACGCCATCATCTCCTTCATCCCTTTCATCGTCCTGCTCTACACCCTTTCCGGTTCCGTCTTTCATTCCGCGGCGATGGTGAACGTGGTCAGCGACATGGTGAACTACTTTCTTCCATCGACAGCCAAGCAGGGATTCCTGACCCTCAACCTGGAAGCGGTGGTTCCGCGCCACGGCGTGCAATTCCTTTCGCTGGTCATGATTCTCATCTCATGCACCGGGATATTTCTTCCCCTCGAAGTGGCGCTCAACCAGGCCTGGGGCGTGACAAAAAGCCGCAACTATTTATTCAATCAAGTGGTGGCCTTCGGCCTCGCGCTGCTCATGGTCGCCCTGGCGCTGGCCAGCATTCTATTGAATGCCGGTGAGAAGGGGCTGCTCGGTTTCATCTTCTTTCATCACATCGATAACTTCGTTTTCAAAGGCATCAGTTATCTGTGGCTATCGATATCCACCGGCGTAGCGTCAATTTTGTTCTTCTTTTCCATCTACTGGATACTGCCCAACCGCAAGGTTCCCTGGCAGCCGGTTTTGCGCACTTCGATTGTGACTGGAATCGTATGGCTGCTCGCCAAGATGCTCTTTGTGCAGATCCTCCCGCACCTCGACCTGAAGGCGCTTTACGGGCCGTTCTACGTTTCAGTGGGGCTGCTCTTCTGGGCCTATGTCTCCGGCCTGATTCTCTTCGCCGGAGCGCAGTTCAGCGTGGCTCGTTGGGGAGATAAGAAAAGTTAGAGCCTGTCTCGAAAGCTTGCCTTGCTTGTCCTGTAATAGGGCACGACTTCAGTCGTGCCGCAAGCTGCTGGAAATGACGATGGGCTTTAGCCCCTGAGGTACTGCTGGGTGCCCCATCCTTCGTGGTCGCCGCGGCGACCACAAAGGGTGGGGAACCGCCGAGGCTCCCTAAGCAACAGCGAGCTCACGACACCTTGAACGCCTTCACCGCAATTGCATTCGGCCCGCGCCCAGTGGGCAGGATGGTGAACAACTTCCGCGTAAGCGTACGCACCACGGCTACGTCGGCCGAGCGATTATCAACCACAAAAATCAAATGACCCATGTTGGAGAAAGCCAGCGCCACAGCCCCGTCGCCAACGTGAGGGGCGAGGGCCAGGGGAAGCCGCTTGCCGTCGTCGATGGAGTAGATGTTCAGGAATTGCGAGCGAAAGTTGGCCACATAAAGAAGGGCATTGTCGCTTGAGACCAACCCGCGTACTGGGTCGTCGCCAATCAAGTAGGCGCCGCCCACATCGTCCGTGCTGGTTACGATTTCGCTGATTGAGTTGCTTTGCGAATTCGAAACAAACAGCTCGCCGCCATCCGGCTTGAGCGCCAGTTGCACCGGGGCGCGCCCCACATCCAGAAGCGACTCCAGGCGATCAATCCGGGGCTCGCCCAAACTGGCCTTCGCATTCGCGAGCGCAATGGCCATTACCTGGTGGCCGCCGGAGCAGGCAACAAAAGCCTTGGACGAGTCGTGAAGAATGGCCACATCCGCGGCGCCTGCGCAGCCATCGAAGACGGACCGAACGCTTCGCGCGGCCGTGTCGATCACGCTCACCGAATTGCCGCGCCGGTTGGCTACCACCAGCGTTTTGCCGTCGGGCGTTATGCGCGCCGCCACAGGCTCTTCGCCTGCACCGATCTGCGCGATCTCCCTGCGCGCTTTCAGGTCGACGACAGAAATCGAATTCGACTCTGAGTTAGCCACGTAGGCCAGTGTGCCTCGGGAGTCGAGGTCGATCGACACCGGCTTGCGGTGGAGGGCAATGGTGGCGGCGATCATGTTTGTTTCGGCGTTAATCACTGAGATCGAGCCCGGCCCGCCTTCAGCCCCGGAGTTCACCACGTAGACTTCGTTGCGCGTGGGGCTTGCGGCTACAGCCACGGGATTCTTCCCCACCGGCACTTCGCGATCCAGACGCACGTTGACCACATCCAGCACGGTGACTGTGCCGCTTTCGCCGTTGGTTACGTAGGCGTATTCGCGATAGTTGGTGGGGTATTGCGGAAAGTCCTGTTTGCGGCAAGCGGTGAAGGCGAGCAGAACGAAAAGCGCCGGGACCACGAATAATTTGGCGGGATCCCAGCTCATCCACCGCGGCGGAAGAGACCCTGAGGCACCCATCATTTTGCTTCTTTCCGATCTGCACCTGCCTGACGCATCGGACATGCGCTCAATCCGCTGCTGCGGCCACATGGATGCCGCGCGGCAGCTGCCGGGCCACCACGGGCGCAATCTGCTGCAACTCGTCCATCATGCGCGCAAACTGGTCGGGATAGATCGATTGCTGACCGTCGGACAGCGCCTTCTCGGGGTGGTTGTGCACCTCGACAATAATCCCGTCGCAACCCGTGGCCACCGAGGCCCTCGCCATCGGCAACACGCTGTCGCGCTTGCCGGTTCCGTGGCTGGGGTCCACTAGAATGGGCAGATGGCTCACCCGCTGCACCGCCGGAATAATACTCAGGTCGAGGGTGTTGCGTGTGTGGTCGGCAAAGGTGCGCACGCCGCGCTCGCACAGA
>Ga0182024_10026523_pt1 | contig 10179 bp, 14 predicted proteins | sample P32metaG_FD_120480 | JGI IMG/M metagenome (GOLD analysis project Ga0182024, IMG submission 120480) | Permafrost microbial communities from Stordalen Mire, Sweden - P3-2 metaG (Illumina Assembly) | ecosystem: Environmental > Terrestrial > Soil > Wetlands > Permafrost | place: Sweden: Stordalen...
AGCGGAAAAACGGGGCCGTTCTGACAACGAGAAAGGAGCCAGCGATGTGGTTACGCGATCGCAGTAGCCGGCGCAAGGCCGCCAGAGGTGGCGTCACGCTTACCAATTCGTTCACTCCTCGGCCCGCGCACCAGTCCGAGAACCGACAAGCCGCTTTATAGTAGGCCCGCCGAGTATGAACATTCCGAAAGTGCCCATGAAGAACGCGAAGAAGCGCTCCGCAATGTTTTTGTCCGGCAGAAATAGCGCCGGCGGCTTCACGGTCGTGCCGCCGAGCGCGCGGAGTTCTTTGAAATGTACGGATGTCCGCGCTCATGGGTTGGCATCCCCCGATGCGTGAGCGCCTGCATCCACGACCCGCAGAAGATGATTCGCAAGGAAGATGATTTCAGAGCCTCATAGGGGTCGTCAAGATTTACGTCCCGGTGAGAATGCGGATTCTTGTAGGAGGCGACGGCACCGGCAAAAAGTTCAATCCGTCCGACGCGTTCGCCCCCTTCCATGTCGGTGAGCGGTCCGCTCTCGAGCGAGAAAGCGGCGCGCTTGAGATCGACTCCGATGAGTTCAGGGCCCAGGCTGGCCGCGTCGCGTACCGAAACTTCAACGCCTTTCATGGCGTGGAACGCAGCGCCATCGAAATGCGAGTTCATCGTAGGTCTCCAGATCATGCGGGTGGATGTCGAGCGCTTGAGAGGCGATCTTGCGGATAGTGGCTGAGATCGAGGCTGAGCGGAGTAGAGCAAGGAATTTTCAAGCTCGCCCTGTCCGATGGGCTGGTGCTCAACGACCCGGCAGCCGAGTTGAGGATTCCGAGAAAATGTCAGCCCGGACGAACGATGCGCCCCTTGACGGAAAAGGAGGTTGGAACGTACCTGGAGGTATTCGACCTCAGGGAGAAACTGATTTCACGGCTTGCGTTCTTCGAGGGGCTTCGTCCCGGAGAGAGATTCTTGCTCTTCGCTGGAAGGCGCTCGCAAACGACGCTATCCGCGTGGAGGAGCGCGTCTCAAACGGGTTTTGAACGCGCCGAAAAATAGAAAGACCCGCGAAGGCGCGATCTCAGACGGCATGATCGCCTTGATCAAAGAGTGGGCCGATCTGGCGCAAGACCCTACGCCGGACGGTTTTGTTTTTCCGCCCGAGAAGCTGACGACTCCCCTCTCGCTCGACAATCTCTGGCGGCGGTACATGTGTCCGAAGTTGGCGGCGGTTGGGCTCGAATGGGCGACGTTCCAGGTTTTGCGGAAAACGAACGCCAGTCTCTCAAAGAAGGCGGGCATCGACCTCAATTTCTCACCATGCGATCCGTACTTTCGAGGGTGTGCTGGCAGATCTGAACTGCATTTCGGGCAAAGGCTGACTACCCCCTGGAGTACTCGAGCGGTCGAGGATGCTGTGCCATCGGACTTTGTACTCTACGGCAGAACCGGTTTGGCGCTGCAACTCGGCCACCGGGCTCTCGAAGACTTTGACTTCTTTTCGTCGTCTGGTTTTGACCCGGACCGATTACGGTCGAGGCTGCCCTTCTTCCGAGATCTAGATAGAACCTAGAACGCACCATCGTCTTCAACCACGATGCTTAGGAGCAAGTTGCGGAACCAAATTAACATGGCATCCGTGTCACGAGACTTGTGCCACTGAGCCACTTCTCGAAGCGGTGGAATCTCCATCGGCGTCGGGAGAAGCTTAACGGGGTAAAAGCCCGCGAAGCTCCGGGCAAGCCGCTCTGGAACAGTCGCAATTCGCGTAGTGCCAATGAGCAGGCGCGGGAGCAGATCGAACGTCATACTGACGACCTCGATCCGCCTCTCAAATCCCATGCGCTCCAGGAACCATTCGTCGAATACATGTATTTGCCGGTTGCCGAGACGCACTCCCACATGACCCAGATCCCAGTACTGCTCAAGCGTGATCTGGTCGCTAACCTTGGGATTATCTGTCCACACCAGGCAAACGTAGCGATCCTGAAACAGATCCTCGGCCGGGTGCAGCTTGGAGATGTAATCGGGAGGCATGATGAGCAGATCCACTTCTCCCCGCTCAAGGAACTCCACGGGATGCTCGGCGTTCGAGAGAAGCTCAAAGGTGATTCCCGGGGCAAGATTCTGGACTCGGGGAAGCACTCTCGGCATCAGCACTGAAGCCACGTAGTCGGACATCATCAGCCGCAAGTTACGGGTGGACGCGGTCGGATTGAAATGGGGAAGTTGATTGATTAACCTCTCGATCTGCAGCAGGATATCTCGCACGGGTTGCGCCAAATCCTCGGCAAGGGGCGTGAGGACCATCTTCTTGTTGGCGACCTGCACAAGAAGTTCGTCGTTGAAAAAACCGCGAAGGCGCGCCAGCGCCCCGCTCGTGGCAGACTGGCTCAAATGAATGCGCTCACCTGTCCAAGTGATATTCCTCTCGGCAAACAGGGCATCCAGAACGACAAGTAAATTGAGATCCAACCCCTTATAGTGCATATTCGATGAGGATACCGTAAACCGCGGCCGCCGGCGCGAGCTTACCGATCTGGAAATGCTGGATGACACAACCGATCGGGCCTGGTTGCCTCATACTCTTTGTCGGCCGGTTTAACTCATCAACTCATCTTCTACACCATGCAAGCGGAAGTTGTCAATTTCCAAGGGGTTGCAATTTTGAAGACGGCCTAGTGACACGCTTTCTCTCCCGGAGTCGAACTGGAGATAAGTTCAGCATGAGCGTAGCGCGGGTGCCTCCTCGTACACGGCCAGGGATCGCTGCTCCACTTCCGGCGCCAGGAACCGCGGCCGACTCCCGGACCAGGCGTCAGTTCCACCGCCGCTGGCGAAGGCTCCGCGGGTGGCGCCGGTCCGCGCGGGCGGCGCTGTCCGCCAACCCCTCATAGTGCTGCTGGGTCACTGAGCATGACCCCACGCCCTTCGGCCAGCCGATGCTCGGCGATGACTTCGATGCTGTAAATCTCGATTGCGGCCGCGGGCAACCGGCTCCCGCACCAGCACGGTCTTGCCGACGAAGCGGAACGGGACCGAGTAACGATTGCCGCGATAGCTGAGCATGCAGTCCTTGGCCACGCGGCGATCTTCCAAGTAACTGGTGTTGTAGTCAGGTTGCTCGTCGATGAGTAGCAGCCGTTCTTGAGGCGACCGCTGATAGGGAATCTTGCGAGTGTTGTGTGGCTGGCGATTGACTTTTTCCATCCACGCGCGCGCTTGCTGGTTCAGATTCCGCAGCGCGAGGAAAGAGGTCCCAGGCCAGAAATTCTGCTTGACGGTCGACTCAATCTTGCCCTTGGTCTCCAGCCGGTAGGGGCGGCAGACGCGGGGCACGAAGCCGTAGTAGGCGACGAATTGCAGAAACTTCCGGTTGAAGTGCAACTCGCCGCCGTTTTTGATCCAGCAGTACGGTCTTCACTTGGTCGGTGAGAACAGTTTCGCTCACGCCGCCGAAATAGCGGAAGCTGTGCACCATCCGGGCCAGCAAGTGATGGATGTCCTGGCTCTGGGTGAACTCGATGTAGCGCATCCGCGAGTAGCACAGCGTGAGAGCGAAGCCGCAGAGCCGTCGTCCACTCCAGTTGCCGAAATGGCCCCAGTCCATCTGACTCTGTTCCCCAGGGCCGGTCTCGAAGCTTATGAAGGCGCTCGCGCCCTTCCTCCCGCCACGGGGTCACCGCCAGTTTCAACTGCGAGTAGCCGCCGTCATATCCGCGGCCGCGAATCTCGTCCAGCAGTTAGCGGGCGTTGTGGACGCCGGCTTCCCATCGTTCCCGCAAGAAGGGGCGGTACGGATCGATCTTGCAGGGCGCCGCGTTCTCCCGTTTATAGCCTTGCGGCGCCTCCAGCAGATGCCTGCGCACGGTCTTGCGGTCGAGGTCGAGCTGCGCGGCGATCGCCGACACACTCCGCCCCTGTTGTTTCAAGTCGCGTATGTTCATAAAACTCCTCCAGGTTGAGCATTGGGCTCCTTGGTCAAGCCCAACGCTTTCACACCTGGGGATTTTTCGACCGGCGCTACTGGGGATTTGAAACCTGCGTTGAAATCAAGCGCGATCCGTACCACAGTTTTCCAGGTCACGATGGCGCGTCTTTCCCGGGTCTGATGAGACGCGCCTCGCCGATTGGCTGCACCGGTCCGGCAAGTTAAGTTGGACCGGGCCCGATGATACAATCGCCTCGCTTCGAAGATGACGCAGGGATCCGGCGAATTTCACGGCCGACCGTAATAATACTGTAAGCACCTGGGCAGTCGAGGGAGCGCCACGCGTACTCCCCGGGATGTATGCAATGAGCGCCTCCAGGCTCTGGGAATGTTGGGCAAGAGCCTGGCCTCGCCTAACTCCGTGTGTGCCGGCATAAACCAGCGCACTATTGCCGGTTCTGTCTTCAGAAACGGTCGCCGAACGACGGCACGAGACACACAAATGCGGGGGCGCGGGGCGTATGCGGGTTCCGCGGGATGTTGGCGGATTTCAGTGTGAACCGTATGCAGCATGCGTTTTGGCGTGAAGCGTTCGCTCCGATCGACGAAGGAATCTGCGAACCGGAAACTGTTGACATCGCAATTGCAATAGTTCTGGCCTGCGGCCACCCGTTCTGGAGTCCAGTTAGAAAACGCAGATCTGATAGGTCTGGATCTAGCCTGATGTAACCTTGATCTAGCCTGCAATATTCATAACTACATTCAGTCCAAGCTGGATGTCTCGGTCATGCCTTCCGCCGCGCTGCGCGCCACTTGGAGCGTAACGAATTGGGCTTCAAGAGCGGGAGTGACTTCTTATCTTGGACCAAAGGGAGCAGGCCAGTTACCCAGGATCAACTAGCGGCATTTCTTATCTAGGTCCTTCGGTCGCGCAACATTTCTACGCCTCCGGCCGAATCCTCCATGCGGCACGAAGCCGCGCGGAATTCATTCTGTGCGGTTTTGAATTCCGCGCAGGAATGCCGCATCGGGGCAGGGAATATCCTCTCTTGCGGGTGTGAACACTTCGATGGTAGACGAGTCCGCCAAAGCCTCGGTGAAGTGCGGAACGTCTGGCGGAATACGCAGAATATCACCCGGCTTCAGAATGATCTCATTGCCGTCCACTATCAGCCTGAGCCGGCCAGACTCGAGCATGGTTACTTGCTCGTGGACGTGGTGGTGCGGGGGCATTGTGGCGCCCTTTTTGAAGTCAACGCGCAACACCGTGACGGACGGCGTTCGAATCATATGCCTCGTGATAAGTGCACCCATGGCCTCGATGGCGGAACGATCCCAGGAGCAGAGGTTTGCAATCACGATCTCCGAAGAGCTGTTTTGACCTTCCGGCATGATTTATCCCATTCAGTTCAATGTTTGATAGATTATTGAAGGACATTCAAGGGCAACCCGAGAGTGCACTTAGAGCCTGCGCATGACAGGCTGCTTCGCCGGGCTGTCATTTCCCGACCCGCCCGCCGTCGACCTAGAACGATTGGCCCGTCCAGCAACTCGCCTCGACAAACGCGAGGGACGCGTCGACGCGTCAACCCGTCGATTTCTCGAACTTCTCCCGGAGGTCTCGAGAGAAATCTGTCCCAGAACGACCTGGAGCACTTCCGGGACTTCCTTGAACACTCTTATACTCAGATAGGAAAGCTGCCGAAAATTCTCCGCCCGTACACCTATTTTCCATCCGACGATGGCGGCGACCGAGCGCATAACGGACCACGGCCCCCGGGGCACTGACGCTGATCCACGCGCCGGCGCGACCGGGGCCGCTCTTTCTGTGACCCTTCCTGACCTAGCGGCCGGAGCGACTGCCCAGCCCATTGTCCGACCTGGGGATGCGTCAATCCAAGCCTAGTCGAAAAAAGGTGGGAATCCTTCCCTCTTCTGAGTGAGCGCCTCCGTTCCCACAATTTGGGGAAGCGCTGCCACAACTGGGGCCAGTATGTCATATCGGTTGACCATTATACTCCGTCTCTTTCGTCTTTCGATCATCCTACATTTCTTGAAATGGAATTTAGCAATCGTCTCATTACATTCGGGTAGTTGTTGTATAGATTTCGCATATCCGTGGAATCGATAACCAAAGACAGGTGAAGGATTCAGAGCACAATGTCGTTGACCGTGCCGGGCAGTCCTGTTAGAGGCCACGAAGCTATCCATGATGAATGCTGACTTTGTGGCGTTGGCAGCGTTCGGCAATTGTCGCACGTTCGGCCCCGTATGGTCTGACTGCTCCGACTTGTGGGAAGTTGACTTAACCGTGCGGCGGACAATCAGATTCGCGAGGGGATCAAGTTACAAAACGCTCACCCGGCGCGCCCCCGGCCGCCCGCTGGTGGAGTTGGCAAGGTCAGAAACTTGAGCCGCGTTTCGCGCAATGGATCGTTCTCCGTGTGACTGTTCTCGGCGTTGAAGACCATGGTTGCCCTTTGATCCAGCGTGTAGGCGGGCCACGACGGGATTCCGCTGTGGCCCGGATTGCCATGGCGCGCGAAAGCGGCCCATGCTCCGGCCAGTTGTCTCGACAGCTTATCGGAATTCGGATAGCGCACGAGGCGAAGAACGAGGGGCAATTCCTCAGTGTGGAATGGCCTGTACTTGACGCCATCCACCGGGGGGTCGTACGCGAAGTAATACATGTAGGCAGCCGCCCTGCCCTGCCTGGTCTTGCGCTCAACCTGCGCGATGGCGTTCATGCGGGTGGAGCGGTCGCTCGATATTTCAAAGAAGATATCGCCGGCTGTAGCGGCGGGCCGGGCCTTCGGGTAGATTGCGACGAGCTCTTCGATATCCGCGGCGGACGCCCCAAGGCTTCTCATCAGCCGCGAGCGCATTTCCCGCTCATCCAGCGTGAGGTGGATGGGATCGCGTTCCCCGATCAACCATGCCGATTCATCCTTGCACGTGGCAACGATCATTGGCGCCTGCGCCGAGACTGCGGGAGCATTCGGTTCCCACGTTTGATCCGAGATGGAACGACCATCGACGATCGGGCCGCCGCCCAGACCCGCCTCAAACAGCTTGGATGTCGGAATCGTCTGCAGTTCTTCCACCCGATTCTCCGGGATCCCGATTTTCGCCAGCATACCCTTGGAGCGCACGGCCGCTGGCTCTTGTGGCCGGCCCGCAACGACGAACCGCTCACTATGATTGCCTTTCTGAAAAGCTCTTTGGCCGCGGTATGGCCATCAGAGCACTGGCCTTCCCGCCGCCACCGGACTCACCAAAGATCGTCACATTGCCCGGATCGCCTCCAAAATTGGCCATGTTGTCGCGAACCCATTCGATCGCGGCGACCAGATCGAGCATTCCGGAGTCGGCAAATTTATCACCGAACCCGCCGAGATAGGTGTAGCCGAAGACGTTCAGGCGGTGATTAACGCTCAGTAGAACCACACCTTCCTCGCGCGGGAACGCGTCCTCGGCCAGAGGAATGATTCCCGAACCGGAGCAAACCGTCTCCATAGATATAAACCATGGTGGGGCGGTTACCGCTTAATCCTGGCGTAAGGGCCGGATCGGAGTATCGAACAAATTACTGCGCGCCTGGATGCAACGCGGTCCGGGCTGGGTAGCATCCCGAATGCCGGACCATTTCTCAGGCTTCTGTGGCGGCATAAAACGTCGGGCGCCTTCGGTAGGGCCGCCATACGGTATGCCCATGAAAATACAGATGCCGCCAGTTTCAACTCCGCGGACTTTACCGCAGCGGGTTTGTGCAACGGGCGAACCCGACGACGACGCTAGCGCGTTAGCCGCTCCCATCAGACCGCCAGTTAAAACTAACTCTTCAGCAGTGCCCGCCGGTTCATCCCTGCCCGATTCATTGTCCGCCTTTCCGGGTTGATTACGTTCTTTTCCATTATTCACTCCGTTCCATGCCGATTACTTTCAGGAAAGCTCTTCCACCGGGCTTGTGCCTCCCCCGAGGGATTTATCGATAATCGCCATCCGGTGGAATAACGCCAGATGGAGATTGCGCGAAGACTAACCAATCAAGGCCGATTTCTTCAACCTGTCTAACAATGTCTGGCGATGGGTAGAGACAAAGGCGGAGAAAGAATTCACATGGGCCAAGTAGGTCATTCCGGAAAAAGTCGACCTAAGTTGAACGACGTAAAGCCAGCTATCTCCATTACTATGTGTTCGTGCTCGATCGAGGAATCCCGCAGCGGTAGTCTTGCGTGGAGTTTCCACCCTCCGCCGCTCACTCCGGGGAACACTCTTCGTTGAACTTCAGCGTGCCGGTTTCCTCGACATCGGCGACGCCCAGCAGATCGATCTTTGGCCTGGCGTCCCAGACAGTCTGGAAGGTCGCCGTGCGGGCGGATCAATCGCCGTCACTGCCGATCACATAGCCGACCACGGCTCCCTCCGAAGCGCCGGAGCCTGGCAGGTCACTGGAACCACCCAAAGGCCGGGCACAGCCACAGCGATGAGGCCTGCTCGCCTTCGCGATCCAGTTGGTTGCTTGCCGCCATCTCACTGCGGTGCGAATGCCAACAGCACGTTTCCGGGCTGTCCATTCTGGAATCCTGTATAACCCGAAGGAACGAAGACCATGCCTCCCGCAACGGTGACGCCGGCAGATCCGATGGAGCCTCCCTTCGCCGTCATGCCGTTGACTGTCTTGACTTCTTGCGTGGTGTCGTATTCCCAGATTGGCAGCCCGCTATTTGTGTAAAACGCTCGCACCATTCCATCCAGACCCACAGTAAAAACCACGCCGGGGATAACGGTCACTGCCGCGGATAAGCCGCTATGCCGGCTCATCGATTCCTGCGGAGGCAGCGCAGTGAACCACTTCTCCAGGCCGTCGGTTAATTCCAGAGCGGCCACGCCGCCTCCACGGAACGCAAAGTAAGCGTTCTGGTTATCTGCCGCGCCGCCGAAGACGATCTGGCCGCGAGATACATCCGATCTCCATACCAACGCACCTTTCTGGTCGGGGTCATGCGCCCAAACCAATCCGGATTTCTGCCCGGCGATCAGAAGCCGCTTGCCGTTAGGGAGATTGACCAGAATCACTCCCGCGGAGAAATCCCAGTCTGGATTTTCCGTCTCGGTGGGGCAGTAGTAAGTGTCGGGCATCGGCGGCCGGGGAGCGCGTCCCCCTCTGCCGGCAACACCCGCGCGGCCGGCGCCGGCATTCTTGCTGACACCCGCATTCTTGCTGACACCCGCGTTCTTCGGCGGAAATCCGTCTGGAGGACGTCCCGAAGGGCAACCCGTATGCCAAACGTCGCCGGCCTCGTCCTGCTTATTCCAGAGAATCTTGCCAGTGTCCAGATCGAGCGCCATGATACCGTCCGAGCGGCCAACATCCGGAGCCGAAAAGGTGTTACCGGTGGTGAAGTAAACTGCGTTTCTCTTCGGATCGATGACCGTCGGGCTCCATACGCCAGCGCCGGATGGCCCCATAAAGCTCTTGCCCTCGGGCGTCTTTCGCTCGGTGGCGGGCTCGTCTATGGTATACGTCTTCCAGATCTGCTTGCCGGTTTCGGCATTCAATGCCGCCACCATGCCGCGGAAAGTGCAGCACTGATAGTTGTAGCTGGACGATTCCGGCTCCTCGAGCGAGGCGACTGGCACATATACTCTTCCGTTATAGAACCTGACGCCGCCTGTAATGCGGGAAAGCGGGTGCGGGTCGATCAGTTGCTTCCAGAGTAATTCACCGTTAGAGGCGTCGACCGCGTACACATTTCCGTGTATGTCGCCGAAGTAAGCGGCGTATTTCTGGGTACCCGATTTCGATAGCCCGATCTGAATCGCGCTGCGCACTCCGGTCTGCGCCTGGAACGACCAATGTACGCATCCTGAAGTCGCGTCCAGACTGTATACCCAGCCAGAATCGGAACTGAAGAACACTCTTCCGTCCACTACCGTTGGTTGGCCATAAACGGATGCGGCCGCCGGAACTCCGAAAGCCCACTTGAGTTTGAGTCTCCCCACCGAAGCGGCCGATAAACCGGCAGCCTTAGCCGGCTGAAAACGGCTGTTGTCGTTGTCGCTCCAGCCATTCCACGCGGGTGCGGACGTAAGGTCCTTAATCGGGGGATTGCTTGCACAGCGATTCGGCATGGACTGCGCGTCGCCGCCAGCGGCTCCTAACTTCCGACCACCCACCCATTCGGCGATGTCGCGCTTCTGCTGGTCGGTCAGGTCCTTTGCGTTCGCGACCATGGTTCCGGTCGTAAGCGCCTCATAGATTTTTTC
>Ga0182024_10026524_pt1 | contig 10179 bp, 10 predicted proteins | sample P32metaG_FD_120480 | JGI IMG/M metagenome (GOLD analysis project Ga0182024, IMG submission 120480) | Permafrost microbial communities from Stordalen Mire, Sweden - P3-2 metaG (Illumina Assembly) | ecosystem: Environmental > Terrestrial > Soil > Wetlands > Permafrost | place: Sweden: Stordalen...
CTCTCTCCATCCCCTTATGGGCCTTTGGCTCGTCGATGATCATGCTGGCCATTGGATCGTTTATGATGCAGTTCGGTGTTCAGGGAGCCTTTGGCGTGATCCCGGCACACCTGAATGAGCTTTCCCCAGCCAGCGTGCGCAGCTTGTTTCCCGGCGTTGTCTACCAGCTTGGCATGCTCTTCGGGGCGCCGTCGGTGGTGGTGGAGTTTGCCCTGCGCAGGCACCTCGGCTATCAATGGGCGCTTACGGTCTTCGAGATCTGTGTGATTTTTGCGCTTTTCCTGATCTTCGGATTCGGCCCGGAGCGGCGGGGCCGCGACTTTGCTGCGTAACGGTTGACACTAAGATAGAACGATGTTGACGGAAAAGCAGCGCGAGCGGGTGTGCGTGGTGCTGGTGCGTGCGCGAAACCCCAACAATATCGGCGCCGTCGCGCGGGCCATGCATGGATTCGGCTTTCCGGATTTGCGGCTGGTGAATGACTACTCCGTTTCCATCGATAAAGCACGGTCTGCAGTGGATGCATCTGCCATCCTGGCCGGAGCGCAGGCGTTCGTCAACCTGGAAGATGCGGTGGCCGACTGCACACTCGTGGTGGGCACGACTGCGGTGGGGGAACGAAAGCAGGAGCATCCGCTGTACTCGCTGGCCGAGTCCGGCGGCCTGTTGCGCTCCGCGCTGGCATCGACGTCCAGGGGGCGGGTGGCGTTGCTCTTTGGATCGGAGAAGACCGGCTTGAGCAACGAGGCCTTGAGCCACTGCCACTGGCTCTTGACCATCCCCATGCACCGGTATCCGGATCTGCGGCATGCCTCGATGAACCTCGGGCAGGCTGCAGCCGTGTGTCTCTACGAACTGATAAGGCAGGCGGACGCACCGCCACTGAGCAAACCACGGCCAGGAGCCAATGCGGAAGACCTGGAACGGCTGACAAAGCTGTTGGAGGAGTTGCTGGCATGTACCGGTTATGCCCGGCACCGTCCCGCCAGAGCGGATCTCACCGAGGTGCGGCGAATGGTGCGGCGGATGGGCCCGAACCAATCCGATGCCCGGCGATGGATCGGCATCCTGCGTCAACTCTTGTGGAAGCTGGGACAGAAGCCTTAATTCGGTCTCATAAGCCGGGTTTCGTCAACCGCATCTTCGGATAAGGAGAAAGACGATACCGCTTCCAAGCGCCTAACCCAAGCATAAATCACCAGAGTCCCGGCATTGCCGGGACGGCTGAAAGTAGCCCAGCACGCAGTGCTGGGTAGGGTTAAGAAACACGGCGAGTCCCGCAGGGACGGCTGAATCTATGCTTCGTCCGTTGGTCCGCGAAGCTAGGGAACCCGGTCTGGATTCCACGATCAACCGCTGTGAAGCCTGAGCATCCACGCTAGCGCGTGATGATGACTTCGTAGAGATTATCTTTGGCCAGGAAAAACTTCGTGTTCGCGTAAGACACAAACAGTTTTTCGATGGCGCGGTTATTGTAGACACGCTGGATGGCATAGCCCGTGGTTTCCTGGGTCTCGATGCTATCGCTGTCGGTCACGTGGTAGCGGCAGAAGCTGGTGTCCGGTCCCTGGTTGCGGGTATGGAAGAAGGCAAGCACACGGCTGCCGGGGCGCAAACAGGAGCGAAGGCGTTGGATCATCGGCGCAACCAACGCCTCGGGTATGTAGTCGAGGGTAGTCCAGAGGAGTATCACGTCGAATTCCCTGCCGGCAAAATCGAGGTTGGCATCGAGAAAGCCCTCCACGTCGAAGTGGGCCACGCCGTTCTCATCGGGCGCGCTGAGCCAGTTGCCGCGCAGCGCCTCGTTCACCACATCCGCCATATAAACTCCGTGGCCCAGCGTGGTGAGGAAATTGATATTCGTAGGGGATGTGGGGCCGATGTCCAGGATGCGCAATCCCTGCTCAGACTTGAGATACTTGAGCAGATCTTTCCAGGCGCTGGAGTGTCTCGGCATCCGTGGCCCGGTGAGAACCGTGGGACTGCCGGTAGCCTGTGAGTCCTGTTGTGTCCTGCCAAATAGGTTTCGCATCACGTCATCGGTTTTGGAACGCAGACCCGTGCCACCTGCGGAAAATAAATTCGTCATCGTCATGCCCTCCAGCGTTGCGCTAGTATTTGGCTGGAGAGGTAGCCACCGGAGTCCCAGAGCCCTTGGTCCCGGAAACTGCAGCGCCACCGCCCGCAGTATTTTCGCTCTGCATCGGTTCTACCTTGCCGCGAAAGACAGCGTTCTCCTCAATCGAGAGGCGTCCGGCGGAAATGTCTCCAACCAGATCGCAGCCATTACGCAGTTCCACTCGCCCCGAAGCGGAGACATTGCCGCTCAACTGGCCCAGCAGGATCACGTCTTTTGCCGATACATTCGCCGCAACATGGGCATTGGGGCCGATGGTGAGGCGGCTTTCGACCAGGGTGATGGTGCCCTCGACGTGGCCGTCGACCATAAGATCTTCGCTCCCTCTGACCTCGCCGCGGATCTGGACGGACTTGCCGATAACGGCGACGGGGGTATCTCCAGCGGCCATCTGATGCCTCCCTCTGTTTTAAGCTTCTCTGCCCGAACTATACGCAAGGAGCGAAGCCAACCGCAACCCGCAAAACGGGTTAGGCGGGCAGAACGGCCCACAGATGTAAACTGGAAGGTATTGCCTCGCATCTCACTAAGTAACGTTTGGCCGCCGAATTGCGGGTTGCACGGTCCAGAACAGCCTCGCCGGGGAGGGTGGAAATGAGGATTATGCGATGTCTGCGTCCTTGCGGCATGTGGGCGGTAGGCGGAGCCCTTCTGCTGGCCGCTGGGGTAGCGAGCAGTCAGGCCGTGCCCCAAAGCGCGAACCCGGCGGTCGACCCGCAAAAGATCGTCCGCGACGCCAGCTGGAACGAGCTTCATGCCACCAGCCCGGGACGTTCCTTTCGCTTTCGGCAGCGCAAGGCGGACCCCAAAGGCAGCACAGTGAAGGAGATCTTCGAGACCAAAGACGGGGATGTGGCCCGGCTGATCGAAAAGGACGGTAAGCCCCTGCCCCCGGACGAGGAGCAGGCCGAGATTGGTCGCCTGAACAACCTCCTGGCTCATCCAGAACTTCAGGAACATCGCCACAAGAAGGAGCAGGAAGATGGCGCCCGTGGCGACGAGATGGTGAGAATGCTGCCCGACGCGTTTCTCTACACCTCGGACGGGATGGTGGATGGCCCCAACGGGCCTTGCTACCGCTTGAAATTCCGGCCCAATCCCGCTTTTACGCCTCCCGACCGGGAAGGTCAGGTGTATCACGGGATGGTGGGCGAGTTATGGGTGGATCAGGCACAAATGCGGCTGGCTAAAATCGACGCTCACCTTATCTCCGATGTGAACTTCGGATGGGGTGTGTTGGGCAGACTCTACAAGGGCGGCAGCATTTTGGTGGAAAACGCCGACGTCGGGCTGCATCACTGGGAAACCACCCATATGAAACTGCAGCTTCAAGGCAAAATAATGATGATGAAGAGCGTGGACTTCTCCACCACGGAGGATTACAGCAACTTCCAGATGATGCCGCAGGAGCTGAGTTACCAGGAGGCTATCCGGTTGCTGCAGAACGGACCCGCAGCCCAGGTTGCCTCCAAGTAGCCACTACCCTTCTCCGATGCTCTAGGCCAGGTCGTTGCCGCCATCGCTGGATGAATCATCGTAGGATGAGTCGTCATTGTCCGAGTCGTCCATAGAGGAATCGTCGTAGGACGCGTCATCCAGGCTCAAATCATCCTGATCGTCCGCGTCGTCCGATCCATCCCGCAGGTTGTCGCTTGCCTGCTGCAAGCTGGCGGCATCGTTTCCGCTATCGCCCAGGCCACTGCTGTCGAGGTGCTCGCCGCGACCCTCGATGCCAGACTGGCGGCCGCCATCGTCGTAATAATTGTTGACGATGGTCTCTTCAGGCTGACCGCCGCCAAAGTATCCGCCGCCGCCGAAACCGCCGGGATGACCGAAGCCGTGCATCAACGATTCGACGCCCTCAAAGGCCAGAGCCCCGGCAGCGACTCCGGCCGCAGTGGTGGCCGCGGTGCGCAGGAAACTCGAGGTCCCGCCGGGTTGGGGCGGCGCCCCGTACGCGGGCGCTGGGTTCCAGGGTTGTGCGTACGGCGGCTGACCATAGGGCGGCTGCCCGTAGACCGGCGGCGGAGGGAGCGGGGGCTGAGGAGGGGGTGGAACGGGATCGCGGTGACCCAACAAGCTGCCGAGGAAGCTGGTGGTGTGGGCCGGCGGCGGCGGCGGTTGCTGTTGTTGCCGCAACTGGTCAATTTGCGACTTGGCTTGCTCCAGCGCGTACTTCTGTACCAGCACAGTTTGCGACAGGATGTAGAGCGCGTTCGGGTTGCGCGCCAATCTCTGGTTCAGCAGCTGCTCGGCTTCCGGATCCTTCTCGGGGAGTTGGGTCTGCTCGACACGACCGATAAGGTCGTTCAACATTGATTCTTCCTGCGGTGTCATCTCTTCTCCAATATTCGGCGCGTGTAGATCGCAGCGCCTCGCCGGGGGTCGGTTTAAACAGGCTGCGGAAAAACCCTCTGGGTCGAAGGGTACGGGCTTTACAGGCTGCGGAAAACTCTGTTTTGTATCAGGGCACGACTTCTAGTCGTGCCGTAAATGATTGAGAATACGTCGGGCTTTAGCCCCTGAGTTAGGTCTTTCCTACCCGATCCCGAGTTTTTCCGCAGCCTGTGAAGCCCGTACCCTTCATTGATAGTGTTTTTCCGCAGCCAGTAAAGTCCAATCCATTGGACGCAGAACACTGTTCCGGGGGTGCACTCCCGGCAAGGCCCAATCCTCAAATTGATGAGAAGGGCTATGAGACCAGCGCCATGACCTTGATCTCTTCCTTGCGGACGGTGAGCCGTTCGACCAGATCGGTGCGAACTTCAAAGCCGCGGCCCGGGGTGGTGGGCACGCGAATCTCTCCGGCGGAGGATACAGTGACCTCGGGTTCGATGATGTCCTCGGCCCAGTAGCGGCTGGAGGCGGAGACATCTCCGGGCAGCGAGAAGTTCTCCAGGGTCGACATGGCGATGTTGTGGGACCGGCCAATGCCGCTTTCCAACATGCCTCCACACCAGACCGGAATACCGCGCTCCAGGGTTGCATTATGGATGGCGATGGCCTCGCTGAAGCCGCCCACCCGCCCCAGCTTGATGTTGATGATGCGGCAGGACTCCATTTCGATCGCAGCCAGGCTGTCGCGGCGGTTGCGGATGGATTCATCGAGGCAAATAGACGTATCCAGGCGCTTCTGCAGCATGGCGTGGAAATAGAAGTCGTCGGCCCACAGCGGCTGCTCGATCATCAGCAGATGAAAGCGGTCGAAGCTGGTGAGGTGCTCAGAATCCCGCAGCCGGTAAGCGGAGTTGGCATCACAGCTCAGGACAATGTTTGGCCAGCGATGGCGAACCGCTTCGAACATCTGGATATCCCAACCGGGCTTGCACTTTAGCTTGATCCGTTGGTAGCCCTCGGAGAGCGCCGACCCTACCTTGTCCATCAGCTTCTCCAGGGAAGGCTGGATGCCGATGGAAACTCCGCAGGCGATCGTTTCCCGGGTGCCGCCCAAAAGCTCATACAAAGGTACCCCGCGCATCTGCGCTTCCAGGTCCCATAGAGCATTCTCGACCGCGGCCTTGGCCATGCGATGGCCGCGAACCGGGCGGAAGATCTCCGGACACTTGCCGCCACTCTGGTCTTCCGCAGCCACGAGTAGGGGTACGAGCTCCTGCAGAATGGTGATCCACGCCGTCTCCGTCGACTCTTCGCTAAAGTAAGGGTGCTCTCCAGCGGTACATTCGCCCCAACCGGAAAGGCCCTCGGCGCGGACCTCCGCCAGCAGCACACGGCGTTCCCTGGTTTCGCCAAAGCTGGTGGTGAAGGGGTTGATCAAGGACATGCTGAGCTCACGCAGGACAATCGATTCAATCTTCATGCAAACCTGCCCGATTCCGGTTGAAGTGAGTGTGAGGAGCTCGCCGGCTCCAGTTCCTGTCAAGGCCTAGTGGCGTTGTCGACCGCGGGACACACAACAAATCCCCGGGTGCCTTTTCGTGGTGCTTCCTGCCGGGGCAAAGACCAACCGCGGCAAGCCGCACACGTGATCCTGTCTAGTGCTGCGCAACAGGCTCCTGCCATCGCCCGAGCTGAAAGATCCCATTGCCCTCTGCATCCATCCTGAAACCGACCACGGCAAGTTTCTGCGCGAAAGCCTGCTGAAAGTGTTCGCGATTCCTGGTCTGGATCTCGAGAACACGTTCCAGATCCACAGGTGAATGCCTCCAATGAGCGATTTGGTGCGGTACGGAGATTTCCTGTTCCACAGGGGAAGGGGCGACCGGATGCCCGCCCAGGGCGGCGCAAACCCAATCACTATCCAGCCACCATTCCGCGCAGAGACGATCGGTAGGAACCTGACCATGCAGTCGAGAAGAGGATACACCATAAAAATTCGGCGCGTAGCTGCGGACAACCGCACCCAGTTTCACCAGGTTGAGGAAGCAGTTCTTGATCTCGAGTGGATCGAAGGTCCACTCCATGCGAGCGATCCCGCGGGCCAAGGCTTCTTCCCGCTGAAAAAGCTTCAGCCGCCGCCCAATGCCCCGGTTGCGATATGCAGGATCGACGGCGAGCATGTGGGAATGCAGATAGGGACGGCCGCCGGCAATGCCGGGCAAAGCCATGGCAAAACCGACCAGGCAGTCGGCATCGCCGTTCGGCCTCACATCGGGCCGCGCGGTGTCAAAGGCGCCGATCACCTGGCCGCCGATCTTGTTGCTGACGATGAAGACGCGGCGCGGAATCACATCCCGGTCCCCGTACCCCCAGACGTCGATCTGGAGCTGGACGCAGGCGCCGAACTCCTCCATGGTTTGGCAGGGACGGATCAGAATGGGGTCCTCGGGGAGGCTCATCACGAAAGCGAAGGACTTTCCACGAGTTTGGCCTGGTTCCAGAGCGACTCGAGCTGTTCGGCGGACATGGCTTCCAGGGGCTTCGGGGAGGCGGCTTCCATGGCAGCAAAACGGCGGCGAAACTTGGCATTGGTGTGGCGCAAGGCGAACTCCGGTTCCACCTTGAGACGCCGAGCCAGGTTGACCATGGTAAAGAGCAGGTCCCCGACTTCGGAAACGATAGCCTCCTGGGTAGCAGCGGTGGCATGCGCCTCCGGGTCTGCCGCAGAGGAAGAATGGTCCCGGATGGCCTGGCGCAGCTCCCCGGTTTCCTCCTCGAGCTTGACGAAGATGCCTTCGACATCAGGCCAGTCGAAACCGCTCTTGTGGGCACGCGCGCCCAGCTTGGCGGCTTCAAGAAGCGAGGGCAGAGAGCGCGGAATGCCGTCGAGCGCCGAGGAGGGCTGCTGCCGCTTCTCTGCCTGCTTGATGGCGTCCCAGTTGCGAAGCACCTGCCCAGCGTCGATGTGCGCGGTCTCGACCGGGGAGTTCACCGCGTTGCCGGCGGCAGCGGAAGCCTGGTCTCCAAAGACGTGAGGGTGGCGGCGGATAAGCTTACGATTGAGACCGGCAATCACATCCGCGATCGTGAAGTAGCCTGGCACGCTCGCCATCTGCGCATAGAAGAGCACCTGCAGCAAAAGGTCCCCCAGCTCCTCGCAAAGGTCATTCCAATTCCGGCGCTCGATGGCGTCGAAGACCTCGTAGGTCTCCTCCAGCGTATGCTTCCGGATGGTATCGAAGGTCTGCTCGTGATCCCACGGGCAGCCATTGGGACCGCGCAGCCGGGCCATGATGGACACTGCTTCGGCGAAAAGCGCAGCCGAATCGGGGGCCGGGTCGCGCTCAGGGCTCATGCCTCCAATGTAAACGATGCGCTTGAGGAATACGCAGTGACGCCTGTTACTGTGGGGTGGCAAAACTGAAGTAGATAAGATCTTTCAAGCGATACTCTCGATGATCTTCTGTATCTTTTTTGGATTATGCGGCTTGCTGCTGGGGAGTTTCCTCAATGTCTGCATCCTGCGGCTGCCTGCGGGCGAATCGGTGATGTGGCCACGGTCGCACTGCCGCCAGTGCAACCAGCCGATCGCGAACCGGGACAACATCCCGGTGCTGAGTTGGCTCCTGTTGGGGGCCGCCTGCAGGGCTTGCGGAGAACGCATCGCATGGCGCTATCCCCTTATCGAACTAGCAACTTGCGCGCTCTTCGTGATGTGTTGCCTGCACTTTGGCCCAGACTGGGAGGCCGGCGCGTGGGCCCTGCTCTGCTTCCTGCTGCTGGGGCTGGCGGTGATGGACGCCGAGACGATGCTGCTGTCGAATCTGTTTACTCTGCCTGGACTGCTGTTAGGAGTGCTGTTTGCCGGTCTGCGCTCCAGCTTCCAGGGGGCTTGGGCGTGGCGGCCCGGAATACGGGCGGCGGGGCTGTCTCTCCTGGCCGCGGCGGCGGCCGCCGCGGTGTTGTTGCTGATCGCGGGCGCCTATTGGCTGGCGCGGCACCGGATGGGAATGGGCATGGGCGACGTGAAGCTGCTGGCGATGCTGGCCGCCTGGCTGGGTCCGCGGCAAACAGCACTGGTCCTGTTTCTTGCCGTGATAGCGGGCGCGCTCTACGGGCTGGGCGCGATCCTGTTTGCCCGCAGGGACGTTGGTGGGGAAGATGAAGTACCGGCGGGTCAGCTGCCGATTCCGTTTGGCACCATGCTGTGCGTGGCAGGGCTGTACAGCATTTTTCTAGGCGAGCGGACGTTGGGCTGGTATGCCCAATTTTTTCGCTAAGCTGCTGTCACTCGTCCTGACGGCCGCTGGCTTCGCAGCCACCTCGGCAATCACGGAGTGCAGCTGGGCCATGTGGTGCAAGCCATGCACAGCGTGGAAACGGCGCCACTGATCTACGCGGAGCGGTCCCAGCCAGGGATGGGTTGCTACCCGTTCAATGCCGAATTTGTGGCGGCAACTATCGAGCAGCGCATCCATTGCATTCATTTCCCGCCGCAGCAGATCCTCAAGTTGCTGGCCATCCATGGCCGCAAAACGCCCCGGAGCCGGCATCGTCTCATCCAGCGCGGGCACTCCCTGGGGAAGGTATCCGAAGCTGAGGATCATCAACTGCAGCGACCACTGAAGACCAGTGCGCGTCTGTTTGCGGGAAAGCCGGCCTTTCTTCAGCCGGGTCTCCAGATTGCCCGCGGTCAAGCGGTAGCCGAGTACCAGGTGCTCGACCACCTGCTGCACGTTCCACTTGTACGCCATGCCGTTGGGGTGTAGCTGTGTGGTCTCCGCGTCCAGCCCGCGGACTTCGTCAGCAATTTGGCAGGCAACCCGTTCGAGGACGGCGTGCATAAAGTGGGACCTCTCGGAAACCCGGGGCGGTAAACGTAACCTCCACGGCTCTTTGTCCGGAAGTGTAAAACACTGAAGATAGGAGAGAAAACCTAAATCGCGCAATAGCATTTTTGAGGCGGAAGCGGGAAATTGGGTCCGCAAATGGGAAAGGAACCGCTGGCAGCAGGTCGACGTGGCGGAAAACTACCTGCCTGGACCGAGCGCCTTCAGCTCCTTGAGGGCCTGTTTAGACTTGGGCCCGTTGGGCAGGATATCAAGATAAAGCTGGTAATTACGCGCTGCTTCCGCATTTTGCTTGAGCATGCGCTGGGCCTCGGCCACACCGAAAATGGCGTCGACATTTGCCGGATCTGAGGCCATGGCTTCCTTGTAGCGGAGAAGGGCTCCCTGGTAATTGCCCGTCTGCAGGTAGTAGCCGCCGACCGAAGTATCCTTCTTGGCAAGAACCGGGTCAGTAACCTTTGCGGCCCCTCCGGGCTCGTCGTCCGTAGCGGACTGGCTCGAGCTGACCCCGGGAGGAAGATCGTTCTTCGGCGCAGCTTTCGACTCATTTCCGGTGTCGCTGTCCGACGAATCTCCAGCTGCCTTGGCGGCATCGCGGGAGACGGACTCGGGAAAGGGGTTGTCGTCCGCAGTAGGGTGCTTGGGGGCGCCTGGGGCGCCAGGCTTCCCGGTTGAAGAGGAGTCCCCGGTGGCCGATCCATCACCAGCTGCCTTGGCGGCGTCGCGGGAAACAGCCTCAGGAAAGGGATTCTCGTTCTTCCCGGCCGGCTGCTGCGGAGTTGTCTTATCCGGCGGCGGTTCGGAATGGGAGGAGGAGTCGGAGGATCCATCATTGGATGAAGGAGCCGCGGATGA
>Ga0182024_10026525_pt1 | contig 10179 bp, 4 predicted proteins | sample P32metaG_FD_120480 | JGI IMG/M metagenome (GOLD analysis project Ga0182024, IMG submission 120480) | Permafrost microbial communities from Stordalen Mire, Sweden - P3-2 metaG (Illumina Assembly) | ecosystem: Environmental > Terrestrial > Soil > Wetlands > Permafrost | place: Sweden: Stordalen...
CGGCGAATACCCGATTACAAGCTGTAACCGCTGCGTGAGTGCAAGGTGTACGCCCGCACCAGCCAAGGTTCCGGTCATCGCGTTCAATACACCGGCTGTGAAGCGTCCGTTGCCGAACAGCGAGAAGTCAATCATCGGGTCTGGTGAACGGTTCTGCCGCCTCACGAAAATGACCATAACCGTCATGCCGATGACACCCGCGAAAGTGGCTCCAAGCAATCCGGCTTCTGGTCTTGCGGCCTCCATCAGCGCATAAACCAGGCTAACCATTGCGATCATGGCGAGTAGTGAGTTCAGGAGATCGAGCCGCCGCTCAGGGTTCCCCTTTCCAGCGGGCACTACGAATGGAGTAAAGATAAGTGCCATTACGACCACGGGCACGTTAATCAGGAAGACAGAGCCCCACCAGAAATGGCTGAGTAGAGCTCCACCGATCAACGGGCCGATCGCAACCCCTCCTGAAAAGACAGCAGCCCAGATACCGATCGCTTGGCCGCGTTCTTTATCGGTCGTAAAGGTCAACCGCAGAAGCGAAAGCGTGGCTGGCATCATCATGGATGCGCCCACAGCAAGAAAGGCCCGCGCCGCGATCAGGACGCTCGCAGAAGGGGCATAAGCCGCGATCAGAGAAGCAGAGGCAAAAGCAATCAGGCCCCAAAGAAAGACTCGGCGATGCCCAATCCGGTCGCCAAGCATACCCATAGTTGGAAGCAGGCCCGCCATGACAAGCGGAAATGTGTCGACGATCCAAAGTTTTTGGCTGCTGTTGGCGGCAAGATCGTGGGTCAGCCGCGGCAAAGCGGTATACAGCACAGTCATATCAATGCTGATGAGAAAGAGAGCGGTCGAAACGACGACCAGCACGAGCCATTTATTGGAGTGTGGAAGGGTCTTAGGGAGAATTTGCTGCTTCGTGATCGCCATGCGTACATCCTTCTCGTCGGGATGCACCATGAACGCGAAACAGCCACGTTATGCGCATTCCCGACTGTTCGGTCAGGTTGCGCCGTGGCTGTGAAGAGATCATCTGAGGGATGATCGCGGGAGATACCATCCCGCAACTCTATTTCCGGCAAGATGAATAATATTTCATATCGGCAGAATTTTCAAGCTGCGCCGCCAATTCTTTGTGGTCACTCTACAAAATATCGACCGAGACGCTCATGGTCCGACATTGGTATCGATAACGCCGATGTCGCCAGGAGGGAATTTGGCTTCGCGCAAAATCCGCCGAAGCGCGATGCGAGCCTCAGTCTGACAAATTCAGAGGTCGGCTCACCGCCCATCCGTCAATTATTGGTAAGGTATTAGTCGCGCGGATATCAACTTCAACATAATTTCCGGATCGGCGACCAACCGCCCGCAACCTCAATCCTGGACCACGGGTTGTCTACGAGGACTTATGCCCAGTTGGCTGCCCAGACGGCCCTAGTCCCCTAATTATGAGCCAAAAACTCAGAGCAATATCAAAGAGAGTCATTGGCGTATCGAACCACCACAGGTTAACCGCCTTGTCGAAGTTGGGGAAAATGTAGAAAACCAAAGCACACGCCACGCAAAATGCAGACGAGATCACGCCGAAGGCAGCCAGTGCTCGAGGGATATAGCGGGACTTGAACCATAGGTAGCCGCAGGCTGTGGATGCCAATGCTCCAAACAGCAAACCAACATAATAGTAGTCAAAACGCGTGCCGAGATAGAGGCTCGCCAAGGCCTGCAATCGCTCTGCTTCAAATGCTTGCAAGTAATCAGCGCCAGTCAGGAGCCGCAGAGCATTAAAGAGATTGAGGGTCATAACGAGCCACATCAAGACGCATAAGAGCCTCCAGAATGCCGCAAGCAACGCAAGGCCTCGATTGACCGGCTTGAGAATCACGTAGAGCGCCGTGAAAAGCACGACAACGCCCGCGCAGTAAATGAGGTCGCCGGCGATACCGATACGAAAGAGTCGTTCGTGCGCCAGAATATTCCGCGCCGTTTCGGCATTATTCTCGACAATCAGACGGTCGTGAATACCAAAGTTTGCGTAGATCACGGTCGCGGTTGTGATTAGGTAGGCAAAACCAGCCACTCTTGCAGCCGTTCGTTGTGAATTTTCGATAGGTTCGATTGTCATTTCACTCTCTCCGTAGCTCGTACGAAAAATGAAACGCCGCTTGTCGCAGGAAGTCTCGACGCCTGATTCTAGCCCTCTAGCGGATGGTTGGCGCAATATCGCTATTGCGCACTTCGAGGCGATTGGATTCTAAAAACGTGCTTCGGCCTGTTGTCGTAAGGTGACAATTGGCCCATGCTCCGTAACGATCACGGAATTCCGATCAGGAGACCACCGCTCATACCAATGGATTGCTGGTGGCCTCCGGCAAAACTGTAGTCGTAAGCCGGTTCGAGGAACCAGCCGAAACGGTGCTTGCCGGTCGGCCAGAACATGAAATCTCCCGCTATCTCCCCGGAGATAGAGTTGGTGACTTTTCCATTCTGTCGGAGGTGGACCCACTCGGGACCGACGCCCAGCATGAATTCTGCCTTCCGTGATATGGTCCACGGCTTCTTGAAAAGTAGGTCGGTGTCCCATTCCGTTGACCTACGAGCGTAGAAGGGCGACACGCCTGCCTCAAGCTCCAGCCAGTTCTCGATTGGTGTCACCTCTGCGGCAAGATTTGGCGCGAACGTCGCTGCGCCGCCACTGAAGTTCCAGCTTGTTGCTGCGCCCAGCTCAACAATGGCTATTGGGTCTTTCTCCTCGCCAGCCGTTCGCGTATGACCAGAGGACGCCTGAGAGGAAGTCTGCCTGGCAAACAGCAGGAGCAAGAGCAGCGGCAATGTCGCTTTGTGACCCATTCAAGTTGAACCTACACCACAGGGGTGAAAGGGCGCAAAAGTCTGCAATTGCGAGCCGGCGACAGGTTTGCCGCTGGCTCGCAAGAGTGTGGCGTTAAAAGTTCAGCGTGATCTTCGCGGTTAGCGCTCTCGGAGTGACGTAGTGCGTTCCGCTGAAGGTGGAGAGGAAGTTGTAAAGCGCGTACTTGTTCGTGACATTGATCGCTGTCAGGTCGAGGTTCAATTTATAGCGTTCGGCGTGGAAGATATTGTCTTTGCCGAGAGAAGCGTCAAAGAGGTTGCGTGGCGCAATACGCTGGGGGTTCTTGTCGTTGTCACCGGTGTTGGAGGCCGGAATGCTGATCAAGCTCGACGTAAACTCCGAAGCCGGGCAAACGGCGGGGAGCGGGTTCGTTGGCGTGGCATGCTGGCCGTTGCATATAAAGCCAGCCTGGAATTCCTCGTCTGCGGTTAGTGGGCGAGCGAAGGCATCCACCATAGCGATCGCCGGCTGCCCATTGAGCGTCGTGGAGGTGGCGCCGCAAGGACTATTGGGGTCTACAGTGGTAGGGCCGTAACAGGGTGCGTTGCCCGCCACCAGGCCTGAGTCGTAGCGCCAATTGAAACCGCCCCACAAGCCACCCACAAACTTGCGGTCGGGGATCGTGTACTGAAGGTGGGTTGTCTGGTTGAACTTCTCGTCGTGATCGATGCGGAAGGGCAAGCCGGTTTGGCCAACAGTGGCCCCGGCACCGGCCGACTGCGGGGGGAAGAACCGGGCGGCTACTGAAGAGGTTACGAAGTATGCGCTGAAGCCGCGAACCACCGGAACCTCCGCGCGGATGGCATAGCCCGGAATCTTGGAGTTATGCCAGTCAATGGGGAACGTAATCGGCGTGTTGCCCAGGATGCTGAAGTCGAAGGCGTTGTGGGTGTACTTCCAGATGTACTCGCCGCTCACCACTGCATGCTTTCCGAAGCCCTGTTGCAGGCTGGCGTGGAACTCGTTGCGGAAACCGGGCTGAAGCGTTCCTTGGCCTCCCTGGCAGGCCAGTAACGGCGTAAGCACCGGGTTGGAGCACCCTTGGCTGGACAAAACTAGATTCTCGTTGAACGGCGTCTCCAGGGTGCGCGCGTAGGAGGCACTCAGCACGGTGCTGGAGGGCTTGATGTGATATCCCACTCCCACGCGAGGCTCCGCCTGCTTTGACGAGGCAAGACCGTTGTAAATGTCCCCGCGCATGCCCAGGTTGAAGAGCCAGTTGCCTGCCTTGATCTGATCTTCGACGTACAACGCCAGTTCCTTAACGTCAGTACGGCCAGCGTAGTTGTAGAAACTGCCGCCACGGGTCAGATCGTACGGCCCCAGGACCGTGAGGTAGCCGGGATTGGGAAACGAGACTACTCGGTCGCAGGCGGTGGGATCGGAGTACCCTGGCAGCCGGTTGCCGTTGACGTCAACGCACGGAGAATTATAGGTGGGGTTCACGACACCCAGTCCATCGTTCTCGCGCAGGAAAGTCTGCCCGTACACCACACCGGCCTTGATGGTTTGGATTCCCTTGGAATAACTGAAGTCAGAGTGAGCCGCGGCGTTTGTCAGGGTACGATTCTGGGAGATGGCCGAGGTTTGCACGTTCGCCGCCCCTTGATCCGCTAGCGGATTACCGCTGGGGTAGTAGTTATAGAGATCCTTGCGGACCCAGGCCCCAAGGTTCAGAACTGAGTTGGTACTGATCACCCGCGTATAGGTGGGCGAAATATTAAACGTGCCAATCTTCGACCGCTGATCGGTATTGCCCACGTTGCCGAAGACAGGGTTGGCACTGGCACCACCGCTGACGACATTCTGAATGTTCAGGTTGTCGAAGGTGTTCGGTGTCTGGAACCACGACCTGCTGTAGTTGAAGTCGACATGGACCGAATCTGTCTGGGTAAAAGAGTAGTCAACGCGGTCAAAGAGATTCTCTTCGTTGCCCTTGTCGTGAAACACCGCGAACTCTGGAGGATCGAGGAAGCGCCCTGTGTTGAGCCCGTCGGCCTCAATGAAATTCCCCCAGTTCTTGCCACCGTAGGACAGGTCGCCGGCGACAGTTGCGGACCCGAATGTGCCAAAGGAACTGCTGATGGCGCCGGCTGGCCTTGTAATTCCCTGTCCTGACCGTGTAGTGGCCACAATCACGAGGCTGGTTTTGCCGCCGAACTCGGCTGGCGGTGCACCGCTGATGACCTCAAGGGACTGGACGGCGTTTGCGGGCAGCTGGTTGGAAAAGACCTTGCTCTGCTGATCGGTGATTGACTGACCATCGATTGAAAACGAGTTGGAAGCGTGGTCGCCGAGCCCGTGGAAGAGGCCATTGGAATCGGCAGCAACGCCGGGTGTGGAGAGCGTGACAAGCGAGCTGAGCGTGGAGGACTGGCTTTCCAACGGCACCTTGATAAACAGGTCCCGGTCGACATCGGTGTGGAAGGTAGGATCGTCTTCGACCAGGTCGCCTGTTGCCTCAACGGTCACGGTGGAACTGCCTCCCGTAACCTTCAGAGTCAGCTTAACGTTCGTACCGACTGCCGAGCGAATCTCGATATTCTGATTCAGCGGCGCAAAACCGTTGACGAGTGCGCTTATGCGGTAAGGGTTGAATGGCACGTTGGAGAACACGAATTGGCCTTGTGCGTCGGTGGTCTCGGTGCGGTCAAGCCCGCTGACATCGTTGACCAGATGGATCACTACGTTAGGAACCACTGCGCCCGAAGGATCCGTTAGTGAGCCGCGTACACTGCCGGCGTTGCCGCTTTGGGCTGACGCGGTGAATGCGGCGAAGATCAAGGCGAAGACGGGGAGAATGCGAAAAATCGTGCCGCGTTCAAGCGACATAAAAAGCCTCCAAATGATGGCTGAAGAATGCGGGGATCAGGCCGCGGAGGGGAAATCGCCGCAGCATCCTCTTTGCATCGGGGCATCGTTCGGTTTCTAAGTCTGCGTTTGGGGATGGTAAAGGGGCCTCGCCATCAATTGGTGTGGCGGGCGGGCAGAAGCAGACTAAGAATGGGACCGGAAGATGCGCTAGCAGCCAGCGGGAGGAGGGCGGGTAAAGAGGGTCGGATGCCAGTACCGAGTGATCGGACGAACTTCAAGCAACATCACCGCGGAGGTTCCGATCCTGACCAGCAGAACCGAAGCCACCATGACCACCAAGGGCACGATTGAGTGCATCGCGATGCAGAGTTGGCAATGATCTGCATCGCTGTCGGAGGAATGTGCATGAGCTACGTGGACGACTGCCAGCAGCATTAGCAAGACGAGACACACAACCGTCGTTACCCCCGAAGCGCTTGGCTTTGGGCGGCGATTTCTTTGTAAATGTGTCCGAATTCTCGTCAATGAAACACCCTAGTGAAACTAGTATACAGAAAGCGGAACCCCAAACGGGTCCGGCATGACAGGCCTGCGCCGATCGCGGAACTTAGGCCGAATTTTATTTAGACGCAAGCTCGGCAATTCCGATAGATTGAGCGGCACTCTAATTTGAGGGCCGCTCGTCAGACTCTCGAACCTTTCTGACGGCTAGAGCCGCTTTGTGAACTGTCATCTCATACCGGTGAATCTTGGCGTTGACCGGAATCCGCTAATGCGCATAGAACCGAGAGAACCGTTCGCTACTGATAGCTAGATTTGGCCCTTAACTTCATTGAATTCTCAAAAATCAACTGCAACCCATGACTGGCGACCAAGATATTTTTTGGGCGTCGCTTCACCCCTAGGAGCAGGCGTTCTGGATATTCGTCTTTTTTATTCGCCTATACTTCATCCATGTTTCAAGGACCGCCATCTGGCAAGACCTTCGTCGTCATCTGTAAACGGTGCCAGAGGTGCGGTATACGGGCGCACCCGGTGTGGGTGCGGGAACGGAAGGAAAAAAGCGATGACAAGCGCAGATCCCTCCGCTCGCCCTTCACTACGTTCAGGGCCCGGTTGGGGTAACACCGCTTGGGAGGTTCGAAGGCCCGGCGCCTTGGCTATTCCTCGCGCAGGGCTACCATGGGATCTACATTACTGGCCCGCCATGCTGGGATGATTGTGGCAGCGAATGCCACAACCGCTAACAAGGCGGGAACTGCCAGGAATGTCGCGGCATCCGTCGTGGTCACGCCGAACAACAAGCTGGCGATTACGCGCGTGAGGGCGACAGCGCCCAACAGTCCTGCGAAGATGCCGATCAAGGCCAGTTGCATCCCCTGCCGGACGACGAGAGTGAGAATATTTTCGCGCCGCGCACCCAGGGCGACGAGGATACCGATGTCGCGGGTGCTCTGAGTGACCAGGTACGACAGGACGCCGTAAAGGCCCACGGCGGCCAGAAGCAAAGCGAACACCGCAAATGCACCCAACATGGTGCTGGAGAAGCGCTGGCGTGCCAGCGAATCATCCAAACGGTCCTGCATGGTCCTTATTCCATAGACGACAACAGTAGGATCGACGGCGTGGACCTCGCTGACGATGGCGGTGGCGAGCGCTGCTTCATGGGAGGTGGCGCGAGCTACTAGGAACGTTCCCCGGTCCAGCCCCTGCTGCAAGGGAAAGTATGTCGCGATCTTGCCGTCGGTATCGAGACCGTATTGTTTGACCGCGGCCACGACGCCGACGATGGTGATGGGCTTTTTGGGATCGAACCAGAGGTGTTTACCAACGGCGTCGTTGTGCGGCCAGAAGCGCTTGGCGAAATTCTCGTCGATGATGACGACCTGCGGCGTGTCCAGGCGGTCGTTGTCGGAGAAGAAGCGGCCCGCGACCAGAGAAATCTGCATAGCGCGGAAATAGTCCGTGCTTGCCGTACGCTGATCGACCTGCAACTCCTGGCCGGGCGGCGGTGTGTATCCTTCCACATGGATTCCTCCCCATCCCACTGTTCCGGTGAGCGGGAGCGCCGAAACCGCGCCTTCGGCGACCACGCCCGGCAAGTGGGCCATGCGGGCTTCAATATCGCGGTAGAAAGCAGCGAGCACTTTGTCGTCGCGATACCGAGGGTCGTTTGCCATGATTTGCATGGTGAGTACGTGGTCTGCGGAGAATCCGGGAGGTACGCTCTCGAGGCGAATGAAGCTGCGGATCAGCAGCCCGGCGCCAATAAGCAGGACAAGCGAAATGGCGAGTTCGGAGACGATGAGCAAGCTGCGCAGACGGTGTCGTTTCAGATAAAGACCACCATCGGCCTGTCCGCTGCGGCCGCCGGCCTTGAGAGAGGGGTTCGGATCGAGCTTGATGGCGCGCCACGCTGGAGCGAGGCCGAAGGCCACACCCGTGGCGAGCGAGACACCAAATGTGAAGGCCAGAACTGAGCCGTTGATCCCGATCTCATCAAGGCGGGGTATATTCCCGGGATTCATGGTGCGCACAACCATAAGGCTGAGGCGCGCTACAAGAAGTCCGGCGGAGCCGCCGAGGAGGCCGAGGAGAATGCTCTCCGTCAACAGTTGCCGCGCCAAGCGTTGCCAGCCTGCTCCCAGCGCGGTTCGAATGGCAATTTCCTTTTCGCGTCCCGCTGCGCGGGCGAGCAGAAGGTTGGCCACGTTGGCACAGGCGATTAGCAGGACGAGCGCGACCGAGCCCAGCAACACGAGCAAGGAGCGGCGCACGTCGCCGACTACCTGTCTCTGCAAGCCGATGACATCCATGCCGTAGCTGGCGCCGCGCTTGTCTTTGACGCGGATGCCGCTGGCTATGACGTCGATGTCCGCCTGGGCCTGTTGCATGGAGACGCCTGGCTTGAGGCGGACAACGATGTTGTAGTTTTCGTCGCCTCGCCGCTGTGCGGCGTCCGGCCCCAGGGGCAAGGGGAGAAAGATGTCCACCTTGTCCATGGGCCCTTCCGAGGGCATGACTTCAGCGTTGAGCACAAAGCCGCGCTGCATCACGCCCGCGACAGTGTATGGCTTTCCGTTGAGCGTAATGGTCTTGCCGACGATGGCCGAGTCGGAGTTGAACAGGCGCACCCAGGCGCCATTGCTGAGAAGGGCGACAGGCGGTTTGCCCGGCTTGTCCTCTTCCGGCAATAGAGTGCGGCCGAGCAGAGGCTTGGCACCAAACATGGAGAGGAGGCTCGACTGCGTGCTGAGCACGTCAACCCGCTCCGGCTGCTCGCGGCCGGTGAGTGTGAAGGTGCGGCTCTGCGCGAGGGCCATCTGGTCGAAGGAGTGGTTCTGGTTCTGAATGTCGATGTACTGGCCAGGAGAGGGCCAATCGCGCAGGATGCCGATTTCGGGAGAGTGCAGCCAGACTGCCGCAAGCCGGTCGGGGTGAGGATAGGGAAGCGGACGCAACAGCAGCGCGTCGACCACGCTGAAGATGGCGGAATTGGCGCCGATGCCGATGGCCAGAGAGGCCACGATCACCAGAGTCAGCACCACGTTCTTGCGAAGCATGCGGAAGGCGTAGCGAAAATCCTGGAACCAGAGGCTCATGAAATCATCCCGGGCTGGAGAGTCAATGATATGACGGGACGTGGAGGTGTGGCCAACAAGACTGATCTCAAGCAGGATTGTAGGTGCCGGAATTACGGCTAGCGTCAGGGAGCTTCGGCCTATACGGACTCGTTTGATTCCCAGTGCTATCGGCGTTTCCCAGTACCGATCCTGAAAGATGACACCGAAGTGTTTGCTCATTATAGCTTCCGGATGGGCGACCACCCAACCCGAACACAGACTATGAGGGTTGCGAATGCCAGGGACAACATTTGACCCCAGTCAATTCACGACCTGGTCCTTAAGCCCTCTCGTGAATTCCTCATACATTTTCCAGCTCAGGTCATGGGCAATGTGGATTTCGATCGGGAATGCTAATATTCCTGCGAGTGCGTAATTGAGACGGGCCATAAACTCATCTTCGGATTTCACCGCCGAGCGAGACCTGTTCAGTCGTTCGACCGCTATTCTTGGGGGATGAGATTATTCTTGATGACTAGGGGACTCGCGCTAGAATATCCTTCCGCGTCCTCGATGCTTTTTGCGTGCCCTCGAAATGGCAACCAAACGTATAGGGGGATTGCACACCCATGAAATCGTCCATGCAAGTCTCGGCGTCGCGCCGTGAATTCATTAAAAACACGGGCAAATTGGCCGCGGTTTCGGCTTTGGCCAACCTGGCCATTCCCGCTGTCCACGCTGCTGGCAACGACCTGATCCAAGTTGCCCTGATCGGCTGCGGTGGTCGCGGCGGCGGCGCAGCGGCCAACGCCCTTTCCGTCAAGCGCGGTCCCGTCAAGCTGGTGGCCATGGCCGACATCTTCCCGGATCGCCTCCAGAAAGACCTGACCAAGTTGCAGATGCAGTTTGCCAGCCAGGTGGACGTGCCGCCGGAACGCC
>Ga0182024_10026526_pt1 | contig 10178 bp, 9 predicted proteins | sample P32metaG_FD_120480 | JGI IMG/M metagenome (GOLD analysis project Ga0182024, IMG submission 120480) | Permafrost microbial communities from Stordalen Mire, Sweden - P3-2 metaG (Illumina Assembly) | ecosystem: Environmental > Terrestrial > Soil > Wetlands > Permafrost | place: Sweden: Stordalen...
ATGACCACGGATTTTCCATCCGGCGTCCAGGTGATCGGAGACGGCGCGGGTCCGGGCGGATACGCGATCGGCATGGTCCAGGTGCCGGAGGTGATACGGCGGGTTTCTCCATCGATTACGGCCAGCCAGAGATGCGAAGATTTGGGCGCGGACTGGCGGAGATAGTCGTTATTTTGAACCTCGAAGCTGCGGTTAAAACGCTCCTGGCCCTCTTTTTTGGCATCGTCGTCCAGGGCAGCATAGGCGAATGCCTTGCCGTCCGGCCGCCAGCGGAAGTGCTGGACGCCGGTTGCGGCCTTGGTCACCTGCTTCACTGTCCCGTCGCCAAGCTGCATGACGTGAACCTGGGCTTTTCCATCGACGGTCGCGAGAAAGGCCATCATGGTGCCATCCGGGGAGAATCGCGGCGAACTGATTCCGCGAACGCCGGCGGCCATGACCTGTTGGGCTTTGGTGGCGATTTCGACGCGGACCAACTGCGGTTCCCACAGATCCGTCGTAAAATTCGCCCGGGAGACAACGATGTACACGAACTTTCCGTCCGCCGAAATTTGGGGATCGCCGACGCGAACCACTTTTCCGGGAGTGCTAACATCGAAACGCGCGGCGAGGAGCACCGTGACAGAAGCAAGGGTGAGAAGGAGCCTGCGTATCATGCGTGCCATTATGTCACATTGCGCCAATGAGTAGTGAGCTTTGTGCCGAAGTCCGTTGATGCGGCGTCAGGCCGGAAAGATCTGCACCGCTCCGACCGGAGGTGCGACGAATACGCCGCTTGCAGTTCCGCGAGCGGGCTGACGAATCGTACTGGTTCTGCCTGTTGCTCTGGCGAGACGAGGATGGGACCGAGAGCGGCTCTCGACTCTCTTCACGGCCGTCTCAGGAAATGTAACCTTATTGTTAGAGGAGCAAATGAAAATTCTGTTTGGCTGACAACCGCTGGAGCGCTCTTATCCATCAGCTGGATGATGGAAGCGTCAAACAACATCGACAGCAAGGCGATTTTGACCGGACCGGCTGCGTTCGCGGATTCGGTGTCTCTTAAGCCGGGAGTGGCGCGAAAGATCACGCCCGCCGACCTGCCAAAGCCCTACGCAACGGAGTCGGCACGCCTTTCTCCTTTGGTCCCACGGCCCGAGGGCGCCATGCCGATCGCACCCGCCGGCTTTAAGGTCGAGCTTTTCCTGACCGGTCTTACCAACCCTAGTCAGATTCGCATGGCTCCTAATGGCGATCTGTTTTTCACCGAGACGAATGCCGGCGAGATCAAGATCATACGGGGCTATAAGGACGGCAAGCCGGAAACCGTCTCGGTATTCGCCACCGGCCTGCCCGGCGCATTCGGGATCGCATTTTATCCACTTGGCAACGATCCGCAATGGCTGTACGTCGGCAACACCCAGTCGCTGGTCCGAATCCCTTATAAGAATGGCGACCTGAAAGCGAGCGGTCCAGCGGAAACCTTGGTGACGGGCATTCCGAAAGGGGGCCACACGACGCGGGATGTGGTCTTTTCGAAGGACAGCAAACGGCTCTTTCTCGCCGTCGGATCTGCATCCAATGTCGATGATCCCGATGACCATCCGAGTGAGTTCCATCGAGCCAATATTCTCGAATACACGCCAGAGGGCAAGTTTGTCGGTGTCTACGCATCAGGTATCCGCAATCCGGTGGGGCTGGGCATTAATCCGACTACCGGGGAGTTGTGGTGCTCCGTCAATGAGCGTGACGCACTCGGCGACAATCTGGTGCCCGATTATATTACCCACGTGAAGGAAGGCGGGTCCTACGGCTGGCCCTGGTACTACATGGGAGGCAATCAGGATCCTCGTCTCGCGGGAAAACATCCGGAATTGAAGGACAAAGTGATCGTTCCGGACGTGCTCTTACAGCCGCATAATGCTTCTCTCGGACTCACTTTTTATGAAGGCACGCAGTTTCCAAAGGAATACCGTGGCGACCTGTTCGCCGCCGAGCACGGGTCCTGGAACCGCGCGCGGCGCGCCGGGCTGGAGGTCATCCGTGTTCCGTTAGACAACGGCCACGCCAGCGGTGTATATCAGGACTTCCTGACCGGATTCACAACAGCGGACGGAACGGCATGGGGCCGGCCGGTGGGCGTTGCTGTCGCTAAAGATGGTTCGATGTATGTGACCGATGATGGGTCCAAGTCCATCTGGCGGGTTAGTTATGAAGGCAAGTAGGATTCGAAGATCAAAGTAGTGATAAACACACCATCGCCTGAGAGACATGTCAGCCGTGAGCGTAATGAGCCGCAAAGCGTGGTTCCTCGCAGCGACTGGGGTCGCGCTTGCGGGTGCCGCTGCATTTTTCGGCTGGCGAATACGGGTCGCCGCGCGTCCTCCGAAACCGGTCGAATCCGGTTATGTGAATTCCACGGTTTGCGCCGGCTGTCACTCCGAGATTTTAAGATCCTATCGTCAGACAGGCATGGGACGATCTCTTTTCCGTCCTTCTCCGGGCAATATGGTGGAGGACTTTAAGACTCACAATTCACTTTATAACCGCGCGTCGGATCGTTATTACACCATGATCGAACATGACGGCAAGTGGTACCAGCGCCGTCATCAAACCGGGTTCGATGGCAAGCCGACCAACATCGTCGAGAAAGAAATCGACTACGTAATCGGATCCGGTAATCACGTCCGGAGTTACTTAAATCGCACGCAGCAAGGTACTCTAGTGGAACTGCCCGTCAGCTGGTACCCCGAAAACAACGGGCCATGAGTCCCGGTTACGACCGCGCCGACCAGGATGATTTCCGCCGTACGATTACCGGCCGATGCCTCGCCTGTCATACGGCCTACGCGGCGCCCGGTCAGGGTTCGAATCTGACCACCAGCGAGCCTCTATTCGGCGACCGCATCCCGGAAGGAATCGATTGCCAGCGCTGTCATAAGCCAGGTCGTGCCCACGTCGAAGCAGCCGGCTCCGGTCAAGCCAGAAAGGAAGCCATTCGCGGCTCCATCATGAATCCGGCCACGCTGACCCGCGACCGACAGCTGGAAGTGTGTATGCAGTGTCATCTCGAGACGACTCACTTTGCATTGCCGAGCGAGATTCTCCGATATCCTCAGCAGCCTTTTTCCTACGGGCCGGGTGAGTCACTGAGGGAATCCATCTTATTTTTTGACTACGCACCGGACACTGGTCATGGCGACACATTTGACATCGTGAATGCGGCGTATCGAATGCGTAAGTCGGCGTGCTTTCGATCGAGCCGTATGACTTGTACGACGTGCCACGACGCTCACTCCGTTCCGCGATCGGAAGACGCTGTGGCGCACTACACGTCGAGTGTCATATGCCCAAGCGGCGAACCGAGGATGTCGTGCATGCCGTAATGACTGATCACTACATCCAGCGGAGAAGGACCTCTGGCGATCTCTTAACGCCGCTCCCGGAAGCCGAGGTTCCACGCGAGGGAAACTATCACGGTGATGTGACTTTGTATTACCCTCCGCAACTCCCGATAACCCCGGATAATCAGCTCTACCTGGATCTCGCCCAGGTTTCCGAAGGCGCAAATCTGAAGGCCGGTATTCCCCAGCTGCAACAGGATCTAGAAAAATATCAACCGTCCGGACCAGAGTTTTACGTTGCTCTGGGAAATGCATACACGAAGGCCGTAGCTACGATCAGGCGATCCATTGGTATGAAGAGACGCTTCGACGCCGCGCGAACTTTCGCCCGGCACTGGAAGAATTGGGACGCGCGCTCATTGCGGCTGGAAGAAGGGCGCAGGCCGCTGAGGTGCTGGAAAAGGCTACAGCGAGCCCCTTGCCAAAGACCGGCGCTTTGAGGAATTTAGGAGGGGCGTATTTCACGCTGGGAAATTTCGATCGAGCGAAGCAGGTACTGCAGCAGGCCCTGTCGCTAAATCCCGACGTCCCGGAAGCTCACAATTTCCTGGGGCTGGTGTTGCTTCAAAAGCGCGATTGGTCAGCCGCAGAGAAGCAGTTTCGTGACGCGGTTTCCATTTAACCGGATTATGCGCCGGCGCGGTTCAATCTCGCCACGATGCTCGCGGGAACCTCGCGCGCCCTCGAGGCTCAATATCATTTCGAAAAGGCGATCGCGGCCAAACCGGATTACGCCGAGGCCCACCATCACTACGGAGTTCTGCTGGCCCAAATGGGCTCCAATCGCAAAGCCTTGGCCGAACTGCAAGCAGCCGTTCGTTTGGACCCGAATCTGGCTGAAGCCTACAGCGACCTCGGCAGCGCCCTGGCAGCACAAGGACAAGTGGAGAGTGCCGCGGAGGCGTACCGGCACGCGCTCCAAATGAAACCTGACCCCTATGAAGCTCATCTCGGGCTGGGGCGGATTCTGACTTACAAGGGGGATGCGACGGAGGCGCGGGCCGAGTATGAAGAAGCAGCCAAGAGTCCTGATCCGAATGTGCGAGAGGCTGCTCGGAACGCTCTTCGTTAACCCAACTAATGGTTTCGAATCTTACTCCGCCCAAACTCACAAGATGTTGTTGAGTTGAGCGGGCAGGTGTAGCTTAGCAGCGAATAAGAATTGAAGACGATTCCGCTAAGATGAAAGCACGGGGCGCCAAGAGGAAGAATGACACGGCCGGCTCGTCATGATCGTCCATGTTGAACCTTCTGCTCCAAAACGCAACCCGAGGGCAGTCGTTGTTTTCGAGGTTCCGCCACCTGGGGGCATTCGGTCTGTTTTTTCTCACTATTCTCGATAGCTCTCCCGTCCCGACCTTCGGCGGTCCCGATTTCCTCATCGCCATTCTCGTGGCTACGCGTCGTAACCCGTGGTACGAGTATGCCGCAGTAGCCGCGATCGGGTCGACCATTGGCGCGTATATCACCTTCCAGCTTGCGCACAAGGCCGGACAAGCCTATCTCGAAAGTAAATTCGGCCACGCTAGAGTTACCGCGTTTCTAACTGTGTTTAAGAAGGGGGGAACGGGGACCTTGATCGCATCGAGCGCCATTCCTCTTCCTTTCCCAACCAGCCTGGTGTTCGCGACGGCGGGCGCTTCCGGGTATCACTTGGGCAAGTATCTGGTAGTGGTCTCGGTAAGCCGCATTTTTCGATACGCAAGCATCGCACTTCTGGCGGACCTGTTCGGACGTCACTTCATACGGATGATCCGGCATCCGATGCAGTACTGGGGGTGGTTCTTACTCTCGGCCGTCGCTGTCCTTGCTTTAATCGGGGCAGGAATCCTGTTCAACAGGCGACTGCTGGCTTCCCCGGCTCAGACGCCCTGACTTCGTTGGGCTCTTATCGCGTTACCGCCTCACCCGTCTGGCTCGCCGCCGTTTTCGACAACGTCGGCACCTTCGCATCGGGATTCAGCGGCGGTTTACGGGTGTGCCAATCGGTCGCCTTCTGATAGGCATGAGCGAGCGCCAGCACATTCAGTTCGGCCAGGCGCGGTCCGCTGATCTGCAACCCGATCGGCAATCCGCTCTTCGAAGACCCGCAGGACACCGTGATCGTCGGCAAGCCATAATCGTCGAGCGAACGCGTATTACCCGGCTTGGGATTGCGCGGATGCGCGTCGGCGAGCCGTCCCAGCTCTTCCTCGATGGGCCACGGCAATTCGCGGATGGTCGGCGTGATCAACAAATCTACACTCTGCTTTTTGAACACTTCTTCGTCGACAATCCGCCGCACCAGACGCAGATTGCGCCACTGACGGATGTAATCGACGGCGCGGCCAGCGGGCGCCGGAAGTCCCGGCTCGGCGATCACGAACTCGCTGCCGAGCATCTCGCGATAGACGGTGCCTTCGCTGCCCGCGCCGGTATCGAGAATCGACGGCATCTCGACCTCACGCGCGTCTTTGGTCATCTTCTTCAGTAGCGCCATCGCTTCCTCCATAGCCTGCGCCACTTCGCCCTGAAGGCCGTCGTAAAACTGCGGCGGAATGCCGAGCCGCAATTGCGACACCGGCGCGCCGATTCCCTTTGAATAATCCGGCGCCGGAGCATCGATGCTCTGTACGTCCAGGCGATCATAGCCCGCGATCACCTGCAGCACCATCGCGGCATCTTCCACCGTGCGGGCAATGGGTCCGCAATGGTCGAGCGACCAGGTAAGCGGCACGATGCCCCGAATGCTGACCCGGCCATAGGTCGCCTTGAACCCGGTGACTCCGCACATCGCCGACGGCGTGCGGATCGATCCGCCGGTATCGGTACCAAGCGCGGCATAGCAGTTATTCATCGCCACCGCCGCCGCAGAGCCGCCCGAGGATCCGCCCGCGATCAGTTCCAGATTCCAGGGATTGCGCACCGGACCGAAGTAGCTGACCGCCGAAGTCGCGCCGGCGGCGAAAATGTGCATGTTGCACTTGCCGACGATCACCGCGCCGGCGGCTTTCAGACGGCGCGTCACCTCGGCGTCTTCAGACGGGACGTTTCCCGCGAGAGTTCTGCTGCCCGCAGTGGTGCGTACGCCGGCGCTATCGATGTTGTCTTTGAGTCCGATCGGGATGCCGTGCAGAGGCCCGCGAAAATGTCCGGCCGCTTGTTCTTTTTCGAGCAGCCGCGCCTGCTCGATCGACTGCTGGCGCATGACCGTGATCCAGGCGTCGATCTTGGGGTTGTAAATCTTGATTCGATTGAGACACGCCTCGGTGAGTTCGACCGGCGAAACTTTGCGCGCATGAATCGCCTCGGAAGCTTGCTTTAAAGTCATCGCCGCAAGCTCGTCCGGAGCGTCCGCTGCATTCGCCCGCACCGCGCGCGCCGCGGCCGCGGCAAGAGTCATGGAGAGAAAATCGCGACGCGTGTTGGGCATGTCAGCTTCCCGTCTGCTCCGCCGCGATTTTAGACAAGACCGGCACCTTCGTATCCGCATTCAGAGGCGGACGGCGCAGATGCCAGTCGGTGGCCTGCTGATAGGCGTGCGCCAACGCCAGCACCTGGATCTCGCCGAAATGCGGCCCGGCGATCTGCAGCCCGATGGGCAAACCGTCCTTCGAAAATCCGCACGGCACCGTGATCACCGGCAGACCGTAGCCGTTGAACGCCCTGGTATTCGATTCCAGATCGACCTTTCGCGAAGCGGCATTCCCTCTTCCCTCGCCGCCGGCGCCCGCTTCAGCAACATTCGCTCCACCCCGGCCTCCTCCGCCGCCCGGCGCGGGAATCAAATCCTGTTCGATCGTCGGCGGCAGATGCCGCGTCGCCGGCGCGATCAGCAGATCGACATTCTGCTTGCGGAATATGTCCTCATCAATGGTGCGGCGCACGATTTCGAGATCGCGCCACCCGCGGATATAATCCACCGCGCGAGCGGAATCGGGCGGGGCCGAAAACACGCGCGTCGTGCTCGGCTCAAAGACGCCGCCGTTGACGCCGCGCACGTTTTCATGAGCCGCGACGATTTCCGCTCCGACTCCGGCGTGTAAGAGTGACGGCAGGCCCACTTCCCGCGATCCTTTGGTTATCTTGTTCAGCACCGCGACCGCGGCTTCGACCGCCGTGGCCACATCGTCATCCAGATGATCGAAAAATTCGGCGGGAATTCCCAGTTGGAACTGCGCCACCGGCGCGCCGATAGCGCGGGCGTAATCGGGAACCGGCCGATCCACGCTGTCGATATCCAGGTAGTCGTATCCGGCGATCGCCTGAAGCAGCATCGCGACATCCTCCGCCGTACGAGCGATGGGTCCGCAATGGTCCAGCGACCACGCCATCGGCACGATGCCGCGAAGGCTGATGCGCCCGTAGGTCGGCTTGAGCCCGGTGACGCCGCAATAAGCCGCCGGTATGCGGATACCTCCGCCAGTGTCCGTGCCTAAAGCCGCGAAGCAATTTTGCATCGACACAGCCGCGGCCGAACCACCGGAAGGGCCGCCCGAGACGCGCTCCAGATTCCACGGATTCCGCACCGGACCCCAGTAGCTGACCGCGGAACTGGCCCCAGCATCGAACTCATGCATGTTGCATTTGCCCAGCAGCACGGCGCCCGCGGCGCGCAGGCGGCGCACCGCCTCGGAGTCTTCGTTCGCGAAACGGTTTTCGTAAACGGCGCTGGCCGCCGTGGTGCGGACACCGGAGACGTCGATCGAATCCTTGATCCCGATGGGAATGCCGTGCAGCGGACTTCGGAAGTGCCCCGCCGTCTGTTCTTCGGCCAGTGCCTTGGCCTGCGCCAGAGCGCTTTCGCGCATCACGGTGATCCAGGCGTTAATTTTCGGATTGTACGTCTTGATGCGATCCAGACACTGCTCAGCGAGCTCAACCGGAGAGACTTTTTTAGAGTGAATCTGATCCGAGGCTTGTTTCAGCGTGAGCGCGAACGAATCGGTGACATCGGCCATGGCAAACCGCGCGGCAACGGAAACGCCGGCCGCCAGAAACTGGCGTCGGGAAGATTGCATTAATTCTTGTACCGCAGAGCCGCGAAGACTGTCAAATCGGCCGGGCGGCCGTGAAGGCTCTTCTCAGCGCCGTCAGCGGAGGCTGGAAGTTGCGCTTACTGCAGACTCGATCGGGGTCCGGGTCGAGCTGTATCTCATGACATAGTGCTGCATGGCGGACTCAAAAACACTCATGCCATGACCGCGCGCCTCGTCCAGAGCCTGGCGATTTTCCCAATGGTCGTGCGAGATGCGGTAGCAAGCCACGATCGTTCCCGTCCGATCCGCTCCGCGACGGCAGTGCACGAATACTGGGCCGGCCGAAGGATCATTCATAATCGCCAATATCTTCGCGACCTGGACGTCCGGTGGGGCGGACATTCCCTTCAGCGGTATGCTCACGTAGCTCATACCGGCGGCCTTCACGGCAGCTTCTTCATCGGCCTGCGAATGCTCCCCGATCTCGCGCAGGTCGATTACGGTTTTCACGCCCAACTTCGCTAAATTCTTGAAACCGTCGGAGCTTGGTTGCGCACCGCGATACAGGTCGGCGTTCACCTTTTCAAAATTTGGCACGCCGTTAAGTTGTGTGGCTGCAAGTGCCACAGTGGCGCTGAAAACTGTCGAAAGGAGAACGGCTGCCACACGTCCCTGGAAGGCAAACATTGGGTTTTTCATGCAATAACTTCCACAATTTGAGATGCTTGGCATCCTGCTGAGGTTGCCGTCTTTAATCCCCTGTTAATGCCATCACTGAACGAAGTGTTGCGACAGCGCATCTATGAGATAGATGGCGAAACGTCACTGGAGCATCGCTCCCTTACTTCGGCCGCATCGTGGAACGTTCCTCCTGGCGCTGCTCGCTGCCGTAGGCGAAGGTCTGGCGAACCCCGCTGGACCCGTGGCCTCTTAAGATCGTTGTCGACAACGTTCTGCAGTCGCATAAGATTCATGGATGGCTGAATCCCGTAATCTTGCGATTCACCGGAGGCGACAAGCTGGCGATTATAAAATTCGCCGCGATTTCGGCGCTGGCGATTGCAATCTTTGGCGCCGTTATGTCCTACGCGGAAAAATCGCTCACCACCAGTACCGGTCAATGGGTAATGCACGATCTGCGCGGCACCCTTTATTCCCACATGCAACGTTTGTCGCTGGCCTTTCACGATCGCAAACAGACCGGCGATCTGATTGGCCGGGTGACCAGCGATATCGATGCGATTCAAAGTTTTATCTCGTCCAATCTGGTGAGCGCGCTAATTGACGTGATCACCCTGGCAGGCATGGTCGGCGTGATGTTGTACATCAACTGGCGATTCACTTTGATCGCTCTCTCCGTCGCTCCGGTTCTGTTTCTGGTGGTATTTCGCTACACCCGGCGAATCAAGCAGGCCTCGCGCGACGTGCGCCACAAAGAAAGCGAAATGGTTTCGGTGATCCAGGAAGTGCTCTCCTCCATGCGACTGGTAAAAGCTTTCGCGCGGGAAGATTACGAGCGGCGCCGGTTGGAAGAAGAAAGTCTCGAAACGGTCGAGATCGCCTTACGGGCGCGAAAAATGAAGGCGAGACTCATTCCCCTGGTCGAAATCATCATCGCCTGCGGTACAGCGCTTGTCCTTTGGATGGGCGCGCGGATGATCCTGAACCAAACCCTCTCAGCCGGATCGCTGGTTCTGTTCATTATGTATTTGGACAAGATGTTTAAGCCCATGCAGGACCTTTCGAAGATGACCGACGGTTATGCCAAGGCCGCGGTCGGCTACGAGCGCATCCGCGAAGTTCTCGAAACCGAGCGCGATGTCCGGGACCTGCGCGG
>Ga0182024_10026527_pt1 | contig 10177 bp, 8 predicted proteins | sample P32metaG_FD_120480 | JGI IMG/M metagenome (GOLD analysis project Ga0182024, IMG submission 120480) | Permafrost microbial communities from Stordalen Mire, Sweden - P3-2 metaG (Illumina Assembly) | ecosystem: Environmental > Terrestrial > Soil > Wetlands > Permafrost | place: Sweden: Stordalen...
AACTACGACGAAATAATGTTGCTTCATGAATCTCCTAAGGGATTCTCCAGAAGATTATTTCGGCAGGAACCGACGTGAATCATTATATCCGAAATATCCGAACTCGCCTGCCAGAGAGAAGACCACAGGACTACCCTGCGTGCAACGTTAACGAATCGTCATCTTACCGAAATCGGCCCGGTATGTCAAGCGAAAGGGTGGTTATAGGCCGAGCCAAAACTTTGCATATGTCGTTGATCTGTTGAATCCCAAGGACTTGAGGGTCTCCGTGCTCAATCAGGCAATGTCGACCCGGTGCGAAGGCAGGCTGGCGGGCCCGGGAATGGCCTTCGGCGTGACTTCCGATTGTAACGGCTACGCGGTTGATTGCAATGGCCATTACCGAAGAGTGCCAGGGTACTTAAGCGGAATCCCTACCCGCTCCTTAAGGCATTCGCTGCGTAGTAATCGACAGCCGGTCCCCGTACTATGGGGCAATGTCATGGGCTGATGACATACGATGCCTGTTTTGCGATGGACGGCTGCCGCTGTATCGCAAAATCACGAACGGACAATTTTGCTCAGCAGCGCATCGCAAGGCGTACTGGCAGGAACAGGAACGGCTGGCGGTGGAGCGGCTCCATCAAACCCACAACAAGCTGCAGGCGTTCCGGCAGGGCAATCTGGATCCGAAGCTCATCGAATCGATATTGGGCCCGATGCCGGCTGAGAATCCGGCGGAGGCGGCGTTGGCGGCGCCCGCGGCCGATAGCCGGCCGTGGGCGACGCAGGTCAACCTGGGGCAGGTCCCGATGGCGAACTTCGCCGCGAATCTGCTGCGCTCAAATCCACGATGGCCGCAGGACGGACTGGCGGGCCATTCCGCGCCGCTCGAATATGCCACCACTCTGCGGCGTCCCTTCCATTTCTATCAGCCTTACGATTGCGGATTCGGGTGGGCCAGCGCGGCGGGACTCCATCTGCCCGCGGCCCGAGCGGGCGAACGTCCGGCTTTATGGGAACCGGCGCCGCTCGACGTGGTGTTGTATCCGATGGCGGGACAGATGGTCGAACTCCAGCCGCTGTTCGAAGCGATCGAGACCATCGAAGAAGAATGTCCACCGCTGGCGGCAAAGCTGATGCTGTCGCGGCCGGAAGCGCGCCGTCCGAAGGCGGGAGCATTGACGGCGGCGGCGCAAATCGAGACCAGGATGCGGGCGCAGTTGCCGCTCGACGCGGTGAGGATTCACGCGGCACTGGCGCCGGCGGAGTTGCTGCACGCCGGACTGCGGCAGCTTCCGATGACCCAGATCGCGCTGGTTCACGGGCCGTGGATCGATAATCTTCGCGGGCTCGATCCGCGGGTGGAAATGCAGGCGCCCTTATTCACGATGGGCACGCCTCCTTTGCGACCGCGACTGCAGCTTGCGCCGGGCCGGCGTTATGCCGTTTCGACGCGTGGAAGCGAGGCGCCGGCGGCGCAACCGTCATTGGCCGCCTCCGAACAGTTCGCGCCCAATCCTCCCGAAGTGTCTCTTCCATTTCGAGCGGCGACGGTGCTGCGGGCGGCGTCCCCAACGCCGACGGCGGGCGAGCCGGCCCGGACGAAAGAGAATGAACCGCAGCCGACCGGGCTGCTGCCGCTGACTGCACTGGCGAAGGCCAGCAATCCGGCGATCGAGATGAGGCGGACACCGGAGGCGTTGTCGCTTCCGCAAACACCGCGGAGCGAGCCGCTGCGGCCGTCCTCGAAACTGGAACCGTTGGAGCCAAAGCCGGAGTACGAAATCGCGAGCGCGCTGCCACCGGAGATCGAACTGCCCAGCGCGGCGGTGTTTGCTCCGCCGGCGGAGCAGGTTAAGGCGCAGGTGTGGATGCACGCGGTAGATTTCTGGAAGCGTGCGCCGCGGGATTTGAAAGTGCTGGTGTTCGCGATTCCGCTGCTGCTCGGACTGGCGCTGCATCCCGCGCTGCCCAAGGTGCGGGTGGCGGCTCCGGCGAAAGCGGCCACGATCGAGCGCAATGTGCAGAAAGCCTGGAACGATCAGCTGGTGAATGTCCGCCAGAGCATGGTGGAACGGGCGGCGGTGGCGCTCGACGAGGATTTCCGGTCGGGGCTGGACGATTGGACCAGCCGCGGCGAGTCGACCACGGAATGGTCCTTCGACGCGACGGGGTTCGTGAAGCCGGGTCCGCTGGCGCTGTACAGGCCGAGCATGACCCTGACCGACTACCAGGCGCAATTTCTGGGAATCATCGATAAGAAGGCGCTGAGCTGGGTGGTTCGCGCGGCGGACTTCAAGAATTTTTACGTAGTCAAGCTGGTGGTGTTGAAGCCGGGACCGCTGCCGACCATCGGCGTGACGCGCTATGCGGTGGTGGACGGCAAGGCGGATTCGCGGATCGACACCGTTGCGGCCATCGACGCCCGGCAGGACATGCTGTACCGGGTGGTGATGGACGTCCACGGGGACGACTTCGTACTGACGGTACAAGGGCAGCTGGTGGACGCCTGGAGCGAGCCGCGGCTGAAGCACGGCGGAATCGGGCTGTTTAGCGCGAAGGGCGAAGAAAGCCGGATTCGCTGGGTCCAGATTACGCACCAATACGACATGCTGGGCCGGCTGTGCGCATACCTGGCTCCGTACAACATTTCAACATCTTCAATTTCTGGAAGCGGGAGCCTGGAACAATGAGCGTACGCAAGAACGGAACAGACACGATGATTCGCACCAACGGCAAAGTGGTGTCGCCGGCGCTGGCGCGCTCGGTGTCGCTGCATCTCGAGGGCAAACGCAAAGAAGCGTTGAAGGAGTTGAACTCGGCTATCGAGAGCGGTGAGGAAACGGCTGAAGTATTCGCTGCCAAGGGACACATTCAGTTCGAATTAGAACAGTACGAAGACGCCATCAAGACGTATGAGCGGCTGCTCGGCGCCGCGCCGCGTCATCCGACGGCGCATTTCAACCTGGCGATCTGCTACGAGAAACTGGGTCGCTGGCAGGAGGCGACGGACGGCTTTCAGAAGGCGCTCGAAACGGATCCGGAGCGCGAGGAAGCGCAGCTCGGGCTGGGAATCTGCCTGCTTCATCAGGAAAAACCGGAGCCGGCGATTGTCTGTTTCGACAAGGTGCTGGGGCGGCATGCGGAACATGAGACGGCGCTGTTCGGGAAAGCGGTATCGCTGCAACTGCTGTGGAAGTTCGATGAAGCGACATCCTTATATCTGAAAATTCTGCAAAAGAACCCGCAATCCGAAGAATGCCTGGTGAACCTGATCACCATCGGGATGGCCCGGAAGGATCATGCGGCGATTCAGCAATACTCCGAGCGACTGCTGGCGATGCGGCCGTTCTCGCAGGCGGCTCTGGAAGGTCTGGCGACGTGTGCGTTCCAATCGAACGAATACGAGGCGGCGGCTCGGTATTGCACTAAGTTGGTTGAGTTTACGCCGGATCATTTCGAGCGTTGGTTTAATATGGGCGTGGCCGAACAGAAGTGCGGGCGCCTGGAAGAAGCTGCCAAGGCTTACTCGGAATCGGTGCGGATTCGTCCGGACGCCAAGCAGGCGCACGTGAACCTGGGAATTGTGCGGCAGGAAATGGGCCAGCTGAAGCAGGCGCGGGAATCGTATGAGCGCGCGCTGCAAATTGCACCGGATCTGGCGGACGTCACTTATAATCTGGCGAGCGTGCTGGAGCAGCAGGGCGAAAAGGAAGATGCCGAGCGGCTGTACGTGAAATTACTGACGCGGAATCCGGAGTGGGAAGACGCCTGGTTCCGGCTGGGGTATCTGCGGCTGCAACGAGCCGATCATCGCGCGGCGACGGAAGCGTTTCAACATTGTGTGCGGAAGCGCTCGCCGTGGCCGGAGGCGCAGTTGAACCTGGGCTTGGCCTGCTGGAACACGGGCGATCACGAGGGGGCGGCGAAAGCGTTTGAGAGCGTGCTCGAATCCGATCCCATGTCGATCGACGCGTTGCGCGGTCTGGCGGCGCTGGCGGTGGAGCGCGAGGATCTGGATAAGGCGCTCGATCTGCAAGCGAAGCTGATCGAGGCTGGGGAGCGCACGCCGGAGCTGTTCTACAATACCGGGCTGTTATTACAGAAATCGGGTCAGGTGGAGGATGCGATCCGGCTCTACCACGAAGCGCTGGCGGAGCGTCCCAATTTCGCGGAAGCGCTGCTGAACCTGGGCCATGCCATGAAGACGCAGGGAAATCTGGAAGACGCGCGCAACTGCTGGCGTCAGGCTCTGGAACAAAAGCCGGAGCTGGCGACGGGATACTTCGAGCAATAGTTAGTCCGGAAGCACGTGCTCTTTGAGGTGCTCTTTGAGGTGTTCGTCGAGAGCGGCCCGAGCCTGATCGAATTCCAGCCGGGTCCGATCAAGACGGTTGAGGTCTGTACGGGTGGGCGGGCTCAACCGCTCGAACTCTTCGGTAGCCTGTCGAAAACGATCGAGGGCGGCCTGGCATTCCGCGGTCAGGTAATTGCACTTATCGCACGGCACACGCGCCTATCGACCGAAAACGGTTCAATAGATAGAGCATGCATCAGCTTCGCGCGTGCCTTGATATAGGCGGCGAGCGCCTCGGTTTCCTGACGGCGCAGGTGACTGAGCCGGGCTCGATCGCGGGCGGTCAGGGGGGCGGTTCTGGTTTTGAACAGGATTTCGCAAGTGGCCTCGGCGAGGTCGGCGTGAAGCCGGAGGGCGATCACGCAGTTACGCTGAAGGCGACTGATCTGTAATTCGTTTCGCGTAGCCATATTGGATACCTCAGCGGCCGGCTACTGAGTCGGGGGCTAAATCCAGCCTATCCCAAATCGGATAGAATTCAACTGGAATCGTTGTCATTCTGGAACATGGTGATGTGGGGATCACCACGCGTTTCAGTTCAGACGAAATCAAATGAACATTGTCACGGCGACCGAAAAATATGAGGCGTGGCTGGGCGAGCGGATTCCGCTGATCCGGGCGGATCTGGATCGCAAGCACAAATTGATGACGGAAGCTCCGTTTCCATTTTTCCGGGCCACGTTTTACCGCTGGGCGCAGAGATGGCCGGAGGTGTCGCCCGAAACAGCGCAAGGTGCTCGGGTGCTGGCGGTGGGCGATCTGCACGTGGAGAATTTCGGAACGTGGCGTGACGTCGAAGGCCGGCTGATCTGGGGGATCAACGATTTCGACGAGGCTTGCCGGCTGCCGTACGCCTGCGATCTGGTTCGCTTAACGACGAGCGCGCATCTAGCCATTGCGGCGGAGCACCTTTCCATTAACCCGGAGTCGGCGGCGCGCCTGGTTCTCGAAGGGTATCGTGACGGCTTTTCCGTTGGCGGGCGGGCGTTTGTGCTGGCGGAGCATCATCCCTCGCTCCGTCAGATGGCCGTGGAGCGCTTGAAAAATCCCGAGGGATTCTGGGAGAAATTGAACGGACTTAAGTCATTGCGAGCGAAGCTGCCGTCGAGCGCGGTGAAGGCGTTGCGGCGGATGATGCCGGAGGGCGACCTGGAGTATCGGGTGGTGCATCGGGTGAGCGGACTGGGCAGCCTGGGCCGGCGTCGATTCGTAGCGCTGGCGCAATGGCACGGCGGGTCGATCGCCAGAGAAGCGAAGGAATTGACGGATTCGGCGTGGTTCTGGGCGAATCCGCGACGGAAGAATCCAGGGGTTTTGTATCAGAACGCGCTCGATCGGGCGCGACGATGCCCGGACCCGTTCGTCAAGGTGCGCGGCCGCTGGATTGTGCGGCGGCTGGCGCCGGATTGCTCGCGCATCGAACTGGCTTCGCTTCCGACCAAGCACGACGCGGCCCGGCTGCTGCACGCCATGGGTTTCGAGACGGCCAATGTCCACCTGGGAACGATGGAGCGGTCGGTGATGGAGGCGGATCTGAAGAGGCGCAAACGCGGGTGGCTGGAGACGGCAGCGGCCGCGATGGTCGACGCGGTGATCAGCGACTGGACGGCGTGGCGGCAGAGGAATAAGGCAAGGGTCCGCACAGAATCTGACGACATCGACGCCTCTGAAGAATCCCGTCAGTGAACGGATCCCTACCGCGACTACCCTCACGAGCGATGGGCAGCTTCCGATGAATCCGGACGGAAGACGTCGGAGATAGTTCAAGGGCATGCGGCGGGCCATCTTTAAGTGTCTGAAATCAATCTGTGCCGGATTGGGAATGTGGGTTGGAGTTGAGCGGTTTCACCCAAGTGGGGCATTAGACAGGCAGGCGCGTTGTAGAATGAAACTCTATCCGTCATGTCCCGAACGTGGTTCGCCCTTCTTGTGTTTGCAGTCCTGAGCGCCTGCAATCGTCCGGCTCCCGCCAACGTGGCGGCCAGTGTAAACGGGCACGCGATCACTTACGCCGAGCTCGAAAAGCAGTATCTATCGCAATTCGCGACGCCGACGGAGCGGCCGAGCGACGATCAGATGGAGATTCAAAAACTGGAAGTGCTGCGCACGCTGGTGGACGGCGAGATCATGCTGCAGCGCGCCGAGCGGCAAGGGCTGATGGCGACGGACGCGGACGTGGAGGCGAAATTCACGGAGCTGAAAGCTCCCTACACGCAGGAAGAATTTCAGAAACAACTGAACGCGCGAAAACTGACGGCGGAGGATCTGAAATCGCAACTGCGGCGCGACCTGAGCGTCGCCAAGCTGTTCAACAAGGAAATCACCTCGCAGATCACCATTAGCGACAAGGACATTACCGATTTCTATGCGGCGAATAAGGCGAGCTTCAACCTGGCGGAGCCGCAGATTCACCTGGCGCAAATTCTGGTGACGCCGGGTCCCGATCCGAACGTGAGAAATCTGAAGAACGACAAGGCGCAGAACGACGAACAGGCGCGAAAGAAGATTGAGAATCTGTTCGCGCGGCTGCATCAGGGTGAGGATTTCGCGCAGATCGCGCAGAATTATTCGGAGGATCCGAATTCGTCGCAGAACGGCGGCGACCTGGGGTTCATCGCGGAATCGGCGCTCGAAAAGGCGAATATCGATTTGCGAAAAGCGGTGCTGGCGCTGCGGCCGGGCGAGATTACTCCGGTGCAGCGGACGGCGGAGGGCTATCGCATTCTGAAACTGGTGACGCGGGAGCCGGCGGGGCAGCGCGATCTGACCGATCCGAAGGTACAGCAGACCATTCGCGAGACGCTGATCAATCGCAAAGATCAATTGCTGAAGGCGGCGTATTACGAAGTGGCGCGCAATGAGGCGAAGGTGGTCAACTATTTCGCAGCGCGGATCGTGGGCAACCGGGACAAGAAATAATCAGCCGTCGGCGAGATGGCCGAGACGGTCGGTAGCGCGCGCGCAGGTTTCGGCGACGGTCTGAATTCTGACGCCGTGAAGGGCGGCGATCTCCCGGAATTTCAAACCTTCGGCACGCAAAGTCAGAAATTGATACTGGCGATCGGTGAGGGCGCGGACGGCTTTTACCAGGGTTTCGGCGCGCTCCCGCTGGAGCGATTCAGTTTCCGCGTCGGGGGCGGTGCCGAGGATACGGGCGACCTGGCTTTCGAGATCCGCATCACTGCACCGGGCGAGACGATGCTCGCGGCGGGAGTCGTCGGTGCGGATATTGTGAAGCACCCGCATCAGCCAGGATTTCGGTTTGTGCACTGTTTTTCCCTGATGCAGATAGCGAACCAGTCGAAGAAAACTTTCCTGCAGGTAATCGTCAGCGTCGGCGGGCTGGCATCCGGCCACGCGCAGATAACGATAAAGCGAGGCGTAGTGTTCGCCATAAAGCACCTCTACGCCTGTGCGGGGCGGCATCGGGTAAACACCTCCAGCATTACGAGACGGCCCCGGTCCACTCACCGATGGCCGCGTCTTGATGCGGACCATGGTACTCGATTTGGGGCCTCGCGAAAAGCCGTTTATTAGCGCCAATCGTCGATGGCGAACACGTCGGGGCGATTGTGGGCGGGATGATCGTGCCGGTGCATGGCGACGCCCTGCGCCTGGGTCCGATAGCCGGCGCGGAGCATGGCGCGATAGGCATCGCCGCGCGCCAGATTGATGCCGGCTTCGATACGCTCGAGTCCACGCGCGGCGGCCAGCGATTCGCAGGCGTCAAGCAAACGGTCGAAGGTCTCCTGGACGTGCGGACCGGGGCGGGCCGCGGCGAATTTAACATAACAGGCGCCCGGACCGGCTTCCGTTTCCGGTCCACAGTGACAAACGGCGAAGGCGTCGTCGAGGATCACGGTGTCGCCGAGCGACTGCCGCTCGACGGAAACAATCTCCGGCGAAAGATCGAGTCCGTCCAGGATCGCGCCGGCGATCTCTCGGCAGAAGGCGAGGGCGGTCGATTGGCCGGCCTGGTCCAAGGCGGAAAATGTCCGGTAAGACGCGGAGACGGGCGTCACGGATTTGGACATGAGCGCGGTCAGAAAGCGCGGCCAGAATCCGAACTTCTGATACAGGCCGATGTGTTTGGCGCTCTGCGCGAAGGTGAAGAGGCCGGCATCTTTCACGCCCCAGGAATCGAAAAGATCCACGGTGGGAGCGAGCAATTTTTGGGCGATGCCGCGATTCCACAGCTCCGGCCGGATAGTCAGCGGACCGAAGAACGCGAAGCTGCCCCAGCGGGTCGCGAAGTTAGTGCCTGCCAATTCGCCATTCAGCTCGGCTGCGAAGACCGCTTCGGGCGCGGCGCGCCAGCGCGGGGCGACGTAATCGCGACCCAGGGCCCAGTTGCGGGGTTCTGGTATTCCGATAAAAGTCCCGAAGGCGACACGGCAGATCAAGCTCGCTTCGGCCAACTCGGATTCACGAAGCGGTCGGATGAGAACATCGGGGGCGGGACTGCTCATGCGGACGACCATATCACAATTCGCTTTTGTGATAAATTAGGTCGCGCGCCTGGTTTGTGCGCCGGAGATTTTATCGTGAAACCTATCCTTCTTGTCCTGTTCGGTTCCCTGGCATTCGGGCAGCAATCGGTGCCGGAAATTCCGTTCGATTCGGCTCCGAACTTCTTCAAGCTTCCCGCTGACCTGTACTTCGGCGAAGCTTCCGGAGTGGCGGTGAACTCGAAGGGACACATCTTCGTGTTCTCGCGCGGGAACACCACCGGTCCGGCGTATGGCGCGACCGCCTCGCAGCTTCTCGAATTCGCGCCGGATGGAAAATATCTGCGCGAGATCGGACATAACCTATACGCGTGGTCCTACGCGCACACTGTGCGGGTAGACAAAGAAGACAATATCTGGGCGATCGACAAGGGCTCGGATATGGTGATCAAGTTCAATCCGGAAGGCCGGGTGAACATGGTGTTCGGCCGCAAGAAAGAAGCGTCGGACGAGAACGGTCCGTGGACGCACGTGAATCCGCCGAGGCCGGCGGTGGACGGGCAATTCCGCCAGCCGACGGACGTGACCTGGGACACGCAGGGCAACACTTTTATCAGCGACGGCTACATCAATTCGCGCGTGGCCAAGTTCGATAAGAACGGGCGCTGGGTGAAGCAATGGGGATCGTTCGGCAAGGAGCAGGGCCAGTTCAACACGCCGCATTCGATCGCTGCCGACGCGAAGGGAAATATCTACGTCGCCGATCGTGGCAATAGCCGCATTCAGGTGTTCGATCCGGACGGGACCTTTCAACGCGAGATCAAGATCGATGTTCCGGCTCCTCCCGATGTGATTCCGTGGATGGGCGCCAAGCCGAGAGAGGGCGCGTTGGGAACGATGGGCGTGGGCGCGCCGTGGGCCATCTGCATTTCGCCGGGCGCGACGCAGTATCTTTATAGCGCCGACGCGTATCCGGGGCGGATATACAAACTGTCGCTCGATGGAAAAGTGCTCGGTGTGCTGGGAACGTCGGGGCGGCAGCTGAAAGAATTCGGCTGGATCCACGAGATCGCGTGCCCGTCAGAGAACACTCTGTACGTCGCCGAAGTGCTGAACTGGCGAGTGCAGAAGTTAACGCTGCATCCCGATAAACAGGGATCGTCGTCGGGCGCGAACCGATAGGTCAGAGCCCGAGACGTTTATCGAGTTCCCCGGCGATGGCGGCGAGACGGTCGGGATTGCGGAGAAGATTGGCGATTCCAAGCTGACCGTAATTCTCATAAAACAGCTCGACCGCCGCGAGAGAAGCGTGGTATGCGAGCATGGCGTGCTCGGCGTCCAGGCGCGACCAATCCTGTCCCAGATTTTCGAGCCGGGGGAGTTTTCCTTC
>Ga0182024_10026528_pt1 | contig 10177 bp, 7 predicted proteins | sample P32metaG_FD_120480 | JGI IMG/M metagenome (GOLD analysis project Ga0182024, IMG submission 120480) | Permafrost microbial communities from Stordalen Mire, Sweden - P3-2 metaG (Illumina Assembly) | ecosystem: Environmental > Terrestrial > Soil > Wetlands > Permafrost | place: Sweden: Stordalen...
GCCGCCGGCCTGTCCGGCAGGCCGGCCGGCGCCGCCCGCGGAAGCGCTGGCGCCGCCAGCGCCACCCGCGGAGCCACCAGCGCCATCGCCGCCAGCGCCGTCGGCGAACAGGTGCGTCGCGCCGTAAGCAGCGGCGACCACGGCACGGGCGGCCAGCTCGTCCGCTGGCCCGCCGCCGCGCGGGGCCAGCGGCACGGGCACCACCAGGGTGCTGGCCGGCAGGCTGCCAGCCGCGGCGAGCGCTGTCCGGATCAGCGCCTCGGGCCTGGTCACCACGTCAGCCGGGCCTGCTATCAGCGGCAGCAGCAAGATGGTGGCCTTGAGCTGCCCGGCCAGGTGCCGCAACTGCCCGATCTGGCGGCTGTTCAGCGGGCCGCGGGTGGCGCAGGCCAGCACCGGGCCGCTGTCGAACCTGGCCCTGACCTCGGCCGGGCTGAGCTGCAGCCGGCGGAACGGGCCGTGCTCCGGCTCTCGGTGCGCGGTGACCTTGCCGTCCAGCCGGATCAGGTCGCCGCCGCTGCCAGCCTCGCCGGGGACCGCGGTCCGCCCGGCGACGTCGAGTACGGCCAGCGGCGTGCCCTCGGGGTCGTGCAGCATGACGCGGCTGGCGTCCGGCGCGATCGCGTCCGCGGGCACGTCGAGGGTGATGGGGAACGGCCACGGCGTGCCGTCGGCCAGCGTGGCGCTGGCGGCGACCGCGGCGACATCGGCCGGGCTCAGGTACCCGCTCAGCGGCGCGAACGCGCCCGACAGCAGCAGCTCCAGGTCCGCGAGCTGCCGCTCATCGAGGGTCCAGGACGGCCATCCGGCCAGCTCGGTAGCGGCATCGGCATGCGCCCCAGCAGTCACATCATCCTCCGTCGCGTGGCGCCCGCTCCACGGCGCACCGGGTTGCCGCAAAGAAGCGCTCGGAGCTGTCAGCCACCCGAGGGTACACGGAAGGCGAGGCCAGGGCGGTGAGGCTGAGGGCGGCAGCGCACGGCGTTCCGCGAAACCCGGTCACTGGCCGCGCACGCCGCTGCCGGCTGCCCGCCGCGCGCTTACACTGGAGAGGTCCCGCGTCCCGGCCTCCGGCGGACCCGAGGGGCCACTTGCGGCCCGCCCGGGCGCCGGGCGCGGGCACTTCGTGCTGCCTAAGCAAGGACGCAATGAGCCTCTCCGGTCTTCTCACGGTTATCGCCGATGATCCGCAGCTGCGGAGCGCGCTGGAAGCGGCAGGCGGCGAGGCAGGCCATCCTGTCCCGCCCGGTGCCGCGGGCGCCGACCTCATCGGCCCGCCCGCGCTCCGCCCGCTGCTCGCCGCCGCGCTAACGGCCCGCGGCGTGACCGGCCAGGACGACGCCAGCCGGCCGGCCGCCGCGGGCAGTTTCGTGCTCGCCGTCACCGCCACGGCCCGCGAGGCCGAGGACCTGACCGCGGCCCTGAACTCGCTGCTGCCTGCCGCCAGCGCGGCCTACTTCCCGCCCTGGGAGACGCTGCCGCATGAGCGGCTCTCGCCGCGCTCCGATACCTCCGGGCAGCGGATCGCGGTGCTCCGCCGGCTGGCCCGCCCGGACGACAACAGCGACCCCAGGTCAGGGCCGCTGACGATCGTCACAACCCCGGTCCGCGGCCTGCTCCAGCCGATCGTCGGCGGGCTCGGCAACCTGGAGCCGGTCACGCTGCGGGCCGGCCAGGAGGCCGACCTGGACGAGGTCGTCATCCGGCTGGTCGACATCGGCTACGCAAGGACTGACCTGGTGGAAAAGCGCGGCGACATCGCCGTCCGCGGCGGCATCCTCGACGTCTTCCCGCCGGCCGAGGAGCATCCGCTGCGGGTCGAGTTCTGGGGCGACACGGTCGAGGAGGTCAGGTCCTTCAAGGTCGCCGACCAGCGGAGCCTGCAGGCCGCGCCCGAGGGCCTGTGGGCGCCGCCGTGCCGCGAGCTGCTGCTTACCCCGGCGGTCAGGGCGCGGGCCAAGGCGCTGGCGGCCGAGCACCCCAGCCTTGCCGACGTGCTCGGCAAGCTCGCCGACGGCATCACGGTGGAGGGCATGGAGGCCTTCGCGCCGGTGCTGGCCGAGCGGATGGACCTGCTGCTCGACTACGTGCCGTCCGGCGGCTGCGTGCTGGCCTGCGATCCGGAGCGGATCCGGGCGCGGGCGGCTGACCTGGTCCGGACCAGCCAGGAATTCCTGGAGGCCTCCTGGGTCAACGCGGCGGCCGGGGGCGAGGTGCCGATCGATCTCGGTGCTGCCGTGTTCCAGCCGATCACGACGGTCCGTGCCGCGGCGGCCGCGCTCGGGCTGCCCTGGTGGACCATCGCCCCGTTCCAGTCAGAAAACACGGCGATAACGAGCACAGCCCTCGACTCGGATCCCGACGCGGATCCGGCCGGGGCGGGGGATGAAACAAGCCGTCCCTCGTTCAGCATGGAAGCGATCCCGGCGGAGACCTACCGCGGTGATACCACGCGCGTGCTCACCGACGTCGGGCAGTGGCTCGGCCAGGGCTGGCGGGTCGTGCTGGTCACCGAGGGCCACGGGCCGGCCCAGCGGCTGGCCGAGCTGCTGCGCGGCGAGGGCTTCGGCGCCAGGACCGGCGACCTCAGCGAGCCGCCCGAGCCCGGCATCGTGCACGTCACGACCGGCATGATCGAGCATGGCTTCAGCTGGCCGTCGGTGCGGCTCGCGGTGCTGTCCGAGAACGACATGGCCGGCCAGCGCGCGGGCCGCCGGGATCTGCAGCGGATGCCGAGCAGGCGGCGCGGCGGCGTCGACCCGCTGCAGCTGACGCCCGGCGACTACATCGTGCACGAGCAGCACGGCGTCGGCAGGTACCTGGAGATGACCAGCCGGACCGTGCAGGGCGCGACCAGGGAGTACCTGGTCATCGAGTACGCGCCGGGCAAGCGCGGGCAGCCGTCGGACAAGCTGTACCTGCCGACTGACCAGCTGGACGAGGTCACCAGGTACGTCGGCGGCGAGGCACCGAGCCTGCACCGGCTGGGCGGGGCCGACTGGGCCAAGACGAAGGGCCGGGCCCGCAAGGCGGTCCGGGAGATTGCCGCGGAGCTGATCCGGCTGTACTCGGCGCGGACCGCGTCCCCCGGGTACGCGTTCGGCCCGGACACGCCGTGGCAGCGCGAGCTCGAGGACGCGTTCCCCTACGTGGAGACGCCCGACCAGCTGGCCGCCATCGACGAGATCAAGCGGGACATGGAGAAGCCGGTCCCGATGGACCGGCTGATCTGCGGTGACGTCGGGTACGGCAAGACCGAGATCGCGATCCGCGCTGCCTTCAAGGCCGTGCAGGACGGCAAGCAGGTCGCCGTGCTTGTGCCGACCACGCTGCTGGTCCAGCAGCACACCGTCACCTTCGGCGAGCGCTACGCGCCGTTCCCGGTCAACGTCAGGCCGCTGTCCAGGTTCCAGAGCGACGGCGAGATGGCGGAGACCATCAGCGGCCTGGCCGACGGGACCATCGACGTGGTGATCGGCACGCACCGCCTGCTGTCGCCGGAGACCAGGTTCAAGCAGCTGGGCCTGGTGATCATCGACGAGGAGCAGCGGTTCGGCGTCGAGCACAAGGAGTACCTCAAGCGGCTGCGCACCGAGGTCGACGTGCTGTCCATGTCCGCGACCCCGATCCCGCGCACGCTGGAGATGGGCGTGGCCGGGATCAGGGAGATGTCCACCATCCTCACCCCGCCGGAAGAGCGCCATCCGGTGCTCACCTTCGTGGGGCCGTACGAGGAGAAGCAGATCGGCGCCGCGATCCGGCGCGAGCTGCTGCGGGACGGCCAGGTCTTCTTCGTGCACAACCGGGTTGCCTCGATCAACAAGGTCGCCGCGCGGCTCGGCGAGCTGGTCCCCGAGGCCAGGATCGCCGTCGCGCACGGCCAGATGAACGAGCACCGGCTAGAGAAGATCATGATCGGCTTCCTGGACCGGTCCTACGACGTGCTGGTGTCGACCACCATCGTCGAGTCCGGCCTGGACATCCCGAACGCGAACACCCTGCTGGTGGACCGGGCCGACGCCTACGGCCTGTCCCAGCTGCACCAGCTGCGCGGCCGGGTGGGGCGCGGCCGGGAGCGGGGCTACTCCTACTTCCTCTACCCGCCGGAGAAGCCGCTCAGCGAGACCGCGCACGAGCGGCTTGCCACCGTCGCCCAGCACACCGAGCTGGGCGCGGGCATGTACGTGGCGCTCAAGGACCTGGAGATCCGCGGCGCCGGCAACCTGCTCGGCGGCGAGCAGTCCGGGCATATCGCCGGCGTCGGCTTCGACCTCTACGTGCGGATGATCGGCGAGGCGGTCAGCGAACTGCGCGGCGACGGCCCGGCCGAGCGGCCCGAGGTACGGGTCGAGCTCCCGGTCAACGCGCATATCCCGCACGAGTACGTGCCGGGCGAGCGGCTGCGGCTGGAGGCCTATACCCGGATCGCTGCCGTCGACTCCGCCGAGGACCTGGCCGCGGTCCTGGCCGAGCTCACCGACCGGTTCGGGCCGCCGCCCGAGCCGGTGCTCAGCCTGCTCGCGGTGGCCAGGCTGCGGGCACGCGCTCGTCATGCCGGGCTGACCGACATCACCCAGCAGGGCAATCACGTCCGGTTCTCGCCGGTGACGCTGCCGGAGTCGCGGGAGGTACGGGTGCAGCGGCTGTACCCGAGGACTTTGCTCAAGCCGGGAGTGCGTACGATGCTCGTACCGGTGCCGAGGGCGGTGCCCGGCGGAAGCCAGGGACGGGCTGCCACGGGCGCACGGCCGGGGCAAGTCACTGCGATCGGTGCCCGGCCGCTCCGCGATCAGGAGCTGCTCACCTGGTGCGAGGAGCTCGTCGAGGCAGTGTTCAGCGGCCTCAGGCCGGTAGCACCGGACGCTTGAGTACCGGACGCTTGAGGAGGGACGTCGTCGTGCTCCGCACCTCGATGAAGATGGCGGCTGCCGCGCTGGCAGCCGGCGCCGTGCTGACCGCCTGCGGGCCGGTCAAGATGGGCGCCGCCGCGGTCATGACCAGCCAGCGGATCTCCACCTCGACGCTGGCCGCCGAGGTCTCCAACCTCAACCAGGGCTACCTGAAGTACAAGGGCAAGATCACGCTGCAGTACCCGGTGTCCCAGATGCCGCAGCAGGTCCTCGGCTGGCTGGTCAGGTTCCGGGTCCGCGACCAGCTCGCCGCGGCGCGCGGGATCAGGGTGACCCCCGCGCAGGTGCAGTCGGCGCTGACGGCGATCACGTCACAGGCCCAGGCGTCCACGCCCGCCACGAAGGTGAATCTCGCCGAGCTTGCGGTGGCCAATGGCCTGCCGCCGGACCTGCTGACCTCGCTGGCCAGGTACCAGGCGATCCAGTCAGACCTTGTCAACCGGATGGACGGCGGCAAGCTGCCGAAGTCTTCCACGGCGCTGCAGGCGCTGGGCACCCAGTTCGCCAGGGCCGAATGCCTGACTGCCAAGGGACTCGACATCACGATCAATCCCCAGTTCGGCAGGCTGGACTACAGCCAGTACTCGATCATCCCCGCGCCGACCGCGCTGTCCGGGACGGGGCCGTCACCGTCGCCGTCTCCCGCCGCCTCGCCGTCAGCGTCACCGCAGCTGACGCCGGCCTGCTAGGGGGGCGGGTGGCGGACGCGGGCGAGGGCGAGGCGGCGCGGCCAGGTCAGGGCCAGGCTCAGCAGCCCGGCGCCGCGGCCGCCGGCCCGGCGGGCGCCGTGGCTGCCGATGGGCCGGCTGCCGCTGCCGCGGACCTGCCCGGCGCCGCGGCCGCTAGCCCGCCAGGCGCGCGCCTGCTCGAGCTAGTGGCCGTGATGGACCGGCTGCGCACCGAGTGCCCCTGGGATGCGAAGCAGACGCACGCCACGCTTGCCCCGTTTCTGCTGGAGGAGAGCTACGAGGCGGTGGATGCGCTGGAGAGCGGTGACCAGGCCGCGCTCTGCGAGGAGCTCGGCGATGTGCTGCTCCAGGTCGCGTTCCATGCCCGGGTCGCGGCGGAGCGCACCGACGGCACCGGCTGGACGATTGACGACGTGGCCGACGGCATCGTCGACAAGCTGGTGCGCAGGCACCCGCACGTGTTCGCTGATGTGAGCGTCTCCGGCGCCGACGAGGTGGTGCTGAACTGGGACGGGATCAAGGCCGCCGAGCGCGCATCCCGCGGCGGCTCGCCGGCCTCGGCATTCGACGGCGTGCCGCTCGGCCAGCCGGCCCTGTCGCTGGCCGCGCAGCTGCGCCGCCGGGCAGAGCGGGCTGGCGTGCCTGATGAGCTCGCCGAGCTGCCGCCCGGCCCGGCCGTGAGCGAGATCGGCACCGAGCTCTTCGCGCTGGTAGCGCGCGCCCGGGCCGCCGGGCTCGACCCCGAGTTCGAGCTGCGCGCTGCCGCGCGGGCCTACCGGGACCGGGTGCTCGCCTGGGAGCAGGAACGCCGCCAGCCAGGCTGACGGCCCGCCGCGCCACGGCCCAGCTGCGCGCCGTGTCCCGCGCCGCTACGGCCCCGCCGCGTTCCGCGGCGGCACGGCCCCACCCGCTGCCCGCCCCGTTCCCTCGCGCCACGGCCCCGCCGCGTTCCCGGCGCCGCAGCTCGCCCCGTTCCCCCGCGCTACGGCGTGGCCCCTGCGCTGGCCTGGCGGGCTCGACTAGGCTCCGATGCGGACATGTCCGCACAGCACTAGTCGGGAGTTTCTACCGTGGCCTCCATCGAAGCCGTCTACGCCAGGCAGATCCTGGATTCGCGCGGCAACCCGACCATTGAGGTCGAAGTAATACTGGATGACCTGACGCTCGGCCGGGCCGCGGTGCCGAGCGGCGCGTCGACCGGTGCCTTCGAGGCGGTCGAGCTCAGGGACGGCGGCAGCGAGTACGGCGGCAAGGGCGTCATGAAGGCCGTCGCCGCCGTTATCGACCAGATCCAGCCGGAGCTGCTCGGCTACGACGCCGACGATCAGCGGCTGATCGACCAGGCCCTGATCGACCTCGACCGGACACCGGACAAATCACGGCTCGGCGCGAACGCGATCGTCGGCGTCAGCATGGCCGTGGCCAAGGCAGCGGCCGAGTCGGCCCAGCTGCCGCTGTTCCGCTACCTGGGCGGGCCGAACGCGCATGTCCTGCCCGTGCCGCAGATGAACATCCTGAACGGCGGCGCGCACGCGGACAACAATGTCGACGTCCAGGAGTTCATGATCCTGCCCGTCGGGGCCGCAACCTTCGCCGAGGCGCTGCGCTGGGGCGCCGAGACCTATCACGCGCTGAAGTCTGTGCTCAGGCAACACGGCCTTGCGACCGGCGTCGGCGACGAGGGCGGCTTCGCCCCTGACCTTGCGCACAACAGGGCGGCACTTGACCTGATCGTCGAGGCGATCGGGAAGGCGGGCTTCACGCCAGGGCAGGATATCGCGCTCGCCATCGATGCCGCTGCGTCCGAGTTCTACTCGGACGGGACGTACCTGTTCGAGGGCAGCAGGAAGAACGCGGCGGAGATGACCGCGATCTACGGCGACTGGCTTGAGCAGTACCCGCTTGTCTCGCTAGAGGACCCGCTGGCCGAAGAGGACTGGCCCGGCTGGCGGGAGCTGACCGCGGCCCTGGGCGACCGGGTGCAGGTGGTCGGTGATGACATCTTCGTGACCAACCCGGACCGGCTGCGCCGCGGCATTGACGAGCGCACGGCGAATTCGCTGCTGGTCAAGCTCAACCAGATCGGTTCGGTGACCGAGACCCTGAACGCGGTGGCGCTCGCGTACCGCAACGGGTTCAGCTGCGTAATCAGTCACCGATCTGGCGAGACGGACGACACCATGATCTCCGATCTCGCGGTAGCCACCAACTGCGGTCAGATCAAGACCGGCGCGCCGGCCAGGTTCGAGCGGGTGGCCAAGTACAACCAGTTGCTCCGCATCGAGGAACTGCTCGGCGACGCGGCGGCCTACGCCGGGAAGGCAGTCTTCCCGCGCTCCGCCGCCGGCGGCGGATGACATCTCCCGCTGACCCGCGCTCGCCGGCGCAGGAGCGGGCCAGGTTCACCAGCCGGGCCGCCGTTCTCGCGCTGGTGATCTGCGCCATCGCGCTGAGCCTCGCCTACCCGGTGCGGGAGTACATCGGCCAGCGCCGGCAGATCGACCAGCTGGAAGCCCAGTGGCAGACGTACGAGGTCCAGATGCACAGGCTTGAGGCGCAGCACCGCAAGCTGACCAGCCCGGCCTACATTGAGCAGCAGGCACGGGACCAGCTGCACATGTGCCTGCCGAACCAGACCTGCTACGTGGTGATCCCCCCCAAGTCCTCCGTCGCCCTGGCCGCCCCAGCCCGCCAGCCGGGCACGCCATGGTACGAACGGTTGTGGCACTCGGTCCGCGCGGCAAATCAGGTATCCGCGAAATGACACCCGGCGGGGCGGCCGGGGCGGACCCGGCCGGCCAGCGCGGGGCGGACCCGTCCGGGACGCACCTGTCCGGGACGCACCCGTCCGGCACGGACGAGGCCGAGGCTGATGCCGCCGCAGTCGCAGTTCAGCTGGGACGGCCCCCGCGCGGCGTGCTCAGCGTGGCGCACCGGTGCCCGTGCGGGCTGCCGGATGTCGTGGAGACCGCGCCCCGGCTACCTGATGGCACCCCTTTCCCGACCCTGTACTACCTGACCTGCCCTCGTGCTGCCGCGGCCATGAGCAGGCTGGAGGCTGCCGGACTGATGCGGGAGATGACGCGGCGGCTGGCCGAGGACCCCGGGCTGATGCGGGCGCAGGTATCCGCGCACCGTGACTACCTCGCCCGCCGGGATGCGGCTGCCAGCGTGGCCGGCCTCCAGCCGCTGCCCCCGGGTACTGCCAGCGCTGGCGGGATGCCGGACCGGGTCAAGTGCCTGCACGCCCTTGCCGCGCATGAGCTTGCCGTCGATAGCGCGAACACGCTGGGCCGCGAGGCCGTCCAGGCCGCCGGGAGCTGGTGGGCAGCCGGCCGGTGCGTAACAGTCCCGCCCGCCGTGCCCGCGGCACCCGCTGCGATAGCCGCGTCAGGTAGCGCAGCCGCGTCAGGCGGCGCAGCGGCGCCAGGCGGCGCAGCGGCGATAGCCGCGTCAGGCAGCGCCGGGCCGTGAGCAAGGCAGCCGGCCTGGTTCGCGTCGCGGCGATCGACTGCGGCACCAATTCCCTTCGCCTGCTCATCGCCGACGTTGACCCGCGCCAGGGCACGCTGGCTGATCTGGCGCGCCGGATGGAGATCGTCCGGCTCGGCCAGGGGGTGGACGCTACTGGCCGCCTTGCCCCCGATGCGCTGGCCCGGACGTTTCGCGTGCTCGAGGAGTATGCGGCGCTCATCTCCAGCAGCAGCGCTGACGGCGTCCGGATGGTGGCGACGAGCGCTACCAGGGACGCCGCGAACTCCGCTGAGTTCGTCCGCGGCGTCACCCGGATTCTCGGCGTGCCGCCGGAGGTCCTGAGCGGTGACCAGGAGGCGCTGCTGTCTTTTACCGGCGCCACTGCTGAGCTGACGGGCCAAGGGCCGGACGGCGCGCGGTTCGCGCCGCCCTACCTGGTAGTCGACATCGGCGGCGGATCGACCGAGTTCGTGCTCGGCGGCCAGCCAGGTCTCCCCTCACTGGGCGCCGTTGATGAGGCCAGCGTGGCGCCGGCCGGCCGGATCGCTGCCATCTCCGTCGACATCGGCTGCGTCCGGATGACCGAGCGGCACCTGCGCTCCGACCCCCCGGCAGATACCGAGATCGCAGCGGCCGTCGCGGATATCGACGCGGCGATCGGCCGTGCCGCTGCCGAGGTGCCCGCGCAGCGCGCCCGCACGCTCGTGGGCCTGGCCGGATCAGTCACTACGGTGGCCGGCATCGCGCTTGGCCTGCCTGCTTACGACGCCAGCAAGATCCATCATGCCCGGATCCCGGCCGGTGAGGTGCACGCGGTAACACAGATGCTGCTCGGCCAGACCCGCGCGCAGCGCGGCCTGATCGGCGTCATGCACCCGGGCCGGGTCGACGTGATCGGCGCCGGGGCGCTGGTGCTCGACCGGATACTCGTCCGGCTGGGATTTGCCGAGGTCGTCGTCAGCGAGCACGACATCCTGGACGGTATCGCCTGGTCCATGATGGATCATCATGCCGGGTGAACCCGCGCCCGGCGGCGGCGCCGCCGGGCCCAGTCCCGCAGCCGGCGGCGGCGGGCCCAGTCCCGCAGCTGGCGGCGGCGGGCCC
>Ga0182024_10026529_pt1 | contig 10177 bp, 8 predicted proteins | sample P32metaG_FD_120480 | JGI IMG/M metagenome (GOLD analysis project Ga0182024, IMG submission 120480) | Permafrost microbial communities from Stordalen Mire, Sweden - P3-2 metaG (Illumina Assembly) | ecosystem: Environmental > Terrestrial > Soil > Wetlands > Permafrost | place: Sweden: Stordalen...
TGGAAGAAGCGCTCACCATGGTGCAGGAATTTGACCCGCCCGGCGTGGGCGCGCGCGATCTGGCCGAATGCTTACTCCTGCAGCTCAAGGTGGTCGATCCGCAAAACACCCTGGCCCAGCAGGTCGTCGCCGAACATCTGAAACTGCTGCAAAACAATCAGCTCAAGGAAATTGCCCGTGCCCTGAATCGCCCTGTGGAACTAGTGAAGCGCGCGGTGGACGTCATCAAGCGTCTCGATCCCAAGCCCGGTCTGCGCTACAACAAGACCGAGCCGCGGCTGGTCGAACCCGACATTCAATTCCGCAAGGTGGATGGCGAGTGGCAAGTAATCATGAACGACGATGATTTGCCGCAGCTCCGCCTGAATCCCACTTACCGACGCTTGCTGGCCCGCGACGCGGCCGACCGCGAAGTGCGCAACTACGTGAAAGAGCGCTTCAGCGCGGCCATCCAATTAATGAAAAATATCGAGCAGCGCAAACACACCATCGTCCGCGTCTGCCATTCCATTCTCCGCAGGCAGCGGGATTTCCTCGATTACGGCGTCGATCAGCTCAAGCCCATGATGATCAAGGAGGTGGCCGAGGAAGTGGGCGTGCACCCGTCCACCGTCAGCCGCGCCGTGGCCAACAAGTATTGCCACACCCCGCAGGGCGTCTTCGAGTTGCGCTACTTTTTCTCCGAATCGGTCAACGGGCCGTCGGGCAACGAGATGTCTCTGCTTTCCCTGAAGCGTCGCGTGAAGAAAATGATCGAAGACGAAGACACCAATCACCCCCTCACCGACGAGCAGATCACTCAGAAGCTTTCCGACGAAGGCATCCGCGTGACCCGCCGCACGGTGGCCAAATATCGCGAAGATCTTCGCATTCCCAGCACTCACCGGCGCCGGGTGAAGGCCTGACCGGCAGCGTCTGTGAAACGATCACACTCACCTAGCCGCGCCGCTCGCCAATTGGTGATCCTCACCGGCTTGGCCGGTTCCGGAAAAGGTTCCGTCCTCAAAACCTTCGAAGACCTGGGTTTCTACTGCGTTGATAATTTGCCGGTCGGTTTTATTCCCACCTTCACCGAACTCTATCTGCAGGGCAGCAGCGAAATCGATCGCGCCGCCCTGTTGGTCGACGCTCGCGAAGGGGAAGAGCTCGCCAAGTTCCCCGAGATCTACCGCAAACTCCGCACCGAACTTTCCGCTTCCCTCGTTTTCATCGAGGCCAGCGACGATGCTTTGATGCGCCGCTTCAGCGAGACTCGCCGGCCGCACCCCATGGGCCACGATCTGACCGTCCGGCAGGGGATCGAGCAGGAACGGCGCCGCCTGGCGCCGATCCGCCGCATCGCCGACGTGGTGATCGACACCACCAAGTTCAACGTCCACGAGCTGCGCCAGTTCATCACCACCCAGTTCCAGAATTCCGGCCGGCGGCCCATGCTCGTTTCCGTGGTCAGCTTCGGTTATCGCTACGGTATTCCGCCCGATGCCGACCTGGTCTTCGACGTTCGCTTTCTTCCCAATCCCCATTTTGTTGCCAAGCTCCGCCCTTTCAGCGGCAAGGATAAACGGGTAGTCCGCTACATTCGTTCCTTCCCGCAGACCGGTGAATTTCTTCGCCGCCTGGAAAGCATGCTCGCGTATCTGATTCCTCATTACATCCGCGAAGGAAAGAGCTATCTGACGGTCGCCATCGGTTGCACCGGCGGCCGCCATCGTTCGGTGATGCTGGCCGAGGAAATTCGCCGCGGCCTGCTCAAGCGCAAATACGAAGCCAAGACGGTCCATCGCGATATAGAAAAGTCCACCACTTGACATTCACAGACCGGGAATCTAGCGTGACTCCTCTCCCTCCCGGTCGCGGCGCAGCAACGGGGTGAGCAGTTCGAATTACGGTCCGACGGTTTGACGCTTTTATGTTTTCCGGGTTCCACTCTTCCCTGGTTTTGGGAAGGGTGGGTGTTTTGACTTTGCACAGCGGGCAGTTTCTCGCAGGGGTGAAAGGCTCTTTTGGAAGCAAATAAAATCACGGAAATCAGGCGCCTACTAGGTTACATGTCGTTGTACCGCCTGCGATTCATAGCCGGAGCCATCCTTCTGGCGCTATTGGGCCTCTCCGAGGGGCTGGTAGCCCTGATGTTCGTCCCCGCGATCAACGACGTCCTGAACCCAGCCAGCACCAATCAAAAGTTAGCGCTAGTCACGCTACCCCACGGGCGCACCATCTACTTAAACTCCTTTTTCCCGCCCAGCATCCACCACGTGTGGACCGTATTTTCCATTTCCCTGGTCACCCTGTTCGTCTTCAAAGCGTTCGCCGAATTCATGGGCACTACCCTGATCCAGTACGTAGGCCATTCCGCGGTAATGGATTTGCGCAATCAGGTCTACAGCCGGCTGATCCAGCAGCCCATGGGCTTTTTCCAGAATAATCCCGTGGGCCGCGTGATGTCCGCGGTGATCAACGACATCGAGCAGATGCGCAGCGCTTTCTCCGAATATCTGGCCGATTTTTTCCGCCAGGTATTCACCTTCGTCGCGCTCGTGTCCGTCCTGATGTATCTGAACTGGAAGCTGGCGCTGGGCTCGGCGTTTTTTATTCCCCTGGTCATCTACCCGATCGGAAAACTCGGCAAGAAAATTCGCCGCTCCACCGAACGCAGCCGCGCCCGTCTCGCCGACCTTAGCCAGATCCTTCAGGAAACCATCAGCGGAAACCGGGTGGTGAAGGCCTTCGGCATGGAAGGCTTCGAGATCAAGAAATTTCGCGAAGCCGCGCGCAATCTCCGCCGCGAAAATATGCGCTGGGTGCGTGCCTACGCCGCCACCTCGCCGCTCATGGACATCCTCTCCGCGGTGGTCTTTGCGCTGCTGCTGCTCTATGCGCGCGATTCCATCAAGCACCGCATCATGGACCTCGGACAGTTCGTCGCCTTCATGTACGCGCTGTTGCGCGCCTACGAGCCCATCAAGCGTCTCGGCGGAATCTACCAACTATTCCAGCAAGCGCTGGGCACCGCCACCCAGGTGTTCGCATTCCTGGTACTCAAGGAAGAAATCAGCGAAGCTCCGGAAGCCGTGGTGCTCCCCAAATTTTCGCGTGACGTCGAGCTCGATGACGTCAGCTTTGCCTACGAAACCGGCTCGCCCATTCTGCGCGGGGTGAGCGCCACGGTTCCGGCCGGGGCGGTGGTCGCCATCGTCGGTTCCAGCGGCGCCGGCAAAACAACCCTGGTCAATCTTCTCCCTCGATTCCACTCCGCGATTTCTGGCACCGTGCGCATCGACGGCCACGACGTTCGCGACGTCACCTTGCGCTCGCTCCGCGAACAGATGGCCATCGTCACGCAGGAAACCATCCTGTTCAACGACACCGTCTGGAACAATCTTTGCTACGGCCGCCCGGACTTGCCCGAAGCCCGCGTGGTCGCCGCTTCCAAGGCGGCGCTGGCCCACGATTTCATCACCCAGCTTCCCAAGGGCTACCAGACGCACATCGGCGATCGCGGCCAGCGCCTTTCCGGAGGCCAGCGCCAGCGATTGGCTATCGCCCGCGCCCTGCTCAAAGACGCCCCGATTTTGATTCTCGACGAGGCCACCTCCGAGCTCGATTCCGAATCCGAAATGCTGGTGCAAAAGGCCCTCAACAACCTGATGGAGGGCCGAACCGTCTTCGTTATCGCTCATCGCCTCTCCACCATTCGCCGCGCCGATTTGATTCTCGTCCTGGAAGACGGCACAATCCGAGAGCGGGGCACGCACACTGAACTGCTGTCCAGCGATGGAATTTACTCCAGGTTATATGCCATGCAATTTCACGATGACGATCCCGCCCCGCGTTCCGCGTCGGGCCCGGGGATAGTATGAAGACCGCGACCGCTGCCGCAGTCCACGTGCTGCGCTCGATGACCGGATTCGCGCAGTCGCGCGTCGACACGCCAGCCTGGAATCTGCGTTTGACCCTGCGCAGCGTCAACCATCGCTTCCTGGACCTGCATCTTCATTTGCCCGATGGGTTCGACGCCCTCGAGCCGGAAATTCGACGCATCGTCCGCGAGCGCGTGCGCCGCGGCCATGTGGACTTCAAACTCTTCTGCGAACCCGCCGGCCCCGCCGCCGTGGGCATCCATCGCGACGTGGCCGCTGAATATCTGAGAGCCGCTGAATCCTTGCGCCAGCAATTCAAAATGCAGGGTGAACCAGACATCGCCGCTATCCTGCGCTTGCCCGGGGTGATCGCCGCGCCCGTCGTTTCCGTCGAGGAAGGTTTTGAAGGCGTCTCCGCGCTGGTCACCCACAGTCTGTACGAAGCGTTGGACCGCCTGAATGAAATGCGCGCATCGGAAGGCCGCCATCTGGCGGAGGAACTCTCTCAGGGTCTGCAGCGAATCACTCACCTCACCGAAGAGATCGAACCGCTCGCGGTGCTGGCTCGTCCCGCGTACGCCCGGCGTCTGGAAGCGCGCATGCGCGAATTGCTGGATGACGCGATCATCGATCCGGCCCGCCTCGCGCAGGAAGCGGCCATCCAGGCCGAGCGCGGTGACACCGCCGAAGAACTCGCTCGCCTGCGCAGCCATGTGAAACAATTTGCATCGCTGCTGCTGGGCAGCGGCGAGACCGGCAAGAAACTGGATTTTTTGCTGCAGGAAATGCAGCGGGAGGCCAATACGCTGCTCTCCAAAACTCCCGGCAATGAAGAGGGCGGCATCGAGATCACCCGCCTGGCTCTCGAAGTGAAATCGGAAATTGAAAAATTGCGCGAACAGGTTCAGAACATCGAATGACTTTGCCCGGAAAGAATCGGCCCATGGTGTTCATTGTTTCCGGTCCGTCCGGATCGGGAAAATCCACCTTGGTGGAAAAGCTCCTCGAGCTTCCCGGCACCATGCTATCGGTTTCGTGCACAACGCGCCCGCCGCGTAAGACGGAAAGCGACGGCAAGTGGTACAATTTCGTCACTGAACCAGAGTTCGCGAAGATGATCGAGCGCGGTGACTTCCTGGAATATGCGCAAGTTTTCGGCAAGCATTGGTATGGCACACCGAAACGTTGGATCGAGGAAGCCGGTTCCACCGGAAAAGATTTGGTCCTGGAGATTGACGTCCAGGGCGCCGCGCAGGTAAAGATGAAGGTGCCGGGCGCCGCCGCCATTCTGATTCTGCCGCCGTCCCGCGAAGTTCTCGAACAACGCATCCGGGAACGCGGTCAGGATTCGAGCGAAGAAATCGAGCGCCGCCTGCAGCGCGCACGCCAGGAGTTGGAACAGTACAAGGGCTACGATTACATCGTCGTCAACGACGATTTGACTCGGGCCGGGCGCGACGTGCAAGCTATCGCCATCGGGGCACGATGCCAGGTGAATCGGAATCATGCACGTGTGCAGGAGATCTTGAAATCTTTCGGAGGTTGAAGCGAAGATGACTGTCCTTAGAGAAACGCCGGAGAGTCAATTTGCTTACGTCGTCGTTGTGGCGCGTCGCGCCAGGCAATTGATGATTGGCGGACGTCCGCTGGTCGATAATCCCCGCGCGCGCAAGACCACGCGCATCGCGGAAGAAGAACTTCAGCAGGGGCTGCTCGAATACGAACTGCCCCATAGTTTCGATACGCCCGAAGAGAAAGAAGCCAAGAAAAAGAAGAGCTGAGCCACACCGGCTTTTTTCCCACGCTCGTTAAGGGCTCGCATACCGCCATGAGAGTTGCGCTGGGAGTCACCGGAGGCGTCGCCGCTTATAAAGCGGCCGAGCTGGTGCGCCGCCTCCAACAGGAAAAAATGGACGTGCAAGTGGTGATGACTCGCGCCGCCTGCGAATTCATCACCCCGCTTACTTTCGCCGCGCTTACCGGACAAAAAGTAATCACCGGGATGTTCGGCGCGGACGCCAGTGCCGCCCCGAACGTCGAGAGCGCCATCGAGCACATCGCCATCGCCCAGCGCATTGACCTGCTGCTGATCGCTCCGGCCACCGCCGATATTCTTGCCAAGCTCGCGCACGGCATCGCCGACGATTTTCTAACCACCCTGTATCTCGCCACCAAGGCACCGGTCGTCGTCGCTCCCGCCATGAACGTAAATATGTGGGAGCATCCGGCCACCCAGCAGAATGTTGGCACGCTGCGCGGCCGTGGTGTTCACGTGGTGGATCCTTCCGAAGGATATCTTGCTTGCGGTATGACTGGCGCGGGCCGCCTCGCCCCCCTCGAAGCGATTGCCGCCACTGCGTGCGAAGTCCTCGGCTTGAAACACGATTTCGCGAATCAAACCGTGCTGATTACCGCCGGTCCCACCCAGGAAAGCATCGACCCCGCGCGCTACCTTTCCAATCGCTCCTCTGGAAAGATGGGTTACGCGTTGGCTGACGCCGCGCAACGTCGCGGTGCTCACGTCGTGCTGGTGAGTGGCCCCACCGACCTACGCGCGCCCGAGGGCGTGGATTGGGTGCCGGTGAGAACCGCCGCTGAAATGCACGCGGCCGTTCTCGAGCACGCCGCGGCTGCCGATATTGTGATCAAAGCGGCTGCCGTTTCCGATTACCGCGTGGCCGCACCTGCGGCAAAGAAGATGAAGCGCGAATCCGGCAGGATCGCACTCGAACTAGAACCCACCGCCGATATTCTGGCCGAACTGGGTGAGCAATCGCGCGCCGAACGCAGCTCGCGCATCCTGATCGGATTCGCCGCCGAGACCGATCGCGTCGCCGAGCGCGCGCGCGCAAAACTGGCACGCAAGGGCGCGGACATCATCGTCGCCAACGACATCACCCAGAAAGACGCGGGTTTCGATACCGACACCAACATCGTCACCCTTTTCTTTCGCGATGGCCGCGAACTGCCCCTCCCCAAAATGAGTAAGTTCGATGTAGCCAATCAAATCCTCGACCGCGCCCTCGAGCTGCGGCAGGCTAAGCGTTGATTTTCCTCGAGGCTCTCCGATGAATTCACCCGTTCGCCCCGTGCTTCTCGGTCCGAAATCGATTGAGCGACTGGACGCTTGGCTGTGCTATTCGAAAGCAATGGGGGTCGAGTCCTTCTACGCGGACCGCTCGTTTGCTGCGGCCGCGCCGGCAGAATCTCAACTAATTGCGCCAGCACCGCAAATTTCGGATGTAGCCGAAGTCGCAACTTTCTTGGAAGTGCCAGTCGCGTCAGATACACCATCAGCGTCAGGAGCCCCCGCAGTGCCGAAAGCGCCCATCAGCTCGCCGAGACCCGCAGCCACCAGTTCTCCGGTCAGCATGCCCGTTTTTAAGGATGCTTCGAAGTTCGCGCGTCCGCCTGCGAGCTCCACGCTGCTGCCGATCGCCCCGGCACCATCATTTTTTGACACCAAGATCGAAGGCGACACGCTCGAAGCCGTCCGCGCCGACCTCGGCGACTGCACTCGCTGCCGCCTGCACCTCAAGCGCACCAAAATTGTCTTCGGCACAGGAAATCCCAAGGCGCAATTGATGTTCGTGGGCGAAGGCCCCGGCCGCGACGAAGATGTGTCCGGCGAGCCGTTCGTTGGGCGCGCCGGCAAACTCCTAACCCAGATGATCGAAGCGATGGGCCTCCAACGTCCAGATGTTTACATCGCCAACATCGTCAAATGCCGGCCGCCCGAAAATCGCCAGCCCGAAAAAGACGAAACCGCAACTTGTTCGCCGTTCCTGGTCCGCCAGATCGATACCATTGCGCCGAAAGTGATCGTTTGCCTGGGCAGCACCGCCGCGCAATATATACTCGCCACCCCTCAATCCATTTCGAAATTTCGCGGCGAATGGTTTGACTACCGCGGCGCGCGCGTGCTGGCCACTTACCATCCCGCGTATCTTCTGCGAAACCCCGCCGCTAAAGGTGTCGTCTGGAAGGACCTTCAGAAAGTAATGGCCGTTCTCGGCCTCAAGCCCAAGCAGCAATCTGCTTCGGCTCGGTAGCCAAATGTTCGCTCCATCGCATTTTTCACTAACACCAGTTCGCCACACGCGACGTTTGAGGACTGCAGGATAGTCGCCGCCGTGGGTGCCACTTTCGGATTAGCGGCAGCAGTTCTCTGGGGTCTGGCCGACTTCATCGGTCGTTTTGTCGCGCGGCGTATCGGACCTTACCGCACCACGATTTATCTGCAGGCCGTTGGCTTCCTGCTGCTCTGCGTGTTCTTTGAAGTGCAGGGTGGGTTTCACCAATTATTTGCGTCGGTCGGTGGCCGCTGGCACCCGTGGGCCTGGGGCGCGCTTGCGGGCTTGATCAACGCGGTCGCCTCCTTCGCCTTCTATACTTCGCTCACCAAGGGCAAGCTCTCCCTGGTCGTTCCCATTTCCGCCAGCTATCCCGCGTTGACCTTGGTCCTCTCCATGCTCAGTGGCGAAAAGGTCCGTTGGGTGAATCTTCTTGGTATCGCCGTCTCGCTCATCGGCGTGGTTCTCGCGGCGACCGCATTTGATTCCGCCTCCGACGGTCCCGCTGCTCCAACCAATGCCAACGGCACGCTCAAACATCGCACCCATTTGACCTCCGGAGTCGGCTGGGCGATTTGTGCGGCATTCGGTTTCGGCATACTCTTCTGGTACATCGGCTATCACGTTACGCCGGTCCTCGGCGGCGTACCTTCCGTGTGGATCATTCGTTTCTCGTCGCTGGTGGCGCTGGCTCTCGCGGCTGCGCCGGTCCGGCAATCCATCGCCTTTCCTCGTGGCAGCGTGTGGTTGCTCATCCCGGTCATGTCGGCTTGCGACACTGGAGCATTCATGTGCAACAACATCGGGCTCGCCCGCGGCCCGATCTCCGTGGTCACCCTGCTCGCCTCACTCTTCAGCGCGGTCACCGTCCTGCTCGCCGGCGTTTTCCTGCGCGAACGCCTGCTGCGAAGCCAATGGGTGGGCATCGCACTTATCTTTGCGGGAATTATTCTGGTGAATATCTGAATCTCGCGCGGTTGGCCTCCTGCGTTCTGCCCTCGGTAGAGTAAAATCCCTTAACCATGCCTTTGTATTGCGACGTCGCACTCCCCATCCCGCTGCGTCTAGCGTTCACCTACGCCGTCCCCGACACGTTGGCGGACGAGGAACTCATCGGCCGGCGTATTGTTGTGCCTTTTCGCAATCGCGCCATGGTCGGGGTGGTAGTCGCGGTCAGCAACCAAAAGCCTGACAACACCCGCCTGAAAGAAATTGTCGAATTGCTCGATCCAATTCCCGCGCTGGCGCCGCGTCTTCTCGAAATCGGAAAATGGGTCAGCCGCTATTACTTGGCGCCACTCGGCGAGACTCTCCGCTCCATGCTCCCGCCGGAAATCGAAATTCGCTACGACCGCGAATTCTCGATTACTCCGGAGGGCGGCGAATATTTGCTGACGCTCACCCAGCCGCTCCTCGGCGATACCGACCAAATCGCCGAATGGGAAGTGTTGAGCCTGCTGAACGCGTCCCCTGTCCCGGTTTCGTTCGCGCGCTTACGCAAAATCCCGCACGGCCCCGCAGCCGCGGAGAAACTTCGCCGGCGCGGATTGCTTGCCGCCCAGGGCGTCACCCTCCACCGCAAGTTTCGCGCCAAGAAAATCGTCGCCTGGAATCCCGCAGCGGACGCCGCCCCGGCCAGCCCAACGGACGAAAAAGTGCGCGACATCCTCGCCGCGCAGCGTGGTCCCATGCCCGTTGGTTTTCTGCTGAAAGAAGCGCGGATTTCGAAGACCGTCGTCCAGCGCCTTGAGAAAAAAGGAATGCTCCTGAGTTGGGAAGAAGCGGTGACCACGGAAGAAGACCCCTGGGACACCGACTTCGTCCCTCCTTCCAACACCCTGAATCCGGAGCAGCACGCTGCGCTCGATGAGATTACAAAATGGCTGGCCACTCGCGAATTCGTGGCCGGGCTATTGCATGGCGTCACTGGAAGCGGCAAGACGGAGGTTTATCTCGGCGCGATCGAAGCGGCGATCGCCCAGGGCCGCTCCGCGCTGATTCTGGTTCCGGAGATTGCGCTCACCATGTGGCTGAGCCGCCTGGTCCGAGCGCGTTTCGGCGCGGGAGTTGCGGTGTTGCACAGCGGGCTGCCCGAAAACGAGCGCGCCCGCGAGTGGTGGCGTGTTCGCCATGGCGATGCCCGCATCGTTGTCGGCACGCGCTCCGCGGTTTTCGCGCCGGTTGAGAATCTAGGCTTGGTGATTGTCGACGAAGAACAGGAAGCCAGCTACAAGCAGGAAGAAA